>Ga0326733_1000010_pt1 | contig 177309 bp, 153 predicted proteins | sample 14_GP2_308_FD_207946 | JGI IMG/M metagenome (GOLD analysis project Ga0326733, IMG submission 207946) | Glacier ice microbial communities from Ngari, Tibet, China - 14_GP2_30.8 | ecosystem: Environmental > Aquatic > Freshwater > Ice > Glacier | place: China: Ngari, Tibet | collected 2018-07-17
ATCGAACTCTGGGTTGGGCTTTTTACTGTTGGATTTTCTGGGAATAACTGGATTGACGCCAATGCGCCTGACCTGCTCGCCGATATCTTCCGAGTCGTATCCCTTATCCGCAATAAAGTGTTCTGCAACACCTATTTTGCCGATGAGACAACTGGCTGCTTTGGCATTGTGGACTTCACCCCCAGTGATTTCAAAATCGATCGGATTTCCATGCGCATCGGCGGCCATGTGAATCTTGGTTGTTGCGCCTCCTGGGGATTTGCCGATAGCACGCTCTTCTCCATGGTGCGCCCGTGCGAAGTTTCCACAGGATCGCCTCCATCACTTCTCTGTCATTGACCCATCGATGACAACCTTGCCTTTTCATCGTCCCTTTAAGCTGGTCCCAGATCACATCACTTGACACTCGTCGGGTCATCTTCATCTCCTGCAGGAAGAGAAAGATCCCGTAAATCAGTGAAAATTCAAACCCCGTCAAGCATTTAGCTCGGAATGAGGACACGCACCAACCCGCACGTCAATATTTGGTCAAGTCAAAACATCACCACTTGACAATAAAAGACGCAACTAACAAACTATAAAATGTAAAAAATTACACAGCAAAAGCCAAAAATGCTTTTAAGCACATCTTTTTAACTGTTAGTTGCATTTAATATCTATGGCTACTTCCCTTTTTGACGATATCGAGATTTGGAAAGCCGATCCACTTGAAGCTTTCCAGGCGTTTGTACTCAGTCCTGAATTTCAACTATTGGGGCGCCGCAAAACCAATACGACTGCCAACGAGTCGCCATTGCCGATGCGGGCCAGTTCAGCCCGTATCTATATCCTGATGTTTGGAAAATTCCTGCGCTGGCTCAACCTAAACGATCTGCGCCTGATGCAGGCTTCGAGCGCAGATATTCTTGCATTTCTCGAGCATGGCTCCGACCAAAATTCCGATGAACCGGGGCCGCGGAAAAAAGACTTGAATAGCAGCATTCGCATTCGCTACCTGCGCATATTCGAACGCGTGTTTCAGCATCTCGACATTCATCCAAATCCGGCGCGTCATGCCGCCTTCGATATTTACAAAAGCCCGGATAAAAAACTACGCGGCAATGATCTGGAAAAAGTCGTGATGAGTGACCAGGAACAAGCGGCGTTCATGCAAGCCTTGCCCGTTGCAACCGCCAGCCAGGTGGATCTAGGTCATGCCGGCTGGAAACGTCGACGGGACCGTGCCATGCAGGCGATGATGCTGGGAGCCGGTCTGAAGGTTTCCGAGGTCATCGGTATTGTCACCGACAATGTCGGCGTTGCCGATGCAACCGGCTGTATACCAGTGGCTATCTCCCCTGCTTCGACCGCCGGTACGAGTCGCTGGCACCAGACGCAACTGCGGCAGTTTGCCGTGCGCGAAGTCGTTGCCTGGAAAGCCGAACGGGTGGCCATGAATGTTCCGGGCAAGTTGCTGTTCCCTGCTAATTTACAAGGCGGTACGCTCGACAAGGCAACGGTGTACCGCCAAGTCAAAGCAACGTTCGCGCGTGCCGGGATCGATGTACAACGATTGGGCGGCCGTACCTTGCGTAACTCGTTTGCAGTTCGGGAATTGACGTCTGGATCGTCGATTGAACTGGTCGGCGAATTCATGGGACATCGCAAACGAAAATCAACGGAACAGTATCTTCTTGAGACGGCGCCAAAAAAACAAAAAAACGATTGACCATCGTGTGAATTATGGGGACCCCGAAGATGCCGCGAGACGCAACGCCGTATCGACCAGATCAGTGTCGGAGGGCTTGTCCCAGCCATCTTCCCAGATGCTGTTGCCAACGAATTTCAAAAAGACAGGGCGCACGATCTGACTGGCAATACCTTTGCGCAAAAACGTTTTCTTTACCGCATCATTGTTGGGTAATCCCTCTTCAGCAAATCGGTCAACCCATTGTTGTTGCTCGGACGGGTTCAATTCCTGAAACATTTCCAGCAATTCTGCCCGTTTGCCGGCATAGAACTGCTCAATCAACTTCAAGCGCTGGACTTTACTGTCGTAAGGCTTTTGAACACTTGAAGACGGCGGCATTTTAAGTTCGCCGAACTGACCTGATTCGAGCAGGGTGACCAAGTACTTTTCGGGACTACGCACCGGTTCCAGATTAGCTTGTCCATGCCGCACGCTCATGGCGGCTAGCGCTTCGTCGATTGATTTTGCGCCGTATTTAACAATCAACCGCTCTGCCCGATCCTGAGCGATACCAGCTTTAATGGCAGCACCGACAGTTCTCAAATCGACTGGGGTAATTGCCCGATCTTGCGCCACACGCAATGGCGTTTTACGACGCACCCTGAATTGCAGGTCCTGTACCGCTCTGCCCTGCTTGTGCTCAATCAACTCTATTTCCAGGTCTGAAACTTCGTTGACTTTTTTTGTCGCTTTCTTCAGTACATCCCGATTGAAAATCTTGTATTCCAGATACGCTGCTGCCGCACTGTCGGGAGACCCGGTCAAAACCGGCCGCCACCAAGCCCAGGATTGTCGCGCTGTCAAGCCACCAGGATTGTCTACATAGCGGCAGCAAATTTCGTACAACGCCAAAGCCGGCATGGTGTTCAGCTCCGCTTGCACTTGTAATGACATCTTTGCGAAACGTTGCGGATCAAGCAACTCGTGCTTGATGTTAGGTGCGTAACTCCATTCCAAGATCAACTCGCTGCCTTGCTTGATCAGCGCTGCATGTGCGATGAGCGCCGACACACTCCACCGTACGCCCTCCCCGGTTGTCGGTGATTGCCACTCCACACCAGTGGTTGCCATCTGGCGAAAATATTGCTTGATGATCTCGGTATTGTTAGAGTGAAAATCGATGCCGGTTGCAATTGCCTTGAAGGGCACCCGGTACACGTCCTGAACAACACCTTGTCGCTGGGCATGGTGCAACATCACGTTGTAAATTTTTCTCGCGGTGAGAGTGATTTTTTCAGATTTTGGCACTATCGCCAATGTATTGACAGGCTTGCGGAGGAGCTGTTCCAGATCCAAACCAAGCGCAGAAGAGCGTGACAGAGGTGGTTCTCGGCGTGAAACGGTCGGCTTGGCCATGAAAAGAATACCTGAACAGCTTTTATCGAAGCTCAATTCTATAGTGAGACTGGCCATATTGCAATCTCACCTCATGTTCGGAACATTTGGCAGACCACATCCCAAATATTCTCACCATGTTTTGGATTTTTTGAAATCCCGAGATTCTCAGGCGCTCCCATATCCTCTCACTTACTTTCCCAAATAGCCTCACCTTGCATCCCATTTATTCTCACCTGATGTCCCATTTGTTCTCACTTGATGTCCCAAATGTACTCACCTAAAGTGCTGTAACATTATGATTCAAAACAAATTAATCGCACCTAAAGGTTTTAAAGGTTTTAAAGATTATTATATTTTTAAAGCCAATAGGTTTTTTGATGCATGCAATTCCCAGCATTTTTGTTGCACAGTTACAAATGTAGATGATCGCTGTTTAATACCAGGGACAACTTTCTGCTCATAATATTGCTGTTCACGTAAAATGTTTGATGTGTTCACAACATTGGAAAAAGCTATGGCTGACCTGACAATGAAGTTGCCGGAAAAGATTACGATCAGTGATATTGTTGATCAAGCAGAGCGTGCAACGCACATGGTCAACCAGATTCGCAGTCGGATGCTCGCGCCGAGTGCGGCCAAGAGTTCACCCGTCTTTTCGATTTCGCAATTGGCGAATCTATGCGGAATCGACAAGGGCCAAGTGACTTATCGCGTTGGTAAAGGCGATTTGCCATTAGGTCATTTGAATGATAAGGGTACGCGGCGGGAGTTCACGCTGGCTGACGCGAGGATCTGGGTGCAACATTATCGAGTGGCTAACCAGAGGCCTTCGGGTGCACGAGCAGTTACGCTAGCCGTCGGTAATTTTAAGGGAGGTGTCAGTAAGACAACAACAGCCATGGTGCTAGCACAGGGGTTGAGTCTGCGTGGCCACCGAGTGTTAGCCATTGACGCCGATCCACAAGGATCGTTGACAACGTTGTTTGGCATCATGCCCGATACCGAGGTCAGTGAGAATCAGACCATTGCACCGTTGGCTTATGGCGAAACGGACACGATTCGGCCCGCGATCCAACAGACTTATTGGGACGGTGTTGATCTGGTCGCTGCTTCGTCAAGCCTTTTTTCGGCTGAATTCGTCTTGCCCTCGCGGCAGATGAAAGATCCATCATTCCAATTCTGGGATGTGCTGAACCTTGGCCTGGAAGACGTGCGGGACGACTATGACGTCATCATCATCGACACCCCGCCTTCGTTATCCTACGTGACGATCAATGCGTTCATGGCTGCTGACGGCTTGCTCGTGCCGCTGCCGCCGAACGCACTCGACTTCGCCAGCTCTGCCCAATTCTGGAGTCTGTTTTCAGATTTGGCGTCAAATCTGGTGGAAAATGCTGGTATTGCTAAGCAGTTCGATTTCATTCACGTTTTATTAGCTCGCGTGGATTCCTCGGATGTCGCAAGCGATGTTGTGCGCGGGTGGATTACCGCTACTTACGGCGAAAAAGTGCTGCCGGTGGAAATACCAAAAACCGCAGTTACTTCCTCCAGCTCCGCTGAGTTTGGTACCGTGTATGACATCAGTCGTTATGAAGGCAGCATGAAAACCTACAGCCGCGCGCGGGATGCTTACGACCGAGTGAACGATCTGGTTGAAATTTCAATTCGCAATGCCTGGCTTGGCCAATTAAGTGATGGAGAATGACATGTCGATTAAAGACCGACTGGCAAGAAAAACGCAAGACCTCGTCTACCCTGCAAAAGGCGACGCAGTCGCGCCGATCAACCCGATGCGTACGGGCCCAGGCCAGATGTTAATGGTCAACAGCCTGATGAAGGAGAGCAATGAAAAAATGGCGATTTTGGAAGAACGCCTGAAGCAGTTCGATGGCGGACTGCCAACGCTGTTGCTTGACCCAAGTCATGTGTTGGCGTCGCGGTGGGCGAATCGTGTCTCGAACAATTTTTATAGTGCTTCATTTGAAGAGCTGAAGGCTGATATTGCTGAATCCGGCGGAAATGTTCAATCAATTAAAGTTCGACCTTTGCCTGGCACGGCTGATAAATATGAAATCGTTTTTGGGCACCGCCGACATCGTGCTTGCGCGGATTTGAAATTGCCTGTGCTGGCGATGGTGGAGCCGCTTTCCGACGTCGAACTTTTCAAACAGATGGACCGCGAAAATCGCTCGCGCGATGATCTATCGCCCTGGGAGCAGGGCTCGATGTACAAGCAAGCCTTGCAAGACAAATTGTTTGCCTCGCGTGAACACTTGGCGCGCGAATTAGGCATTGATGCCGGCAACCTTAGCAAAGCGCTTCGTCTTGCTGATCTGGATGCACAAGTATTGCAGGCGTTTCCATCGCCTCTGGATTTGCAATATCGTTGGGCCAAACCCCTAGCCGATGCTTTGTTGCATGACCGAGACCGGGTTATGCGGGTTTTGAAGGATTTCGAGGTTAACCCGCCAAAAGGTCAAAGCGCGAAGCATATTTACGATCGTCTCGTCGGGGCAGTTGTACCTGAAGTACGTGTAGAACATGTGCGTATTGCCAAAAAGATCGTGGCGGAAATTCATGTGGATGGGCAGCGCGTCACAGTGAAGTTTGCAAACAACGCGGTCAACGAAACCGGCATTGCTCGTCTGCGAGATTTCATCGCGTCCGCCCTGATCGAAAAATAGTTGTACCGTACAACTGTTGATGCACGTTATTGCGTTGGTTGTTTAAAACGGGACATGCATTCAGTAATGCAATCAAGTTGCTTTACTCTGCCATGTTAGAAAGTTGTACGGTACAACTTTCTAACAACCGCCTTCAAGAAAATTAAGTCAATTATGGTTTGGCCCCGTTTATTCCCACAGCTGGTGTCAGCAACCTCCAGGAAATGGCGGCAAATCAGGCAGCATCCCTAGCGCTGCTGACATTTATGTTTGCTGATGTGAAAAATTTCCCCCCGCGTCTTAAGCCCTGCATTAAATATGCCTAGCCGGTACCCCACACGCTTCTCGTCCAAATGCCGATGAGCTTTCTCGATTAGTGACTGAAAGCATTGCTAAATATTGGGCGCTATCGCGGATACGCCTCGTCCTTTTGAAGCTTGAATTGTGGGTATCCTTGCTGACGGGGCCAGGGGGGGGTAGTCTACTTACTACCGTTTCACGCATTGGCTCGAAACTCAGTTATTAGGGAAAGGGAGGAGGGTTTCGACATTGCTGTGCATTTACCCATCGCGAAGCAACGCAAATGTGGTTGACTTGGGCAATTGCAGTTTGATCGTGCAAATTCACAAGGGCCAATAATTTAACCTGCAATGATCTTTGCAAACAAGCTGCACAGCGGTCCAGGTGCAGCCCAAAAGCTCTCACCTTGCTGCCAGTACTGCCCAACATTTTTGACGTTGCGTCTGAAGTTGTACGGTACAAGTTCACAAATCTCGTTACGTGGACCCTTCAATCAAAGTGTGACCGCACGGGTTTATCTATCCCAAATTCTCTCACTTTCACCCGGCCGCCTGGCAAGGCCAGCTTGATTCATCGGTGTTGCTATGGCAAACCGGCATGGCGAATCGGGAGTCCGTAAAACCAGTTGGATAGAAATAGTGAAGGCAATTCTTGCCGGTTGCGGAAATTGTTTGGGAAGGCCAGTCAGGTCTCAGTTCGGTCGATGCGCGCGTTCAACTGGTGCGGTTGGTGCAGTTGGAACGCTTTGTAGATGCTTTGTGGGCTCGTAGGCCAGCGGTGCATGGCCGCTAGGGCGGGCGCGTACGACATTGATGTCGTACGTCGCCTGCAGGCCGCCCTGATGGATTTCGCAACGGTCACGGCCCTTTTCTTTCGCGCGATATAGGGCCATATCTGCTTCTTTGATCAAGGCTTCAAGCGTACTGGTTTCAGCTTTTACTTCAGCACTGCCCATGCTGAATGAGAGCTTGTGGCTTTCCGGCAGCCCGGAAATGGATAGCTCTGACACGATTTCGCGCAGCCGCTCGAAAATATCAAATACCTGATCTTCCCGAGTGTCGGGCATGATCAACAGAAATTCTTCGCCGCCAAAACGCCCGAAAACATGGTTGCTGCGTAAGTGCCGCTGACACGCATTGGAGAACGCAATTAAAACGGCATCGCCAACATCATGGCCATGTTGGTCGTTGACCCGTTTGAAATGATCCAGGTCGAGTAGGGCGACGAACAATCGTGTATTGAGCGTACGGCGCATGCCGAACTGGACACGAGCGAACTCCAGAATGCTGCGTCGGTTACGCAGGCCCGTCAGTTCGTCTCGCATCGCAAGGTTGGCAAAACGTTGCTTTTGGCGAACCTGGCGTATGAGAATGAATACCGCTAACATCAGGATTGCGACGCTCCCAACCAGTGCAAGCAAGAGCGCGATCCGTTCGAGTTCGGCACGTTTTTGCTGCTCTTTCAGCAGTGCGTTTTCAGTCTCCCGAATTTTTGCATCAAACCGGGCTTCGGCAACGCTTGCGCTAACGTAGGCCGTGGCCTCGCTGTTACGCCGCGGGTCGGGCGTGCCGAGCATTTCCTGGTATGCCACCTGGTATTCGTTGAACGGCGCCTGCAGGCGGCTGCTGCGCGGTACAGTCTTGCCCTTGCGCTCCAACGCCAGCACGGCATCGGCCGCCTGCTGCGCTTGTAGCATAGCCGCTGCGCTGTCGTTCTTCCGACCTAACGCCGACAACGCATCAGCGCGAAAACGGTGGGTTTCGAAGAGCGCTGGCAAATCGTTTGTGCGCGCGTAAATCGGCACTGCCCGGTTCCAGTGTTCGAGTGCCTTGGCAAACCGCCGTTGGGCAAGCTCGACCCGCCCCAGATAATATTCCGCATAAGCGACATTGACTGGTATGCCAAGTTCGGTCGCGCCGGTCAGTGCTTTTTCCAGATTCGCTTTGGCCTTGACGTAATCCTTGTTGCGATAAGACGCTGCGCCCAGATAGTAATAAATCAGAGCAGAATCCCACCGGTACACGGTTGCATCCGACATGTCGGCTGCCCGTTCCAGGTATTCCACCGTACGGTTCGAGTCAGAGCTGTGAATGCCGAGAGCACTCAGCATTTGAGCCATGCCACGCGTATCGCCATGGGTTGCGAACAGATCGTAAGCTTTGGTGGCAAATACCACGACATTGTTTTTCAGGCCACGGTCGAGTGAAGCGTTGACGATCGCCGCATAACTCATGGCAATACCAAGCGAGAGTTGCGATTTCTGCGCGGTTGCCAAGGCGTCTGTGTAACGCTTATCTGCTTTGGCGAACTGCCCGTCGAGTTGCGCTTCATCGGCTCGTGCAAGTGCGAACTCCAACCAAGCCTGAGGATTGTTCAGCTCTCGCGCCAGTTGCTCCCCGCGGCCAATGTCTTCGCCGATCACAAACATGTTTCCCAGCAGGGAATGAGCATTTGCCAAGATGCGCAAAGCCCGTAACTGCTGCGGTTTATTCGATTTGATTGTTGCCTGTTGCAACAGCAGCTGTGCTTCAGCCGCAGCTTGCCGGGGATTTTTTTGTACGATTCGGTCGATCTCCAGGGCCTCGTCAGCCATCGAGCCCGCGAAAGCATTCTGCAAGAGCGCTAGCAGGAGCAGTAGGCAACTGAAAAAACGCCAGATTGACATACCAAACTTTCAGAAAAGATAAGGCTCGAGCCCTGTGCAAAAACCGGCAATCTACCTGCTACTTCATACTAGCCGAACGGTAGCAATAAGCAACTAGTTTATGTGGGGAAACTAATGGTTAAGGAGCGAATTCTTTGCCATAAACGTCGTGTGCAAAAACGTTATCGTTGCCAGGTAAATTCCTTGTAACGATCCTTATTTTTTATTGCGTACGATTTATTTATCAACGCTTCCAACAGCTTGCTCACCACTTGCCGGAAAGGGGTTGGTGCGTGGCGTTGCCACGCCGATTGCGCTCCGGACACTTTGCATTCATGCAAGCAATTGCTCCGGAAACGAATGCGGTTATGCGTTAAAAACGCTATCTGCCCTCCCACCAATAATCATCGACAGCCGCTGAAATGAACCCCCTCGCACATCAAATAAAAGATGCGCCATTCGTTGCTATGCGGCAACGTAATTCGGGTGACGGACTGCGAATTACAGCACCGCATCCTGAGTGGATGTCGGGATCGTTGTCAAGCTCGCCGTCTCTGGAAGGTTTCATGTCGGCGCAAGTACTAAAAAATTTGAGGCAGAGCAGTTGTAGCTTTATCAACATTACCATCATCGATCCAACCAATGTTAGCGCACGACACGCCGAATTGCACGGCAGCTGGCAGCATTGAACTGATTGCAGCATTGTTCGCTGCAGAAGCGCCGGTTCGATACATCCGCTCTGGAAATTATGCAATTGCAACTCGTCTGACTACCAGAAACTTCTGCAAACCTGTAAGCAAAAGCAGCGATTCTTTTGCTTCCCGGTGGCGGTGCGCGTTTCGGCCAGCTTGTGCAAGCACGGGTCGGCGATACGCATGGTGATGTTTATGGCGACCTCACCAATGTACCGCCCCGCCAGCTGCGGATAGAATTGCGCACAGAAGCCGATCAACCCGAAAGCCGGTATTGGCATTGGCACATTGTGTGATCAACTCAAGGTTTTTCCGAAATGTGCGAGTCACTGCCAGGACCAGCCCACCATGGCGGCCCAGTTCAAGATCGCAACCAGCCAGTGGCTGCGATAACCATTCTCCGAGGAGCTGCATGAGTCGTTATGTACTCGCCATCGACCAGGGCACTACCAGTTCTCGCGCCATGCTGTTCGATCGGTGTGGCCAGCCTTGCGGCATTGCACAGCAGGAAATCCGACAGTTTTATCCGCAGCCTGGCTGGGTCGAGCATGACGCCCTTGATATCTGGCAATCTCAGTTGACAGTAGCGCGCAGGGTGTTGGCTGAGCGCTGCCTCAGCGCTGCAGATATCGTTGCCGTTGGCATTGCAAATCAGCGAGAAACCGTCGTTCTATGGGATCGTGCCACCGGCTTGCCTCTGGCGCCAGCGATCGTTTGGCAGGACCGGCGTACCGCTACGCACTGCAATGTGTTGCGCTCGAACGGTCACGCAGAAGCGATACGACAGCGTACAGGCCTGGTACTCGACGCTTATTTCTCGGCAACGAAACTGCAATGGTTGCTCGACCATGTACCTGGTGCGCGTACGCGGGCCATGCGGGGCGAACTGGCCGCCGGCACGATCGATAGCTGGCTGATCTTTAAACTGAGCGGTACCCATCTGACCGATGTCAGCAATGCTTCGCGCACCATGTTGCTGAACCTGCACACCTTGCAGTGGGATGAGCAGTTGCTGAGCCTATTCGACATTCCTCGTTCCCTGCTGGCGGAAATCGTTTCCAGCAGCGCCGTGGTGGGCCACACCGATCCAGCCTGGTTTGGCGCGGCAATACCGATTGCCGGCATCGCCGGCGACCAGCAGGCAGCCACGTTCGGCCAGGGTTGCCTGCATCCGGGCATGGCAAAAAATACTTATGGCACCGGCTGCTTCATGCTCATGCCCACCGGTGCCACACCGGTGGTGTCACGGCACAACCTGCTGGCAACAGCTGGCTGGACACTTGGTGAAAGCGGAGTCGAATCCAGCCAGTATCTGCTCGAAGGCAGCGTATTCATGGCAGGCGCCATCGTGCAGTGGCTGCGTGACGGCCTTGGCCTCATCAGTACGTCGGCACAGATTGAAAGCCTCGCAGCAGAAGTGCCGGATGCTGGTGGCGTCGTGCTCGTACCCGCCTTCACGGGCCTGGGTGCGCCCCATTGGGATCCCTATGCGCGTGGCACCATCGTCGGCATTTCGCGTGGCACCAGCAAAGCGCATATCGCCCGGGCAGCTCTCGAAAGCATCGCTTATCAAAATGTCGATGTGCTGGAAGCGATGCAACGCGACGCCGGCACACCACTGCGCGAGATGCGTGTCGATGGCGGCGCGGCGAGCAACGATCTGTTGATGCAATATCAGGCAGACATGCTGGCCATTCCCGTGCTGCGCCCAGTAGTGACTGAAACGACTGCCCTGGGGGCTGCGTACCTGGCCGGTCTGGCGACGGGATTCTGGTCCTCGCTGGAGGAGGTCAGTGCACAGTGGCGCTTGAACCGATGCTTCACCCCTGGCATGGGCGCCGACGAGCGCCAACAGCGCCTCTACTTATGGCGACGCGCGCTGGAACGCGCGCGTGGCTGGATAGAGCAAGAAACATTTGTGGCACCGAAGCCATAGCCGTTGCAGAAAACCAGCCGCCGAACGAGAAGTGCGATGTTAGAATCACGCCTCTTTCACCCGACCGGATCACTGCCCATGAACAAGACTGAATTGATCGATGCGATTGCCACTGACTGCGACCTTTCCAAAGCAGCAGCCCAGCGTGCGCTTGAATCGCTTCTCGACAACGTTATCCGCACCGTGTCAAAAGGTGGCAGTGTGCAACTGGTCGGTTTCGGCACTTTCGCTGGCGGCAGTCGCGCCGCACGTACAGGTCGCAACCCCCGCACCGGTGAAGACATCCAGATCGCCGCCGCAAAAACCGTCAAATTTTCTGTCGGCAAAGCATTCAAGGATGCTGTTAACACCAAGTAATCTCAACAATTCACGCGCAGGGCATCGCTGATCCAACCTGCATGCTGCGCGTGTTTTTCGTGCGGCGCTCCTCGTAGCGCCCCTGAATTCCCTGCTTTCCCTCCAGTTTCTGCTGCCTTTCCTATTGATGGCCGCCGCTGCCCACCCCGTTTTTCACTTGTGGAGCACTGTCGCCAACAATGTCCCGATGTTACACTTCCGTGAACAGAATTTTTCATTTTCTTTATAGCAACTAATCTGTTTTTATCGGTTATTCATCTGGTGTGCACTGGCCCATGAATAAATCATTTCGGGTGCCGTGATACGACGGTGCCAAGGGCAACGTTGTGGGCAATTACTCTGGCACGACAAAGTTGTCAGGAAAGAACCGATCAATGGATTTTGTCAAACCGGCACTGCAGCGTCCGATGATCTGGCTTATGGTGACCGGGGCGATCCTGCTGGGGGTCAGCGCTTTCTTTTACCGCAACGTCGAGCAATTTTCGGCATCCGATCGCCTGATCCGGCACACGCACCGCGTCATCGTTGCCATCACCAAGGCAGTATCGTCGTTACGCGAAGCCGAAGCCGTTCAGCGCGGCTATATCATCTCAGGGGAACACGCTTACCTGATGCCGTACGAGGGCCTCGTGCAATCGGTCCATCGAAACTGGGACGATTTAAAACACCTGACCACGGGAGATACTGCCCAGCAGCAGCGCATCGCACGCCTGGAACCGTTAATCACTGAAAAGCTGGCGGACCTCGATCTGACGATCAAGGTTCGCGCAGACCAGGACTTCGCCGCTGCGCAACAGCTGCTGATGAACCATTACGGCAAGGACGTCATGGACATCATTCGGGTCGAGGTCGATGCCATGCTTGCCGAAGAAGCACGGCTGATGACGCAGCGCAACCAAGATGCTGAAATCGCTCACCACACCTCGATCGCCACCATTCTGATATTTCTTGCAACCGGTTTGCTGTTGATGCTGTTCAGCATGCGAATGATCCGCAACAATCATCGGGCCCAACTGGCTGCTGCAGAAGCACAGCGTCGTCACGATGCAGACCTGGAAGAAAAAATCATGCTGCGCACCGCCCAGGTTCGGCAGCTGGCTAGCCACCTCGAATTGGTTCGGGAAGAGGAAAAACGCGCCATTGCCCGTGAATTGCATGACGACATCGGTTCCTCCATGACCGCCTTGTCGATGATTCTGGAAGGGCATTTCCGATTGAATGCCGACAATCCCGCGGTTGCAAAAAATGCTGAAAAGGTGAGGGCGCTTTTAAAAGAGATTACTCACAGCACGCGCAGGATTCAAGCTGGCTTGCGCCCGAACACACTCGACACGCTCGGCTTGATCGAGGCCATGCGGGAACTCGTCGGTACTTTTTCGCAACGCACCGGCGTGTTGAGCAATATTCTCTTGCCGCAAAGCGATGTTTCAATTCCTCCCATGCTGCAAGTGCCGCTGTTTCGCATGTTGCAGGAATCATTGAACAATGTCGCAAAACATGCCAAGGCTACCCATGTCACAGTGAGGTTTGCAGTTGAACAGGAGCACGTGATGTTGCAAATCGAAGACGATGGCATCGGCATCACCCGTGAGCGTGCCCGCAATGCCCAGACCCATGGCCTGCTCGGTATGCGTGAACGTGCGGCTTATCTGGACGGCACTGCAGAAATTGCCAGCCAGGCAAGTCGTGGGACGACTGTAACGATTCGTCTGCCGCTCGACGGGGGCGCAGGTCATGGCGAGCCGCCCGAAGCCAAACAGACGGAAGCCACTCAAAAGGCTTGAGCCCCGAATTCGGTGTGCGTTTGCGTTGACCAGGTCTCTTTCATCAAGTCCCTCCAGGTATGCCCACGTTCGTATTTTTTGCTATACTTACGCATGAACCTTCAGTAATTACTGAAGGTTCAGAACAACCCCAGTAGAAAATCTCTTTCACCAGAAGTTACCGCCAAAGCCATGAAACCGTGATGAACCTGACGCCTCTGATTCAAAGTTTTGTGCTGCATTTCGGTGAAATGGGTAGCCGTTGGGGAATCAACCGCACGGTCGGGCAAATTTATGCATTGTTGTTCGTCTCCGGCAGACCATTGAATGCCGACGAAATAGCCGACACCCTGGCGTTTTCCAGATCCAACGTCAGCATGGGTTTGAAGGAATTAACCGCCTGGAATCTGGTGCGACTGCAGCACTTGCCGAACGACCGGCGCGAATATTTTTCTACACCGGACGACGTATGGGCGATTTTTCGAACCTTGGCAGAGGAGCGTAGAAAAAGAGAAATCGACCCCACATTATCGATGCTGCGCAATGCATTGGTCCAGACCCCGGCCACTGCCGAAGAAGCTCATGCGCAGCGGCGCATGAAAGAAATGCACGACCTTATCGAACTGGTCACACAATGGTTCAGCGACATCCAGCGTCTCGACACCCCAACGCTGGTGCAATTGATGAAGCTGGGCGCGAAAGCGCAAAAATTTCTTGAATTGAAACAGAAACTGAAGTCTGTCACCGGTATGAAAAATGTGCGACTACTCAAGCTTTCCAAAACGGCGTCGATTAAAAATCGCGCAGGAAATTTGGATAAAGATGATGGTGGCGAAGCGAAGTGAGTGTGTTGATTGGAACAATGCAACTGAATGGAGCGAGTGATGACTGACCCCCTGATTCTGGCGCGTGTGCAGTTTGCGGCCAACATTACCTTTCACATCCTGTTTCCGACGATTTCCATCGGCATGGGCTGGCTATTGCTGTTTTTTCGCTTGCGACATAACAAGACCGGCGATGTCAAATGGGCGGATGCCTATCAGTTTTGGGTAAAGGTGTTCGCCTTGACATTTGCGCTGGGTGTCGTTTCCGGCATCACCATGAGTTTCCAGTTCGGCACCAACTGGCCGGGCTTCATGAAAACGGTCGGTAACATTGCCGGGCCGCTGCTGGCTTACGAAGTACTGACCGCATTTTTTCTCGAAGCGACTTTTCTCGGTATCATGCTTTTCGGTGCGCAACGCGTATCCAAGCGCGCATTGACCGTAGCCACCTTCATGGTCGCTTTCGGTACGACGCTTTCAGCATTCTGGATCATCGTGTTGAATTCCTGGATGCACACGCCGGCAGGCTTTGAGATGATCGCCGGTAAAGCACACGCGACCGATTGGCTGGCGATCATTTTCAACCCATCCATGCCTTACCGTCTGACGCACATGCTGATCGCCTCCGGCCTCACGGTTGCGTTTCTGGTTTCAGGGCTGTCTGCATACCGCTGGTTGCGTGGTGACCGTGGACCCGATGTCATGGCTGCGCTAAAAAGCGCAGTGACCATCGCGGCTTTCATGATTCCGGCGCAAATTGTGGTGGGTGACTTCCATGGTCTCAATACCCTGAAGTACGAGCCGGCAAAAGTCGCTGCCATGGAAGGACTGTGGGAAACCCAACGGGGCGCACCGCTGGTACTGTTCGGCCTGCCTGATGCGGAATCGAAGAGCAACCGCTTCGCTATCGAAATTCCGAAGCTCGCCAGCCTGATCCTCACTCACGATTTGAATGGTGAGATCAAGGGTATCGATGCCTTCGGCGACAAGCACCCGCCGGTTGCACCGGTATTCTGGGGGTTTCGGATCATGGTCAGCGTCGGCCTCATGATGCTGGCTGTTTCATGGTTCTCTGCGTGGACCTTGCGGCGTAAGGGCGATATCAACCCCATGCTGGCGCGCGTATTAGTAGGTATGACATTCGCCGGATGGGTTGCAACCCTGGCGGGCTGGTATGTCACTGAGATCGGTCGCCAGCCTTATCTGGTCCACGGTGTGTTGACGACGGCCCAGGCAGCCTCGACGATTGCCGCGCCGATGATCGCTTCCACGCTGGCGTTGTACATGACGCTTTATCTGGCCCTGACTGTGGCATACATCAGCGTGCTGTTCCATATGGCGCGTAAGGCATATTTACAGCCATCGGGGCAAAAGCTACTGCCGCGGGACATGATGCACAGTTCTGCGGCAATGCTCGGCACGCCGCTGGCAAGCATTTGAGGAGCACTGAACATGCCTGAACTGACCCAACCCGGTGGCTGGCTCCCTGTGATTTTTCTCGGGCTGATGGGGCTTTCCATGATGATCTACGTCGTGCTGGATGGCTTCGATCTGGGTGTAGGAATTTTGCTCAATCGAGCCACCGATTCGCAGCGCGACATGATGGTCGCTTCGATCGGGCCTTTTTGGGACGCCAACGAAACCTGGCTGGTGCTGGGCGTCGGTATTTTGCTCGTAGCGTTTCCGGAAGCCCACGGGATGATCCTCGGCGAGCTGTATCTACCAGTCGCCTTCATGCTGATCGGCCTGGTAATACGCGGTGTGGCGTTCGACTTTCGCGTCAAGGCACACGACAACCACAAAGCGGCATGGAATTGGGCATTCTATGCAGGCTCGGTCGTGGCAACCGTGTCACAAGGGGTGATGATCGGGTTATACGTCACCGGCTTTCAGTATGGTTGGTTGCAATGGCTATTTGCTACCTTCACCGGTCTGTCGTTGCTGGCCGTCTATGCTTTGTTGGGTGCGAGCTGGCTCATCATGAAAACCGACTCGACGCTACAGCAACGGGCTGTGAAGTGGGCGCACCATAGCCTGCTGCTCAGTGCTCTCGGTATCGCTGCGGTATCGATTGTCACGCCGCTGGTGAGTCCCCAGATTTTTGCGAAATGGTTTGCCTATCCAAATATTTTTCTTCTGGCGCCGGTGCCGCTGTTGACCGCAGGTCTCTTTCTATTAGTGGACCGGGTCTTGCGCTGGCTGCCGGCGGAACTGGAACGATCGAGTGAGCGTTGGTGCTGGGTGCCGTTCGCCGCCACGGTCGGCATCATCCTGCTGGCCTTCGCAGGACTCGCCTACAGCATTTTTCCGTACATGGTGATGGACAAGATTACCGTCTGGCAGGCCGCAAGCTCACCCGAATCGCTGTGGATCATATTGATCGGTGTGATGGTTGTGCTGCCGGCAATCATCGGCTACACGATTTTTTCCTACAAGGTTTTCTGGGGCAAGGCACGCGCGTTGAGCTACTCCTGAATTCAAACCAGACCAGCCAGGTTCAACGATTCAGGCTCCTGCCGCCAGTACTGCCATTTCCACCCACGCTGCAAACAGCCGATACCCATTTGCCTTGGGTATCGGCTGTTTGCGTTATGGGCACGCCCTGCACTACACCATCGAAGCTGCTTTTGCCGGCGAAACTTTCGCTTGTCGTAAATACGCCACTTGCCGATCCCTTACCGCGAATCTGCTGACTATCGCAAGTTATGTCGACACTATAATGATTGCCAAACCGGTTTGCATTGCCGGTTTCACATCCGGCGTAGCGCTGACTGAGTTCCGGCATGACATTTTGTTGTGCCATCTGCGGTGTCACGCATATTTTCGCCGTTGCAGCGCCCTGGTTGATTTCCGGCATTTCCATGCCGTACTGCTTTGCCATGGCACGGAGATTTCTCATTTGGTCTGGAGAAATTTGCGGCACAAGCTTCAACAGTTCGGAAGTGGTGGTGAGCTCCCACATGCCTGCGCGCATGATCTCTGCAGCGGTCAATCGGGTGGAGGCCAACATGGTTAGCAGCGAAAAACAGACAAATTGTACAAAAGTGGCACGCATTTCCGTCCTGGGATCTTGGTTATTTGTATTTGAAAACAAATAGTTGAAATAAAAAAACTTGAATTATGGTAATTTCTTAAAAGCAATTAAACTTCGGCGCGGCAAACTGTTTGGAAAATTTTCTCATCGCGGCTTCCAATTCGTTTTTCTTGCTGGAACATCGAAATCTTGTTTAATCGTCACCAATCTTGCACAACGAGAGCCATGAAAACCGCGCCAATTCGATTGTTTCATCATTCTCGCCGCGATGCCGGATTTTCTTTGGTGGAAGTGCTTGTTTCAGTATTAGTGCTGACGGTTGGTTTGGTGGGAACAGCTGTCATCCAGCTGAATGCATTTCGAACGACGGAGCAATCCGGCTTCCACAACACCGCGGTTGCGATAGCGACGCAGATCGCTGATGAAATTCGTACCAACAGTCATCAAATGCGATTGGCAAGTAGTCCTTTCAATAGTTTTCGCTACGAGGCTGAAAGTGTTGCACCTGCCGATACGCCCCCAGTTAACTGCTATAAAACCTCCTGCAAGCCTGAGGAATGGGCTGCGCATAGCATGGTCGAGTGGCAAAGTCGGGTATTTTCAACTCTACCAGGGGGGCGCGTGGAGATTTGTCGGGATAAGGACGTCTTCGATACCGTTTCCGGTGATTTTCGATGGTGTGGCAGCATCGCCAATCCAGTCAATGAACCGGTCGTGGTCAAGATCGGCTGGGATGAAAAAGACCCCAGTGGCGCACTCGTCGACGGCAATGCGCCACCGCCACGTGTTGTCATTCTCGTTTCGCCATTTACCCAATGAGCCGCTCAGTCATTCCATACGAAATTGTCGTTTCTGGCCGTTCGGGTCGGGGCATGCGCCATGCGCAGCACGGCTTGACGCTGATCGAGCTGATGATTTCCATCACGTTGGGTATGGCGATCGTGGCGGCAGGCTTGATGGTGCTGGTGTCGACGAAGTCAACCTACGTCATTCAGGACGAGAATACCCGGCTGTCCGATACCGGGCGCTACGCAATTGAAAATATTTCGCGCGCGGTCCGCCAGGCCGCCTTTGAAAACCTTGAAAGCGAAGATGCGCCGATCGTTCACGATCCCGACAATGCCGCCAATGCGCCGAACATCGACGGCTTCGATGCGAAAACGATGAGTGTGACCACCGGCAGTCTCACGCCTTTACCTGGGGCGATGACAGTCAACCCCAGCGACATCTTGCAGGTACGGTTTTTCGGCGCCTCCAAAAAAGACGTGAGTGGAACGCCGACGCCCGATGGCAGCATAATTAACTGCGCCGGCAGGGCGGTCGGTGCGGTCCAGACGCCCGAGAATGCGAATGAAGGTCGCGGCTGGAGCATCTTTTTCGTCCATCGCGCCAATGGTGGCGAGCCGCAACTCTTCTGTGCTTACGTCGATGGTGGCAAGCTGGTTTCCGCGCCCATCGCCAGCGGCGTCGAATCCTTCCAGGTGCTGTATGGACTCGACACGAACAACGACGGCGTTCCCGAGCAATTCCTCAATGCCACGGATGTGAAGAACCGATGGAGAAATGTCGTTGCCTTGAAGATCGCAATGTTGGTGCGCAGCGGTCGCAGCGAGCGGGCCGACGTGGAAGACAAGGTGTACGACCTGTTCGGACCGGCATATGATGAGGCAACCGACAAGGGCTCCAGAGTCAGCGAGGCTGCTTTGCCGCAAGCCGAAAGAGCGCGCACCCGGAAGATTTTTTCCACACTCATCCAATTGCGTAACCGCGCAAGCGGTGCCAACATCGCGCCGATCCAATGAGCGCGCGTTGCCAGCCACATCCACTACGGCTGAAGCAAAACGGCATTTCGCTCGTCATCGTGCTGTTGCTGCTGATCGCCTCGGTATTTCTTGGATCATCGGCGGCAGTCATCGCATTGCAGGCAGAAAAAGCATCCAGAAGCGACCGCGACCGCCAGACCGCATTTCAAGCTGCCGAAGCCGCCGTCGTCGACGCCCAACGCGATATTGATACCGCACCAGTAATGACCCGGACACCACGTCGCGCCTTTCCATTTGCATCGAATAGTGCACTGGGGTTTCCTCCTGTCGATGATGCCGCAAATTGTTCGAATGTTGTCGCTTCACTGGGCCTTTGCCGGCAAGCGTTTGTGGGTACCATCCCCAGCTGGCTCGAAGCCGATATCGCTCTGGAGGCAGCGACTTCAGTATCCGTGCCCTATGGTTTTTTCACAGGGCAAGAATTTCCAGTAGGCAACCTTGTACTCCCGGCCCGAAAGCCGCGTTACATCATCGAGCTGATTTCCTACAACCAGCCGGGCGCAGAGACCAGCACCGAAACCCGCGCTGTCTTTTTTTACCGCATTACCGCAATCGGCTTTGGTGCCGACGAAAATACCCGTGTCGTTGTGCAAGCGTTTTACCGAAGGGGAAGTTAATGAAACCTACATCCACACCATTATTGCGTACCGGCAGGCTTTGTTTGATGACCGGAATGGTCCTGGCTGCGCATGTTCACCTAGCTGCCCACGCAGCGCCACCCGTGGTGACGCTGCCACCCGTGGTGACGCTGCCATCAGGGCCGGTAACGCGTACCTTGGTGCACCCGAACGTATTACTGGATTTGTCGGTGGAATATCCAACAACAGGCAGCGCCTACAAAAGTGAATATGACCCGGGTGTGCCGTACGTCGGCCATTTCTATTCGAACCGGTGCTATACCTACCAGGGCGGAAATTCAACCTATAGCGGCGGCACGTACGACGCATCCAAAGACAACGACAAATACTTCGTTCCCGCCGGGCAGGCCACCAGTGATTTCAAATGCAACAGGCAGTTCAGCGGCAACTGGATGAATTGGGCAACATCCTCTGCAATCGACATGGTGCGTCTGGCGTTGACCGGTGGTAACCGCGTTATCGACGTGGTCGGCAAGACCGTGCTCCAGCGTGCATACCTGCGTGATGAAATGTACGCCAATCCAATCTTGTTTCCGCACAAGGAAGTAGGGACCGCGAAGGCGAGGGCAGGCAAGGGAGCAGGCGGTATCAGTGCTCAGGACGTGACGCCGTTCACCGACGGCGCCATCTATGCCGTGTCGTGCCGCAACCGGGTGTTGTTTTCCACCTCGAAACCAACGGTGGAAGACGATCCTGACTATGCGCTGTGTGACCAAAGCGGCACCGCTGACAAAAATCGGGGCGAGTTCGTCGTCCGGGTTCAGGTATGCACCGAATCGGAACGCGTGGACCGGCCTGAATTGTGCCAGCCTTATCCAGCCGGCAGTAAGGTACTAGGGCAACTAAAGCCAGTAGGTGACATTCAAAAACGTGCAGACGAATTTCATTTCGGTGCCATGGGATATCTGTTAAAGGATGGTCCGGAAGCGTACGGCGGCGTGTTACGCGCACCTCTCAAGCACGTCGGACCCTACCAGTATGATGAAAAGCTACGCCGCTCCGTTAATCCGGACAAAGAATGGAGCAATAGCACGGGCATCTTCACCAATGAGAAAGGGGTGATTAATTATCTGAACAAGTTTGGCAGCACTGGTCTCTACAAAAGAAATGACCCGGTCAGCGAACTGTATTACGAAAGCCTGCGCTACCTTCGCGGCCTCAAGCCGAGCCCGGAAGCGACGGCCAGCATGAAGACGCCACTATCCGCGGAGTATGCAAAATGGGCGTATTGCGCCCCAGAGAACGGCACCTGCAGCCTGCCACCAGGAACCTGGGAAGTGCGGTATGGCGCAGTAAATAAATATGTCACCCGGTTCGCTTCCTCATCCATCGGTTGCAACAACGGTGTGTTTGGGGACCCAATTTTTCTCTCTGTCAAGCACTGCGATATTCGTCAGGTGCACGACGTGACCGAAGGTTTTCCGGTGGTCCTTGACTGGAAGAAGAAGGATCCGATTATCGCTTCTTGTCAGCGCAACGCCATTGTCCTGATTGCCGATGCCAACACCAACTACGATTTTTCAATACCGGGCAATACCTCGACCATCTACACGTCGGACAACCCGTCCAGGATTGCCGACTCTCCAAAACCCGGCGCCGACGATGAGAATCTGGTAAATCCACTTAATGCGCGGGATTGGACGAACAAATTGGGAAAGTCCGAAAAGACGCATGTACCGGGTACGATGCTGACTGCGAACTTAGGCGACCAGCGAAATGGCTGGAGAGATCAGTCGCCCAACGAGCTGAGCCACAAAGGCGCTTATTATCTTTCCGGTCTGGCATACTGGGCAAATACCAGTCAGATGCGCAAGGACAAAAAGAATATCCACGCAAAGACATTCGTCATCGACGTCGATGAAGGTGGTAACGGTGACATCGACAACAAGAAACGCCGATTCTTTGCGCCCCGCGACAGCCAGTTATATCTGGCTGCGAAATACGGATATTTCGACCCGTTTACCAGCGACGACCTGGGACATGCGAGTCCCCTCGACCCCTATATGATATTGCCGAACCTTCCTAGCGCAAAAGTTGGCTGCGAAAACTATTTGTGGGATAAAGACGGCGACTGCAAGCCGGGAAATTATTTCCTTGCAAGCGAAGGCGGTTTACTGGTCGAAGCGGTTCACAACATCATGGAGCAGATTGCGACGCCGGGAGAATCCGCGAACCTCGTGTCAAAATCGAGCAACACAGTTACTTCTAAAGAAGCGGAATATATTTATCAGGCAAGTGCCGACTCACAAGGCGGTTGGTCGGGCGATGTGGTGCGTGCAAAGGTATCGGTCGATAACGTTGGAAATTTGACAATCGATGATTTCGATCCAAAGGTTACAGCTGCTCGCAGCTTAGGAGATTGGTCAAAGCGTAATATCTTCACCATGAATCTTAAGAAGATCCCAGGTGTCAGCCAGTCGACTGTTGCGTTTCAATGGGATAATCTTGCTACAGAGCAACAGGATTTGCTTGCCGAAAAACCTACGTTTGGAATGAAGCGCTTGGATTTTTTGCGCGGATCGACCATCGATGAGTTTTCGCAAACAAATCCTGGCGGGCCGTTCCGCCGTCGTCCGGCACCGGGCGGCATTCCGAATGTGTTGGGCGACGTCATCAACAGCAGTCCTGTGTATGTCGGCGCCCCTCGCATCGACATCCTGGACGAAAGTTACGCTGTATGGCGCAAAAATCACGCCACGCGTGAAGCCGCAGTGTATGTCGGTGCCAACGACGGCATGCTGCACGCTTTCAGCAAGGACCTTACTAAAGAATATTTTGCCTACGTTCCGAATCTGATTTTCGGCGAACTACGGGGTTTGACGAGAAAAGACTATTTACATAAACCAACGGTTGACGGCGGTATTGCAGTAAGCGAAGCCAATACCGGCAGCAACCGCTGGAAAACGGTGCTCGTCGGTGGCCTCGGGGCCGGTGCTCAGGGTGTGTATGCGCTGGATGTAACAAAACCGGACAGCTTCGATGTCAAGAATGGAGTGCTCTGGGAATTTGGCGATATGCACGACAACGATATGGGCAATGTATTCAGCGCACCCAATATCGCGAAATTCGTTAGCAAGGTCGTAAGCGGCTTACCTGTCTACCATTACTACGCAGTGGTTGCCAGTGGCATCAACCATTACGCGCCGGACGCCAACACCGGCAATGACAAAATAGGTGGCGCGCTATTCCTGCTGTCGTTGCAAAAGCCGTTTGAAGCACCCTGGGTTGCTCATCCGGGTGGCACGATCAGTGCGCCGAACTACCACAAGATTCCGATCCTGCTTAGCGATGCCAGACTGCAAAGCGGCTTGAGCGCACCGGCTCTGGTTACCGGCCCGGACGGCGCAGTACGGTTTGCTTACGCAGGCGATTTGCAAGGCAACATGTGGCGATTCGATTTCACCAAGCCGCTCGAAGGCGCACGTCCAGCGCCGCGTATCATTTTCACTGCCAAGACCAAGGCAAACGTCCGGCAGCCGATCACCACCGCGCCAAAGGTCGTATTTGCGGAGGGAGGGGGCTTCGTGGTGCTGTTCGGTACCGGAAAATACCTGGAGGACTCTGACGTGAGGATGCTGGACCAGAACTCTTTCTACGGCATTTACGACGAACCGGCCAACAAAAGCTACAGCGTTGCCAATCGCGCTTCCTTGCAGGAACGAACGATCAAGGGAAGCGTGAATTCGAAAACGCTTGCAGTAGTCGGTGACAGCTTTACCTACTACAACCTGGCCGTCGATAAGTCGGCTACAAAGAAAGGCTGGTTCGTCGATTTCCTGCAGCCGGAAGTTCCGGTTGGCGAGCGAAGCACAACACCGGCGGAATTGAACTTCGGCAAGGTATTTTTCAATACGCTGTTGCCGCCGACCGATGTTTGTGACCCCAAGATCAAGGGTCGATCCTACGTTCTCAATACCCTGACCGGGCTCACCGATGGCGGCAGCGGTAGCCTTACCGGCCAGCTTACGGCGGTCGGTGCGCTGAGTACGCCGGTCGTGTTTGCCACGAATGAAAATGTTTCGGCTGCCGCCGATGCACTCGGCACGAGTTCGGTAACGCAAACATTCTCGGTGGTCACTGTCGGCAAGGATTCCCTGGAGAAAGATCTTAAAAATGACGAGAAGAAGGCACGTGTCACCAAAAAGACCGCCAATTTTTCCGAAGGGCGCTTGGGCTGGCGCGAGATTCTGAATTACAAGGAATTGCGCGATGAACGAAAATAGTGGAGCCCGCCGGGTTATCGGCACTCGATCGGGGAGGGGATTTACCCTGATCGAAGTCATGATGGTGGTGGCAATCATCGGCATACTCGCGGCCATAGCGATTCCTACGTATCAGGATTCGATTCGCAAGGCACGTCGCGCCGAAGCGCGTGCGGCAGTGCAACGCATGATGCAGATTGAGGAACGGTATTTCTCCGTCAGGAATACTTACCTTGCTTTTAACAAGAGTGCTGTAGTGGCAGCCGGCACGACCGGCGACGCCGGCCGGTTTTCATGGTTTTCAGGAGAGAGCCCGAGTAGCAGCCATTATGAAATCAGTGCGACTACTTGCACTAAAGGAAGCATTCGGCAGTGCGTCAGGATCAACGCCATGCAGAACAGCAGCAACGTGGCTCTTTTTACTGATCCCGTATGTGGCGACTTCTACCTGCAAAGTGATGGCGTCAAAAATACCACCCCACTTACACCACCCGGTCGCTGCTGGTAACCCATGCCGATGAATACTTCCACTCACCGCGTCAATCTTCAGTATGGATTCTCCTTGGTGGAGCTGATGGTAGTGCTGGCAATCGCCAGCATTATTACCGTGCTAGCCGTACCGAGCTTTCAAGATACGATCGAACGCCAAAAACTCTCGGCGGCGTCCAGTGACCTCTACGCCTCGGTTGCCATGACCCGTAACGAGGCAATCCGCCGGGGTGGCAGGGTGGACCTGAAAGCCATCAGCGACAATTGGAACAACGGTTGGGAGATTACCATTCCTACAGGTGACAACACCAGTGAGCAAATTTACACCCATGGGCCGGTTCCGACCGGCATTGCAATCGCTGTGCCAGATTTTGGTACCAGCCTTTCGTACAATGGCACTGGCCGCACCCGCACCGACGATAACTCTCAGGTTCCCGCTACCGGCGTCTGGATCATTAAGGTCAATCGGGCCGGAAGTCCACACAAACGACTTTTGCAAATCAATACAATCGGTCGACCGTTGCTCTGCAACCCTGCTGTAGACACCACCTGCGTTTGACCGGGTGGCAAAAGCTTCAGATACGAAACCCCGCGGTCTGAAACTTCGCAGCTTCGACTAAATCGCCCCGGCCATGTGGTTCTGACTACATGGTCTTGATCTGATTCCAGTCGGTATCGCCCGACAAGATCTTTTCAATGCCATCCTGTTTGATGGTCCGCATGCCCTCGGCCATTGCAGTATGCAAAATTTCGATCACTGTTGCGCGGGCATGAATTTTCTTGCGAACGGCTGCGGTCGTGATCAACAGTTCGTGAATGCCGACCCGGCCCTTATAGCCACTGTTTGTGCAATGCGCGCAGCCTGGAGAAGAATACAGGTTGATGGTGCCGGATTTGCCACCATATCGCTTCAGCCACGTCGCACGCACCTGGCTTTTGTCGACTTCCGTTTCGAAGCAATACTCATGCGCCAGTAATTCGATCTCTTCCTCGGTGGCCACATGCACCTGGCGGCATTGCGTGCACAAGCGCCGCGCAAGTCGCTGGCCGACCACGCCGTGCAAAGCATCGGCAAAATTGAACGGATCGAGGCCGAAATCGAGCAGGCGCACCACGCTCTCGGCAGCGCTGTTGGTGTGCATGGTCGAAAATACCAGATGCCCCGTCAGCGATGCCTCGATCACGGTCTTCGCCGTTTCCGGGTCGCGTGTCTCTCCCACCATGATTACATCCGGATCGGCGCGCATGAAGCTGCGCAACACAGCAGCAAACGTCCAGTCGATGCGGGTTTGCACCTGAACCTGGCGCAGACCGTCCTGCGTGATCTCGATCGGGTCTTCCACTGTCCAGATCTTGCGCTCAGGAGTGTTGATGAACGCCAGCAGGGCGTGCAGGGTAGTAGTCTTGCCGGAGCCGGTCGGGCCACATACGAAAAGCAAGCCATGCGGTTTGTGCGCCAGTTTTTTCAGCCCTTCCAGCGCATAGGCTGACAGCCCCAAGCTGTCGATCGACACTGCTTTGGGTGCCGCCAGAATCCGCATGACGATATCTTCCAGGCCTTCGGTCGTCGGCATCGTCACCACCCGTAATTCGATCTTCGCCGGGCCGAATTGCTCGAAATTTATCTTGCCATCCTGAGAATGCCGTTTTTCAGAAATATCGAGCCGGCTCATGATTTTCAAACGTGACACCAGCGCATTGCGAAAACTTGCCGGTATCTCGGAATATGTCGACAGCACACCATCCTTTCGAAAGCGCACGCGCGTGGGGCGATTCCCCTTCATCGATTCGATATGTATGTCCGACACGCCCTGGTTTGCAGCGTCGACGATTATTTTATTCACCAATCGCACCAGTACATTGTCCGATTCGGTATTCGCATCGTTGGCCAGTTCGAGGGTGGCAGCAGCCGACCCTGCACCGAGCTCGGACACTAGCTCGGAGATGTTTTCACGCGCGCCCAAACCACCATAAAACTGCTCGATCACAAAGGTCAGGTCATCCAGTGAAGCCATTACCGGATCGATCTTGAGTTTGGTCAGGATGGCCAAGGCTTGCAACGTTTGCATCGCCAACGGATTTTCCAGCGCCACCACCAATCGGGTGTCGGTGCGATACATCGGCATGACGATATGCTTGCGCACAAACTCGCCTGGTATGGCTTTGATCAGATCGACTTCGAACTTGAATGTGCGGAGCGCAACGAACGGGATGCCCAGTTTCTGCGCCAACACCCGCTTGATGGTGTCGACAGTGACGACCTGCATGCTCACCAGGATGTCGCCCAGCGGCATCCTCCGGTCGCTTGCCTGAAGGGCAAGTGCATCATTGAGCTGATCGTTTGTGATCAGGTGTTCCTGTAATAAAGCTTCGCCAAGACGCACCTGCGGCATCGATTTTTGCCGCTGCAATACCTCTTCAAGTTGCTCCTGGCTAACGATATTCTGGCGCTTCAGGTAGTCGCCGAGCTTGTTCGAGCGTAATTGCTCCTGGATCTCAAGCCCGGTATTGAGCGCATCCAGACTGACCAGATTTTGGTCCATCAGGATCTTGCCCAAATGCTCGCCGATCTGATAGCTTTTCATCGCTTCCATGGGAATGAACCAACGCAAAATGTTGTCCGCTTGCGTCATCAGGAACAGATATAGTCCGTTGGATTCGATTCTGTAGCCGGCCGTGTCGGCTACGATTGATTCGCCTTCCTTGAAATGCACAACACATTTTTGCGTAATGGTGTCAACTGCCTGATCGTCGGTGTATTGCGACAATTGCAGGCGCGTCAGCCCGATTGGGTCGGTTAACCGGATGCTTTTGATTGTGCTTAAGTCCATCTGCACGGCAGCACTCGCCCGCTTGGGGAGAAATTCGATCGACGAATCGGTCAACCCCATTCTGACCAATACACCGGTCTGCCAGCGCCCATCCAATGTAGTCACTACCGCAGCCGGTGCCTGCCGACTTTCGAAACCTGTTGGCGCCGTGCCGATCAATTCGTAGTAGGAGGGGATCGGCCACGCAAGATCGTCGTTCATTGACACTCCACTTCGAAGGCGTTATTACCTGGAAAGACAAGTTTAGCAAGCTTTAAGGGGGAGTAATGTTTCTCAGAAGAATAAACGGTTTTTATGTTGCAAGGCTTCCAGAAGGCTACGCTAGCCAGACCTTCTTATTTTTTATGTTCGTTACCGAACTGTTAAGAAAAGCAGGTTGTAATAACTTTGGCACATCATCACCAGTTTCACATTTAAATGTAATTTCGGACCTACCGACACAGGGCTGCCGATCGTTGGTCGCCCGTATACGATATTCTGTTCGCGGCAATCCATCGCAGATAAAAATATAAACGCATTTTAATTTCAAGGACATTCATCATGGAATCGACATCAAACACAACCTCAAGCAACAATGGCTCACCATCAACGTCGGCACGTGTCGACCAACTGAATACTTCCGCCAACAAAGCAATCGACCGGGCTGCCGGTAGCGCGCAATCTGCAGTCGACAATGTTGCATCGTCATTACAAAGCAGTGCCACATCGATTCACAGCAAAATCGACGCTGCAGCCGAAGCAGCACGGCCAGCAGTCGATCGGCTCTTGAACGGGGCTCACCAGGCGGTCGACAAGCTATCCGGCTTGGCCGTCGTTGCTAAAGACACTGTCAGTGAGAAAAGTGTGCAGTTGAAAGACGCGCACGCAAAATTGATGGCAAATGGCCGCACGCAGGTCCGCGAAAAGCCCGCCGTGGCAATCGGCATCGCCATTGCTGCCGGTTTCGTCATCGCCAAACTCTTCGGCTCGCGTAAGTATTAATATATTTCGCGCCACATCAGCCCGGCAATTGCTTGCCGGGTTTTTTTTCGTCCGTTGAAAAGTGGACGCATGGCATTGGCTTGGCGTACAGTCTGTTTTTTCTTGTTCATATTAAGGTTTTATTTTCATGGATCATAACGTTGTAGATACCCAGATCGCACCGGAAGGACGTCTGGATATTCTCTCCAAAAGTGAAATCGCGAAGTTGCTGGACTCCAGCCAAGGTGGTTTGTATGAAATATTTCGTAATTGCTCGTTGGCAGTGCTAAATTGTGGAAACCATCTCGATAATGCCAAAGAGCTGTTAGAGCGATACGAATCGTTTTCAGTAAGCATCGTGCAACGAGAGCGCGGCATCAAGCTTGATGTTCGGGGCGCACCAGCGAGTGCATTCGTCGACAACGTAATGATCAAAGGTATTCACGAGCATCTTTTTGCCGTACTGCGTGATGTCGTGTTTGCCAATGATGAAATTGACGGCAATCCGCGGTTCAATCTTGTCTCGTCCGAGGGCATCACCGATTCCGTTTTCCACATACTGCGCAATGCAAATATCCTGCAGCCGCAGTTGAGTCCAAACCTGGTCGTATGCTGGGGCGGCCACTCGATTGCTCGCGCAGAGTACGATTACTCGAAGGAAGTGGGATATCAGATCGGGTTACGGGGTCTGGATATCTGCACCGGTTGTGGGCCGGGTGCCATGAAGGGGCCGATGAAAGGCGCCACGATCGGGCATGCAAAACAGCGTATCGCCAAAGGTCGATATCTTGGGCTGTCCGAGCCGGGAATCATCGCTGCGGAGGCGCCGAACCCGATCGTCAACGACTTGGTGATATTGCCGGATATTGAAAAACGGCTCGAAGCGTTTGTGCGGGTTGGTCACGGTATTGTTGTTTTCCCCGGCGGTGCGGGTACGACCGAAGAGATTCTTTATATCCTCGGTATTTTGCTGCATCCTGAAAACGCTTCGTTGCCATTTCCGTTGATTTTCACCGGCCCAAAGGATTCAAGCGGATATTTTGAACAGATCGATCGATTCATTGGTGAGACACTGGGGCCGGAAGCACAAAAGCGCTATCAGATCATCATCGACGATCCGATTAGCGTTGCCCAAACAATGAACGCCGGCATCAAGGAAGTCAGGGCATTTCGAAAATCCAGGGCAGACGCTTACTACTTCAACTGGTTGTTGAAAATCGACGTCGAATTTCAGCGCCCTTTCATGCCCACGCATGAAAACATGCGCAATCTGAATTTGCAAAAAAACCAGCCCCGCCACGTCCTTGCGGCAAATTTGCGCAGGGCGTTTTCCGGCGTTGTAGCAGGTAATGTGAAAGATCAGGGGATTCGTGCAATCGAACAGCATGGGCGGTTCGATATCCATGGCGATGCGAATATCATGCTGGCTATGGATGGATTACTGACATCCTTTGTAGCCCAACACCGCATGAAACTACCCGGCCGGGAATACGTACCTTGTTACCGTATTGCGGTGTAGGGACTGATTCAAACTGTCATGTTAAATTACTACTTCAAACAGGGCTTTGCATGTCATGCCGATTGCCGGTAATGGCCATCGGAACATGCATTGCCTTGTTCTTAAGCTTCTGACGTAAGCAATATCCCTGGCGATAAATACTGGTGAGCGGCATCTGCGATTTCGTCAAGGTATCGAGCTTCAGTCGAAGTTGATAGATTGCAACCCTGATGTTGTTTGCTTCCGCTGACTTGCCGCTGGCACGAAATGTTTGCACCAGCTCTTGCAGCGAGATAATGCTGCCGATATTGCTAAGAAAAAGCTCGAGTAGGGTGTATTCGGCAGGTGTCAGTCGTGCGCTGGTGTTTTCATAGATCATCGTTCTTGTAGCCGGGATCAGCATCAATGCAGCATGGTGCTGCACCACCGGCATGACTTGTGCTTTTTTCAATGCGCCCATTATGCGGGGAATTACTTCAGTAGCCAGGCTGGCAGCCAGTATCCAATCGGTTGTGAATTCAGGCAGAGGCTGGTGCTGGGAAAGCAGCGCAACATTATCAAATACGAGAATGACAGGACATCGTACCAATACAGGATGACGCGCTGTATTGATCAAATGTTGCACTGCGCCTTGTGATGCATGGACTGCACGCAAGAGTGTCGTATCTTCTGCGTTGATCATCAGCAAGGTTGGTTCGCTCTGCTGACAAACCCATTCCGTGATGTCGAACCCAAGCGACAAATTACTCAGTTGCCATGCGACTCGACGATCGCCGCTCATCGCCAAACACCGTGATAATTCCGGCTGCAGTACCTCGCACAAAGCCGAGTGAAGTGCATCGTCCTTGGTTTTGATATGGATTTTCATATGCAGCCTTTAAAAACAACATGGTGAATTCGAGCCAGGAAAAGCAAACTGTCGCTAAGAAGCGAACCAATTGATACAGGAGCAAAAAAATGTTTTCTAATAATTGTCACGATTGAGATCAATCATGCTGACTGAAAAGAAAACCGTCAATACTTTTAGTTACAAGCAATCGCAAAATCTGTGAACAATTGTGTCTTTATTTCCACTGATAAATGTTATTAAAAACGACATATTGTGGATAAAATGAGACGCTCTGGTTGGCAGTCGTCAGTTTTTAGTAATGCGATAGGCAGGGTAGGCAGTAAGAAATCGACGCTGACACAGAAGATAAATTGTCGTTGCGCACGAGCCATGGAGGCAAATCAAGGAAGGGGAAGTTCAAGGACGGGGAAGTTCAAGGACGGCAGGATTTGGCTGGAAGAGGGCCGATCGCTAAAAATGGGAATGAGAAATCGCAACTAATTTGTCAATGGCATTGCACCACCGAAGATCATTTTGCGAAAACAGGCGCTGCTCAAATAGGAGCCAGCAGCGCCAGGCCGGTTATGCGCGCATTAAAGTCTCGTTTGGCGTTTCCTTGAAATATGCTCTGTACGCACTGGCGAGCGTCGACCGGTTGAAAATCCCCCATTTCTGGGCTGCTTCAAAAATGCTGGTCATTTTTGATGTCGGGTTCAACAAATCGGCACGGATGCGCTCCATCCTGCAGCGACGAATCAGTTCCGTCGGTGAGATGCCCAAGTGGGAACGGAACACCGATTGTAAAGCGCGCTCGGTAACGCCGATCTCCGCCGCCACTTCCCGGATGCACAAATTTCGCTCGGACAGATGATTGACGATATATCGATAGGCACGACGATATTTCGCCGGCAGGCGCACTTCGATGTCATCGTAAGACGTCGCGCCTGTCGAATAAGCCGGCTTGATCTGTGAACAAATTTCCACCCGCAAACACTCCATCGCATCGCACGCATACTTGCGGTAGAGCTGAAGCGATTCGGTTGCCCGACCCTGCAATTCGGTCAATTTGGCAAGACAATAAGCATACTCAATATCCCAGCGCCGAATGACGTGGCTTTGAGTCGCATCACGTATATGGGCCATGGTCTGCTCGGCAAAGTCCGTCATATTGGCGCTGAGGCTTGCCAGCACCATTTCCAGACGTGTTTGCCTGACGTAGGTGGAAAGCCCTTCTTCGCTCGCCCATTCCATATGATTCTTTAGAAACGGTATCACCGAGCGATCTGCAGTGCTCAACTTCATGAGCGAAAGCAGCAGATTAAGCTGACCTTCCAAAAGCGGAAACGCCTTGCAACGTCCCAAAAGCATGGTGATTGCATCGCTTAACACCCCTACGGAAGACGTTGCCTGGGCATGCTGATTCGGCTGTCGCCAGAAAATATGATCGTTCAACCCGTGTGACTGCCGAAGGTAGTGCTTTACCTTGATGTCGAGCGTAATCGCCTCGACCACGATTTCCATGCGCTCGTCTGCAAGCAGGTCGACATGTTCCATCACTTTTTGCATGGCAGCTTCGGCAAGAAGTTGCTGACCCAACGCATGATGTGAATAGGCGAGCCCTACCCAAGCTTCGATGCGGTCACGATCGCTTGCATGGCCATCGTCGCAGATGCGACTCAGGCAACTCTGTGCTGTGCCGAAGCGTCGATGAAAAAGAGCTTGCCACCCTGAATTGCGGCAGGAAAGAAGCCGCAATTCATCGCGTGAATGCACGAAATGTCTTTGAGCTTTTTGCAAAAGCGATTCTGCCTCTTCATGCCAGTCCATTGCCAGCAGGAGATCCGCTTCCGCCTGCATGCAGTGCATATGATGTTTCGGCGTGCCGTTCGGGCTGTCGCTTTGGCGCTGACATACGGTCAGAGCATGCCGTATCTTATTATTAAACACATCGGCGTAATAGGAAGGCAACTCATGCTCATGACGTAGCGCGGACAACGCAAAAAAATACAACATGTTGTACCTTCGGAATAGTGATTGGTGTCTCAAATGGGAAGAACGTCAGCCATTTTCTTTAGCTTCGTTCTGTCAACCCGGCTCTGACTTTGATCGTCACAAAGTTTTACGGGGAAAACATTAATTATTAGCAGTTTTATGATGAAAACATCGACAATTTGAACATTGGCGCACGCGGACCATTAAAAACCAGAAAATTTCCTGGTAAAAGTTTTTTATTGGAAATATTCTAATATTGTCCGGTTTTTTAGATTTACGCCGCCACAGAGCTTACCAGCTTACTGTCCGTGGAAAAGCAAAAGCGTCGTTTGCGGCACCCAACGGGCTTTCACGTGGAATGCAGAAGAGCACAATTTTCGTTGCACAAAAATCCCCCGAAACCTCGAAGGAAGTATTTTCTGTCTCAAGGTTGTGTGCCGTGCTTAAGCGAGGACTATATCGCCTAAGCGTGACAGCAGCATTGCAAGAGAGCCATTTTTTAAAATTTCATTCAGCCATCCGACTTTTCCTGGACAATTTTCCAGGTGCCATTTTGATTTTTTAGCGTCAAAACTTTTCGTGATTTCGAAGAAAGCTTGCCTGCGACATACACCTGTTGAAAATTTACGAGTGCTGTTCTGTCTTCAATGACAACACTTGGTGAGAGTACCTGAATGTCGATCTGCTCTTTATCGTTGATTCTGGACCGGCGCATTTTTTTCCAGGCCTCCAGGCTTTCGCCATTCGGCGTCCGAAAATCGTCGGCATACAGAGAAAAATAAGTCTTGATGTCTTTCGTGCTCCAGGCCTTGACCCACTCACCGACTACGGCAAGCACGCGTTCCCGTTCGGCTTGCGTGCCCTGTCCTGCGCTTTGTTCTGTGCTTCCACTCGAACCTGGGCCAGCAGCAGCCTGGTCCGGTTTTGCAGGCACTGGAAGTGCAGTTGTAGCAGATGTGCTTTTCAGAGCGGTTGCAGCAGCCACACCCGGCACTGCCTGCTCACGTGCTGGCAAACCTAGTGTTTGACGGACTGATTTCAGCTTCGGTTTAAGGCTGGAGCTGTTGGATTCGTTTTTTGCGGCATCTGAATATGCTTGTAACGCAGACTGAAGGTAGACGTCACCAAGATTTTCATGCGCCGTCGCATACTTTGGATTAAGCTTCAACGCAGTGTCCAATGCAAGACGTGCTTTCACATATTGACCTTCAGTCGCAAAAAGCACGGCAAGGTTGTTATACGGCTCGGGATAGTCGGGGTGATCAACAGTAAGTTTTGAAAAAATGTCGATGGCTTCGACGGTCTTTTTTTGTTCGCTCAAAATCAGCCCTTTGACGAATCGTAGCGCCGGATCATTCGGACGCTTGTCTAGTCCCTTGTTTGCCTGAACCAAGGCTTCGGGTAACTTCCCATCCCGCATCAAGGCTTTTACGACCTGTACGTCTTCGGCAAAAGTGTTTCCAGATATTAGCAGCGCTGCAATAACAAGAATTTTTTTCACTGAACGTCTGCAACTAACGTAATAATTCATAAAGTGACTCCAGAAATTTCAGCTTGGCAGCGGAGGTGCCTACTACAGGTAGCCATTGTGCACCATGCGGTTACAGGTTCAAATATTTTCCTTTAGCAATGACGTGCTGCGGTGAAATATTAGCAAACGCTGTTGTCTTTACCTGAAACCCCAGGTATTGAATCAATTTCGAGCGGGCGTTTCGAGGAAACCTAGCTGTTTGTGCCAGCGTACGAGTGGCACGGTTAGTGTTGAAATTAGCAGTAGTAAATACACCACATTGAAAAGTGGGAGCCAACTGCGCATAAATTGTGAGGCGTGGTAATTTGCGGTGGTTAGTGGCGGTTCGTTTCTGCAATGCCCGCTTCGGTTTCAGGAAAAATCGCGGTGGTCTTCCAAGGAATAATATCTGAGCGATGTTAAAACGACATTGAAGTTGGTCATGCATGGAGGGAAATAGTATGAGTAAAATCTGGGGCGTGGATCTGCCTGGCAAAGGCATCACGCAGTTGCGTGCACCTTTTCATGGTCCGGACAACCTTGATCAAACCGAGCAATTTTCGAAACCAAGCGTTTCATCGAGTGCCGTAGTAAGGCTAAGTCCGGTTCAAAGAGAATTTTGGAATAATTTTCAGAGTCGACGTGACGGTCAGGCAATTCGTTCAAGTGCCTTTACCCAAGCTTTGGTTGGGGACGGGGAAGCCAGACCGTCAACGATGCAGCGTAAAAGTACAGTCGGCCTACCAAAAATAGTTATGAAATAACAAAAAAAGTAACAAAATTGCGTAGCAACCGCGTAATCAGCTACATTGTTTCGTGATTTGACATTGGATGTAACATCTATTTATTACAATAGGCCACATAGATCGACACTCAACAGCTGCTGCCAGGGTATGTTTCATTGGCGGCGCTGTTGCTAACTTCCCAAAGGAATGTGATGACCGCAGTCTTGCAGATGTCCAGAAAAAACGAACCCCTGATGACCGGCGGTCAGCTGCTGCATCAGATGCTGATTTCCACTGCACGTGAGTTAGGGTTTTCGAAAAAACAATCGCAAGAAGCGGCTGAGGCCGGTTCAATGAAAGTCGATGGTGTAAAGATCACCGTGACTTGTCTAGAAACGGATGCCCAGAAAGACGCGATCATCGTCGCCAAGCTCGCTGTTCCGACTGAGGGAGATGCAATACGGCAACTGTTGGAGATCAACCTGATTGCAGCTATCGCGATGCGATCGACGATTGCGATCGATTGTGACGGCGGGGCGATCCTGCTTGCGCTCGTTCCGATTGCAAGTTCGACACCATCGTCGTTTGCGCATCATATTGGCCAGATGGCATTATTTGCCAATACTCTGGAGTGCCAACTGGCAAACCATGCGTGAAGGGTGTGTCGTGTCACGCCAGCAATTCAGTCCATCTCTTTGACAAAATTTAATTTTTCCCAGTGCGTTCGGGTTGAAAGCGCAGACTTTTCGTCGCGTGAAAAATTCAAATATTGCATTAACTGTTCCTCAAAGATTTCTCGCAAGTACACTAACGCCAGGCGACAATAGTTGTCTATATTTGCGCTAGCGCAAAGAAACATTTGAATTTTGAGTGTTTAAAAAGACATTTTTGGTCCATGCGGTTCGTTCAAAGTGATGCTGCTTCGCATATTCATAATGGCTTGATCATCAGATTTCCCATACTGAGTGCACTGTGGTGTTCAAAAAACGATGAGTTTTTCTTGCATTCTAGAGGTGAGAATCAAATGCGTATTACATCCTGTTCACCTAAACGTGTGATCGTTGCGCTGGCAAGCATATTTTTACTCGGTTCTTTAGCGCAGCCTGCTTTCGCTGTAGACCTGCCGAAAAAGCAATTTGTCTACAAAGCGGATTCCCGGAAGCTTTCCGAAGTTCTGCAGGATCTTGCGTCGACGCTGCAAGTGCCGCTTGTCGTGGCTGAAGGTGTTGACGGTACGGTGAACGGTAAATTCGATCTTACTGCGCCTTCTTTCCTTGATTTGATGAGTAGTGCCTATGGGTTGACCTGGTACTTCGACGGTACCGTACTGTTTGTCTATCCCGCCCGGGCAAACCAAAGCAAGGTATTGTTCCTGCGCGACTTCAGCGCCGACAGGATCGAACGCTTGTTGCAATCGCTGCGGTTGGGCGACAAGCGCTACCCACTGCGCTACGACGAGAAAGAGAAAACCCTCGTAGTGTCGGGTCCGCCGCGTCACTTGGAGTTGGTCGATTCTATGGTGGACGCGATTTCGCAGCGCGGCCAGGAGGAAGGCCGTCGCGTCGTGAAGGTATTTCCCTTGCGCTACGCCGCTTCCAACGACCAGACGATCGGGGGCAATACCGTCAAGGGAATGGTATCGATGTTGAATGAAGTGTACGGTAACAGCTCCAAGGCGACGAATTCGCCGGCAGCCAACACGAATGTCAACGAGCTTGTGGCCATGTCGCCGATGGCAGGTGCTCTGGGTATCGGTTCTGAATCGCTGGCGGCTAATGGTCGTTATGGCGAGCGAACCGAAAAGCCATTCGATAATGCCGCCTCCAGCTTCTCATTAAGTTCACCGAAAAAGCCTGGATCCGGCCAGCAAGGCTCGAGAACGGCGACGAACATCAGCTCCGTACCACTGGATGATGATCGCCCGGTGTTCACATCGGACGATGCCAACAATTCCGTTATCATAATGGGCTTGCCGCACCGAATGTCTGTCTACGGCGACCTGATCAGGCAACTTGATGTCGCCTCAGATCTGATCGAACTGGAAGCCATGATCATCGACGTGCGCCACGACGACGCAGCGTCGATCGGTGTCAACTGGACTGCCAAGGGCCGCTCGACAGAAGCAAGCGTCAGTGGTATTCCATCGTTGGCCGCCGCCGCTGGCAGTGTTTTTCAGCTGACGACCCTGTCGGCTGACTTGAGCCGGCAATTGATGCTGACCGTCAATGCACTTCAGCAACAAGGGCGCGCACGTGTTGTTGCCCGACCAAGGGTGGTCGGCATGTCGAACCGCCTGGCGACGATGAAAGACACCCGGTCTGCCTCGATTCGTGTTGCAGGCAACCTGAGCAGTAGCTTGTATTCGATCGAGACGGGTACGGAAATCTCGGTAATTCCCCGTAAGGTATTGATCGACGGTACCCATGCGATCAAACTCGCACTGTCGATTCAGGATGGCAGTTTCGACGCCAATACGGTTGACGCGATTCCGATCGTAAAGCGTACGGGCATTTCCACCGAAGCCTACGTGGGCGAAGGAGAGGGGTTGTTAATCGGGGGCATTTCTTCCGAGAGCGACAGCACCACCCAGTCCGGACTGCCGGGCTTATCCAAGATTCCCCTGTTCGGCGCACTGTTTCGCACAACGGAGGATCAGGCATCACGGCGCGAACGCCTGTTTTTGATCACACCCAGAATCATCACGCTGGCGCGTAAGTCGGTTGCCAGGGCCGAGCCGGTTTCCTACCAGCCAGGGCAAGCTTCGGCGTTTGACCAAGGGACTGGCGTTGCTCGCGTGAAGGCTACGGATGGCGCAAGCAGCACCCTTAAATCAGCGAAAATAAAATGATTCATTCGCCTCAACAATTACAAGTTCGCATATTGACGGGTATGCACGCCGGAGCGGCGCTATTCTTAAGTCAAGGTAGTTACGAAATTGGTACCGATCTGGAATGCGATGTTGTCATCTCGGACTGGCCTTTCGAACACACCGGTTTCACGATAAGCGAAGACGAGTCAGGCGAATTCAGCGTTACTTTTGATGACGAGGAGTTGGCGGCGTGCTTCGGCGTAAATGAGCCGCAGCAAATCGGCGATGTGGTGATTGTGGCTTGCAAGGCTGGAGACGAAGCGAACCGGCCAAGCGATCTGCAGCTACTGACGCAGATGCTGACGCCGGTAGTCACGGTGCCCGCAAGGCGGCAGCGAATTGGTGGGTGGGTAATCGGTGGTGTCTGTGCAGTAGTCATAACGGTTTCGGCGTTCACCTTGCAGAGTAGCCGCTCAGTAGCGGCAACCAAGGTAAAGAACCATAACGAAAGTGCGGTGGTGCAGGTCCGGGAAGCGTTGGAGAATCTGAAATATCCGGGGCTGCGGGTAACAGTCGAAGGTGAAAACGTGGTCGTGGCGGGGTTGGTGAAAAACCTTGCCGACCGTAAAAACCTGGCGATGCAGCTGCAGTCATTGAAAACAGAAAAGATCGTGCACCGGTATGCAGTGGAAAGCGAAATAGCAGCGGCGATCAGCGATGCGGTGGCGCACCCTGGAATAACTGTTGCACACACCGGTGGCGGAAAGTTCGAGATTCGCGGTGAGGTGCCACAAAAGGTACGTGACCGAGTCGATTTGAGTCGGTTGAAAAATGATCTGGGTGCTGTGGTGTCGGAAATTAGCTTTAGAGATGTGAAAATGGCAGCAGTCAGGCCGGTAGAGCCGGAAATATTGCAAAGCGTTGAAGGATACGAGTTTCGGCGGGCGGCAGACGGTGCAAGATATTTTAATGAAAAGCAGTAGTTGGGTAGTTCTTGGCGCGGTTTATAAATATTTTTGGAGATAGAAAATGGCAATCACAAGCGTACGCCCAAGCACACCGGTCAGTTCGACAACTGGCACCCCGGACAAGCCAGCCGGCACCACGCCTGGGAATTCGACACTGCCTGCAAACACGGCCGATACGAGCCCGCCACCTGTTGATAATTCCGGTGCGGAAATGATGCAGAAAGTGCAGGAATATATGAGCACCCACTCGATGAACTCTTTCAAAGCAACCCTGGATGAAGCTAAAAAAGACGATCAAGAGTTTGAAGATGAAATGAAGGAAGAGGATTCAAGAAATGGCGTTGAGTAGCAAACGCGTTTTCTAAAGTTGTAGTAATCGTCGAAAAAATTCAAGGAATGACAATGTTTGAATCACTAGATGCGAATGTGTTGAATAAATTGTCGGGTTTCGATAATAGCCTTAGTGAAAAAAGCGATATCTTGTTAGAAGGATTTTTAGATTGTCTGGAAGCTGGCCGCAAAGAATGCTTTGATGTTAATACAGGCGGAAAATTTGAAAGTATGGAGCTGAGGCAGATCGGTGAAGGATTTGCAGCAGCACAACAAATTGTTTCGCAGCTGTGGGCAAAAAAAGGCGCCGATTAATTTGCAAATTGATTGGAGTTTTAAGCAGATTTGGTGTTGTTTTGAAGTAGTGGTAGAGCGTTGGTGGTTGTAATATGTAGACGGTTACAAATACCTGTAATTGCTACTTTATTAACTTTAAATTGATTGGAGATTATCATGGCAGCAGGAATTGGCGGAACAGTCGCAAACATTGGGACACAAGCCGGCGGTAGCGCATTGGCTGTGAGCAGTGCAGCAACAACCGCAGCGGCCGGAGTTACAGCCACTACTGCAGCTGGTGGCGAGGCAACGGCTGCAATGGCAAACATGACGGCATTGGCGGCAATTCAAAACCAAATGGCGCTGAACAAAGGTGTGCTGGAGTTGGGCAAAGAAGGTTCCAAAGCCATGAGTACGTTCATGGCCGACTCTGGCAAAGCTGCAACGGCACAGTAATATTTAGTGCATTAGGGTAACCCCGCGCAATTTTATGATATGCTAAGTTGAATAACACTGGTCTTCAAACGAGGTGAATCTGTGGATCAAGCGTCATCGATACGAAAAGATTTAATTCGCGCATTAGTCTCGATTCTCAGTCAGGGAATTCAAGACAACCAGCTCGACGATTCGGAAAAGCTGCTCGCAGCAATCTCTATTCTGAATCCCGAGTTGGAATGCATCGATGAATTCAAATCTTATATAGCAATCAAGCGTGGGTTTATAAAAGAAGCATTGCAGGTTTATATTTCTTCGCCTGCTGAAACGAGCAAGTGGTATGTCATGATGGCATTGTGCTTGAAGCTTGCCGAAGACCCAACGTGGCACTCTCACGCAACGCGGTCTCTCGAATTACAGGATCCGTCGTCACAATACTCGCATACCCTGGCACGCGTATTATTGGGCATTGAGTCGAGCGAAACACCAACGCAGGACCCGAACGATAAAACCGGGGGTAAGCAGCAACCACCCGGCGAGTATCCGGATTCATATATGAACTATCTAGCGGTATAAGGAGAAATCCATGTCTATTCCTGTTTCTGGTCTCACCCCTCCCGTAGGCCTCAGTGGCTCGGCTACTGGTACGCCGATGTCGCCTGGTGCAAACTCCAGCAAGTCCGTGTCGGAAATCGACAAGCAGGACTTCGCTTCGATGATGAAGGGTTTCGGTGCCGACCCCGTCTCTCAGGCGAATGCCAAGCAGCAGGCTCACGAGCCTTCGATGCTGGAAAAATTCGCATCGGTGCAGCACGACAACATGAAAAACATGTTTCAATCGTCCCGCGATATGGTCAGAGCTGCACCGAGCATGAAACTCGACGAGTTGGCGATGGCGAGTATCGAATTCAAATTGAACATGTCGGTGACGACCATGCAATTTCAGGTTGCAACCAGTGTCGGGAAAAGCGCTGGCAAAGGGGTCGATACGTTAATGCGTAATCAGTAACATGCACACCAGGAACTCTGGTTCTGTATCGACAATAAAAACGCGGATTGCAATATTAGTTGCAGTCGCGTTTCTTTGCGCTTGCGAGCAGGATTTATATTCCAAGCAGAGTGAAGCCGACGTCAATGAAATGGTCGGTGCATTGAGTGAGGCGGGTATCTCCGCGAGCAAAAAAACCGGTGATAATGGTAAGACCTGGAACGTTGCAGTCGACGAAGCTGAAATTGGCGTAGCAATGCAGGCACTGAAAGCCCGGGGTCTGCCGCAACAGCGCTACGGCAATCTTGGCGAAATTTTTAAAAAAGACGGTCTGATTTCCACGCCCACCGAAGAACGGGTTCGTTTCATTTACGGTGTTACCCAGGAGCTGTCGCAAACGCTTTCGCAAATCGACGGTGTGGTGGTGGCGCGTGTGCATGTCGTATTGCCAAACAACGATCCGCTGGCCTCTATTGTGAAGCCGGCTTCTGCATCGGTTTTTGTAAAATATCGTGCTGATTCGAACGTGACCTTGCTCGTGCCGTCGGTGAAAAACCTGGTGGTAAGCAGTGTCGAAGGCCTGAAATATGAAAATGTCAATGTCACCCTGGTACCGACTTCAGCCGAAAAGCCCTCAGGCTCTTCTCCGGCTTCTGCCATTTCTCGCAAATCCAGCCAAGGCTGGCTGTGGCCTGGCATCATTGTCGCGGTAATCGCTGCGTTGGGGTTGGCTTTATTTTTATTCTGGTGGTTCCGTTTGCGCGGCAATGCAAATGAACCTGGCGACTCGGGAGCGCCGAAAAATCCAATTACGAGCGGGCTAGCTAGCGCAGCTGAACGTCTGCGCGCTAAAACAGTAAAAAAATGACACAGACGGACAGAACCAGCCGGCCGCTTAGCCCGGCGACGGTCGCCGGATTCTATCTACGTCTTCACCAGAAATCGCGAATATCGGCAAAATTATTCGATAGTTCCTGGGCATGCGATACCCCGCGCCGGGGTGACACGCTCCGGTGGTCGAGAAATGTGTTGATGCTTGGAAAGCCCGATAAAGCCGGTGTTCCCCTTTTTTCAAATTTCCTTGACCGCCTGATTCTTCTCACGCCTGCCGAATGCCAAAAACTGCTTTGCACTGCGGTATTGTTGTCGCGTCGCGAAGCATTTCGGCATTGCATTAATGGCGGCAGGATTCGTGCACTGCAAGCTGCTCTGGGTGCTGCGAGCGTTGCGGCAGTGCTGAAAAGCACCAGTATTCAAAAGGCGCCTTCCACCAGTAGCGACTGGCAGGTGATTTCGTTGCTGGCAGAGGCGTTCTCGCATGTCGAGCAAGTGTGTCAAGGGCCGCGACGAATGGTGCTTGAAACCATCAAAGTTGCATTGCCGCGACAACTCCCCGTAATACAATCCAGTTATGACGAAATGGGTTTCGACAATCTGTTGCGCGAAGTTTGTGCGTGGTACCCGGAGCTGACATGGTTGTTTGGATAAGACAAAACAAGGAGGGTGTCGCCATTCCCGAGGGCATCATCCGGCGTGCGGACTGGCTGGTAGTCGGTTCCCTCGACACGGCTTTTTGCACGATCGAAGAGATGCGTGCCGAAACGCTGGAAATCGCCGAACAGGAAGCCGAGGTGATCATCGAGGCGGCGCACCAGCAGGCCGAACAGATTCGCCTGGACGCTGAAGCGGCGGCACAACAGATGTTCGACGATGCCAGGGCTAGTGGTCTGCAGTCCGGAGTCGATGAGTGGAACGCGGTCATGCTCAGTTCGACCCGCGAAGCACACCAGCAAATTCGACAGCAGCGTGAGCGCATGGCGCGCATCGTGATCGCTGCGGTGGAAAAAATCGTGCCGTTGCAGGACCCTCAGGGAATCTATCGTCAGGTACTGAAGATTCTGTCGAAATCGATTCAGGCCGTCCGATACGTCACGTTGCGGGTTTCTCCCGAAGAGGTGGAGTACGCGGAAACCTCATTGCGTGAAATTGCCGACGGTTCTGCACTTGGCAGAATGATCGAAGTTACCGGCGACGAGCGGCTGAGCCGGGGGGCGTGTCTGGTCGAGAGTGATCAGGGCATCATCGATCTAAGCTTAAGCAGCCAACTCAAGGCGCTCAGGGCCGCGATTTTCCTGTCGGTAGGCGAGCCGAAAACAGCTATAGCACCACAACCGGATCCTGACCAATACGATGATTGATGACTCCGCCGCCGGATTTGCCACCACGCTTGAAATGGTGCTGGCGGATGCCGACACGCAAACGAGAATGGGCAAAGTCAGTGAAGTGACCGGTACTTTGGTGCGGGTTAGTGGCCTCGATCTTAGCCTGGGCGAGTTATGCGAACTGCTTACGCCCTCCGGCGAGGTACTGCAACGCGCAGAGGTAGTCGGGCTGGCGAGGCAGGGCGTGGTGATCAGCCCGTTCGGCAGCTTGATCGGCATTTCGTCGCAGACGCTTGTGAGACGTTGCGGCCGCCCGCTGTCGGTGCCGGTGGGGCCGGCTCTGCTGGGCAGGGTGCTCAATGCGATGGGTCAGCCAATCGACGGCAAGGGGCCGTTGAAGCAGGTTTCGCTGCGCTCGGTGATGGCGGATCCGCCCGATCCGATGCAGCGCGAGATGATCAAGAATATTTTTCCGACTGGTGTTCGCGCAATCGATGCCCTGTTGACGATTGGCGAAGGTCAGCGAATCGGTGTTTTCGCACCGGCTGGTGTCGGCAAGAGCACGTTGATGGGCATGCTGGCTCGTGGTGCCGTGTGCGACATTACTGTCATTACCCTGATCGGCGAGCGCGGACGCGAGGTGCGCGAGTTCGTTGAATTGATCCTTGGGCCAGAGGGCATGAAGCGTGCGGTAGTCATTTGTGCGACCTCGGATCGTTCGGCAATCGAGCGTGCCAAGGCGGCCCATGCCGGCACCGCGATTGCCGAGTACTTTCGTGATCAGGGCTTGAAAGTGCTGCTGATGATGGATTCCCTGACCCGTTTTGCACGTGCGATGCGCGAAATCGGGCTGGCAAGCGGTGAGCCACCTGCCCGACGCGGATTTCCGCCCTCCGTATTCGCCGAATTGCCACGCCTGGTCGAACGCTCCGGCATGGGCAAGACCGGATCGATCACTGCGCTCTACACCATCCTCGCCGACGATGAGTCCGGTGGTGACCCGATCTCCGAAGAAGTCCGGGGTCTTCTGGACGGCCATATCGTCTTGTCGCGCCGGATCGCGGCGAAAAATCAGTATCCTGCAATCGATGTCCTGGAAAGCTTGAGCCGAGTCATGTCGCTCATTGTCGATCAGCGGCACCAGAACATGGCCGGCCGCCTGCGGCAGCTGATGGCCAAATACGATGACGTCGAAACCTTGTTGCAGGCTGGCGAGTACGAGCCGGGCCAAGACCTGGATGCAGACCTGGCCATTGAGCGCATCGACCAGATCCGTGAATTCCTGGGCCAGCCGGTCACGACCTTGACGCCGTATGCCAAGACCATCGGTATGCTGCAGGACCTGGTGCAATGAAAAAAGCCGAACTCAATGCTTTCCGCACCCTGATACGCATTCGCAAGCGTCGGCAAGAGAGTCTGGACAAGGTTCGCGTGGAAGCGCAGCACGAGTTGACCCGGTTGATGGAGACGGTCAGCGAGGCCGAGCAGATCCGGCTCGAAGCGGAAGAACGAGTGGTCACGCAGACCCGGTTGATCGACAAGCTTACCGAGCCGGGCAGCAAATTCCAGATTGCCGATTACCTGTCTCAAGAAGATTATCGGACCTTTCTGCAGCAAAAAGCTGTTGTGGAGCAGACCAACGTCAATCAGGCAAAGGCGGCTGTCGTCCAGCAAGAGACGGTGTTGGCGAATGCCCGTATCGCCGCTGCCACGAACGCTCGCCAGCAGGAGCGTCTGGAAGAGCGTGTCGAGGCGATCGTCGCCGAAATCAACGTCAAGAAAATGGATGACGAGGATGAAGAAGCCGAAGAGGCAGTCGTTACACGCAAACTGTTGAAGGTGCGCAAGGCTGACCAGGATGCGAGTGTCGATGGGCATGCTTGATCAGTACCGCGGATTTTTCGAATATGGCCAGCAGTTCGAACATTTCATTTTTGCAACCATGCTGGCTGCCTCACGGTTGTTCGCCTGCTTTGCAATTCTGCAGGCGACATCGGCACAGGCGCTACAGGGGCGCGTTCGAAGCGGTATCGTGATTTTGCTCTCGCTATACATTGGCGCTGGTCTTCCGGAAAACGTGGCCGTCGGCCTTAGCGGAATCAACCTTTTCGTTCTTGGCTTGAAAGAAGCGTTCCTTGGCATGCTGCTCGGATTCATGGCCGCGACCGTGTTCTGGGTTGCAGAAGGTGTGGGCGCAATGATCGACAATGTTGCGGGCTACAACAATGTGCAGCAACAAAATCCTCTGAGCAATCAGCAAAGCACGCCAATATCGCTACTGTTGTTGCAACTCTGCATCACGATCTTCTATATATTAGGTGGCTTCCTACTGCTGCTCGAGGCGTTGTTTGCGACTTATCGGTGGTGGCCGATTTCTTCCATGACGCCGGTGCCGGCTGCAATGCTGGAACAATTCGTGATTTTCCAGACCGATACCCTGATGACCCAGATCGTCAAGATTGCCGCACCGGCACTGATGGTGATGGTGTTGATCGATCTGAGCTTCGGCTTGATTGCAAAAACCGCGGGCAAGCTGGAGCCGAATTCGCTCGCACAGCCGGTAAAATCGGCGACCGCACTACTTGTCGTGATGCTGTCGCTCGGTGTATTCATTCAACAACTGACGGCCAGTTTGTCGCTCTCGGACTTGAAACAGCAACTGCAAGGGTGGGTCAATCTCATTGGCCGGCTACAGTCATTGCAGTAGCGTTTACGGCTTTCTGCTTTCATGAAGATCAGGCTGTGCGGTTGCACCACGGATCTTTATCAAATCAATCACGTTTCCGTTCATTAATCTTTCTATGCGGCTACTTCCGATCTATAGTAAAACTATACTCTTGCGGTGCAACCTTCTTGAAAGATAGTTATATCCCAAGGGAATCGGGTGTGTTGCCCGTATCGGTCTAGCTCTGGAAACATGCCATGAATGTGAAGTTTGAGCATCGAACGTTTTCAAAGGTTTCGCCTGCTGCGGTTCTCACTCTGGCGGTTGGCGTTAGCATTACCGGCTTGCTGTTCGGCCAGCAATTGACCCAAAGCTGGCCAGGCGCACTGGTCGGCGCGGTGTTTACCCTCCTGCTCGCTTTTTATTTGCAGTTGATTGCCATTCATAGCCGGCATGCCGCTGAACTCCTCGCAGCCGTCAGTGCGGAACTTGCCATTTCCCGACAGATGCTTGAATACGACGCGGCAGCCCGGGATTTCTCTTCACAAGCCCTGCAGCTGCGGGACCGTGCAATCGAGTTGAGTGCCAATGCCATCAGCATTTACGATGCAACCGATCCGGATTATCCACTGGCTTACATCAACCCTGCGTTCGAGAGAATGACGGGATACATGAAAGATGAGATTCTAGGTACGCCCTGCTGTGTGCTGCATAGCGGTGTGCGCACCTCGACCAGTGTGCCTGTGCTACGCGGCCTGCTCAACAACCGGCAGTCGGGAAACGTCGTGCTGCGCAACGAGAAGAAGGACGGTTCGTTTTTCTGGAGTGAGATGCATATCGCACCGGTTGCCGATGCAAACGGCGTCATCAAACACTTCGTGGCGGCGCAGACGGACATCACCGCGTTGCGATCCTATGAAGAGCAATTGCGCCACAAAGCCCATTACGATGCGCTTACCGGATTAGCAAACCGGGCCTTGCTGCGCGACCGCCTGACGATCGCGTTGCAATTTGCCGCACCGACGTCGCGCCAGGTATGGGTGCTGTTTCTGGGTCTGGATCGATTCAAGACTGTCAACGAGATCAATGGACATGATGTCGGCGATACGGTCCTGAAAGTGATCGCTGCCAGGTTGATGGAATGCGTGAGGGTTTCCGACACGGTTTCGCGGTTTGGTGGTGATGAATTCATTATCGTGCTGCAGGATCTACCCGATGAAAAAGCGGCCATGACCACCGTTGAAAAGATTTTGGCCAGCATGAAGGCGCCATTTGCCACCGCGGACAACAATTTTTTCATCGGCTGTAGTGTTGGCATCGCGGTTTGTCCGACCGATGGTGAAGATGCCGAAACGTTGATCATGCATGCCGGTAGTGCGATGCACGGCGCTAAATCCAAAGGTACCGGCAGCTTTCATTTCTATGCGCCCTACATGAACCAGCGGGCACTGGAGCGTGCGAAAATGGAGGCAGATCTGCGCCACGCCATCGAGCGCGATGAATTCATCCTGCATTATCAGCCTCAGGTCGATTTACGAAGCGGGCGCATGATCGGCATGGAAGCACTGATTCGATGGCAGCACCCGCAGCGGGGCCAGGTTCCTCCGCTTGAATTCATCGGGCTGGCAGAAGAGACAGGGTTGATCATCGATATCGGTTCCTGGGTCATTCGCGCTGCTTGTACGCAGATGAAATCGTGGCAAAATCTCGGATTTGATCAATTGCGTATTTCCGTCAACCTTTCGTCCAGGCAGTTTTCCGATGAGGGCCTGGTGGCGGAAATCGGGTCAGTGCTCGCTTCCACGCAACTCGATCCGAAATATTTTCAGCTGGAGTTGACGGAAAGCCTGGTGATGGCCGATGTCGAGTCCGGCATCCGTATTTTGCAGGAAATGAAAGCGTTGGGGATCAGCATTGCAATCGATGATTTCGGGACTGGATACTCAAGTCTTTCCTATCTGAAGCGTTTGCCGATCGATACCCTGAAAATCGACCGGTCCTTTGTCAGTGACATCATGCTCGGGACGGACGACGCTGTCATCGTCACGTCCATTATTTCACTGGCCCACAGTTTGCGTATGCGGGTCGTCGCCGAAGGCGTGGAAACGAGGGACCAACTGTCCTTCTTGCAATTGCATGGCTGCGATGAAATACAGGGCTATCATTTCAGTCGGCCGGTTTCGGCCATGGATTTCACAGCCCTGCTCAAACAGGACAAATCCCTTCCTGCTTTCCATCCAGCGATGCAGACGGCTCCATGTATGGCTGAAGCTGGCGTGAAATAAGTGCGTTGACCAAACAGGCGTTGAACAATACAAAAATTGTTTTTGACATCAAACTTCGTGGAGGTAGCCAGCTGTTCGGGATTGTCAAAGGGTCGCCAGGAGTCGGACCCTACGATAAATCGCGGGGGAACAAATGTACAAGTTTTCCGATATTGAACAGGGGTAATCAAGATGGCCGACGAAAAAACAGAAGAAGCGACTGACCAGAAGCTTGAAAAGGCGCACGAGGACGGTAGTTTCCCGAAAAGCACCGAGTTCTGCAGCGCGATCGTATTCGCCATGGTGCTACTGACGCTCATCGGTGGCGGTTCGATGCTTTTCGACCAGTTGCGCGTGCTCATTCGTGTCGGACTTGAATTTAACAGCCGCGATCTCAGCATGGAGGAATTGTGGGTGAAGATGGGCGTCATTTACACCGCCGCGCTTTGGCTGATCGTGCCGATTACCCTGGTATCGGCCGTTGCAGGCGTAATCGGCATGGTAGCGCAGGTCGGGTTCCAGGTAAGTTTCAAGCCGGTCGAGCCGAAGTTAGAAAACATCAGCCCGGTGAAAGGCATCAAAAAAATATTTTCCATGAAATCAGTTCTCGAGCTGGGGCAGATGATGATTCGCGCGATTGTCATTGGCGCAGTCGCTTACTGGCTCATCAGAGGCGCGATTTCACTGTTCGCTGGGGTTGCCTATCAAAGCCTGCCTGTCGTCGGCAGCACCGCATGGCATTTGATTTCCCGGCTGCTGGAATTTTCCCTGTTATGTTTTCTCATCATGTCGGGTTGCGATTATGCGATCCAGCGCTGGCAATTCATGAAAGATCAGCGCATGTCGAAAGACGAGGTCAAGCGTGAGTACAAGGAGTCGGAAGGCGACCCGCTGATCAAATCCGAGCGGGTCAGGCTCGGGCGAGAAAACGCCCAGGGCGGTGGCGGTGGCGGTGGCGGTCTGGAGCACGCGAAGGTGATTCTTACCAATCCGACGCACTATGCCGTGGCGGTCGCCTATGAACCGGGACAGTACGACGTACCCATCGTCGTGGCGCGTGGGGCCGACGAGGATGCGAAGGACATCCGTGAGCGGGCGGCCATACTCGGCATACCGATTTTCAGCAATCCGCCGCTGGCACGTGCCTTGTACAAGGTCGATGTGGACGGGCAGGTGCCCCGGGAGTTTTTCGAGGTGATTGCCGCCATACTTGCGTGGTTGAATCGCATCAACCAGCTCAACGGGTCGCGTATTGGCATGCCAGCCGCTGCCATGCCAGCGGCGCCGGCAGTCTCAGGGGAGGCAACTTGAAGCGATTATCCATCCGGTCCAGCGATATCGCCATTGCGTTATTGCTGGTGGCAATCATCAGCCTGATCATCGTGCCGCTACCGACGTTCCTAATCGATACGCTGCTGGCAATCAATATCACCATGAGCCTGCTGCTGTTGATGGTGACGATGTACATGCCCTCTGCGGTGGCGTTGTCGTCATTTCCATCCATCTTGCTTTTTACGACACTGTTCAGGCTGTCATTGAATATCGCTGCGACCAAGGCGATCTTGCTGCATGCCGATGCGGGGCATTTGATTGAAAGTTTCGGCAACCTCGTTGTCGGCGGTAATCTCGTGGTGGGTATCGTTGTTTTCCTCATCATCACAATCGTCCAGTTCATCGTCATCACCAAGGGCTCGGAGCGGGTTGCCGAGGTAGGTGCGCGTTTCACCCTGGATGCGATGCCTGGCAAGCAAATGAGTATCGACGCGGATCTTCGATCCGGTTTGCTTAAACCTAACGAGGCGAGGGCCAAGCGCAACCTGCTGGCAATGGAAAGCCAGTTACACGGTGGCATGGACGGCGCGATGAAATTTGTCAAAGGCGATTCGATCGCGGGTCTGGTAATTACGGTCGTTAATTTGGTAGCCGGTGTCATTGTTGGCGTCATGTACCACGGCATGACCGCTGGCGAAGCGGCGAACCATTTTGCCGTGCTGTCGATCGGTGATGCGATGGTGTCGCAAATTCCCTCGCTGTTGATCTGCGTTGCTGCCGGAATCATGATCACCCGTGTGGCAGACGAACAGAACCACGATGCCACCAACTCGGTGGGCCAGGAAATCATGACGCAGCTCGGACGCAACGCCAACGCCTTGTATATGGCGGGCACGCTGGTGCTGGGTTTTGCATTCATTCCAGGATTTCCGTGGGTGCAGTTCGTGATTTTGTCGGCTTCGCTAATGCTGGGTGGGTTTCTCTTGAGCCGAAAGAATGGCAAGGTGACGGCGCCGGTCGGCGCAAGCCTGCCAGCGCTGAAAAGGGCGGGCGGCACTGGCGCCGATCCGACCATCGGCCGTCACGCGCCAGCGCTAGCGCAGCCTCTGGCGTTGAGACTGTCGCCAAAGCTGGAAAAGCATATCAACACCGTTGCGCTGAACGAAGCATTCGATGTCGAACGGTTACGGCTTCAGGAGGTTTTGGGTTTGCCATTCCCCGGTCTGGCGATCTGGTATCGCGATGTGCTGGACGAAAATGCCTACGACATTCTGATTCACGATGTACCTGCTGCAGAGGGTAGTGTATTGCCAGGCCACCTGATGCTGGCGGATCCCGATAGCAGCGCCAAGAGTCAGTGCCAGGCCGCCGGTCCTGCGGGCGGCCAGACATCGTCCTTCTGGTTGCCGATGGCCGAACGGACGCAGGTAGAAGACGCTGTGCTGCTGACGCCGGAAACGGTACTGGCCCGGCACGCGATTTCGGTCATGCAACGCAAGGCACATCGCTTTGTCGGCATACAGGAAGTGCAGTGGATGATGGAAAGTCTGATGTCCGAATACCCTGGCCTCGTGACAGAGCTGCAAAAAGTCGTGCCACTTCAGCGCATCGGCGAAGTGCTGCGTCGTCTTCTCGAAGAGCAGGTATCGATTCGCAACATGCGCACGATTTGTGAAAGCCTGACCGTCTGGGGCGCCAAGGAAAAGGATCCCTTGCTATTGTGCGAATACGTTCGCGTCGATCTCAGCCAGTACATGGCACATCGGGCAACCAACGGTACTTCGAAACTGTCAGCAATATTCGTCGATGCCAGCGTCGAGCAACTGATCCGGCAATCGATCAAGCAGACACCAGCCGGCAGCTATCTGGCTTTGCCGCCCGAGCAGGCTACGGTCTTGATCAAGCAGATCATGGCACTCGCCGGCACCAAGGCGGATGCAAAGAAATCGGTCATCGCAGTCGTATCGTCCATGGATGTGCGTCGATATATTCGGCGCTTGATCGAAGAAAAACTTGAATGGCTGGAGGTTTATTCTTTCCAGGAACTGGGTGGCCTCGTTGAACTACGGCCGATCGGAAGAGTAACTGTATGAGCGATAACAACTCCAACGGCCGCAGGGTCGGTGCGCGCATCGTGCGCGTGGGCGGGGTGGAATCATCCCCACCCGCCCGAAAAACGCCGTCGGAACAGGATGCGTCATCGCGCTCGGGTGGGCGCGCGCGACCTTTTGGCGCACCGCTGCAGCAACCGGCCCGCTTTCAACGGTCTGTCCAGCAAGCCAGTAAAATCGCGTTCGAACAGGCCATGGCAGAGGTGCCGGGTGCGACACTGACGGCGCCGGCCATCGAAGCCCATGAAAAAGCAAGTGCATCCGGCGTTTTAACACTCGAAACCAATACACATCAGGAGCCAGGGTCCGCATTCATATGGGAGCAATTGCCGGAGCTTGAATTGTCACCCCAGGAAAATATGCCACGCTGGGTGAACAATGCACTGCTGAGCCCGAGCGATGAAGAATATGCATCCCTCGGGTCGTACATTGCTTACATGGTGGATGGTTTTTCCGTTTTTTGCCGCATGCCGAGTGTGGAAGAGGGCGGTAACTGGCATGCCAGGTTGAATATGCCGCATGTGGTCATGCCGGAGACGATATTGGATGTGAGCATCTCGCGACTGCATGCACGCCTGCGCTTCGAAACCGACCATCGGGTTTCACGAGAACTGCTGAATCGATGCGTGGAAAAGTTGCAGGTACAAGTACGCACAGCGCTTGACGACGCCCGCGAGGTCGAGGTGACGGTATGGTAGATGTCGAAATAGCCTCCCGCAATCCGGACAAGGTACGTCCGATCGCAGCCAGCGACTTCAAGCGAGTCAGTAAGCCGAACGCCGCAGCCTTGCGTTTGATGCGTGACCCGCGGCTGGTCGAATGGCTCGGTGACACCTATTCGGCGAACTTTCGCGCTGGAAAAAAGCCGCTATCCGGGTCAGCGGTACTCGTTGTCGCGCTGAGTTGTCCGGGTGGCCTGATTTCCATAGGCTTTCCAGCCGACTTGCTGCCGACGCTGGTGATGGCGATCGAGGCAGATGCTGCCGCTGCCGGCGCGCCAGCCATTGCGCCGCTGGTCGCCTCACGGCTGCTCGCGCCATTGCTGGATTCGTTCGGGCAGGCATTGAATGAATCGGGTAACCCGCAATGGCTAGCCATCGGCCTGTCGGCCGTGCGACTGCTCAACCTCGATGCAATCAAGCCGGCTCTGGTGCCACTGGCAACTTGGGATGTTACCCTGCCAAGGCAGTTGCATTCGACCATGGGATTGCTTTCCATCGACGCAGCCTGCACTGCTTCGCTACAGGACGCACTCGACATGATGCCGGTGCGGCAATATGGGCTTACCGATTCCTGGCGCGTGCCGACGATGCTGCGTATCGCAACACGCAGCTGGACCGCCGAACTCCTCGAGTCCCTGGAGCTGGGTGACGTGTTGTTGTGCAAGGATACAGCTACCCTCGATACCTTCGAGGCCGATCTGTTCTGCGGTGCGCTTGCCGGAGTGCACCAAAAAGGCCGGGTTAAGATCAATCAAAAGAAAGTGACCTTCATGAGCGACATGCTGGAAGAGGATGGAAGAAACGACATTGAAAGCGAGTCCCTCGGGCCGCCCCTGTCAACAAGCATTGCCGAACTCGAAGTCCCGGTGCATTTCGAGATTGACAGCACTGCCTTGTCGCTGGCGCAGCTGGCCTCACTTCGGCCAGGGTATGTGATCGAGTTGGCGATCCCGGTGCAACAGGCAGAAATCCGCCTGGTCGCCTGCGGTCAGATCATCGGTCGCGGCAAGCTCGTCGTCATCGGCGATTGTCTGGGCGTGCAGCTCGAAAGTCTTGCTGGCGAAAGCATCTGATGCAAGTCCTTGACCCGGTATCGCTAGCCCTTGTTTTTCTTGCAATGTCGATATTGCCGTTTGTGGCGATGGTCGTGACGTCCTACACAAAGATCGTGGTTGTCCTGGGTTTGTTGCGCAATGCATTGGGTGTACAGCAGGTGCCACCGAACATGGTGCTCAACGGCATCGCCCTGATCGTCTCCGTATATGTATTGGCGCCGGTTGGCTTTGAAGCAGCTGATGCACTGAAAGCCAGACCGGTGCCAAGTGGTGCCGGCGCAGGGCCACAGGTGTTTGGTTATGCGGAAGCAGCGCGCGAGCCGTTTCGGCGTTTTCTAGCCAAACACGCCCACGAGCGGGAAAAAGCTTTTTTCGTGAAGTCTACACACGACATGTGGCCCAAGGCGCAGGCCGACCAGGTCACGAAAGACGACCTGATCGTCCTTGCACCGGCATTCGCGCTGTCGGAGTTGACAGAAGCCTTCAAGATCGGTTTCGTGCTGTATCTTGTTTTTGTCGTGATCGATCTCGTGGTGGCAAACGTATTACTGGCCATGGGGTTATCTCAAGTCCAGCCGAACAATATTGCGATACCCTTCAAGTTGCTGATGTTCGTAATGCTTGACGGGTGGTCGTTATTGATCCACGGTCTGATCCTCAGTTACCGATAATAGACCATGGATCAAGCTCAGATCTTGCAATTTACGACCGAGGCGATGCTGTTGGCACTGATTGTCTCGATGCCGGCAGTCGTACTGGCCGCTGTTGTCGGGCTAATAATTTCTTTTGTGCAGGCCGTTACCTCTCTGCAGGAGCAGAGTGTGGCGCAAGGCGTTAAACTGGTTGCGGTTACACTGCTGATGATCGTCGCCGGCCCATGGGGTGGTGGGATGATCCTGCGGTTTGGTGAATCGGTCATGAGAGCCATTTTTCAGTGAGAAAAAAACAGTGAGCACGAATAAGATCGGCGGCGGAAGCGCTCAAGCTCCGGTGCAGCAGGCAGTAGTGCCTGTAAATAAACCGACACACGGCTTGCCTGCGGGCACTCAGCATGGGCCGGCGAGTCAGTTTGGCGGTGCAGTGTTCAAACACGGTGACGCGCCTGTTCCACCCGGTGGCGAGGTTGCACATCATCGGCCGCGATCCAAAAACTTGCCGCTTGCCAGTCAGAAAAAGAAACAGAGGTCTGCTGCACGCTCCACAGGCAGCAATGCGCTGGCAGGAGACGATGCCAATTTTTCATTGCCGGAAAATGAGCGTGCCCGGGAACAAGTCGGACTCGCGCCGGTAGAAATCAATTTTGAGGGGCGCAAGGACGGCGACCAGTCAGACGGGCAATCGCGTGACGAGAAGCGGTTCCAGAACATTTTTTCTCTTCCTGCGCTTCGGTCGGGTAAATTTACGGCGTCCTCCAGCGCGGCGGCGAAGGCGCGGGCCGTAGCCGCCACACCTTTGCCGCCCATGCAATCTCTGACCGAGGTCTTGAAATTTCTGCACAATACATTGCAATCCGACCCCTCCGGCACATTGGCGCGGGACATGATGCGAAAAATCAGCCAGTCAGTCTTGCGCAACGAAATGACGTTGCAGACCGTTCGAAAGGCGACTGAAGCGCGCAGCCTGCTGGTCGAAGCTTTCGGCAAGGGCTATCAGGGTTCCGAACCATTGTCGCCCCTGGTCAGGAAACTGCATCTCATGCTACCGATCTGGTTGTTGAATCTTGGTAAAACACGTACTGCTCCCGGCAGGTTGCAGGCTGCAGCGCGCCTCTCGCTGCCACATGCCACGCTTGCATCGGAGTAGTCCAGATGGGTCAGGAGCTCTTCGAGCCACTGCTGCTGGATCTGTGCGCCGCGGTCGGTTTGCCCGATCCCGAGCAGATGGTGGCGAGGCGGCAGTTGCAGGTCGAAGGCTTCGACGTTTTGCTGGACTACCTGGAGGACGACCCGGATGCGTTTTACCTGTATTTCCAGTTTGGTATCGTTACTGCCGGGCGTACGCTGTCGATCTATCGGTTGATGCTGGAAGCCAATCTGCTGATCTATGCCCAGGATCAAGCGCAATTCGGCATGGATTCGGATACCGGTGGCATCGTGCTGCTGGTGCGTATCGGGTTGACGCCGGATGTGACGGGTGAATGGCTTGCCAACCTGATGGTGGACTATGCCGAGCACGGCCGTTACTGGCGTGACCAGATCGTGCAGTCACCGGATGAAATGTTCGAAGGCCTCAACCATGGCGACTACACATGGCTACGCGCCTGATACCGTTCAGAATCGATTTCTCCCATCCTGCGATTCCCAACGTTCTCCCTCCCGCTTGAAATGCTCCTGCCCGACACAGTCGAATGCTGCAAGGTTCTCATCCCATGAATACCGCTCGATAACAATCTGCAGGTTCTCGACCCGGATCGCGTTGAAGGAATTCGCCTCACCCCGGCCTCTGGTGGAGGTGGCGGTACCGGCCTGCACTGCCAGCGCCGAAAAGCCAGCGATCGGATAATTTGCATCGGTAGTGCTGGCATGTGTGGCATGCAGATGGCCGGCCAGTAGCAGATCGGCGCCACAGGCAGCGAATGTTTCCAGGGCAGTCGGCGCACGGTCGACCAGTTCATGGCGCGCGTAATGGTTCGGCAAGTCGAAGGGATGATGGGTCACCACCACCTTGACCACACTGCTCGGAATTTTGTCGAATCTGGCGTGCACCTGTTGAATCTGATCATCGTTTATGCGGCCGTTCTTGATGGTCAGCGAGCGTGCGGTATTGACGCCGGCGACTGCTATCTCGTCGTCAAGGTAGAAAGGTTGCAGGTCGGCGGTGATATAACGCGTGTATTTTGCCAGCGGGCGCAGGAACCTTGAGTAAAGGTTGTAGAGCGAAATGTCGTGGTTGCCCGGCACAATGATTTGGGGCGTCGGCAGCGTGTCGAGAAATGCACGAGCCGCAATGAATTCGGCGGATCGTGCGCGCTGGGTCAGGTCGCCGGATACCACCAGTACATCCGGGGCAATTTGGGCAACCGAAGCGGTAAGGGGCCCGATCAACGTTTGATCGACCCGTCCGAAGTGCAGGTCCGACAAATGAACCAGAGTACGCATGTGAAGTGCCTGTCAGGATGATGGGTAGGTGGAAGGCGCGGGCGTGAGAACCTGTAGCGAGCGCGGGCGAATCCGGTAGTGGAGTGGCGTGGGCAGCCAGGTCACTTCGCCGTCGGTCGCCACCGGCAGGCGGCGACGCCGGGTTTCCACCAACAAGTCACGGACCTGCAGGGCATCGAAATCGCTGGCTTGGCTCAGCCGCCCGAACAGCGCCTGTAAAGCCAGTCGCAGGAGCCCAAGCCGCGACGTGCGTTGTGCGACATACACGCTGAGGATGCCGCCTTGCAGGCTCGGGCGCTCACCAACGCTGAATCCACTCATGGAATACGCATTGTTGCCAATAAAAATGAAAGGTGTTTCTCTAGGTTGCTCCAAGCCGTCAGCCGCCAAATGGATGGTCATGAAGGGGTAGCGGCGTAGCGCCATTATTAATGCAGTGACGAAAGCCGGCCATTTTCTGCGGCCCAGACGGCGCTGCTGGCGCTGCCGCGAACGAACGATATCGGCATAGAGCCCCAGGCTTGAATTATTCAAAAAAAGGCGGCCGTTGACTTCACCGGTGTCGATCGCCTCGACATGACCGGCTGCGATGACGGCAATCGCATCATCAAGCCTGAGCGGTATGCATAGATCCTTGGCAAAATGATTCAGTGTTCCAAGCGGCAGAATGCCAAGCACGCAGGCACTGCCGATCAACTCTGACGCTACGGCGTTGATGGTGCCGTCGCCACCGCCTGCGACGACGGTCGATGCGCCGGCTGCCACGGCCGCGCGAGTCGCTGCAATGACTTCGGCGCCGTCTTTGGCGAAGCTCACATTGGCAGTGACCCCGGCGCGATGAAACGTTTTGATCAGCGTTTCTGCATCGTGAGCGGCTTGCGCGCTGCCAGAATGGGTATTGACAATGACGGCAATCGGCGCCGTCACAATGGATTCACGCCATGAACGGCACGAAGCCGGCCACGCCGACGAAACGTCGAAACCGTGGTGAGGGTGAGCGCGAGCCAGGCGCAGCCTTCGGCCATCGCCGCGGCGACATCGGTAAAGTAATGCACCCCCAGGTACATGCGGGTGAATCCAACCAGCGCCACCAGCATCATTGCTGCTGCAACAATCAGTACCCGCTTGGCGTGACCGCAGACGCGTGAACAGAGGTAGGCCGCCAGAACACCGTAGAACAAAGTGCTGGCGGCCGTATGCCCGCTCGGAAAACTGTAAGTGGAAAGTGTGAGCAACGGTTCATCGAAACTGGGCCTGGCGCGATGAAATGCATATTTCATCGCCACATTCAGGAGCATCCCACCAGCTACCGCGACCGCCGTCGAAAGCAGCCAGTACCACTCCCTGCGGCTTGTCAGATAGCAGGCCAGAACAATCGTCCAGATGCTGATGGCAGTGATGCCATGTAAATGCGTGAGCAGCAGCAGGGCGCTGGTCAATGCCGGGGTGGCTCGTGCGTGCAGCCATTGTGCGATTTGCAAGTCGAGTACGGTAATCGGTGCGCCCGCAGTGACTTGCCCGGCGATGGCACCGAAAAACGCGCCTGCCGCGACCAGTACCAGCGCCCCTGTGGTGAGGTGCAGGCCAAGGTAGCCTTCTGGCGAAAGACGTGCGCGAAGAAATCGTGAAAATGCCGACAAGATAGTGGATCCGCAAACAGGTAAAAGAAGCCGGTAAAAAAATTAACGTGCCGCTGCGCATTGATTGAACCACGAATTGCCAGCCATATGCGTGCGGGCGCACGCATTGAAGAAAAATTGCACAAAGCATCTAATTAACATCCATGTGGATGGTAATGGGAGTATATTTGTGAGATAAAATAGGTGAGTCCAAGCCACGCAACCAATTAATCAGGCAACGAAAGGACGCATGTGAATAGCCTCGAACCCAGATTACGCGCAAGCGATACTGAAAAAATTACCATCAACCTCGGCCCAGTCGACTTGGGTCAGATCGATCTTCTCGTTCAGGAGGGCTTCTACTCGAACCGAACCGATCTGATCAGGACCGCTATTCGCAACCAGATCAATACCCATGCAGATATCGTGCGGCAAACGGTCGCACGCAGGCAATTGGTGCTGGGCCTGCAGCATTTCACCAAAGCCCAACTGGAAGCGGTGCGCGACGCCGGGCAAAGCCTGCAGATACAGGTGCTGGGAATGGCGACCATTGCGCTCGACGTCACGCCGGAACTGGCCCGGGAAACGATCGATTCCATTACTGTTTTAGGCGCATTGCATGCCAGTTCAGCTGTCAAGGCGGCACTGGCCGATCGTATTCGTTAGCCGTAGTTCGTGATGTGATTGATTTGACTTCAATCTGTTGCCATTCTCTGTTCGTTCACGTTTATAAAGGAGGCGCCACATGAAAAGCCAACAGAAATTTCTCGCCAACATGCGTGCTCTGGAAGATCTCGGCAGCTTTGCAAAATACGCCCGAGGCATGCTGAATAATGCAAATTTGGTGAAAAATCCCTTGTTGTTGCCTGAACACAAAAACAGCGATTTCGTGCAAGACCTGCTCAGCAAGCTCGGCATTTCCGGTCAGGGCGCGGGCCTGAATACAGTCATGGGGAAAATGCCGGCCCGCAGGGCAACGCCGTTGCCGGCCGGCGCGCAATTCATTCACGGCACCTACGGCAATCATGCTGGCAGCCGTCACTATAAACTGTATGTGCCCGCCTGTTATGACGGCCAGCCCTTGCCGCTGGTGGTGATGCTGCATGGATGCACCCAGGACCCGGATGATTTTGCCGCCGGCACGCAGATGAATGCTGCAGCTGAAACGCAACGATGCCTGGTCTTGTATCCGCAACAATCCCAGGGTGCCAACAGCTCCAAATGCTGGAACTGGTTCAATGCCTCGGACCAGCAGCGTGATGCCGGCGAACCGTCGATCATTGCCGGCATGACTCGGGAAGTAATGGAGCGTTACCAGATCGAGCAGCGCCAGGTGTACGTTGCCGGATTGTCCGCCGGCGGCGCCATGGCTGCGATCATGGGTACACTTTATCCGGACGTATACGCCGGTGTTGCTGTCCATTCCGGCCTTCCGTATGGCGCTGCCTCGGATTTGCCATCGGCGTTGTCAGCCATGCGAAGCGGCGTGGCCGGCGGTGCTGCGGTGCAAAATCGGGGTGGCAATACGGCATTCAAGGGCATTCCGATCATCGTGTTTCACGGGGATGCCGATCACACCGTGAACAAGCGTAACGGCGAACAGGTGCTCGCCGGCGTGGCGCCGCTCACTGGCAGCATCGAACAGCCGGTGCGCAAGCAGGGAAGCGTTCCCAACGGCCATACATACACCTGCACGGTGCACAACGATGCGCGCGGCAAACCTGTTGCCGAGCACTGGTTGATTCACGGTTTTGGCCATGCGTGGGCCGGCGGTAGTTCCCAGGGTAGCTATACCGATGCGCGTGGACCGGATGCGACAGCGGAAATGATGCGCTTTTTTTACACGCACGAAATTGCTCCCTGATTCAATGTGGGCCAGTCAACATATCTTCTCGTGGCGATAGGCTAGAGTGACGATTTGAGCGAAGGAACACGTATGGATATCGTTAGCGGCCGTGTACCCGCAGACCCTGGCCGGGTCGATGTGTCGGTAATCTGGGAACTCGAATACTGGATGGGCGTATTTGCTGCCAGTGAAGAGCATTTGCGTGAAGCGGTCGATGCAGTCGGCACCGATACCGAGGATGTGAAAGTATTTTTGGAGAAAACGCACCTGGAGCGCAGTCAGGCTTCATGAGCAAACCCGACACGATGTTCGGTATTTGGTCAAGACGCTGACCTTGTCACCAGTCAGCGTTTCTCCTGCTTCGATTTTTTTGCCGCCTTGCCGGTTTTAATCAATAGAGAATCGCTCGCGTTGCCAGCGATTCCGCCATCAGACGTAACAGACGCAACAGATGCTTGCGTTAAAATCAGGTCGATATCCGCCTCGGTTGTGCACTGGTAATACAGCTTCGCTGGCAGGATCTGGATCACAGGGCCATGCTTGCACAACCCCAGACACTCACTTTTCTTTACCTTGATCCGTTCGTCGCCAGTTTTTGTCTTGGCGTATCTGCGTAGTGCGTCGGCACCGGAAGCTGCGCAAGACTGTTTTCCTTCTCCACGATCGTTCAGGCAGAACAAGATCTTGATCTTCTGTTGTTTTTGCATCGGCGTTTCTCGGCGTCGGAAATTTGTGGAGTCTTGCTGACTTTCCTGATCGGGCGGTATAAATCTTCCAACAAGTCAAGGGTTGCAGAAATGTAAAGCGTACAACCGAATTGCTGGCTGTCGTGCCGGATTTCATGTAATAATTTTGTCTGGAGGAAACCTTTTGCACTGGCGCACGACCGAACCGACTTGCCTGGCCATAACCTGACGTGCGTAGTGTACCGTGCATGAATGATTGTCGCCTCGCCGTGGTTCCAGATGCGCAAGGCTCTGGTAGCCAAACAATCAAATGTTACTCTTGCCGACACTCATCTCATGAACAATCCTGCCGCTACTGTTGCCGCCTGCCTTGCCGTTGCCTCTTGCCTGATTCTCAGCGCCTGCGGCGGCGGAGGTGGTAGCCCTGGCACCTGCGTCGGGAGCGCCGCCGTTTGCTCGCCGTCCAGTTCTGCACTGAACCTGCCGCCTCCGGTCGGTGAAGCGAAATTTGCAGCCTCCACGTCATTCGCCGGACAGTGTCAGAGGGCGCGGCCGGCTGCAGCGGGCAATGCGCTTACCGGCGAGCTCTACGACGATATGGTCGGTTCCCTGAATACCGAATTGAACTGGATTCGCTCATTCGTCAACGAAACCTATCTCTGGTATGACGAAGTGCCGACGATCGACCTGGCGCAATATGCAATCGGCGCTACCGTGCCATTTTATGAGCCGTCCAACAATCAGGCTTCGCAGTATTTGCTGCGCACCGGCGTGGACGTGACCGACGCATTTTTCAACAGCCAGCGAACGCCGCTGACGACCCGTTCCGGCAAGCCGAAGGATCGGTTTCATTTCACTTACCCGACCTCGGAATGGGAAGCAATACAGGTAGGCCAATCGATCGGCTACGGTTTCGAGGCAGCCCTGCTGGCGCCCACACCGCCGCGCAAGGTCGTGGTGGCATTCACTGCGCCGGGCTCGGTTGCTGCGGCAAACCAGATCGTGCGTGGAACGGAGTTCGTCAGTGTTGATGGTGTCGATGTCGCCAATGGTAGCCCGGTGGCCACCATCAACGAAGCCTTGTTCGCACCCCTGGCAGGCAAGACCTATACTTTCGAAGTGCTCGATCCGGGCAGCACCGTGCGCCGCACCGTCAGTATGGCGGCAGGACCGACGACGTCGGTGCCGGTGCAGAATGTCGCGGTACTGCCGACACCGACCGGTAGCGTCGGCTACCTGCTGTTCAACGATCATATCGTCACGGCGGAAAGTCAACTGGTGAACGCATTCAACCAGTTCAGGGCTGCGGATGGTGGCACCGGCGTGCGCGATCTGGTGATTGATCTGCGCTATAACGGCGGCGGCCTGCTGAGCATCGCCAGCCGCCTGGGTTACATGATCGCCGGTAGCGCAGCAACCAGTGGCAAGACATTCGAGCGCCTTCAGTTCAATCGCAAGAACCCATTCGGCTACACGGCCTCCGAGGCCAGCACACCGTTCCTCTCGACTTCTGATGCGAATGTGCCCCTGCCGCAGCTAGCCCTGCCGCGCGTGTTCGTCCTTACCAGCTCCAGCACCTGCTCGGCCAGTGAAGCGTTGATCAACGGGCTGCGTGGCGCTGGAATCGAAGTGATCCAGATCGGCGGCACCACGTGCGGCAAGCCGTACGGATTTTTTCCAGAAGAAAATTGCAGCACCACGTATTTTGCGGTGCAGCTCGAAGGCGTGAACCATCTGGGCTTTGGCGACTATCCTGACGGCTTCGTCCCTGGCGGCGATCCATCATTACCGACCAGCGTGCCAGGATGTGTCGTCGCCGACGATTTTTCCAGGCAGCTGGGCGATCCGCTGGAAGGCCGCCTTGCTGCTGCATTGCGCTATCGGGTCGATGGCACGTGTTCATTTGCCGCCACCTCGGTCGCATCCAAGCAGGCAGGGCGAACAGGAACGTTGGCAGAGCCCCGCCTCGTGCGTTCACCGCTGCGGGAAAACCGTTGGCTGGATGCGCGCCCAACCCGCTAATCGGTACAAAAATCTGATCGATTCAGAACTACTTTCCTGGTCAATTACAGATGGGCTGCGTGATGGCGCAGATGATCTTCGATAAAAGTGGCGATAAAAAGATAGCTGTGATCATAACCAAGCTGCAGGCGCAGATTCAAGTTGACCCCTGCCTGCGCGCAAGCGGTGCGCAGCAGCTCGGGTTTCAATTGCGTTTCCAGAAACTGGTCGGCGCTGCCCTGGTCGATCAATAAGGTCGGGCCATGCCAGCCGAGCTTGCCGATCAACAGCGTCGCATCATGATCGGCCCAGGCTCGCCGCTCATCGCCGAGATAGCCGCTCAGGGCTTTTTCTCCCCAAGGGCAACGCGTTGGCGATGCGATCGGCGCGAAGGCGGAAATCGTCTTGAATAGCGTCGGGTTCTTCAGCCCGATGGTCAGTGCGCCGTGGCCGCCCATCGAATGCCCGAAGATGCCGGCGCGTGCCGTGTCGACTGCGAATTGTTGACCGATCAGGTTGAAAAGTTCTTGGGTGATATAGGAATACATGCGGTACCGACCGGCCCACGGCGCGACCGTCGCATCCAGGTAAAAGCCGGCACCGACACCGAAATCGTAGCTCGCTGCATCGCCTGGAATGTTCAATCCACGCGGGCTGGTGTCGGGTGTAACGATGGCTAGCCCGAGTTCAGCTGCCATGCGCTGCGCTCCTGCCTTGGCAATGAAATTTTCTTCAGTACAAGTCAGTCCTGAAAGCCAGTACAACACTGGCACCGGGCCGTGCTCGGCAGCCGGCGGCAGGTAGACGCCGAAACGCATGACGCAGCCAGTCTGGCTCGACTCGTGGCTGTAGACGCCCTGGATGCCGCCAAAGCTTTTGTTGTGCGAAATCGTCGTGATCGTCATGACTGGCGCATCCGCTTAAAACGTCACGACGGAGCGAATCGATGTGCCGGCATGCATCAGGTCGAAGGCCTCGTTGATTTTTTCGATCGGCATGACGTGCGTAATCAGGTCATCGATATTGATCTTGCCCTCCATATACCAATCGACGATTTTGGGCACGTCGGTGCGGCCACGGGCGCCGCCGAATGCCGAGCCCTGCCAGACCCGGCCGGTCACCAGCTGGAACGGCCGGGTGGAAATTTCCTGGCCAGCGCCAGCTACGCCGATGATGGTGCTCTTGCCCCAACCCTTGTGACAGCATTCGAGCGCCTGGCGCATCAGCGTGACGTTGCCGATGCATTCGAAGGTGTGGTCAGCGCCGCCTTTGGTCAGGTTCACCAGGTAAGGCACAATGTCGCCTTCGACTTCTTTCGGATTGACAAAGTGCGTGAGGCCGAACTTTTTTGCCAGTTCATGCCGTGCCGGGTTGATGTCGACGCCGATGATCATGTTGGCGCCCGCCATGCGTGCACCCTGCACAACGTTTAAGCCAATTCCCCCAAGACCGAACACAATGACGTTATCTCCGGGCTGCACCTTGGCGGTATAGATCACGGCACCGATGCCGGTGGTCACACCGCAGCCGATGTAGCAAACTTTCTCGAAGGGCGCGTCGTCACGGATTTTCGCCAAGGCAATTTCCGGCACGACCGTGTACTGAGCAAAGGTCGAGGTGCCCATGTAATGAAAAATATCCTCGCCGCCTAACTGGAAACGGCTGGTGCCGTCCGGCATCAGGCCGCGGCCCTGGGTCGAACGAATCGCCTGGCACAGGTTGGTCTTTTGCGAAAGGCAGTATTCGCAGTTGCGGCACTCCGGCGTGTAGAGTGGAATGACATGATCGCCGGGCTTGAGCGTGGTAACGCCCGCACCGACCTCGACCACTACACCGGCGCCCTCGTGCCCGAGGATCACTGGAAAGATGCCTTCCGGGTCTTCGCCCGACAAGGTGTACGCATCGGTATGGCAAACACCCGACGCCTTGATTTCGACCAGCACCTCGCCGGCACGTGGGCCGCCCAGCTGCACTGTTTCGATCGTCAAAGGTGCGCCTGCCCTGGTCGCTACTGCTGCCTTTACATCCATGGTGGGTTCCTGATTAGTTGGTTGGCGTTGGGAAGGGCGTACGGTAAATCGTCCATGCTGTTTTGTCTAGACGGCAAACTCGCAAATGACTGGTGATCGCAAATCGCCATCCGGCGTATTGTTGACGTCCAAAGAGGAAATTCATGTCAGGTGGTACGTCGAAGCATGAAAAGAGCATGCTGTTCGAATAAATTATTACCGGGAAACGCTTAGCCGGGCTCGACGCTATCGCCGCGATCCGCGAAGGCTACCCCGCCTCGATGCTGAAATCGGTCAGTAGCTATTTCGACGTGGCCGATTTACGCATCCGGACAATCGTGCGGATACCGGCGTCGACAGCCAGCCGCTTGGAAAAGAAACTGGCGCGCACCGATCCGGGTGCCACCGAACGTATCTATAAGATGGGCACCGTTACACGCAACGACTGGATGCGCCAGCCGAATCGGGTGTTCGGCAATGCAGCACCGCTGGATCTGATGGATACGGATCCGGGTGCCATATTGGTTATCCAGTTATGTATGCGGGCACGACGCTACGGCGCAATTGCTGCTGCTTGTGCCTTCCACCATCATTCCCGAGGCGTTGATTGCCGTGATCAACCCGGCGCACCCCGCCTACAAAAAAATAAAACTGCAGATTGTGCGTGAATTCGATTTTGATTTGCGGTTGTGGAAAGCTTAAAGCGTTCGTCCAACCCGCCTCCGATAGTGCTTGATGGCTGTAGGCCGGATGACGAGCACTTGATAGTTGAATCGAACTTGACCGATTTGCCTGCTTGATGCGCAAACTAGCGTAAGAAAACTTCAACTTCGGGCCTCAGGCTCATGAAATGGTTTGCTCCGGCAAGTGAAATATTATCGCAAGCCCCGACGAAAAGTTTTTTCAATTGCGGCAGTGCCTGCAAACCCATGAGACCTTCGTCCGTGATACGCAGGCATTGAAATATGTTTAACGACTGCAACTGCGGCAGTTTGTAAACACAGGCAAGGTCCTCATCCCAAATGGTGCAGCACCCCGATAAATCCAGTGACTGCAGCTGCGTGAAGCGCTGAAGAGGGGCAAGCCCTCCGTCCCCCAAGCTGTAACTGTGGAATAAAGACAATGATTGCAACTTCGTCAAGCTCTGCAGATTGGCAAGGGTTGCGTGCGTCATGCCGTCACACGCCGATAAATCCAGTAGCTGCATTTGCGTCAAACCTTGAAGGTGGGTAAAGCCCACGTCCGTGATCTCGCGGCACGCTACCAAATACAATGACCGCAGCTGTGTCAAATTCTGGAGATGAGCCATGCCGGCATCCGTAATGGGTGAGCAGTAACTTAAATTCAGTGACTGTAGGCGCGTGAGCCCGCGAAGATGAGCCAGACTCTCATCATCAACGTTGCGGCACCATTTTAAATCCAGTGAATGCAGTTGTGGAAAGCCTTCAAGATAAGCAAGGCCCTTGTTGCTGACTGATCTTCCAGGCTTTATATCGACGATGTTTTCGAGAACAGCAGGATTTAGCCGTGCTAACTGCGCAAGTTCATCATCGGCATCGCCATGTGAACTGCTAAGGTCGATCGTTGTGACAGCGGGCAAACCAGACAATAGAGAAGTCAGTGAATAGTGTGCATCCGGTCCAAAGTCCGCAGGTGCTTTTACTTTTGTAATATAGGAAGCGCCCGCTTGCCGGAAACTCTTGTTTAACAATCGCAATGCCTTATTAGACGTTAGGTCAACGTGAGCAACGATCTCCTGTTTCATATGGTTCGGCAGATCATCGAATGTTCTGGGTTCCGGCTCAGCTAATTTTAGGTTGCCAATTGCAGGCGTTGCTGTGTACCTATTAGATATGACGATGCGCTTATCCAAGATGATTTCCTTTTCAGTAAAAATGCGTTGAAGCGCCAGAATGCCAGAAAACGCCTCAAAATAGCGCCGGCCAACGAAGCACCGCTGAAGGCATTACACTGCCCTCTCCCCAGCCCGAACTTCTGAGACATACACCATGACCGTACCCCCAGTTCGCATTGCCCCCTCCATCCTCTCGGCCGATTTTTCCCGACTAGGAGAAGAGGTGCGCGCCATCGAAGCCGCTGGTGCGGCCTTGGTGCATTTCGATGTCATGGACAACCATTACGTGCCGAACCTGACCATTGGTCCCCTGGTATGCGAAGCGATTCGCCCGCACGTCAGTATTCCGATCGATGTACATCTGATGGTCGAGCCGGTCGATTCCCTGGTGCCGCTGTTTGCCAAAGCCGGCGCGAACTTCATCACCTTTCATCCAGAAGCGAGCAAGCACATCGACCGCACACTGGCGATGATTCGCGACCTTGGATGCAAGGCCGGGCTGGTGTTTAATCCCGGCACGCCTTTGCATTATCTGGACCACGTGTTGGATCGGCTCGACATGATCTTGCTGATGAGTGTTAATCCCGGTTTTGGCGGGCAAGCCTTTATTCCCTCCACGCTCGATAAATTACGCGCCGTGCGCATGCGCATCGACCGTCACGTCGCTGAAGGAGGGCAGCCAATCTGGCTGGAAATCGATGGCGGGGTGAAAGTGGATAACATCGGCGCCATCGCCGCTGCTGGCGCTGATACGTTTGTGGCCGGCAGTGCGGTATTTGGTGCCCCCGATGGGGACGGGGGGTATCGGGGGGTTATGAGGCGGTTGCAGGAAGCAGTCAAAAATGACTGCGATAACCGCAATATTTAAAAATCGTAATTATACGACCGCTCCAAAAATTGGAGATATTAAAAAAGGCAATTCAGCATAAATGTTTTGGAATCTTTGCATTAAAGTGCTCTCCTACTCTGAAAGCAATTGATTTATATTGTAAAAATCCAGCAAGAAACTCAGCGTTTGCTTTTTTATGTTCCGATGACAATGGCAAAATATTTTCCTTGGCATCAGTTGTTAATGGGTATGTAAGCGTTATATTTTCTGGTATTTCTAATTCAAGTGAACCGGAGCCAGTAATATTGAAGCAGACAAAATCAGTCTCCGTCGCATGCATAAATTGCTTGATATAAACATCTTCGCCCATTTGCCCTCCAAAAACAGCCGCTTCCAACGTGAGGGCACCGTTTGTTTCGTTGACCAACTCGACTGCGCGACGCTCTGTTGAATCTACAATGCACAGTTTTAGAAAACGCTTTATTTCATCATCAAACCTTTCAGCGCAGTTTATCTTTTTTTCATCATCATTTATCTCTTTTAATTCGGTATCACGTGAGTCGAATAAGATTAAGATAGCGGTCATATTTTTTAAAGCTTGTTCAGTATTTTTGTCAAAAGTTCCGTTGCTCTTAAGATCCCATGCGTCAGGGTAAAAAACCTGATCTAGGTCGCTATCAAATTCTTTTCCGAGTCTCTTGGATAGGGTCTCTTTCAACTCGTCCATCCCTCGACGTTTCCATTGCGAAAAAATGACGGTCCACCCAGATCGCCACCAGCAGTGGTTGCTAAAACCCGCAATTTTTTTGTCTTCATGAGTGTTTTTTAGCAAAGTATGTAAATGCGCCATATCAACAGAACTGTCAAAATACCATGAATAATTACGTGCTTTATCGCTCGTGCCGCTATGGTGAATAGGTTGATGAACAGCATTAATGGATGTGCTGCTTGCCGAAGCAGATGGTAAATTCGACGCGCCCACTAACTTGTTAACTGTCTCCGAAGCCGCATGTGATTGTGGTGGGATGATTTTTTCACCAGGTAATCCTTGTGTATTGATTGAAGATATATTCGGCCCGACTGCCTGCTCTTCCTTTGCTTGCATCAGCTTGCTTGAACTCGTACCTTGCTCAATCAGATGATCAATTTCGCTATTACCATTGTTAAGCAGATTAGGCGTATCTGGTTCTTGCCGTCGATCTTTCAGGCTTAGATGATTATTTGTTTCAAGTTCATCGATACCGTGATGGTTTTTCGTCTTATCAAAGACAGGTGCATTTCGACCTTTTTTATCCATTTCGGTCAAAAGTATCACGTCGGAACTACTTCGTGAAAGCGCCCCAGTTTCGGCAAGATGACTTTGTATTAATATATGTAATTTTACGTCTTCAGCAGACCGTAATACCGAGCCTTGCCTTGGGATCTGAATGCGGAATTTATTATTCGCAGCTGCCGTTATTCCTGGCAATATCAAGTTAGCGTCTTGCGCATTGTTTCGCTTATTTCGTAATGCTTCATCGATATACTCATTCAGAAATTCTAATGATTCTAACTTGGAGTCAAATATTGGCTGATGACCAAACCGCTGATAAATAGCGTCGATAAAAACATCTTCCTGCCCTTTTTTATCCATTGAGCGCTGAAGGTCAACAAATTCAGCGGGCACAGGCGGTGCTGCGGCAACTGCTGGTGGTGCTACAGCAACTGCTGGTGGTGCTACAGCAGCTACCGGGGAGGGTGCTACTACAGTCGCCGGCTCCGAATACGTCACGGTCGTCGCGGCGGGTGCATGTGCCAATGCAACAGCTAGGCCATTCGTACGCATGGCTTTCTCTAGCTCTCGCACAACGTCTGACAAATTCGCGTGTACCGCATCAACATGCCGCTCTAGTCCTGGCACGCCGTTACACGCTTCGTATAACGTAGGACCGGCAACCCGCTGCGGCATATTGTTTGGTTGCACATTCGCCTGCCGATTCGCTCGCAAAGGCGCGCCCGGCGCTCTTCTAGGCAATGGTGCCAGCCTGCTAGCACGACCAGTTGGAGAACTATTGGCGGATTCGCCTTGTGCTCTAGCGCCACGCAACGGGGCCGGCTGGCTGACCGAGCTAGCCGGATTGGATGTAACGGCGGGCGAGCGAGGCGCACGATTTGAAATGCCGGCCATGAGTTGTCTCCAAAGATGGTGAGGATAGTGTAGGTGCCGACCACTATCCATGTAGCCAGTGGCTGCCTTGCGTAATCACGCAAGATGGCTCGGTCTTATAATTTGTTTTCGATGATACCGCGGAATGTATCGGTGCAACCACTCAAATCATTACACCGCTGAGCATGACTACATAAAAAATTCAATTTTTGCCCTGTGGGAACTGATTTGCCCGCGTATTAATTCAATTTAATGTTCAATAGTTTATTGCATATCAATTCCAGTTTATAAAGCGCTGTTATTGAGGAAAAAATTAGGTAATATCAAGAAAATTTTCTAGGAGTTGTCAATGCAGCCCGTGCAACGTAATACGCGTTCGTCAGTACACCAGGCCGAAGACCAAAACCTGAGCGATCAGGCCAGTTCATCTTCCAACACAAGAGCGGCCAACGAGTCGCCAATTTGCAATCGGGTCAATAATTCACAGGTAGCTAGAGAATGGGTGGCGCGATCAGGTCTCGAACTAGGTCCACGGGCGCATGCCTCCACCGTTGGAAGCTCAAGGGCTACAAGGGCCAGCTTCAACGCAGTTTGTGAAATTCAGTCGCCAATCGCTACCAAAGACCGGCAAATCCTTCTTGATAACTACTTTTCGCAATTGATCGCACCAGCAACTGTGTATTTCAGCCCGCATTTAATGCAATGGGTGAGTGAAGCGCCAATTGGTGAGTTAACTGCTAGACACGAGGCAGCTGAAGAAATTGAGAATATTTATCAGAGGCAGTATGAGAGTCTTGGGTTGGTCGATTTAAATTTAACTTCTTTACCGGACTGCATGTTTGAATTAACAAATGTCAAAAAGCTTTATCTACGCGGAAATTTGTTGAATGAGTTGCCTAAATTATCACCATCCATCACGATGGTATCCGAAGAAAGCAATGATCTACCTCGACGGAACACTGTTAATAATATTTGCGTAACAACGTCCGATTTGCGAAATTTGGTTCCTGCTGATATTCAATTTGTAGAAAATTTAGCGCAGTGGGCTTTGATCGGTACATCCATTGAACAACAGCAGAGGTTGATCGTGGCTCATCGGATAATAAACGCTTATGAGAAAAATGCGCCAACCTTGCGTATGGAATTTTTAGCCCTTCAGTCACTTCCAGACTGTTTCAAACAGTTGCATGCGCTGGAAAATTTGTACCTCAAAGGAAACCGTATTAACGACCTTTCAAGTATGCCGGAAAATCTAAGATCGATCGATCTTACTAATAACAAAATGACGTTTCTTCCACCTGGCTTACCAGATAAACTTAAATCGTTATGCTTATCAATAAATCGCATTGATAAAATACATAGTTTGCCAAGTGGTTTGGAATTTTTCGAAGCAGTAAATAATAGGGTTTCCAAGATTAACGGCGATTTGCCGAACGGCCTTAAAAAGCTCAACGTTGTTGGAAGTTGGATTAAAGAAATTAGCGCATTACCACCTTCACTTCAAGAATTAACATTGAATTGTCCCTCTGCGCGAACCCTGCCAGCGTTGCCAAATAAGCTAAAAATTTTAAAGCTCGGTATAGATGAGGTGTCTGCATTGTCTGAATTGCCTAAATTACCTGAATCGCTCGAAGAATTATATCTGGGCAAAAGTATGAATTTGCTTGTCATGCCGGTTTTACCTAATCGGCTCCTAAAATTTAGTGCATCATCTAGCAGATTAAGATGCTGCCCACTTTTACCAGACTCAGTCGTCACAGTTGTATTGGATAATTCCGTGTGGTTAAACATGCCAAGGGAAATTTACTCCACGCCGAAAGTGATTTATAACCCAGATGATTCTTCTGAATCGGGCAGCCCAGCCACCAGCGCGGCAAGCTCTATAAGGCAGTGGCAAAAAGAGAATCCGTTGAAGCTATTAAATGTTTCACCGCACAATATAATTTCTGAGGTTGAAACTGCTGGTTTGCGCCAATTAGTAGCCTACGGAGTCAATATTAATTCCTTCGACGAACAAGGAAACGGAGCATTAGATCTTTTGTTCAACAGTAATCAGTGGACTCGCGCAAGCCCTGCCGAAGTCATAGAAGATTTTCACGCAGTCGGCGCAGATTTTGAGCTTATCAATGATGCCGGCTACACCTTATTGCACCGCCAATTGGTTAAAGGTAATGTAGATTGCGTCCAAGCTCTGCTCGAAAAAGGCGTTAACGTCAATGCCTGCGTGAAGCCGGGAACACGAAATGCGGATGGTAGTAATGCGATGGCTGCAGGGAGCCAAGTCGAGGACACCACTGCTTTGCACCTGGCTGCGCGCTATGTGCGCAACCCAAGAATCATAGAGTTGTTACTCATCCACGGCGCACAGTGCAATGCGCTCACAAGCGATGGTAAAACGCCCCTTGATTTTGCCCACGCACGCACTGATCGGGAAGCACCGGGCGTCACCCGTGTACTAGCTGCCGCCATGAATGCTCTGGACGCAGACTTTGCCTTGGCACTTAGCCTGCAAGAAGAGAACCAATATGAAGAGCGCGCACGCGTCAACCCAGCCGAGGTGCCTTTTCTTGAATCCGACGATCCTGAAAATCTCGCCGCTACTTTCAATCAATTTAGACAGCGTTTAAGCACTACAGCGGAGTATCTAAGAGATGAAACGCGCCTCGGATTCGTTAATCGTGTCAACTCCCTCGTTTTGGCGATGTGGGGGTCCGATGCTCTCCGTGACGTGTGTTTCGGCATTGCCGCTAGCGCGATCGAATCCTGTGAAGACCGGGTATCACAGGGTTTCAACGATATGGAATTGGCCAAGATTAATTTTGACGTGGATGCCGGACGATATTCAACAGAAGAGGTTTTTGCCCTCGGAAATAGTTTCTTCAAGCTTGATGCGTTAGAAAAAATTATTCAGTCAAAAATCGACGCCATGACACGCGCCGACATTGCTATTGACGAAGTTGAAATACGTTTGGCCTATAGAAAAAATCTTACTACCCGCTTAACGCTGCCCGGGTCCGTTCCATCAATGCGGTATGAAAGTTATGCGCTTTTAACGGGTCAAGATTTCGAAGCAGCGTTTGACGAGGTATCGCTTCAGGCAGAGCGCAACCCGTCCATAGAATTTATTGCAAAGTGGCAACCGTGGCTGACTATTATGAAGGCCAGCCACCCCCAGGAATACGCACGTTTGGAAGCGTTGATTGAGGAGGAGCGAAACCATATCGCTGTGCAGCCAGCACGGATGTCCGAGCAGGAGTGGTTGCAGGAGTTCGACGAACAAAAAAAGCAAGAAGAAGAGAGCCGGCTTAAGCTCACCAAGCGCTTTACGCGGCAATATCTTGAAAACATTTCAGAATCGCCCTCCAGCGAGGGATAGAGAGCGATCCTTCTTGTTCTAAGCCTGGTCGTGCGGCTTTAACCGACTCAATCGATACGCCGCACCGAAGACAATTGATTGGTCAACCCACCCAGATTCGAATACCGGCCTGGGCCGAATACTGTGCAGCCGCCGCCGTAATTCACATCCACGCACATTTCCCACTGTCCGCCATTGACGGTGAGCGAGCCGATCATGTCGTTGTAACCGGCGGTGCTGAAGCTTGCTAGATCCTGACGCACCAGGAAGCGGTTGCCGACAAAGTTCGGGGCGGTGAACAATTCGATTTCGCCGCCGTTACGATTTGGACGAGCATTAGGACGCGGCTCGCGAGACGCTGCTCGTACCGATGAAATCGAACGATAAAGTGCTGGTTCCAATCGTGAATACTGGCCTGGCCCAAGAACGCGGCAGGTGCCGCGGTAGTACGAATCGGAACAGAATTCCCAATAGCCGGTTTCAATGACAGCTGATTGTGCGACATCGTCGAAGTTGGCCGGTGTCATGTCTGGAACATTGCCGGCAATGGCGATGCTACGGCCACTTGCGCCTTCACGGGCAAATAGAACGATTGGCGACTCTTCGATAGCTTCGTCGCGTCGCTGCTTGTTCCAGCCGCCGCCATGCACTGCGGCCGGCGCTGCTTGTTGCACGACCGGGCGGGCAGACGACAGCGCTTTTGTCATGCCCGCGCCGAGCGTCGGATAACGGCCTGGCCCGAAGGTCCGGCAGGTACCGCGAAAGCCGGCGTCGGTGCAGAATTCCCAGGTACCGCTTTGTACCACCAGGCTGGAAGCACGGTCATTGAACCCGAGACTCTGGAAATTGTCGGAGGTCTGGCTAAGTTGCGTGGTGCGGCCGCGGAAGTTTGATTGGCCGTATAACTGCACGGCGCCACTGCCTTCCGGGGTATTCGGGGTCGGGTTTGTGCCGACTACAGCCACTTCCCGTGCCGAGGAGACGCGCTTGTCGAAGCGGCCATCGAGTGAGGCATATTGGCCTGGTTCGAAAATTGCGCATTCGCCCCGAAAGCCATCGTCGCTACAAACTTCCCAGCGGCCCGAGCGCACCACGATGCTGGAGGTGCGATCGTTGAAGCCGACATTACTGATGCTTGGTACAGCGCTGCGCAAGCTCACTTGTCGGCCACCGAAGCCGGCGCTTTCGAATAACGAGATTTCACCGGCTATCACAGTTGCACTTGCCAGAGAGAGAAACGCCGCCGACATTGTCAGTGCCAGCAAAGCGGGTGAGGGTGATCTGAATTTCATGAGTACTCCTTCGGATGGAGACGACATTGCCAGTCGCCATGTGGGAGCTTTCGCCCGTACGACAGACAACGCACGTGGCAGGTGCGGGGTGGACAGAGAATTAGTGCGGTAGAGTAATAAACGGTAACAAACGTAACTTCTTGCCCACGACTGTGAGGCATCGGTTCAGTGACGCAAAAAGCCAGCGATTGCCGCAGTACAGGGTGGATCGAGATCGATGAAACGCAAGCCGGCCTTGAATTCGCTCTGCCCGGCATAGACGCAGAAAATTACTTTTGCCCCCGCATCGATATGATGTGGTGTGCCATCTACCGTAACGTCGAACGATACGCGGTAATGTGCACCTTCGATGATCGGTTCCCGCGAAGTGATCGCCATGCCATCACGAGCAACGTTGATGGTGCGCATTTCAAGCGGTGGTGAGCAGCCGAGCAGCAGTCTGCCGTCCGATTTGAGCGCTTTGCGATCTGAGTGACGCTGTTCTGTATTCATGGCGTTTCCGCTGGCAAAAAGGCACCTGTCGGTGGGTATATGGAGCGGCGATGCACTGTTTTGCGATTTTGAGGCAATAGTAAGTGCTCTCCCTCTATGTCCGATTGTAGTCCCATAATTGCTCCGGCTACAATGAGTTTATGTGAAGAATCTTTGCCTGAAACCATCACAGGAAAAACTTGGAACTGCCAGCGGTTAACGGTCGATTTAAGTTCGTTATCGGACATACCTCACGATAAAAAATCCGCAATCATGAAGAAACGTCAAAATTAATATTACTTTTTTATCGATCTCACTTATATCGGGAGTTCTCATGGCCACTACGGCAAAGCAAGGCAGCAAGAAATCCAAAAACGATTCGGCAAAGGCCAACGCTAACGCAGCAAACGGTTTTAAAAAAAACGTCGCCGATGACAGTATCGTACCTAGTCCGCATCTGTTCCAGAATGCCAGAGAAATCCAGCGCTTCGATGAAGTGGTCGCCCTGCCGAATGGCTTGTCGATCGACATTTGCGCCGATAGCATCGGGCTCCTGAATCAGCTTCTCGCCGACACGATGACCTTGCGCGACATGTACAAGAAACACCATTGGCAAGTTACCGGCCCGACGTTCGGCCAACTGCATGAGCTCTATGACAAGCACTATAACGAACAGGCTGCCTTGGTCGACATCATTGCTGAACGTATTCAACTGTTGGGTGGCCTGAGTGTCGCCATGGCCGCCGATGTGGCTGAAATGACGAAGATCGAGCGCCCGCCGCGGGGACGTGAAGAAGCGCCGGTGCAGTTGTCGCGTCTGCTGGCAGCGCATGAGTTGATCATGAAACAGGCGCGCAGCGGTTCTGAAAAAGCAAGCGATGCCGGTGATCCGGGTACGGACGACGTCATGGTGAGCGATGTTTTGCGCACCAACGAACTGCAATCGTGGTTCCTCTCCGAGCACTTGGTCAACACGAGACTGGTCGATGCACGCTAATCGGGTGCGCGCGATAGATCGCCAGTCGCCGGTTTGACAACGACGACCACGCTTTTTCCTCTCGGAATAGTTTTATTTCCGGGGGGATACCTGCCGCTGCATATTTTCGAGGTCCGGTATCTGGATATGGTGCGCAAGGCACTGGACAACGACGCCGGCTTCGGTGTGGTGGCCCTGCTTCAAGGCAGTGAAGTGCGTACGCCCGAAACCCTTGAATCGTTCGCCTCTGTTGGTACGCTCGCCGAAATCCGTACTGCTGCAACACCGAAACCCGGGTTAATGCAGATCCAGTGTATCGGCACGACCCGCTTTCGTATCGAATCCAGGCAGCGGCTCAAGCATGGGCTATGGGTAGCGCAAGTGTCGCTTCTGCCTGAAGACCAATATGTCGGTGTACCAGAAGAACTTGAAGACGTCGTCGTTGCCTTGCGTACCTTGCTCAAGGGATGGCGCGACCAGCAACTGGGGGAGGACGACATTCCAGTACGTCCACCTTTGCATTTTGACGATTGCGGCTGGGTTGCCAACCGCTGGGCCGAGATGTTGCCTTTGTCTGCGGAAGAAAAATTACGCCTGCTCGCCCTTGAAAACCCCCTGCTGCGCCTGGAGTTGGTTCAGGATGCCCTACACACAGTAGGTTTATTGTAAAAGCCGGCAAGCTCTTTACACGTCAGATTTCAACCTGTGTTCCGAGTTCCACGACCCGATTCGGTGGAATCTTGAAGTAGTCGGCCGCGTCCCGTGCATTACGGGCCATGGTTGCATACATCGCTTCGCGCCAAAGCACCATTCCTTTGTTAGGCGAGGCAATCACGGTTTGGCGCGCGATGAAAAACGAGGTTTCCATCGGGTTGATTTCCAGCCCCTGCGCTTCGCATAATCGCAATGCATTGGGAATGTCACGCTCATCCTTGAAGCCGTAGTACACATTGACCTGGTAACAATTATGATCGAGCGGTTCGAACCGAACACGCTCGGCTTCGATGATTTTCGGTACATCGGTTGCGTACACGGTCAGGAATATCGTGCGCTCGTGCAAGACCTTGTTGTGCAGCAGATTGTGCAGCATCGCATGGGGAACACCGTCGCCTTCGGCACGAAAGAAGATCGCGGTGCCTTCGACTCGGTGCGGTGGGTCATAAAAAAGTGATTTCAAAAAATCTTCAAGCGGGATCATGTGCATCTTCAGCCGCTGGAACACCAGTTCCCGGCCAGTGCGCCACGTCAGCATGATGGTCACCATGACGGCGCTGATCATGAGCGGGAACCAGCCGCCGCTGATGATCTTCAAGCTGGTCGCTGCGAATAATGTCACGTCGATGACGAGAAAGAATCCGGTGGAAAGTAGCGCAATCGCCAACTGGTATTTCCAACCGAAGCGGATCACGAAAAACGTCAGGATGGTGGTGGTGAGCATGGTTGCGGTCGCAGCGATACCGTAGGCAGATGCCAAATTAGAGGAAGAGCCGAAACCCACCACTGCCAGCATCACGGCGCCAAGCTGTACCCAATTCACGAATGGAATGTAAATCTGGCCAATCTCGCTTTCCGAGGTGTGAAGAATACGCATGCGGGGCAGAAACCCTAGTGAAATTGCCTGCTGCGCCACTGAAAAAGCGCCCGAGATCGTCGCTTGCGAGGCGATGACGGTTGCCATTGTCGAAAGAATGACCAACGGATAAATGCTCCATGGGCCGAGCTGCTGAAAGAATGGGTTCGAGACAGCCCCCGGATTTGCCAGGAGGAGCGCGCCTTGCCCGAGATAGTTCAACGCCAGCGCCGGAAGAACCACAGAAAACCAGGCTAGCCGCACCGAGCGCTTGCCGAAATGTCCCATGTCGGCGTACAAGGCTTCAGCGCCGGTTAGCGCCAGTACGACTGCTCCCAGCGCCAGAAACGCCAGCCAGCCGTTGCGCATCAAAAAATCGAAGGCATGTACCGGATTGAATGCCGAAAGGATGAACGGATTTTTCAGAATATTGAATATGCCCATCGCCGCAAGGGTAATGAACCAGACCAGTACGATCGGGCCGAACCATTTGCCGATGCCGGCCGTACCTCGATACTGTACCGTGTAGAGCCCGACGAGCACGATCAGTGTCAGCGGAATGACATAAGGCTTCAGCGCCGGTGCTGCAACTTCCAGGCCTTCTATGGCCGAAAGCACGGAGATGGCTGGCGTGATGACCCCATCTCCGAAAAACAGTCCGGCGCCGATCATTCCCAGCACCATCACCGGAAAATACAATCGGGAATGCTGTGTCACCGATGACAGCGCCAGAGCCGTCAGGGCCATGATGCCACCTTCGCCACGATTGCTTGCTCGCAAAAGCAGGGTCACGTACTTCAGAGAAATGACAATGATCAGGCCCCAGAGAATGAGGGATACCACGCCCAGCACGTTGGCAGTCGTCAGCGCGATCCCGTGATGGGGAGCGAACACTTCCTTCATCGTGTACAACGGGCTGGTGCCGATGTCGCCATAGACAATGCCGATTGCGGCCAGGGTCAAGGCGGAAACGCTGCTGCGGGCGGATGCGGTTGTCAGAATACACCTCGAATCATGTGTTGCACTGCAAAAGTGGCGTCATTCTAATCCAGTGTCTGGCTCATATGTTTGCAAAAATTCTGGATGGTGTAACTGCGTTGCTTCATAAGCGCTTGCGTACCTGAATCGCTCGTGTCGGGTCGGGTCGGGTACGCTACCTTAAAATACCGACCGTTAATCCGGAAAACACACCTCGCAAAAAAAGTGCGTTACGCATCGATGGCAGGGCTGAAAAACCTTCGCGCATCGACCGCATCTTGAAATTAATTGCCATTATTGCAACATCGACGCTTGAAAGGCGATTTGAATATTGACAAATTATTAACTTGCTATAATACAATTAACTTACTGTAATGCGCGGACAGCTTGCTGATCCGCTCGCCACTATCTGAAACGAATTAATCACAATTACCCTATGAACATCGGTCCACCATTGTTTCAGCAAACCGCTGGCATCGACCAGCACGCGCCGCCGTTGGCTGAAGCAGCAGCAGACATGCATGCAGCCATTCCGGCTCCAATCGGCAATGCGTCCCGCAATGCGTCCCTAAATGCACACCTGGCTAATCTGGCGTTGCTACCGCGGTCGCTACTCGGGCGAATCACCGATGAATTTCCGCTGGGCTCGAGATGTCCTGCACGTCTCACCGCGGTAAACCGTTCGCTCCGAGAAAAAATGTCGTCCCGGGCGGAGGCGGACCGACTCACTGCTCTGGCCAGTAACCCTTCCATAGTGGTTGATCGGGCTGCTTTCTTCACCGAAATCATTGCTGCAGCACGATTGTTAAGCCCGGATCTGCGTTATCCATTACTCGCACACGTCGCAAGTGTATTGCCAAAAAATCTGAACACACCAGCCAATTTACAGATGCATCAAGTGTTTCAGGCATTGCAGGCGGCAATGCATGAGATTCCTGATCCATATCGGCGTTACGTCTTGCTGCACGCGCTCGCTTTAGAATTCTGCACTCCGGCATTCCGCGAAAATTATTGCAACATTGAAAACTATGCATTTTCAAGGGTATCGATGGAGGCGATGTTCAGGCACTTCAACACCGACCTGATGAATTTTGCGATGGAAAATGCCAGCGTTTTGAGACATGTTCCCAGGAGTCATCCGTATTGGAATGAGTCCGGTGGCCAGAGCAATCCGATCAATGATGGCCGTATCAATACATCGCCGGTGCCGCCGGTATCGATCGTCGCAGAAACCTTGTCCGTGTCGGCTCGCAGCCTTTACCTGATTGAAAACAGCACGCTGCGCAATAATATCTGGAAAGAAATTTTCCATGATGTGCGATCTGGAACTGCGGAAGATCGTAAAACGCTGGTCGTAGCGCTGAGCGATGCCATTGGCGACCTGGGCGATCAGGCACATCGTGAAGCGGCGTGTGCAGCGATCCTGCAATGTGTACCGGATACCCCGGTCGCGTTCCTGCCTGTGATTCTTAATCATCTGGGAACGCATCTTGTTGGCTTGGGCAATGTTGCTTGCCGGACGAATTTTCTCGCCTTGCGTGACATTGCTGCCAGCTTGCCGCCGAAACACCAAGCGACGTGCCTGAGCTACTTGCTTGTCGTGCCGGACACGCGGCTCGACGGTGATCGACATTCGTTGACGCGAGCCGCTCTTGATTGTGCCCAGCAATTGCCGGCTGCCGAATGTAGTGCGTTGCTGGGTAAGCTCGCCAGTCTGATTCCCCACCTGCCTGAGGCTGAACATCGCTTGCAACACTTCGACGCCATCTGGCAGGTCGCCATCAGAATGGATGCAAAGCAGGCGCTTCGCCCGATTGTGTTACTCACCGCGACAATTCCCGACCTTCCTTCAAGCGGCGCGCAACACATGCGCTTTAATGCTTCGCTCGATTTCATCACGGAGAGCTTGCTGCCAGCTATTTCCGCCAACGAAGCGGTGTTAACCATGTACAGCCTGATCGACGCTGCCTTTCAGGTACACGATGCTGCCATGCAGGTTGCCTTTGTACGGGACGCATTGAGCGTGGTGGCACAGCAGCCGTCGTCGCAACAGGTTTCACTGCTCAATTATATGTACAGCTGGTTGAAAAACGCGCCGCCAGTACTTCTGGCATCGACAGCCAGTGCAGCGAGCAGAATAGTGAGGCGATTGCCACCGAGTGACCAGGTGCCCGTGCTCTCAAGGGCTACTTACGTAGCGGTACGCATGGACCGTACGAATTCGATGTTCCATCTCAAGCAAATAACTGCACTCTGCAACGCGCTGCCGCAAAGCGTGCAGCAGGCTGCTTGGCAAGAGATGATCGCCGGATTCGAAAAGATGCTCGTTTCACTTCAGATATGGGCGCGGGGCACGAGCAACCCGGCATTGCAAGAAATGCACCGCTCGTTGCTTGATGGCACCGTGCTGTTGCCGATGGATGTACGGTTCAACGTCCTGGCGAGTGCAGTCGATGCACTTGACACCCTGAATCCGGGCGTATTCCCGACAGCGCGTCAAGACACACATGCACAGATAGCAACATTGCCGGCGTCGATGCAGGCAGCGTTGCTCACGCCGTAACCCGTGCAGGCGACATTTTGATCCCCCGACATCTTGTGGAAGCATATGCATGAGAGCCTCGCAATCCAGGAGAAATAATTCTGCCCAAGATGCCACCACGCCAGATGCGGCGATGCAAGGTGCCGGGCCGACTAGCGCAGCTGCAGTGGCGGATACCGCTGACTCGCAGGAGCGATTGCCGAAGCGGGTGCGGACCGCTGCCGGCCCTGCCGACAGGGCGACGACGCTGATCGACCTACAGCCAGAATTATTAGACAGGATAGTCGGCAATTTTGCGTATGGCACCGCCGACGTGTCAAATCTCGCGGGTGCCAATAACGCAATGCTCCGTTCGCTATTGCGGGATCGTGCCAACGCTGATAAATACATCGCCGTTGCGCGTCGGCTTGGCAGTAGACGGTCGGCGCATCATAAAGTGGCGCAAATATTCATCGCCATATTGCGGCGTGCTGCAGCCTTGCCAGCGCGACACCAGTTCAACCTGTTGCGCCATTTTCCTGAAGCAATGCTGGGATATATGACGGTGCCGCAGGCACGCATCAATCAGCCGATTCAGTTTTTCTGCAGCTTGAGTACCAGGCTTGCCCGACCTGACAACTTTTTTAAGCTCTCCCAATGCGTCGGCGGCATGTTTCAAGCGCCGGCTTTTCGGGCCTATGTCGCATCGTTTCACAATGCCCCGATCTTGGTTGCAGAGCTGGACCGCATCTACAGATTGCATTGCGATGCGCAGGTAAAATTCATGAAGGACAACCATAATCTTTTGGCCCGGTATGTAGATTCGGAGGGCCGGGGCAGCCTCGAAAGCGCGCGCGCCAGTGCGCTGAGTGCAATGGCACATGGTTTGTTTCTGCTTGCCGACGGCAGCGCGCGCCTGGATTCCTGGCACGCTTTCTACCGAACCAATCTTTGTGGCAACGCGCAGGAACGCTTTCCCTTATTGAAAAGCCTGGCTGACGCCATCATCGACATTGAAACGCCTGCACATCGCAATACCGCATTTCACGGCGTCGTGAAAGAGCTACCGCAGCTGACGCCAGCCCAGCGGGCAACGATGATCGAAGCGCTTTGTGTGCAGATCACAAAACTTGATTCGGCCAACGCGCAGATGCCAGCGTTCGAGGCACTGCTCGGTACCCTCGTCTTCAGCCCTGACACCGAAGAATTCGCGGGCATGAAGGCAGCAATTTCGATGCTGCAAACTGCTGTGGTGGGACAGCGTTGGCCGATGTTTGAAAAGTTGCTGAACGCTATTAACATCGAACAACGCCCGGCTGCCGAAAAAGCGACGTTGCTCGAGTCGCTTGCATACAGACTGGGTACGCTGCCAAGCGTGTCCGATCAGGGCGGTTCCAGCCCGCACTTGCGGGGCTTTGATGCAATATTGAATACGTTGAATAATTTGCCGTCATCGTTGCGCGGGCGTCCCGGTATGGAGCTGTTCGGGCAAGTGTATTTCATGCGGGGCAATACCGACGCTCAGGAAATACGCTTTGGAAATCTCATCGATTTCATCGCCGGAGCAGCTATCCAGAGCCGCATGCCGATGATCGAAGCGCTGCTAAGCCACGTCAATTACTGGCAGAAGGACGTCATCTCGGGTTTGCACTCAATCATGACGCTGATTGCCGCACAACCCGTCGCAGAACAACCAAACCTGCTCGGTAAATTACTATTTAAACTACTACACGAACAGAATTCCTCAATACCATATGTCTCAAGATACAACCTGGCATTGGCGATTGGGCGAGTAGGTGTGAAATTGCCGGCACCGCAACAGGTCGAGCTTATTGAGCATGAGATCCTTTTTGCATTGGATTTCGAAGACCCTTTGGCCAGCCAATATCTTGAAAGGCTCATGAACAAAGCTGCGGGGTTGCCCGAACCGTTTTGTGCGCACGCTCTGGATCTTGTTTGCCACCGGCTTCATTCGACAATCAGTTTTTTGCGCGCTGCAGCAGACAAGGCTGAGGCCAATGACGACTGGAATCGTCCCGAAATTTTCAAGTTGCTCGGTAACCTGGTAAGCGCTTCTGAAAGATTGCCACCACCTCAGCGATTGCGTCTGCTCGAAAAATTGATCGATTGTTACCAGGACGGCCCGGAAAAAATGAAAGTAGTCGTGGGTACGTTGATCGCCACCCGCCTGACTGGTTTGCCAGCATTGCAACTGGTTAGTCTGTACAACCGGTTGCCTCGTTTATGAATACCTGCCCCGCATCAACCTACCCATGAACCCGCCAAAATTGAACCTGCTCACAGCCGTCCGGCGTGTTATGGATGGAATGGAATTGACCGATACAGCAGCACCCGACGAAGTCACGCCAGGCGCGACAGTCGCCGGGCAAGTGCCATCTGCCGGCATACAACCAGGATTTCTTGCTTTGGCTCGACCCGGAGCCCGCACGGGGCTCCCACGCTTGCCCGTCACTCTCGAAGATTTGTCTGGTGAACTCATCTACCATGTCGGCTGGCATCTGAAGCCCGGAAGCGAAAAATTAAAAGCTTTATCTGGTGCGACGCATAAAATTCGCGCATCGTTGGAACATCCGATCGCCGCCGACAAACTTTGTTCAGAGGCAAAAAAACTCGGTGCCAGTACGAATGGCAACCGTGTCGACCAACTTTCAAGAGTGGTCAAGGCAGCAGAATTGGTCCACCCGGCTTTGCGGCCGAAGATTCTGCGTAGTGTCCTGGATGCAATACTGGTGTCCGTACTAAGGCAAAATGTCGATATTGCCCAACCCCTGAGTGATGTAGTCGAAGCGGCCAAGCTCCTGAACGATCTGTCCGAACGTCACAATGTCGGGCAAGCCGTCAGCGCAGTGTTGAACCACGTGAATTTTTATGCACACGTCGCAGCGCCTGAGAGTCCGTTCCGCGACCGGGCGCGCCTGGAAGCAATCTATGCAGAGCACACCGATGCACAAATCGCACTTGTGCAAAGCCATGTCAGCAACTTAGGCAGACACCTGACGCTTCAGGGCAGCACGCCTCTGGAAGTACAGCACGCAACGGCAACGGTTCGTGCAAAAATTCTAGGGGGGCTAGCCAGCAGCCTTTACCTGGTTCGGAACGAAACGCAACGCATGGTGCAGTGGAAGCGTTTTTTTATCGATCCTTGTTGTGCAGAGCCCGAAGGCAGATTCCATCTGTTGGAAGGATTGGCCGATGCTGCTCATAACATGGATTCACCGGCAATGCGAAGCGAGGTTCTTTATAAACTCTTGCCCGAGGTTGCAAAGTTGCCGCAGCACGATCAGGCGCACATGCTCGAGCAGCTTGGGCTATTGATCGTGACACTAGATACCGAAGCGCAACAAATACACGCATTCGATGCATTGCGCAGCGTTGCCGGCGCTGCGCCGGTTGCTGTAAGAGTCGACTGCAGCAAGGCGATCATCGAATTGCTGGAAATCCATCCTTTAAATGAAACGCAGTCCGCTTTTACCTCGTTACTGGCAAGTGCAGTTCGCGAACCGGACGTCATGCGGGCACCGTTGCTGGCATCGCTTGCCTATGCGATCAAACATCTGCCGCCAGAAGCAAGAGATGCCGCTTTCCAGAAAATTTACGCGGCAGTCACTGGCTTGTCGCCAGAATTCGGGACCGAACCGGCCGCTGAGCTGGCGACCGCTCTACAGGAGCTGTCTCATCATAACGACGTTGCCTACCAACTACGTTTTGCCGACATGATCGGTTACGCGACGATAGTGCCGCCTGCGAAACGCCAGTTGCTGGTCGAAAACATGGTCAAACAGCTTGCTCGGCAACCACATCGGACGGTGGGATGCCTGGATTATCGGGATGTGCTTGAATTGGTCGCTCAACAGCCGGACGTAGAACAGTTTGCACTTCTGCCGAAGTGTTACGAAATAATTTGGTTTCTCGACCTCGACTGGTCGAGCAAACTGCTCGACGCGACCGATCGCGTTGTCGGCCGACTACCGGCAGTATTGCAAGCTGAGCTGGCCAAAGACGCAGCTGGGGTCGCGATGTCCTTGAATCCACCGTTCTTGTTCGCGCAGTTTCAGCGAATGATCGAAAGATCGCGTGCTTTGCCGGAGCCGCACGCTGCCAAGGCACTACTGAGCATCGGTGATGCGTTGAACGAATTGCTTACCAAACTCGACCCGGAAGATTTTTTCAGTGCCGAGGAACAGGGCCCGGCTTTGCCAGAGGCGTTCGATACGGTATTACGATTGGCCGAAATTCTTCCACATCCTGTGCGGGTACGTGTGCTGGAGGGGCTGGCGAATTCTTGCACGAATATTCCTGCGCAATTGCAAAGCGACGCGCGCATCGCCATACTGAATCGGGGGGATGGACTTTCGCTGAGTGAATTAAATCGCATCTATGCTTTGCTGAATTTTGCAGAAATACCGCCAGACCAACAATGAAGCCAGGACATTTCAACCTTGCCCGAGCAGCACCTGCAACGTTTGCGACCGATGTCGGTGCGGCGGTCCACGAGCTGCCAACCACTACTCGAGTACCCCACCGCGCGCCGACGGTCGATAGCCTTCCGGCGGAAATTATTGCGCGTATCGCCAGAAATTTTCCGCCGGGAAGCGACGACCTGAAGCATTTGCACGCGACTAGTCGAACCTTTCGCAACGCGCTCCAAGAACGCGTCATCGCCGAGCGTCTGATGCATCGGGCCACCTTGGTGGGTAAGATCAGCGACGCTGATTGCGCCGCTGAATTTTTGGCGATCATGCAAGTGGCAAGCGGGTTGAATGAGGCGGCAAGAGCGGATGTCTTGTGCTGCGTCGTCGAGGCGTTGACCAAACATGCTCTGGTGCCAAGCGCAGCTATCGGCGGGCCGCTCGAAGTATTACTTAGTGCTTGTAAACATTTACAAGATCCTTTTCAGAGGTATCGCGTCGGTGATGCACTCTCCGTTTTTTTCGGACAAAGAAGTTTGCATGCGCATTTCATTCAGCTTGCAAACCGCCCGGAACAGCGTTTATTGTTGCAGAAAACTTATCACGAGCATTGTCAATCGCACATCATGCTTCTCGACAAGATGGTCGGTAGAATCGTTGCGCGCAAAAACGCAGCTTTGGGACCTTCGATCAGCGAGGCCTGTACGAAAGCCCGGATTTTTACCGAAACCTTAGGGTGTTTGGCAAAAGGCATGTATCTCACTGAAAACGGTATGCAACGAGCGCTTCAGTGGCAGGCTTTTCTACACCATCCGCAATGTACCGGGCCAGAAACACGTATCGACTTGCTCCAGGGACTGGCGCAAGCCGTCGGCCACCTGGACCAAGCTGAAACACGCGATGGCAATTTTCATCATCTGTTGTCGGAAGTCCTGAAACTGCCGCCCTCGCACCAGGCGTTACTGGTGAAGTCGCTCGGCCGGCAAATCAGAGTGCTTAAGCCGGAAGCGTGGGATGAGGCATTCAAAGTATTGGGCGATGTTGCCTTTAAGGCAACTGGCGTGGCCGGGCCTGCTTGTAGGACGGCAATCCTGGAATTGATGGAATTTAGTCCTCCGGCGCTCCGGCTGGCGGCATTCGAATCGTTTCTGGCTTATTCGAATACCCAATCGGCAACATTGCAGCAAACGATGCTGACCGCGCTTGCCGGTTTGCTCGAACTCTTGCCGTTGGAGCAGCGGCACCTGATGTTTGACGAGATATACAAGGCGCTGGAGATACTGGAGCAGCCATTGCAGCCAGAGCCTGCCGCAGAGCTGATCCTGGCTCTGGATGGCCTGGCCGATAATGCGGCATACGATATCCGGTTTACGCAGATGGTCAACCACGCGACGCGCGTGCCGTCGGACCAGCGTCGGGTGCTGGTTGAGAGCCTGATCCATACGTTATCGGCCGTTGATAACGAGATCGGTGCCATTGTCAATTTTTACGACGTGCTGACGCTGGTTTCAAGGCAGCCGCCAGCAGAGCAGCCTGACTTGCTCAGAATGATTTGCCGTAACATTCAGGGCTTCGACTTAAATTTTCAATTTTCAATGCTCGAAGCCGTCAACCGGATCGGCTCGGAGCTGACAGTTCCGCAACAGTTGAGCCTTGTCGAAAGCACAGCCACGGTGGCAACCGATTTTGATCGGCAGTTCATGGTGGTGCAATTTGAACGATTGCTTGAAAGAGTGCAAACGTTTGACGATGCACATGCCGACTTGGCATGCGAAGAAATTGCGGTAGTGCTGGAAGATTTTGTGGTGTACTCGAAAAATGATGCACTCGAACAGCCTATCGCTGATTTTTTGCCGGAATCCTTTCACGGATTGGTGCTGACGGCGGGCGTATTGCCGCACCCGATGAGACTGGAGTTGCTGGAATTACTGACGACGTTTTGTTGCGAAATGCCCGAAACCCTGCAAACCGAAGCACGCACGGCCGTTCAGGCGAATTTCGACCGTCTGTCGCCCGCTGAGATAACCCGCTTGAACGGGCTACTGCCGGCTGTGGCCTGAAGCACGCATGCTCAACGCGCAGTCAGGTCGATATCGGCAAGGCTTTCCTTGCCGCGCGGCGTCAATACGTAACCACCACTCAATGCGCACGGCGTGAGATGGCCTTTCTTGCCTAAAAATGTATGCACGTCACTGTCCAGTTTTGCCAGCGGGTCTTGCAACACCGCCCGCAAGCCGTCGATGCAGCGACGGATGAACAGTGTCTGCGCGCCTTTTTCGGTAACCTGCAGAGAGCCGTCTTTGCCATAGGCCACAAATTTCAATCCCGCCAGCCGCTTGACGTTGCGGGCAACACAGGCACTCGGGCGAGCCGAAGATATGCCGGCGGCAATCTGCCCGAGCGCATCGTATTCATCGTTTGATAAGGCATCGTTCATGTCAGGACGCCTTGAACTTGCGCATCAGTGCATCCAGCAAGGTGCTTGATGGCGAGGTGCCGATGTGGCCCCTCGCCATTGCCTCGGCATCATCGTCTGGAAATTCTTCGGCAAGATTCTTCCATCCGCGGCCGGCTGCAAACGTATTGAATGCCTCCGGCGCTTCGAGCACGATCAGCTTGTCGTCCTGTAGCCCAAGATCGCCATGGCCGAAGTCCGGCCCGTCGTACCCGAGTTGATGAAGCCGCTGCATGATCTGGCCAATCAACACAGCATCGTCGAACAGGACGTCGCCTTGCGTGGAATGAGCCAGATGCACGTATACGTCGATAATCCCGTAACCTTCGTCAAAAATTCGGATCGCCTCAATATCTCGGGCATTGCCGGAACTGTCACGCACGGTGAAGGGGCCGCATAATTCTATGTTGGTGTCGTCGTCCATAGCCGATAGAGTACACCAAGCCGGGTAACTTTTAGCACGCAAAGTGTCATCCCGGATGGTGCTGCCCCGGCTAATGGGTTTATTATCCGAGCGGTGGTGGAAAAGGAGTGCAATGTCACCCTCCATCGCGTTTGCAAACTTACAATCATTCCAGGAGAAATTTATGAAACGTGTCATCTTGTTGGCTGCCGTATTACCTGCTGCCTTGCTGATCGGCTGCGCCACATCAACCATGCAGTCCGGCACCGCGCCATCGACTCAGCAATCAGCCGGCACCACGGATGCGGCAATCACGACAGAGGTAAAAACTGCGATAGCGGCAGATGCCGACCTGGCGGCATCGAAGGTCGCAGTCGATACTGCGGCTGGAACCGTGACATTGAAAGGCGAAATCAAGAGCATGATGCTGCGCAAGAAAGTCGAAGCAGTCGTCAATGGGGTAAAGGGCGTCAAGGCAATCGACAACCGTCTGGTCATCACCGGCTGATTCGGGCCGAATAGCCAGATTATTTCCTGCCTTTTTCCATGCGTGCGATTGAAATCCTGCACCCCGGGCCACCCGAAGTGTTGGTGCCGTGCGAACGGCCAATGCCTGTGGCAGGTGCAGGCGAAGTGCTGATCGAGGTGCATGCAGCTGGCGTCAACCGGCCAGATGTACTGCAGCGCATGGGCAAGTATCCGGTGCCCGCAGGTGCATCGGATATTCCTGGTCTGGAGGTGGCAGGACGCATCGTCGCCGGCGAAGTCGGCAACGGCTCCCTGCATATCGGCGACATGGTGTGCGCCCTGACCCAGGGTGGTGGCTACGCGCAGTACTGCCTGGCGCCGCTCGCCCAGTGCCTGCCGGTGCCGGCAGGACTGAACGCACTCGAAGCGGCGTCTTTACCGGAAACGTTTTTTACCGTTTGGAGTAATGTATTCGATCGCGCTGGCTTGCAGCCGGGCGAAACCCTGCTGGTGCAGGGCGGGTCATCCGGCATTGGCGTGGCTGCGATCCAGTTGGCTACTGCGCTCGGACACCAGGTGTTCGCCACCGCTGGCTCGGACGAAAAATGCCGTGCCTGCGAAGCGCTTGGCGCCGTACGCGCCATCAATTACCGCACCGAAGATTTCACGGAGGTAGTACAGGCTCTTACTGGTGGTAAAGGCGTGGATGTCATTCTCGACATGGTCGGAGGCCTTTACCTGGCGCGGCATTTGCAGGGTTTGGCAGAGGGTGGCCGATTAGCGCTGATTGCCCTGTTGGGCGGCTCCCGCGCCGAAGTCGATCTAGGCCAGATCTTGCGCCGACGTCTTACGATCACCGGCGCCACACTACGCGCCCGGCCAGTCGCATTCAAGGCAGCGATCGCTGCACGCTTGCTGCAGCACGTCTGGCCGTTGCTCGAATCCGGGCGAATCAAGCCGGTGATATTCAAGACTTTCCCTTTGGAGCAGGCTGCCCAGGCACATGCGCTCATGGAATCGAGCGTCCATGTCGGCAAGATCATGCTCAATCTTCGGGCTGTTTAAATCAGGTTAGTGCAAGTCCTCGGAGCGCGTCGGCTTGCGTCGATCCTGGGGCAGAATTCTGGTCGTGCCGAGCGATTCTACGAATTCCATCAATGTTTCGTCGGTAATGAAGCTGGCCGACGACTGCGCAGCGAGAATCAACTCGGGCGCCTGTGGTCGGGCAACCACGAACCCCTGCACGTAATCGACACCGATCTCGGCCAGAGTCTGAACCGTAGACGCATCTTCGGCCCATTCGGCAATCGTTTTCATGCCCAGGTTCATGGCTAGGCTGACGATGGCTTCCACGATTGCGATATTGGCAGGATGCGCATTCATGTCGACGATGAAATTGCCATCGATCTTCAAAATGTCGGCTGGCAGTTCACGCAAATAGGAAAACGACGTGTAACCGGCACCAAAATCATCCAGCCCGACCTTTACGCCGTAGCCACGCACTTTGTCGATGAAGCGGCGGGTATTTTCAAGATCGTGCAGGGCTACGCTTTCGGTGATTTCGATGCAGAGCCGGTTGGCCACGTGCAGGTTTTCCGAAAGCATGACGAATGCATCCTGAATGAAGCGTTCGTCGTTCAGCGACGCGCCGGACAGATTCATGCAGACAAACTGGGTACGCACCAACACTGCCTGGTTGGTGTCGAGCCAGGCCAGGGTGGTCGATAGCACCCAGCGATCGATGACGCTGATCTGGCCGCTGTTTTCTGCAGCGGTAATCACGCGCCAGGTCGGAATCAGGCTGCCATCGTAGTCACGCATGCGCAGCAACACCTCGAAATTGAGCGACTCGAACGGTTTCTTTAACGACATGATCGGCTGCATCTCCACGAACAACCCTTCTGGCACGACGCCGCTGCTGAGTCGCTCGACCAGATCGAGCTCTGCTTCAAGTTCCCTGACCGCCGGTGCGTTTTTTTCATACACGACCAGGCTGCCGTGATTGACCTTCTTTGCGGCGCGGCAGGCGCGATCGGCAGTTGCCACGGCATCGCGAATCTGCGTGCCCTGGCTGACTTCGATCAGGCCGATCGAGCCGCGTACCTGAAATGCCTTGTCGCCGATGCAGAAGGCGGCATTGCTGATGCTGTTGACGATGCCACGGCAGATCCACGACGCCAGAACGATCGAGGTATCCGGCAGGACTATCACGAATTCATCGCCACCCACCCGCCCCATGTGCTGGCCACCGCTCAGCATGCCGCTCACGCGCTTGCAGACCAGCTTCAATACTTCGTCGCCGACGCCATGCCCGTAAAGATCGTTGATAAGCTTGAACCGGTCGAGATCCAGATAAGCCAGTGCAAGCGGCTTGCCTTCGGCCAGTTCGGCGACTGCATCGGCAAGCGCATGTTCGATACCGCGGCGGTTGTAGACCTTGGTCAGCGGGTCGTTGTTTGCCATGAACCGCAAGTCTTCTGTCGCCTTGAGCTGCTGCGTCACGTCCTGGAGCGAGCCTTCGATCTTGCCGCGGGCCAGTGTAGCCTTGACCATGAAGTGCTGTATCTCGTCGGTACTATCTGGTGCCCGGTTGCGCTGGAGCTGCAATTCGCTGTCGCCATCCACATGCACGATGTCGTGCAACTGTTCCCAGGAACCAATGTTGAAATACTGCGCCCAGCTATTGTTTCCAGGCAACATGACATCGTCGACACCAAGCGCCGTGTGCAAGGCAGGATTGGCACTCAGGAAACGCCCGCGTAGATCGAGCGTGAACAGCCCGATCGGCATCGCTTGAAAAGTGTGCTGCAATTCTGCCTGGGCATCGAGGCGTTGACGATGGTGGATGCGCATCTGGTGCGCCAGGGCGAGGGCTGCGAGGATGCTGGCTAGTAGTCCTGCAGTGACGTAGTTGACAGCGCTGATTAGGCCGGTGTAACCGAGTGCAGCGCAAATTATTTCATACAAGCTGGCGCTGACGGTAGTGAAAATCGATGCGGCGTACCAAAGCGCGACGGGTGAGCGAGTAAGCTTGACGATGCTTGCCAGATAATAGACTACGGTCACGCAACAGAAGCCGGAAGCGATCCAGATCACTGGCAGCAAAAATTTATATGGAAGGACAATCGAAAGGATCAACAACGGTGCACATGAAAGCCGGCATAGACGCAATAAACGCGTGCTTTTCAGTTTCAGCAGATCTTCACGGAACAATGAACTGAAAAGCATCAGGGTCAGGATGTAAAACACCACCAGCGTCAGCGCTCGTATCTGGGTCATCCACTCCGTAGGGAGGGAGTGTCCAAGCCATTGGGTGTCCCAACCCGCAGCTAGCGCACCCATGCGCAGGTTGACGATCAACCAGCAGGCGAACAATATATATGTGCCATTGCGATTAATCAGCGCAGCAATTAATACAAACGTCGCTAGAACCAGCAATCCGCCGTCAAGTAGCCCGGAATTCCGGTGAAACTCAAGGGCTGCCATCCCCAGTTCAGACTCCTGCCACTGTAGCACCGTGATCCGTGCCGGACCCCGGAACGATCCCCGACAGAGAACCTGCCGGTCGCTTTGATCGGGCGCTAGGGTCAGGGCAAAACCGGCTTTGATGACTCTCATTGCACCAGCACTTTCGGTGCGGTCGCTTTGCCCGAGCGGCTTTAGTGTTGCTAAATCCCAACACATAATGGCGGTGGCATGGCGCGAGGGAAATTCCAGGGCGTCCAGCCGGGCGTTTGTTGCGGGCTTGGCGACAACGCTGAACCACACTGGACGTTCAACGAGCCGTGTATTGTATTGTTCTGTTTGCGAGAGAAGCTGCAACCGGCTCCGCGCCTGTGTCGGGGTGAGTGCCGTTGTCTCTTCGGTGAATGCTCTGAAGGCAAGTTTTTCGCCGGGGGCAAGGGCGTAGCTGGGGTCGAATGCTATCGTTGCTCCAATTGAGGACAGCGCTAGGAAAATCGGCAGCGCATAAGTGGAGAGAATCAGTAGCCAGCGTTCCAGAAAAGTATTGTCGGAATGTGCCAGACCATTTTGCAAGCGCCAGATGTGTCTCATACTTATCAGTTCTCGGTCGGTGGTGCCGTCAACGCAATGCAATGTCAGACCTGCGACTGTATGCGCAGGTGCCCGAACAATCAAGCGTAAGAAGAAGCCGTGCTAGCACTTCTGCAACAGACCGATCGTCCGCTACTGGCTAGTAACGGAGTAATCCGCCAAAACTGTAGCTGGAGAGTGCCCCATCTTAGGGAAAATTCTTCCAATCAAGCCGTTAAGCGGATTGGAATTCATTTTGGCACCAACGTCGATGTCGTGATGATAGGTTTTGAAGACGAACTGAAACAAAGGATGCTGGCTTGCGAGCCATCTGGCTTCGGCCGTGCCCACTTCGAAACACATGACGCGATGCGGCAGGTTGCCGCCGTGCGCCAGTGGTATGAAGCCCAACCCGGGATACACTTCTTCGAACTGCAGGCGCTCGTACTGACGGTCGATAGGTGCACGCCCGGCCACCACCATCGATTCAATGTCGTTTTGACGGCAGTACAAATAGAAGGCCTTGAACAGGACAGTTTTCACGAGACGCCCGACCCGCTCGTCTGTAATGCCAAGGCGAGTTGCTTCTGCAAGCCGCCGCATCCTCAAATTTTCAGGCAATTCAACCGATTGCTCCAGCGCAAGCGGCTGGAAATGATTGGTCTGGATACGCATGGTGCCCAAGGGGGAGCCGTCAACTTTTGATTCTGCAAGCAGCACCACCACGCCTCTTGCGGTGTCGGGCGTCTCCGGCTCCAGCAACGTCGAGGCAAGACCGGGTACATGGCGGGCATATGCAGCATGCCGAATCTGCACCGCCTTGAGCAAATCTTCTTCGTTCCGCACAAGCCGGACGGTAAAAGGCAGGCGTTCGGATTGTGTGAATTGTTCCGTGCTTTCCAGCGCGAAATGGCCACCTAAGTTGTCTTTTTGCAGTTTAGTGGTGGAAGCGAGTGATGAGTCTGGGTGATGCATGCGTATGCCTTGAAGTGGAAGATCGGTTGCTAGTCCGGCCAGGACTGGTAAAAAAATGCTCGGGTAGTGACAAAAGTGCTGTCGTTACAATTTCTGCGTACCGTTGAGAAATTAGTTGCCATATTTTAATTGTATAGTAAGAAACTTTAGTAGAAATATTCTAAAAAATAAAAGTTGTAGAAAATCTACATACTTGATAAATAACGGATTTTTATGATGATAAATTACCTTGGTGATATTATTTGAGTAATGCTCTAATAAAATATTACGCCAACATTTCCCTAAAGAACTCAACTGTAACCAGTTTGGTCGCGTCCAGCAAACGAAGAGGCGTGCAGAAATACGACGGCTAGCGACGAGTTTTCGCTAGCCACCAGAGGTTTTACGATGCTACGGAGCGTGGGAATTGTTTCGTTTGACCAAGGACAGGCGGGAGCCCGTAAACCTAGCGGTAGGTTTCTAAACTAGCGCGATAGCTGCCGTCACGTTGAGCGCGCATTAACTCGGCGGTAACTTGTTGCCGTGTCTTCCCGTGTGTTTTACGGGATGCTGCCAGGCGTTTGGACGTAAAGTTTTGATCCTGTCGATTCTTGCGAACTCTGGTGCGTCGCGCGTGCGATTTGTCGTTCAAGCCAAGGCCGGCGGCCGAAGCACCTGCCGTCGCTTGCGGAGGTGTGCTTTCAGTCACCATGGGTACTGCCGGCAAGATCGGCAAGTTTTCGACCGGTACGATTTGCTCAGTGACGCCGGTTGCCGGTGGTGTCGTGACCTCTGGCAGCAAGGGAGCCAGAGCGGGAGCTGGCCCAACCATTGCCAGGCTATTTTTGGAAACACCTTGAATCCGTTCGCGCGCGACTGGCCGTTCAGCGACCAGCTGACTGGCTGTGCCAGTGAGTGCAGCTTCCGGTCCAAGCAAACGCGATGGCGGATCAAGCACTCCCGTCATCATCGCCAATGCTACCAGGCACGACACAATTACGGCAGTTGCCGCACCGGCTTCCAGCGGGCTAAGACGACCTTGCACGGACAGCGATGCGGCACGCGGCTGCGGCGTTGCACTCTCGGGTTCTTGTCCGGTCATGCGCCAGCAGGGGCTGGGGGTACGCCAAGTTGGTCGATCATCTGCCTGGTACGTTGCAGCCGTGCCATCCGACGTTTATAAGCGGCATCTGCCTGAATGATCACTGCATCGAGTTCGTCGAGGGTCAGGTTTTCGGACTGTTCCAGTTTTTGCAGCAAAGCGCTCAACAACTGGTGCTCGTCGGTCGCTTCCTGCTGCGCAATTTTGCCAAACTCTGACTTGATATTGGTCATTGTCATTTCCTTGTTATTTCAACCAGGGTTCGATCCGCTTCGACTTCTGCAGTCTACCAACATCGAGCGAATCAATTGTCGGTATGTCGAACATCGACTGGTCTGCGGCGCCTTGCGTCGTTTGCCCTGGCTGTCCCGTGGAATCATCGTCGCCATAGGAATCGTGATGTCGTTGATTGGCACCATCGATCAAACGATTACAGATTGCCACATACGATGCGCTGAACACTACCAGCGCCGAGCCGCCGAAAAATACTGCATTGCCCGGCGTCGCCCACCACCACATTACGCCAAGCAGACACAGATACCCGAACAGAAGGGCAGTTCTAACCTTGTCGATTCTGGCCTTCAAAACCTGCTGGTCGGCTATTGGAAAGGGGATACGGCTTTCAGCCGGATGGTGTGCAGTGGCAGCATTATTTTTTGCAATCCTGGCAAGTTCTACGCCGATACGGGCGCGAAATTGTTCCAGCGCGGCCTCCTCGCGCATCAATCTCAATAGCACTGGCTGGACGATACGGCGCAAACGTGCGCCTGTTTCCTCCACCTGCGTGGTGAGGTTTTCGCAATGCCGATGCAGCGTTGGCTGCAGCACTGCCTGCAATAGAATTTTGGATTCGACTTCGTGTTCGGCAATCAGAAATTGCCCAAGCGACCTGATGCGGGCTAGCGCCTGATCAGCATGCGCGTAGCGCTCCTGCATTGTGCTCAAAAGGAACTCTGCGAGAGTCTCTACCCTGGGAAATACTCTGCATGCTGTATCGCCGAGGATGGTCTTGCCGTCGTCCGGCCCTAAAGCAGTCAACACCGGAGCCGGCGATCGTGAAATACGAGGCGCCAATACCCGATGAATCACGCCGATATCTGCCTCACCATGGGAATCACCAATGACAACCACTACATCGAACGCACCGGTGCCGTGCGACTCTATTTTGTCAAATGCCTGATTCACGCTGTCGGCAGCGCCAGCCCCGGTGTAACGAACGGGAAAATAATCGAAAGTGACTTGTTCTTCACGAACCAGTCTGGCGACCATGTCGGCGCTTCTCTTCGATGGCCAGTAATTTACTGCGACTAGCGCCTCGCTACAGACCACGGCCACACGTGACAACTCGGCAGGTATTGAAAGCTGCCTGTTCGCCTGACTAGGGTCGCAAAATTGGTCCTGCACCGGCTCCATTATTCATCTTTTCAAAAAATCGATTACGGAAAAAGGCGACGCCATGCAGATGCGTGGTGGTCGCGTGTCTATCGGCCAGTTGCGATAAAGTGTAAATGATGCGTAATTAACAGCTCTGTACGGCTGCGCGCTTATTTTCAATGACTCGTTTCCATTGGCTTGGTCAACGCTTTACCGCTGCGAGTACGCTACGGATCGTTTCAGCGAGTTCGGCTGCGACGAATTTTGCCACGTAGGCATCGGCGCCCACGCTGCGGACATGATCCTCATTGGTTGAACCGGTCAGGGAGGAATGAATCACCACCGGTATCGTCGACATTCGCGGGTCGTTTTTTATCTTGCGTGTGAGTGTAAAGCCGTCCATCTCCGGCATTTCCAGATCGGTCAGCACCAACGCTATCCGATCTTTTGCAGATTTTCCTTCAGCAATCGCTTCGTCGGCAAGTTTTTGCAGCATTTCCCATGCTTCCTTGCCGGTTTTTGTCATGATGAAGGGCAAATTCATCGCCCTCAGTCCCTCTTCGATCAACCGTCGGGCCAGGCCTGAGTCGTCTGCGGCCAAGATGATGGTACCCGGTGGTATTGCAACCGGCGTACCAATTGTGGTCACATCGACATCCGGCTCGTTGGAGGGCAATACGTTGCGTAGTATTTGTTCTACATCGAGCACTTGCGCCAAGCGGCTGTTGTCGATATTACCATCGAGGCGGGCAATGCTCGTGACCATACCGGCATTTCCGGCACTCCCTTCGGCAGAAAGCACCTGACTCCAGGCAAGCCGCACGATCTCTTCCACATCCTCGACGGCAAATGCCTGGGTCGAGCGGGCGTATTCGGTAATCATCAGTATCCGGTGGCCATTGGCCGGCTTGCAGCCGACAGCTGCAGCCAGATCGATCACCGGCACGATCTGCCCACGGACGTTGGTCACGCCCATCATTGGCGAGCGAATACCGGCAACTTCAGTGATTTTCGGCATTTCCAGCAATTCCCGCACCTTGAAGACGTTGATGCCGTACAGCTCCCGGTTGGTGGAGTTTGCGCTCTCGCCCAAACGAAACAGCAACAATTCGAACATGTTGCTATTGGTCAGGTTGGAGCGTTCATCAACTTCCTGCTGTACTGTTTTCATGAAAGGTCTTTAATTGGTCATTGCGGAAATCCGCAAACGGTGTCGGAATTGAGAAGATGCACGATCTATCCTAGAACAATTAGTTGCCAATGCACAAGTTAATTAAAATTCTTTTGAATGATGTTGGCATCGCAAAACGTTTGGCCGACAATGCACCGTGACCTGTGGAAGGAACAACAATGCTGGTAGTGCGCGCGGTGACTGCAGCCGATTTGGACGCCCTGGTAGCGCTGGCCCGGTGGGTCGGGCCCGGCATGACGACGTTAAAGCCCGATTCCCGCATCATGCGCACCCGAATCGACACCGCCTGTGCTTCGTTCGCCGGTTCCCTCGCTCCCACAATGTGCGACTACCTGTTCGTCATGGAAGACCTCGTTACCAACGAGGTGGTGGGCGTGTGCGCAATCAAGGCAGCAGTCGGTCTGCGTGAGGCGTTCTATAACTTTCGGATCGGCATGCTGGTGCATTCCAGCATCGAGCTCGATATATTCTCACCCATGGAAACGCTGTATCTGTCGAGCGATCTGACCGGCAGCGCGGAACTATGCTCGCTGTTCTTGCACCCCGACTATCGTACGGGCGCCAATGGCAAGCTGCTGTCAAAAAGTCGCTTTCTTTTTATCGCCCAGTTTGCCGAACTGTTTCCGAAAACCGTAATTGCGGAAATGCGCGGCTTTTTGCGTGAAGACGGCGTATCGCCGTTCTGGGAAAACCTTGGCCGGCATTTTTTTCATATGGATTTCAAACGTGCCGACGATCTGTGCAGCCAGGGCAAGAAATCCTTCATCAGCGAACTGATGCCTCGCCACCCGCTGTATGTCGCTTATCTACCGCGCGAGGCGCAGGAAGTGATTGGTATGGTGCATGTCGACACCGAGCCTGCACGCCGCCTGTTGCAGCAGGAAGGCATGTTTCATTCCGGGTTTATCGATATTTTCGACGCTGGCCCGGTGCTGCAGGCGCGCATTGCCGATCTGCGCGCCAACCGCGAGAGTCTGATCGAGGTCATCGATCGCTGCGATGCAAGTCCGGAGCAGGGGGCGCCGGGCATGATGGCGACGACGTCAATGCAAGGATTCCGCGTGATTCTGGCCGAGCACACTGCCAGCCCGACCGGCGTCGCCCTGACGTCGCTACAGGCTGAAGCATTGCATTGCCAGCCTGGTGACCGGGTTCGAACCATGGCCCTGAAAGCCGGTAATTATGCGCGCGCCTGAACACTACCTGGATGGTAGGTGGGTCTTCGGTGCCGGTACGCTGTTTGCCACGCGAGACCCTGCCAGCGGTGTCATCACCTGGGAGGGTGCAGCCGCTACCGCTGACGAAATCGACCGTGCCTGCAATGCGGCGCGTGTGGCGTTCGTCGACTGGGCGGCGACCGCGCTCGCACAGCGCATTGCCATCTGCGAACGATTTCAGGCACTGATCACGGCAGGCGCGGAAACACTGGCCCAGACTATCGGCGCAGAAATAGGCAAGCCAACCTGGGAAGCCCGTGGCGAAGTCGGTTCGATGGCGGCAAAGGTAAAAATTTCCATTCAGGCTCAAGCCGCTCGCGCCGGCGAGTCTGTCACGCCGACTGCCGAAGGCAACAGCGTTGTGCGGCATCGACCGCACGGAGTGTTGGCGGTGCTGGGACCTTACAACTTTCCGGGCCACCTGCCAAATGGCCATATCGTACCGGCGTTGTTGGCCGGTAACACTATTGTCTTCAAACCGAGCGAACACGCGCCGCGCACCGCAATTGCGATGATGCAATTGTGGCTGGAGGCAGGTTTGCCCCCGGGTGTTCTGAATCTGGTCAACGGCGGCCGGGATGCCGGCGCACTGCTTGCCGGGCATCCTCAACTGGACGGCATTCTATTTACCGGCAGCCGGGATGTCGGCCATGCCCTGCACCGGCAATTCGCCGGACGGCCGGACAAAATGCTGGCTCTGGAGATGGGCGGTAACAACCCGCTGGTGATCTGGCAGGTAAAAGACCGCGATGCTGCAGTTCACCACGCAATCTTGTCTGCCTTCGTCAGCGCCGGTCAGCGCTGCACCTGCGCGCGCCGCATCATTGTCGATGATGGCCCGGACGGGGAAGCATTCGTGCGCCGCCTGGTAACCGTGGCTGCCAGCCTTCGGGTGAGCGCAGGCAATGCAACCCCTGCGCCGTTCATGGGCCCGGTGATTTCTGCAGCCGCTGCAGCGCAGCTATTGACTGCCCAGGCAGGGCTGTTACGCCGGGGTGGCGCTGCGCTTTTGACGATGCGTCAGCTGGTGCCCAAAACAGGATTACTCACACCCGGCATCATCGACACCAGTGGTGTTGCCGATATTTCGGATGAAGAATGGTTTGGTCCGTTGGTACAAATCATTCGAGTACGTGATTTTTCGGCAGCGATCGACGTGGCGAACGCTACCCGCTATGGCCTGGTGGCAGGGCTATTGAGCGACGACGAGGCATCCTGGCGCCAATTCCTGCAGCAGACGCGCGCCGGTGTGGTGAACTGGAACCGGCCAACCACGGGCGCTGCCAGCACCGCGCCCTTCGGTGGTGTCGGTCACTCCGGCAACCACCGGCCAAGCGCTTATTACGCTGCCGATTATTGTGCCTATCCGGTCGCCTCGATCGAAGCGGCTGTACTGGAAATGCCGGCGCAACTGGCGCCAGGTTTGTCTTTTGCGCCATGACCGCCCGCGAAATCAATTTTGATGGCCTGGTTGGTCCATCGCACAATCATGCAGGCCTGTCGTTTGGCAATGTGGCGTCGTCGGCACATGCCGGCAACATTGCCAATCCGCGCGCTGCGGCATTGCAAGGCCTGGCAAAAATGCAGGCGCTTGCACGGCGGGGGTTTGCCCAGGCGGTGCTGCCACCCCAATCGAGGCCGAATTTGCCGCTCTTGCACAGCCTCGGTTTTGCCGGTACGCCTGCCGAGATCCTGGCCAGCGCCGGGCGTTCAGCGCCGATGCTACTCGCGGCTGCGTGGTCGGCTTCACCGATGTGGGCAGCCAATGCAGCAACCGTCAGCCCGGCGGCAGACACTGCAGATGGTCGTACCCATTTTTCGGTAGCCAATTTGCAGGGCACTCTGCACCGCTCCTGCGAGCCGCAACAGACACAGCGCATCCTGCAGGCGATCTTTGATAACGACACCTGTTTTGCCGTGCATCCGGCATTACCGGCGACGCCTGCATTCGCTGACGAGGGGGCGGCCAACCATGGCCGGCTCTGCGTCAGCCATGGTGATTCGGGCGTGGAATTGTTCGTTCATGGGCGCGCGCATTTCGATTCGTCGATAGCGCAGCCACGGCATTTTCCTGCCCGCCAGACTTTGGAAGCCGGGCAAGCGATTGCCCGTCGCCACGGGCTTTCAACGCGACGCACAGTGCATCTACAGCAAAATCCCTGCGTGATCGACCAGGGTGCCTTCCACAACGATGTCGTTGCAGTCACCAACGGCACCGTATTGTTTTATCACGCGCTGGCATTTGTCGATGAGGCGGCTGGCCTGGCGGCGTTGCAGATAGCGTTGGCATCAACCAGTGCCGGTGCGATGTTGCAGCCGGTTCGGGTTGCCGCAGATGCGGTTTCGGTTGCCGACGCAGTCGGTAGCTACCTGTTCAATAGCCAGTTGCTGACCCGAGCCGACGGCGGCATGACCTTGGTGACGCCGTTGGAATGTCAGGAAAACCCGGCGGTGGCGCGCTATCTTGAGCAATTGCTGTCGAGTGGTGGGCCGATCGACGAATGGCTGTGCTTCGAACTGCGCGAGAGCATGCGCAACGGTGGCGGGCCGGCCTGTCTGCGCCTGCGCGTTGTGCTCACCGATACCGAGCTGCGGGCGATGCATCAAGGCGTGTTGCTGACGGACGGTCTGCACGACGACCTGGCAGCTTGGGTGGGCCGACACTATCGCGATCGCCTGGCGCCTGCCGACCTGGCCGACCCGGCGCTGGCAAGCGAGATTGGCGTTGCCCTCGCAGAATTGAGCGGGCTGCTCGGTCTGCCCGGACTGTACGATGTTGATGAGGGTTGCCGGTGAAAGTGCCATCGTCCCTACCCGCGCTGATCAGCGGGGACATGACCGGGCTGGCAGCGCACTGGCGACGCAGTGGAAATTTTGCACAATTACCCGGACACGGCATGTTGCACCTGCAAGCGCCAGCTGCGGCCAGATGGCGCTTGCTGATATCCGTGGGGGTGCATGGCAACGAAGTCGCACCGATCGAAATGCTGGCGCCGGTGCTCGATGCATTGTTGCAAAGCCCGCAAAGCTTGCAGGTGGATCTGTTTCTGGTGGTTGGCAATCCGGCAGCGCTGGCAGTAGGAAAACGGTTTGTCGACATTGATCTGAACCGACTTTTCAGTTGCCCGGCCCGTGTTCATGAGATTGGCAGCAGAGTAGCGGAGGCGGCTCGGGCCGACGCGATCATGCGTGCCAGCGCCGTTTTTTTTAAGATGGAAAGTATGCCGAAGTGGCATCTCGATCTGCATTCGACGATCCGGCCTTCCTTGCATACGCGCTTCGCAGTGGTCCCGGAAAATCCCGAGCAGTCAGCATGGCAGCCGCATCAGCCATTGATAGCCTGGCTGGGCAGGGCGGCTATGCAGGCCATTGTGTTCAATGATTTGCCAGCGACCACGTTCAGTGCGTTTACTGCCCGCGAATACAGCGCTTTGAGCTGCACGGTCGAATTAGGCCAGGTCGGCGTATCGGGAGCAAACGAAATGTTACCGTTACTGCAGACGCAGCAAGCGATCGCCCGTCTTCTTCGAACGAAGTTGCCTGCTACAGGGGCAGCCGAAAGTTCTTCGGCTCCGGCAGCCGCTTTCGGCAACCCGCCTGTGGACGGACCACTACCGGTTCATTACCGTGTTGTGCAGGAAATAATAAAACAGGGTCAGGATTTCCATTTGAACCTGGCATCGACAGCGCCGAATTTCACCGCAATCCCGGCAGGCTGCTGGATCGCCCGTGATGGCGCAACGACAATTTCTGCCGGGCCGCTTACCGAATTTGCGGTGTTCCCGAATCCTGAAGTGCAACCCGGAAGGCGTGCCGCACTGATGGTGGTGAGGCGTGCAGAGGAAGCAAGCGTCAGACAGCCGCAGCCGGCATGCTGATCAGGCCTCGCAAAACATCGAAATCCACTGGTTTGACCATGTGATGATCGAAGCCGGCTTCAGTGGCCTTGGCGCGAGCCTCGCTCTGGCTCCATCCGGTGAGGGCAACGATCTTGATACGTTCGGCGCCAGGTTGGGCACGAATGCGCCGCACGGTATCGTAACCATCGATACCCGGCATGCCTAAATCCATGACGATGACATCGGGAATCTGGTGCTTCACTGCAGCAATCGCGTCGAACCCATCGTAGGCCGTCACTACATCGAACTCTTCGATTTCGAACAATGCCTGCAGCATGTTGGCCGCGTCGCGGTTGTCGTCCACAACCAGTATTGTAGGTCGTTCGCCGGCCGAAGATTTTGCCGGTTTTTTTTCCCGAGGAGCCGACATATTGGCGCTGCCGCCCACCACGACCGGCAAGGCCACGAAAAATTCGCTGCCTTTCCCCACGCCGTCGCTTTCCACCCGAATTGAGCCGCCATGCATTTCAGTGAATCGTTTCGACAGATTCAATCCGATGCCCAAGCCGCTCGTGACCGGGCCGGCAAAAGGTTTCTCCTGAGAAAACAAGTCAAAAATCGCAGTGAAGGATTTGCGGGCAATGCCAATGCCGGAATCCTTGATCGCGAACGTAATGTTATTTCCTTCCACGTCAGCACCAAGGCGGATGTTGCCATGATGTGGCGTGAATTTCACGGCGTTGAAAACGATGTTGGCAATCACTTGAATCAACCGCGCATAGTCGGCGTGCAGCAAAACGCCTTGTTCGGGTAGGCGGGCGTCGATCGTCAGCATCTTGTCGTGTGCAACACAGTCTGCAAGTTCCAGCACGTGTTCCACCAGGGAAGCCAGGGTGAACGTTTCCGGTTGCAGCACTACCTTGCCATTGGTGATGCGCGCTACATCCAGCAAGTCGTCCACCAGTCTGGTCAGGTGCGTGACCTGACGTTCCACCAAGCCCCGTACTTTTGCTACCGAAGGCACGTCGGGATACAAATGCTTGAGAATGCCCATCGAATTACGGATCGGTGCCAGCGGATTGCGCAATTCATGTCCCAGGCTGGCAAGAAATTCATACTGCCTGCGGCTGGCTTCCCGGACCAAAAACTGTTTTCGTCGCGCCCTAAGCGCCGAGCGCAAGGCACTCGCCAAGGCCAGGGTACGCACAGGGCGTTCCAGCAGGCTGACGTTGCCCAGCCGGTCCAGCGCCAGGGTAAGTGCGGAAACGTCAGCCTCTTGGTGCGTCAGCACCAGGATCGCAATGTCGGACCAGGACGGCTGGCGGTTGACGAAGTCTGCCAGAGGCTGCATGGCGCTCGACAACGCTTCCTCGGCTATGAGTACTGCGCCAGCGCCGCTCTCGAGGTAGATGATCAACTCGTCCACGCTCGGACAAATTCTGCAAGCGATGCCGGCCATGCCGAGCACGCCTGCAGAAAGTTCAGCATCGCGCCCGGCCGGCGCGTGAATAAGGACGCATTCTTTCATCGTGCCAAGGCACAGGTCTCGGCAAGGGCGATGTACACCACCATTTCTTTGAGGCGCGCGCATTCGTCTAGAATCTGCACGGCCAGGGTGGTCTTGCCGGTGCCTGGAAACAATTTGGAAATACAGTTTTGATCAATCGGGTTGGTTGGTGTAATCATCAATTGTTCGCGTTATGCAATGGCGCCTTATAATTCTTGCTTGAAAATGCAACATCGCTTGACTTTAAGTCTTTCACCTGAAAATATCCGTTCGGCAGCGCGCATTTACGCCGCTTGGCCGCCTGGTATTTAAGTCCGCTAGCGCACAGACCGCGTGTCACGAGCGATATAGTCTCAAAATTTGCATGCAGGGGAATGCCATGTTCGATAGAAATATTGCCAGCACTTTTGTATCCAAGGTACCGCTGGCAGCAGCGGTGATCGCTTTGGGTAGCGTTCTCTGTAGCGGTACCGCAGGAGCGCAGGGAGCGGAGTCTTCGGCTGTTACTTCTTCGACCACCGACCCTATGAAGGTTTGCGCTGCCAGCGCCACCAGAGTCGACCGTGTGACTTGTTTGAAAGAGGTCGCAGCGGCCAAAGGCGAGGCCAGGCGTGGCCAGCTGACATCGCCAAACGCTGTGTACGAAGCAAACGCACTGCAACGCTGCGAGACATTGCCGGACTCGGACAGGCAGCAATGCGAACTGCGGATCAAGGGTGCCGGCAGTATTGACGGCAGCGTTGGTGGAGGTGGTCTGATTCGTGAGGTAAAGACCCAGATCCCGGATGCGTCACCTGCAGAGGCCGCGCCACTGCCGGCAAGCGGCAACACTGGAAAATAAATTTCCGTCTCAAGAACAAGGACGCATGCAAGAGCGCAGCACTTCCCCCCGTCATTTCTCCATGATCCGCGGATTCCACCTCGCGGACTTTTTGACGCTCGGCAATGCTGCCTGCGGCGTTGCTGGAATATTCCTGGCCATGCGCTTCATGGTCAGCCAAACCTTCATGGATTTCATGCTGGCTGCATCGATGGCGCCAGCGGCGTTTATTTTCGACGTTTTCGATGGCAAGGTGGCGCGCTGGCGGCAACAGCATTCGGCGTTGGGCCGGGAGCTGGATTCGTTGGCGGATGTCATCTCATTCGGGGTGGCACCTGCAGCCCTGGGCTTCGCTGCGGGCTTGCAGTCCGGCCTGGATTGCGTGGCGCTAATTTATTTCGTGTGCTGCGGTGTGAGCCGTCTGGCGCGCTTCAACGTTACGGCCGAAAGTATGGCTGACGATGGCGGCAAGGTCCGCTATTTTGAAGGTACGCCGATTCCAACGAGCGTACTGTTGACCGCATTTTTAGCCTGGGCCGCCTGGCATGACCGGATCGGCGCCCAACTCTACGGCAGCGCCTGGACGATTGGCCCCCTGGTACTGCATCCGGTATCTCTGTTGTTTGTGATTTCCGGTACGTTAATGATCAGCAAAACCGTGCATGTCCCGAAATTCTGATCTAGGCGTTGTCGACGAACCATGGAGCGACCTGGCGACAATTGCCGAAGTCGAGCTCTGGATTGCACAATACGATCAAACGCTGCAACAACACATCGGCAAGTCACCGTCTGCCGGCCACGGTGTCTGCTTGCAACTTGCCGCCGGCGGTGCGATCTACCTGCATACTACGGGTGACGGCGATATCATTGTGGATCTTGAGCCCGATGCAGCATGGGTCGCTCCGGTAATTACCGCGGCTACCCGGGCACCGGCGCCGCCTGGCCAATTGTGGGTGCTACCAGGCGATGTGCTCACGCAGCTTATTTTCGGCCTGAATCCGCTGATTGTCTCTTCGCGACTGGTGCTCGATCACCGGTTCCGGGCGCGGTATTCTTTCTAAGTACTTATTTTAAGTACTCGTTCCAAATACAAAGTTTAGTTTTGCCCTTGTTTTGCTCTAGTTCAGCTCTAGTTCAGCTCTAGCCCAACTCTAGCCCAACTCTAGCTCATCACACACAGGAGACAACCATGCTGGAAAAATTCTTGTCAGGAATTGGCGCGTTCAAGCAGCGCTTGCCGCAGGCTGCAGATGCGTTACCTGGTCGATCGATGCCGACGCCGATCGACAACCGCCATCACGTGCACGGCCGGCCGATTGCCGGTGACTTCACCGGGTTGTCGCACATGCAGTTCGCTATGGGGTGTTTCTGGGGAGTAGAACGTATGTTCTGGCCGGTACCGGGGGTAGTGACCACGGCAGTTGGCTATTCGGGTGGCCTTACGCCAAATCCGACGTATCGGGAAGTCTGCTCAGGTCAGACCGGTCACACCGAAGCCGTGCTGGTGGTATTCGACCCGGCGCAATGCAGCGTCGAAACGCTGTTGAAAATTTTCTGGGAAAGCCATGACCCGACACAGGGCATGCGCCAGGGGAACGACACTGGCACCCAATACCGGTCGGCGGTTTATTGTTCCACATCAGAGCAATTCGATCTTGCTCAATCAAGCAAGTTACTTTTTCAGGCGCAGCTTGCGGAGCGACGCTTCGGGCCGATCACCACCGAGATCCTGTTCCCCGAGCCGCCGTTTTATTATGCCGAGACCGAGCATCAGCAATACCTGTCGAAAAATCCGGGCGGTTACTGCGGCTTGTCGGGCACCGGCGTCAGCTGTCCGATCGGTATCGTCGCCTGATTCATTCGACTACTCGTCCCATCCGTCCTTGTTATCTTTATTATCCTAGTCATGTATACCAGCCACGACCGCCTGATAATTTTTGATGCCGATGGCACGACAATCGATGCTTTCAGCGCCATCGACGCCACGTTTGCCCGACATGGCATGGACCTTGGCGATTTGGAAAGTTTCCAGAAGCGGCGGCGTCTTTTTAAGTATCTGGGAGGTATTCGCGATCTGCCGACAATCCTGCTCAACCGTTTTGGCACGCAAAGTCGCAAGGCATTGCTGGAAACCCTGACCGATATCTACCGCGAGGAAGCGGCACTGTATCCGGGCATTGCCGAACTGTTCATGACATTGATCGCGGCGCCGGACATTCGCATCGGCCTGGTCACGCGCAATGTGACCAACGATGCCGAGCTGACGCTAAAACGTTTGTTCAGCCGCCACGGTGTTGACCTTGACGCGCTGGATTTCATCATTCGCGTGCCTGTAAGCGAGGATAAAACCGCGCATTTCAAGCGTATGCGCGAACAGTTCGATATCAACCCGGCACGGGCCTACACCTGTGGCGACGAGCATCATGACTATGTCGCAGCGATCGCTAGCGGCATGCAGCCATTCATCGTGTCCTACGGATTCGAGGACTACGACCGCCTGGTTACAAAGTTCGGCATTCCTGTCGAACTCATCGCAAGGACGCCGGAGATCGCGTGCCAGCGTATCCGGCACGCATTCGACCTGCCGCTCTGATTGACGAACAGCGCGGTTGCCGATTTCTAGAACGCAACGTACGGCCCGGCACCACCGGGTGTCGGCTGTCCCTCGATCGCTGTGAATACGGTTTTACCAAAAAAGAACGGCAAACCGAAATCAACGGCATTCAAACCGAACGCCGGTGCACCGAGTGTCGGCTGGGCCGCAAACTCCGGATTGTTGCGAAAGAGGGTGTCGGCATTGCCGATCACGAAATCCACCGATGCGATGTTGCCGTTCTGCCCCTGCAGTTTGGAAATGATGGTTTGCGGTGTGGCCGGACAATAAAAACCTGATTGGCATACCGGAATCGAGCGTGAGGGGAAAAACAGGCCGTTGGAACCACTGTCGACAAAGCTGTCCGGATAGACGAGGCCATTGATGCTGGCTGGCAGCGTCGCTGTGGAGGGGTCAACGGTGTAGACCCTGGCATTACCCAGGCCATTGTTGGTCTCGGTGCCAATGCCGAACAACAGCGTGCCAGTGACAGTGAGCGCACCCTCTTGCGGCACCGCGGGAAGGCGCAGCACCACGCCGTTGTTATTTTTGGCAAGCATGGTCACAGGATGCCGTACCTGGCGCTCGACGTCGACGCGGGTCGGGGTGCAGCCGACGACGCTGCATGCGTAATAGGTGCCGGGTATGGCGCGCTGCGCGCAGGCTTGCCCGCAGTCATGTATGAAGCTGCCCACGCCAAGAATCGCATTCGAGCCAAACTTGAGCACCGTGTTTTGTGATGGGCCGCTGGAGGAGCAATCTGCGGGCACATTTGGAAAAGCAGGGTCGCCAATGACCTGAATCGGCACATCGCGCAGGGTTTCACCGCCGAGGACGATGATGGCAGCCTTCACCGGTCCCCAGCTATGGCCATCGGCAAACTGGGCGCATTCGACTAATGCGGATGTGCCGTCACCGGCAGCCTGCAGCGGCAGTCGGAAGGCAGGGGGCAGCACCGAAGCCAGTACGCGGAAGCCGGTCGAGGCGGTGTCGACCAGCACATGGTCGATTACATGGCAGGCCGAACTGCCATCGGGCGGACAAATCGTCACGCTCGTGTACGGCAGGTTGACGCCATTGGTTGGGCCTCCCTCGACGACTACTCTTTGGAAGTTCGTCAAGACTGGCGCTGGCGTTACACCGGGTGCGGTAGCCGCTTTGTCGCCTCCGCCGCCACCGCAGCCAGCTAGTGCCAGGCACATGATGGTCGCAATGCCAACGCTCGAGGCTCGCCGCCTGCTGCGCCCGGGTAGTGATCGCAACTGCAATGTTGCTTGGGTCAATACGGTTTTCAGGTCGGTGCGCGGGGTGGGCGCTGCAGCATTATCGCAAGGCATCGATTTGCACTCCGTTCGGTATTGCGGATTCAAGATAGGCCGTGCCGGAAAATGCCCGCATCCGGCCGCCGGAATGCACGACCAGGTCGCCCTGGCGCACGCTGCGTCGGGAGTGTCCGCCTTGGCGCTCGCCAGTTTCGGCAATGTATTGCGGGAAATAAGGCCCGAGCAATTGACGCAAATCCGGCATCAGCGGCCCTGACCAGGTCACGGCAAATACCTTGCCGTCGGCACCGGCATATTCCCGGACCGTGGTGCCGGATTGGGTCAGCAGTTCGTGGGCGCTGTAGCCCTGCGCTTGCTGCGAACGCATCGAGGCCTTGGCTTGAATGCGGTCCTGTGCAATGGAGGCGATATCGCCGCCAAGCGCAGCATTAGCGGCAGGACTGACTGCAGCGGCCGCAAACGCCAGCCACGCGAAGTGTTTTCTTCTATAAGCCATGATGATTTTCCTTGCGGCTGATTGCCACCAATTTGAAACTGATATTACCTCAGATGAACGTACATTTGCCTGCTTGTTCACGGCGGACATTACGTGTACCCACCGTTCGCGCGGTTGCTGCAGGCAGGGTGGCGCGATACAGTGCATTGTCCTGCGGCTCGCGCTTTTGCTCGGGCTTTCTGGCTGCCTGGCGGGCGCGCAATTGCGCCAGTCTTACGGCAATGCGGGCTGCCACTTCATCGGGTGTGGCATTGCCTTTGCGTGGCGGCTCGACAGTTGTTGGCATACCGTGGCTTGGGGCCGGGCCGATGATTTCAGCTGGCGCTGCTTTTGCCGCTGCCAGTATAAAGTCCGCAACTGCGCTGGCAGGCGCACTGGCGGACACGGCAAGCATTCCTCCGCAGACGATTAATCGGCGCGAGACGTGCTGAAAATAACGTAATTGAATGGCAAACATGTGCATACGGTCATCCAGTGATCATTGAGCGCGAGGGAGCAATATCCATTATCGCGCGGTGGTCCGAGACAACGTGGTCTCGACCAAGTGCTGCAAGTATATTGCTCAAAAGCATTAAAAATGAACTCAAATATGTTTAAAAATAAATATTTATCAGGTTCGACTGCCCTTTGGCATTCTTTTCCGCTTTTTTGCAATGTCAATAATATCAATTGGGCAATGCCCAAAAAGTTTTCTCTGTGACACGAAGCGGTAATGTTGATCCGTTAAAGTCCGGGCAATCGTCACTCGCCTTGGTCACCATGATGCAATTACATGCAATCAACCATTTGCAACAACTGGCTCGTTCTAAGATAGGCTCGCCCGCAGAAAACGTGTACTCGCCACTGCTGCCGGGAGTGCCTTCGTCACATGCTTCGTCACATGCTTCGTCACATGCGTTGTCACATGCGCCTGTTGCCGGAGCGCTATATCTGAAACCAAGCATGTTGAGCCGCCTGACGTCACGCCTGGGTGGGCCTGGCGATAAATTCGCCCGGTTGAAGGAACTGGGTTCCCACTGCACCAGGAACGCTATTTTCAGCGCCCATACCCGCGTCGGTTGCAGCCACTCGCCATTAAACGATCTGCCACTTCCTCCTCCCGCAGCAAGCCTCGACAGGAAACTGTCCGTGAAACAACGGCAGCGAAAGGCACTTGCGGCCAATCGGCTGCAACGCTCCATGTCTACCGCACGGGCGGCTGCTGCGGTGGGGTTATTCGGCTCGGGAGTGCCGGCCACTGCGGTTTCGTCTTCGGCGGCACCTTCTGGTTCGATGCGCGAAGCCGTCGATCTTATCGCCAGCCTTTTTCCAAAAGCAACCGATCAGCAGTTCGGTTATTTGCAGCAGCAATTGCACGCCCTGGATTTGCCGGCGCAAATGGACCGCACAACCCTGGCGTACGCACTGGCTGGTGCATCGGACGGCAACGTCGCGCTTGCCGAACAGGTGTTGGCACGTCTGTCCCAAGGCTTGAATCTGGCTGATATGACAGATCGCAATGTTGCCGGGGCTGAAGTGGAAATTACGGCACGGGCACGCAAACTGGCAGGATTGCTATCGCAAAACGATGCCGGCTTTGCGATCCTCAAAGCGCTGCACCCCAGCCACGCAGATTTCGGTCGCGCGGCGCGCGTCATTGTGCAATCCGGCATGCTCGATGTACGCTCGGACCCATCCAGTTTTGCAGCGCGTGCGCACTCTGCCGCTCTGCGCATGCTTGAGCCCGGCGCACAACTAGCGGATGCCGAAAAAGCAGCCATTTTTGCCTGGGAGCAAGGTTTTCGGTCGGATGGAAAAGGCTCGCCGCTGCATGCGGCGCAGCGGCAGCTGGCCAAATTCGCACACAAAACCATTCCGAGGGTGGAGGCATCGCGTTTTGCCACATTCATCCCACGGCTATGCGGCAGGAAAAAATCGCCGCTCGTGGCACTCCGTCAAGGCATGCAGGGTGCGAACCGCCAGACTTTGGCCAAAGAGCGTGAAAAAGTACAAGTCGCAATGCATGCCACCGTTGGCCATCTGCTGGCAGACGTGTTGCAGGACCCCGCCGCCATCCTGCGGGAAGACGACCCGGTAGGTGCACTGGCTTCCCTGGCGGCCTTACGTTATTGGGCTGGACGGCCGGCTTCCTACCCCGGGCAACGCATCGCCATTACCGACGGTGCGGCGCTGGCGCGCGACATGTCGTGCATTATCGACACCATAGAGCCAGCCGATCGGTGCCGTTACGCGACACAATTTGCAGCTCTGAACGCTGCTCTCAATACGGTTCGCGAAGACCCTGTAAAGGCGTTTCACAACCGTCCGGCGATTCGGCGGTTGATGCGCCAGCCGCTCACGCCAAAACGACTGGCCGCTTGGGGAAAGCTACGCAAGATTCCAGCCGGCGAGCCATTTTGGCAGCATCTGAGCGAGCTCAAAGCGACGCTGCGGCCGCGCGAATTTCGCCCTTTGAAACGGCGTCACCTCAGTACGCAACACAGCCTCGGCATGTTGATCAATAGCCTGAAATCGAGCAGCCGCTTGCGTCTGACCGACGGCGCGCGGTGCGGCGTCAGTACCCGCGGCCTGTCGTTCAATATCAGTAGGCTTTTGAATTTCAGCGGCGTACCGCTTGGCCCACGTCTGAACCTGGGTTGCGAGAAACGTCACCGGGCGGTCGTTGAAATTGGACGCAGTAGTCATGGCGGTGAGATCTTGATTGGAACCGAGCGCTGCCGCCGTAACACCATTGGTATTGGCTTGTTGGTCGGTTACGATTTGAAGCTGGGACCGCCGCAGGCGCGTATCGCCGCCAGCCTGGATGTGGAGCGAGTGCAACGGCGAACTGAGTTTTCGGGAGTGGCGCTGCGCGTGGCACAACGCGAGAAAGCCGATGGCACCCCTGACCATGAACGGCGCAACCAGGGAATGCGGAAAATCATGGATTTCATGTTCAACGAACAGTGCACGAAAACCAAGAGCAAGGATGGCGCCGCGCAGATGTTCGAGCGATTTGCCGCGACTTTTTTCGATGATCCCGATATGTCGCTGAGCTGGAGCGATGCGCGTAGCAAGTCCACCACTTACGGCGCTTCGACAGCGGCGGCAGCCCTGGTGAAACTGGGCGGCACGCCTTTGAACGTTGGTCCCGGCGTTAGTGTGACAGCGCAAAGCACACGCACCAAAGCATCTGATGTCGGCAACTTCACGGGGCGGATGCAAAGCGCTTTCAGCCGTCTGGGCAAAACCACGGACGTGGAACTGACGGTTGGCATCAGAGGCAAGATCAGCACAGAAACACCAGGCGAAAGCAATACCGGTCTGGGCATCGGCTTGCTCAATGCAAGTTTGCCGGAATGGACGAGTCCGGTCTATACCAGCGGCACCGCTGGAAAAGCGCTGCTGGTGCGGGAAAACGGTCGGCTGCTGCCCTCCTGTTCCGTGCTCGATCTGGAATTCAATCACGCGCACGCCTATGTCGAGGCTCTCAATGCCGATCGATATCGGTGGATCGAACGCTTGTCCAGTAAATATGTCGGCAACCCGGATGCGGCGAAACTGGCAGGCGAGCAATTCGACGGTTTTCTGGATACCGCACGCCATCATGCGCGGCGCAACCAGCGATTCGTGCAGCGCATGCATTTGCGGGCTGACATTGCCAGCAAAATCGATTCCCATTGCGCAACTGCCGCATTGATCCGTGACAACCTGCAGATATCGGTCGAGCAGCGGGACAGACTGTGCGCAGCCCGGGAAACAGCTTGTGCCAACCTGGTTTCCCAGCCAGGCGCCTGGGTACCAAAAGAATTGAAAATCCTTGAAAAATCCGCAAGTTGTTCCAGACAGGGCTTGTTGATGGGCGTGCAGGTGGCGACTGAAACATCGGCGGAGGGCGAGCACCAGCTTGCCAAGCTGCGCGTATGACGTGGGTATTTCATACGAGTTAAATTGTATATTTACTAATTCTTGATTGCAACACCCTGCGCGAATTCTGTAGGCTGGTGATTTGAAACCGTGTCATGCTAGAAGTGTAAGAAGCGGCCGTACAGTGCCGCATCAGCAACTTCACTGATCGAATCGAATCATGCCGACACCTCATAAAACCCCATCTAAAACTCCCCGCGATTCCGAGGAAGACAAGGACGAAGCCACGACATTGGCATTGTGCGAACTGGCTTGCGCACTGGCCCAAGGCGAGGCTGGCACGCATCGCTTGGCCGGGAATGATGGCCAACGGCAGGAATTGCTTCAGCAGCAGGGCACCGATTTTCACAAGCTCCTCAAGCGCAGCATGCATCAGAAAAAAGATGAGGTGCTATACGATGCCGTTGCCCGAACCGAAACCATGAACCGCGACGCCGGTCTGTTCTTGAAGCAGACGATCGAAGAGATGGCGGAAACTACGGTGATCGAGCGTGCCGAAGGCAAGATGATGGAAATCAATGCTTTCGTCATTCCACTGTTTCTGCATACAACCGGTGGCCTGGATGCAAGCCGCTGTTTTCAGGACCAGGAAGCATTCGAGTCCCTGAGTCAGAGCTTCAAGTCGGGTGGGCTGGAAAGCCCGGAGGCAACAGTGGTCCTGGTCAACCACGGCTACCATGTCAATGAAATCGACAGTGTCACCTACAGTCATCTGCATGAAATGCTTCGCGATGCTTTTCATGCAATGACCGACAAACGTGTTGCGGCTACCCTCGCAATTGACCGCAGCCTCAGTGGTTGGCCGGACAGCCCGTTCTCCGCTGGTGACCGTGCAATAGAATTGCGCTTCCTGTTAGGCTTTTCGCTAAAGGCGGTCGACGATCCTTTTTACGCAATACCGGATGACGAAACTGCTGCCGACGCCTATTTTGCTGCACGCGAGAAACGGTTTCAGGAGTGGGCTGCGTTGGCTTTGCCAACGATAAAACTCTGTTTCGCGATCGACCCGGCACCGGACGGCCCAGCCAACGATGGGCATGGTGATGTCCATTTCCTTTATCAGGATTTGTTTCATGGCGGCAAGGAGCGGGGTATCGCCGAATACTTTACGCTGCAATTGATTTCCGAACTCAGTCGGGGCTTGCAGTCGGTTGAAACTGCTGCCGAGAATGTGCAGGCGATCATCGGTCCGATCGACAGCGCTGGCGAAGCCGTTTTGAAGGTTCAACTGTTCGACGCCAACGGTATCCTGATCATCCAGACCGAGAAACCGGTGCCGGCGCTCCCAGATTGGGAGATGGAATTTGCCGATACCTTCGGTGCGCTGGCGATGATCGGCGTGAATTCCGTATCGATTGCCAAAAAATTCGGTGCTGGCGGCAAGGCGCTCGACCCACGGCCGTACTCGGGGCCAGGAATCTAGAAGCCGTCCTGAAACCGGTGTCTCACCGCCAACACTCCATAGGTCGGCAGGATTTTTGGTGGCATGGTACTTTTAATCCATCGATAAGGCCCAATCTCTTCATTCATTCTGAGACGATCAGGCAATCTGTTTATGTCAACCGGGAGATTCTGTTGAACCCTAAGCACTCGCGCGCTGCGGTAATCGCCGCATTCATGCTAGCCATCTTTGTCGGCCTCGGTCTGTTTCGCGGCCCAGACCCTGCGGCTGCCGGCAGCACCATGGCGTATTCGGACTTCATCGCCGAGGTGAAAGCTAAAAACATCAAGGATGTCACTATTATCGGCGAACGGATCGTTGCCGTAACCAACGATGGCAAAAAAGTACGCACGACCGGCACCATGCTCGACCGCGGGCTGATCGGCGATTTGGTGGCAAATGGCGTCAAGTTCGACGTGCGCAATCCGGAAGAGCCCTCATTCCTGTCGCAGGTTTTCATTTCCTGGTTTCCGATGCTACTGCTGATCGGAGTCTGGGTGTTTTTCATGCGCAAATCGCAGGGCGGCGGCAAGGGCGGCATGTTTTCGATGGGCAAGTCCAAGGCACGGTTGCTGGATGAGAAATCCAATCTGGTGACCTTTGCCGATGTCGCCGGATGCGACGAAGCCAAGGAAGAAGTGGGCGAGATCGTCGAGTTTCTACGCGACCCGAGCAAATTCCAGAAACTTGGCGGCCGGATTCCGAGGGGCGTGTTGATGGTCGGGCCTCCGGGTACTGGCAAGACCTTGCTGGCGCGCGCGATTGCAGGTGAGTCGAAGGTGCCGTTTTTCACAATTTCCGGTTCGGACTTTGTCGAAATGTTCGTTGGTGTCGGTGCATCTCGCGTGCGTGACATGTTCGAGACTGCAAAGAAGAATTCACCCTGCATCGTCTTCATCGATGAGATCGATGCGGTCGGTCGCCAGCGCGGCACCGGCATGGGCGGCGGAAATGACGAGCGGGAACAGACTTTGAACCAATTGCTCGTCGAGATGGATGGCTTTGCAGAATCCTCCGGCGTAATCGTCATCGCTGCAACTAATCGGGCCGACGTACTCGACAAGGCGCTCTTGCGACCCGGCCGCTTCGATCGTCAGGTGATGGTCGGTTTGCCAGACATCCGCGGCCGCGAGCAAATCTTGCACGTTCACATGCGCAAGGTGCCGATTTCGAAGGATGTCGAGGCACAAGTGCTGGCCCGTGGTACGCCCGGTTTTTCCGGCGCGGAACTGGCTAATCTAGTCAACGAAGCGGCGTTGTTTGCAGCACGCCGGGACAAACGCGTGGTCGACATGCAGGATTTCGAGGATGCGCGCGACAAGACGATCATGGGGCCGGAACGCAAGTCGGCTGTGATCCGGGAGGAAGAACGGCGTAACACGGCCTATCATGAGTCCGGCCATGCAGTCGTTGCGCGCTTGTTGCCGAAGGCAGACCCCGTGCATAAAGTGACGATCATGCCCCGTGGCTTTGCGCTCGGCATGACGTGGCAGCTGCCCGAACATGATCGCGTGAACCTGTATCGCGACAAGATGCTGGAAGATATTTCCATCCTTTTCGGTGGCCGTATCGCAGAAGAAATTTTCATGCACCAGCAATCGACCGGCGCTTCCAACGACTTCGAGCGTGCAACGAAGATGGCCCGTGCGATGGTTACGCAATATGGTATGTCGGACGTACTCGGCACCATGGTGTATGCAGACGACAGTGACGGTTCCGGATTCGGTTCGTCGAAATCGGTGTCCGAAGAAACCCAACAGAAGGTCGATGCGGAAATTCGCAACATCCTAGATCGTCAATATGCCGTTGCGCGCTCCTTGCTGGAAGCAAACCGCGACAAAGTCGAGGCAATGGTCAAGGCGTTGCTCGAGTGGGAAACTGTGGACACCGAACAGATCGACGACATCATGGGTGGCATCGACCCTCGCCAGCCGCGCTACGGTGCGCCGGTCAAGCGTCCGGTTGTATCGAACGACCGCACCCCTGGAACACCAGCGCCAGCCTGATGCTGCGGTTTTCCCGGAAACACAGCGAGGTCATCCAAGGATGACCTCGCTTTTTTTAAGTGCTGCAGATTGAGTCATTCCACAAGCTATGCGGCACGCCTGATGAGCCTTGCCTTCCATCGGGAAAAAGTCTCTGCACGGCGGCTGGCGGTTCAGCAAGGTTTCTCGCTTGTTGAGGCACTGGAACAAGTGTTGCAGGCTTCCGCTGGCGTACAGACTCTCGATGCGCTGCTGACCCAGCGGCGGAATGCCCAGTTACTGCGAGAAGAGCAGCGTCTCGCGCACCGACGGGCTAGTGTTGCGAGATTTCATGAGGCCCGCAACAGCCAGCTTGCCGACTCGTCTGCCTGGCAAGGGTGGTTCGACGGTTCTGCCGTACCCAACCCCGGGCAATTGGGCTTGGGCATCGTGCTCCGTGACCCTGCAGGGTGCAGCATGCACTTCAGCCAGCCCGCCGGCTACGGTGACAGCACACTTGCCGAATATCGCGCCTTGATTCTGTTGCTTGAACAAGCCTTGCTGGCAAAAGCGGCCTACATGGTCGTACACGGCGACAGTCAAGTCGTCATCCAGGACTTGCTCGGCAGCGCACCGATTGGCCGGCTCGATTGCGGGAACCATCGCCTTCGCGCCCAATATTTGATGAGCCAATTTGCGGTAATCTCGTTGATCTGGATACCACGCGCAAAAAATTGTGTCGCCGACATGCTCGCACGCGATGCTTTTGTGCAAAACTCCCCGGCTAATGTTTGATGCCGCACAGAGATAATCAGTGATGCCGGCTATTTTCAGAGAACAACATTTAACATTTCGATTCGGGATATAACAATGAAGACCGTACATGTATTCACCGTACTAGCGCTCGCCGCGGCCGGGTTTGCCGTCGATGCGATGTCTGCTGCGGATGACGCCAAGTCCACCTACAAAGCGACGACTGATCAAGCGACACAAAGTTACAAGGCAGCGCGCGCCCGTTGCGACCTTTTGACCGGCAATCCAAAAGATATCTGTGTAGCGGAAGCCAAGGCTGCGCAGGTATATCAGGAGGCCAATGCCAGGGCGATCTACAAGAACAGCCTGAATGCCACCACGGAAGCCAGAAAAGCGATTGCCAATGCCGATCATGATGTGGAAACGGCGCGCTGTGGCAGCCTGACCGGCAACCCGAAAGACGTTTGTTTGAAAGCGGCGAAGGCAAATCTGGTGGCCGCGCTGGCAGATGCGAAAGCCGATCGTAAAGTCATCGAAGCGCGCGCGGACGCCAGCGAAGACAAGCGCAGCGCCGACTATAAAGTGGCCCTTGAAAAATGCGATGCTTTTGCCGGCGAGTTGAAAAAAAATTGTGTCGCCAACGTCAAAGGTCAGTTCGGCAAATGAACGGATTTCCGCCAGGGCTGGCGATTGCGCCAGTCCTGCAGCCAGTCCGACGGCATCACCAGGCTAAGAGCGCCGATATCGGCCACCAGAGCACCTAGGCCCGGTTCCATGACGACGACGCCTTTCGTGAGAGTCGGAAAACGCGCATCAATTTCTTTCTGGACGACCGGCGCAAGCCAGTCGCCATGGTGTTGCCAGACGCTGCCGCCGATCATGAAGACCTTCGTATCAAGCGTCACCACAAGGTTGTACAAGGCTCTGCCCAACCATGTTGCCGCAGCATTTACACTGGCTAACGCAGCCGGATCGCCGTTCCGGGCAGCAGCAAAAAGCGCCGGCGTATCGAGCGGCAATCCACGGGAAATGTTCATGCCCGATATCAGACTTTCCAGGTCACCCAGATTGCCGCATCCGCAGCGGGTCGTGCCTTCGGGTTCCATCAGCATATGGCCGGCGTGGCCGGCGTTTCCCTGCTTGCCCATCAGCAGATTGCCGTCCACGCACAGCCCAAAGCCGACACCGGTACTCCAGGTGACGTAGACGCAATTCGGTTCGTCGATGACTGCACCGAACATGCGTTCACCGTGCAGTGCCGCCACGCAGTCGTTATGGATCACGACGCGCCCATATCGTTGCTCCAGCGGTTGCTGCAATGGCACTACCAACCAGTTGTTCGGAAAATCTCCACGGTTTGCCAGGCCACCACAGATATTCGGTGAAGACAGGCAGATCTTGCCCTCGCTGCGTACGAACGGGCCGCAGGAACTGACACCGACAGCTGTCAGCGACGTCGGATCCACCTCTGCCTTTGCGCACGCCTCGCCCATCAGGGCCAGCACCTGTTTGCTCAGCGTGTCGACCGTACCGCTCTTGGCAGTGGGTTGCGTTACCTTGGCAAGTGGGCCGCTTGCATCGGCAACGGTTACGGCCACCTTGGTTGCGCCGATATCGATGGCACCGATCAATATGTCCATTATCGTTCCTTAAAAAGCGTCATCCCAAGAGATACTGAGCCGCATGGCACATTGGATCAGGCCAACCATGCTGTAGGTCTGAGGGAAATTGCCCCATTGCTCACCGGTTTCCGAAGCAACGTCCTCTGCCAGCAAGCCAAGATGGTTGCGATGCTCCAGAACCTTGGTAAACAGCTCGCGTGCCCGATCCTTCTGCCCCATCTGTGCCAAGGCTAGTATCCACCACAGGGTGCAAACCAGAAAAGCAGTTTCCGGCAGACCAAAATCATCTTCCTCGTCGTAGCGCAGAAGAAAATCGCCGCGACGCAAATGGGCCTCGATGGCGGCGACGGTACCGATGAAACGCGGATCGTCTCCTTTTAAAAACTGTAGTTCGACCATCAGCAACAGGCTCGCATCAAGCCGGTCGCCACCGAATGTGGACGCAAAACTTCCCAGCTTGTCATTCCACGCTGATTCGCAAATCACGCGATGGATGGTTTGAGCATGGTCGCTCCAGATACGCGCGCGCTCGGGCAGGTCGAGGCGGCGTGCAATCGACGCCAACCGGTCGCAAGCGGCCCAGCACATGATGCTGGAAAAGGTATGTACCCGCTGTACCCCGCGCAACTCCCAGATGCCGGCATCCGGCACATCGTAGTTCAGCACTGCTTCCTCGCCGAGCCGCTCCAGATCATTGAATATCTGCCGGTCGGCAGGGCGTTCCAGGCGCTGGTCGAAGAACGCATGGGCACTTGCCAGTACGGCAGCGCCAAACACGTCGTTCTGGATTTGCAGATAAGCCAGATTACCTACCCGAACCGGCCCCATGCCACGGTAACCAGCCAGAGCAGGCGCCGTGTTTTCTTCCAGCAGGGCCTCGCGACGGATGCCGTACACCGGCTGCAGGGGCGCATCGCGCGTGTCGGCAATAATATTGAGAATGTAGTCGAGATACTGTTCCATCGTGCTGGTCGCACCGAGGCGGTTCAAGGCATTGACGACGAAGTAGGCGTCCCGCAACCAGCAGTGGCGGTAATCCCAGTTGCGCCCGCTATGCGGTGCTTCCGGTATGGAAGTGGTCACGGCGGCAACGATTGCGCCGGTATCCTCGAAAGCATTCAGCTTCAAGGTAATGGCCGCGCGGATGACTACGTCCTGCCATTCGAATGGCACTGCCAGATTGCGTACCCAGCGTTGCCAGAAACGGCTGGTGTTTTCATGGAATGCCCGGCCGATTTCACCCGGCGAACCATCAACCGTTTCATCCGGCCCCATCAGCAGCGTGATCGAATCCTGCAGAAAAAAGGCACGCTCATCGATGATTGCCGAGATCGAGGCATCAGTGGTCAGACGCATCGCCTGCGATGCGCCGTCATAGGAAATGTGATGCGCGCCAGCCCGTGGCTCTGCCCGCATTGCTCCATAGTCGAGCGCGGGCCTGACCCGTACGACAATCCGTGGCCGGCCACTGATGCGGCGAATGATCCTGACCAGCATCGACGGTGAAAATAGCCGACCGTGCAATTCGAAACGTGGCGCAAAGTCGACGATCTCGATTGCATTGCCGGTTGCATCTGCAATTTGCGTCGTCAGGATGGCAGAGTTGGTTTCATAGCGCTGTGACACTTGCGTGCCACCCTCGAACTGCACGTCGACCATGCCGAATGGCGGTCCGTCGGTGGTTGGCTCGAGCAGTGAGCAGCATAGAGGATTACTGTCGAAGTACGGAAAGCACCACCAGACGATTGCACCGTTCCGGTCAACCAGGGCACTGGTACGGCAGTTGCCGATCAAGCCGAGATCGAGTGTATTCATAACAGTCAGCTTTGAGAAGTGGGGCGATCTTGCTGCGCAAATGCAGCAAGCCGGGCGATCAGATCGTCGAGCAGCGGCAAGATCCCCGAATATCCGGCAACCATGAATTGCGCCGCTGACTCCGTGTGCTCCCCAATACGGATCGATAGCAAATCACTGCGCGTGAGGCGAAACACATCCTCGTCCGTCACATCGTCGCCGACGTAGATTGCCGTATTGGCCCCACTGAGCTGCATCAACTCATTGAAGGCAGTGCCCTTGTCGCCGGCTGCCCGCGGCAAGAGATTGAACACGCATTTGCCGGCAATGATGCGCGGTGGCGGCGTCAGCGTGGCAAATAGTTGCGTCAGATTTTCCTGCGCTTTTGCCTGATTTTCTGCATGCCGGTAGTGCACCGACAAGGAAATGCCTTTGTTTTCCATGAGGAGCGCCGGATCGTAGCGCACATGATCGTCGAACGCTTGCTCCAGCTGAATCCGCCAGCCGGTGCAATCCTGTTCGAAGCCAAGGCTACGGCGAGGAGAGTCAGGCAAGCCCTCCAGACCGTGATTGCCGACCATGAAATCGGCCTTGAAGTCGAGGCGGGTGGCGATGTCACCCAGGGCGCGACCGGTTAGGATGGCTACCGGCGCCAAGCGTTGTAGCGCCAGCAGGCGCTCGCGCACTACAGCAGGGAGGCGCGCCTGATCAGGCTGCTCCACGATCGGCGCAAGTGTGCCATCGAAATCGAACACACACAGCATGTTCGGCTGGACGATCGTATCGAGTCGCGCTGCGCCACGCTCCGAAAACAAGGGTTTGGCCAAGGCGGTCACATTTTCTCTATCGGGATTAGTCACTATGCCGCCTTGCGTCGCATGTATGGGCGACTGTGGGAGCGAATTTTTTGCATGACGCGTGCACGGCGGCGCAATCGGGCTGCGTCGAGCAACATGTGGCCTGCCCATCGATACACGTTCAGATCGCGTACCAACGCGCGCATGCTGCGCATCCGATCACGTTGCTCAAGCTCAGGCATGACCAGCGCCCGATGCAGCGCCCCGGCACTTTGCTCGACGTGGTACGGGTTGATGATCAATGCTTCATGCAACTCCCGTGCAGCGCCGGTAAACTGGCTTAGCACGAGTACCCCGCGTTCGTCGTCGCGCGAAGCGATGAATTCCTTGGCCACGAGATTCATGCCGTCATGCAAGCTCGTTACCATGCAAACGTCGGCAGCCCTGTAATAACGGTCTACCTGATCAGCGCCATGATGCTCGATCTTCAACAACACTGGTGGCGTGCCGGCCGCGACATGCTTGTCGTTGATCCTTTTTGCCAGCGCCCGAACCCGGTGTTCGAGACTCTGGTATTCCTCCAGCGAAGAACGGCTAGGCGCTGCGATCTGCACCATCGTGAAACGACCTGCCATGTCGGGATGCAATTCGAGCATGCGTTCGACTGCTTCCAGCCGTTCGATAATGCCCTTGGTATAGTCGAGCCGGTCGACACCGATTGCCATGAGGTGGTCGGCGGGAAAGCCGCACTCTTCGCGCACGCTCTGCCGACAGCCGGCAACACTGTTGGCCGCATCGGCGATCGGATCGCCAGTGCCTCGGGGCGGTGGCCAGGCAATCGAGATCGGGTACGATTCGACTTGCGTAAGTTCGCCACCGTAGGAAATAGTCGATGCTTCATGCTCGATACGGGTTTCCAGGTAACGATCGACCGTTTCCAGAAAATTCTTGCAATGAAAGGGCGTGTGGAAGCCAAGTATGGTGCTGCCCAGCAAGCCTTCGAGAATTTCCTCGCGCCACGGGCAGATGCCGAACGATTCCGGGTTAGGCCAGGGAATATGCCAGAAGGTGATGATGGTAGCCTTCGGTAGCACTTCCCGGACCATCCTCGGCACCAGCGCGAAGTGGTAATCCTGTATCAGCACCACCGGGTCGTCGGTACGCGCCTCAGCGATCACGGCGTCGGCGAAGCGGCGGTTCACCGCTTCATAATATTCCCAATCGGTGGTGCGAAATACCGGTCGCACGTGGGCGATATGACATAACGGCCACAAGCCTTCGTTGGCGAATCCGTAGTAATAACCGGCCTCTTCTTCCTGGCTCAGCCAGAGGCGGCGCAAGGTGTAGCTCGGGTCTTCAGGCGGCACTGCGACCCGATCGTGCCGGTCCACCGTTTCGCGATCGGCAGAACCGCTGCCATGGGCTATCCAGGTGCCCGAGCATGCGCGCATGACAGGCTCGACCGCTGTGACCAACCCGCTTGCCGGTCTATGTACTGCGATCCCTTTGTCGGTGCGTACATGCAGGTAAGGTTCTCGATTCGACACCACCAGGATCTGATCGCCCGCCAGCTCATCGTGCAACAACATGCGCAGCTTGTCCGGTGTCCAGTGTTGTGGCGAGTCGGCAAGAACACGGCGTTCCAGATTGAATTCGCGCAGCATCGCATGCAAGTCACCAACCAGTGGCTGAATTTCCGCCTCCCGCCCATCTGCAGCGCCATCACGCATTGCACTGCGCTGTCCGCGCAGCACGCCTTTCACTGCTTTGATCCATCGCCGCCGGCTCAGGTGTGCCACGACGACAGTAATCAGGGAGATAACGATTGCGAGCAAGCCGAACAGCGAGAGAATATATTTGCGGGTTTCGGCGCTTCGACGCTCGATAAAGCTGATGTCGTGCACCAGGATCAGCCGGCCGAGGTTGCCTGCCTCGTTGTCGAGTTTGCTTTCGGCCACATGAAGCGAGCCTTCCTGTAGCGTCAGCAATGCAGGAGGGCGCTTGCCATCTTTAGGCGTTTCCCGGCAGCCGAGTGATTTTGGATAGGTGAGGGTCTGGTACAGCACTTTTCCGGCGGGGTCGCAAAAAGCCACTGCGTAAAGCCGCTCATCCCGAATTGCCCTGTCAAAAAGTTGCAATATCTTGTCACGTGCCCCTGCCGGCACGTATTCCGTCAAGGGTTCATGCATCGCATTGGCCAGGGATTGCGACCGAATGTTGATGTCCTTGACAAACCAGTTCAGCGTCAGGTTGTCCACCATCGGCACGACGGCGTAGGCGAAAAGCGCGATGGCGGCTGCCAGTGGCAGGATGAATCGCATCGACAAACGGAGTAGACGGAATGAATCAGTTTTGTGAGCCATCTTTTTTTAATATTTTCAATTCTTGATTGTGCAGTTACACAGAAGCAGTGGCTGCTGAGCAGGCCGCATGTGCGGTCGGTACGGCGATCTGTCGTCGGGGGACTCTAGAAAGATTTTGCCATCAGGACGCTCTGTGCCGTGAGAGTGCTGATAGTAACAGCGTGACGCCCGAATGAGCACCGGTCACCCCACACAATGCTTTCGCTGCGCTGTGAACGGCACCACAACACTGCAATCCGGCCCGCCAGAAATTTATTTTCGGCAACATATTCTTCGATACGTGTGCCACCGTACAAAGTTTTGCTTCCTACACACTTTACCTTACGAGCCATGAAAAAATTTGGCAAAGTCTTGTCCGTAGTGTTGGCCGTCGTCGCGCTGTCTGTCGTTGCCCTGGTGATTTTCATCAAGACTTTTGACTGGAATCGGGCGCGTCCTTTCATCAACGAAAAAGTGTCTGACGCCACCGGGCGCATCTTCGTCATCGGCGGTGACCTGAAAGTCGACTGGGCGCGTCCAGTCGGCGAATCCGGTTTGAAATCGCTCCTGCCATGGCCAACGCTTAGCGCGCAGAACGTCAGAATCGACAATCCGGATTGGGCACAGCGCAAACAGTTCGCCACACTCGATGCGGTGTCGTTCCAGGTTGAAGTGCTGCCGCTGCTGCGCCGTCAGATCATCGTTTCCGACATTGCACTGACCAATCCGGTGATCGATCTTGAGCGTACGCCGGATGCGCGCAACACCTGGACCTTCAAACGCTCGGAAAACGCACAGTCCAAGTGGGATGTGCAATTGAAAAAACTGGTATTTTCCAAAAGCACGATTTATGTGACCGATCACCCTACGAAAATCGACATGCGGGCGGTGCTCTCACCCGTCGGCGATTCCACTGCTATCGGCCAATTGCTTGACCGTACCAAAGCGCCTAATGACGCGCCGAACCAGGATACGTCCAAAAACTCCGTACCAACAGCCATTTCTCCACCCGCAACCGATGCAAATAGTAACGCTAACGGTATTGCCGCTACTACCGAGTCAGAACCAGCCTATGGATTCAACGTGGCACTTGACGGTACTTATCGCGGTGCCAAGCTTGCTGGAAACGGTAAAATCGGGAGTGTGATGTCCTTGGTGGACAAAGCTCAACCGTTCCCGTTGCAAGTCGACGTGCGTTTGGGCGACAACCATGTGCAGGCTGTTGGCACACTGACCGATCCGGCAAAGCTTGCAGCGGTCGACCTGCAACTTTCTCTTGCGGCCAACAGCATGGCTGATCTTTACGACCTGCTTGGTGTGGCACTGCCGGAAACGCCTAAATTTCGGACCAATGGTCACCTGATTGGCAATTTCGATGCCGCAGGTAAAAGCTTTATTTATGAAAATTTCACGGGTCAAGTAGGGCGATCCGATCTCAGTGGTACGGTCACATTCGATGCGCGCAGCAAACGGCCGCGCCTCTCCGGCAAGGTTGTATCGAAGCGATTGGCCCTGGCTGATCTGGGTCCGGCCATTGGCGGCCGATCGCCTTCCAAACAGAAGACGAGCGCATCCGCCAAATCCGACGCAGCCGTCAAAGAGGCCAAGACAGCCACACCGGCGGACAAGGCATTGCCGACAACGCCGTTTCGTACGGATCGCTGGAAGGCAATGGATGTCGATGTGGTGTTTACCGGAGCCAGCATCATACGCAGTGCTGCGCTACCAATCTCGGATATGTCTACGCACATTGTCATGGATGACAGTGTTCTCACCTTGAACCCACTGAAATTCGGTGTTGCTGGGGGCACGGTGACCGGCAACGTCCGCATCGACGGCCGCACTCAGCCGCTTGACGGATCGATCGACGTAGCGGCGCGGCGTATTCAACTGAAGCGTCTTTTTCCTGAGTTCGCGCCAATGGACACGAGTTTTGGTGAAATCAACGGCAATGCCAAGCTGCGCGGCCTCGGCAATTCGCCTGCCGCACTGGCGGCCACGTCGAGCGGTGAAATCAAGCTTCTGGTGAACGATGGCGCCATTAGCAATACATTGCTGGAGCAGGCCGGCTTAAATGTCGCCAACATCGTGATTGCCAAACTATTCGGCGACCAAACCGTAAAAATTAATTGTGCAGCTGCAGATTTCGATGTGAAGAACGGTTTGGTGAGTACGAACGTATTCGCCCTCGACACCACCGATGCCCTCATCAATGTCGAAGGGCAAGTAAATCTTGCCAATGAGCAGATGATGCTGAGCGTCTTTCCAAAAACGAAAGGGTTTCGAATATTTTCCTTGCGCTCGCCGCTCTACGTGCGCGGTACGTTCAAAAAGCCTGATGTTGGTGTAATGAAAGGTCCGCTCGCACTACGGGGTGCCGCCGCACTTGCCCTGGGAGCTGTGACACCGCTGGCGTCACTGTTTGCATTGCTGGTGCCGAGCACTGAAAAATCTTCGCCGTGCCCGGAAATGCTGGCGATTGCTCGTAAAGACATCAAGGATATTCCAGCGCGCAAACAGTGATGGCAGTAACTGCCGGTACCATCTTTCATTGCCGGCACTATCGTTCGTCGATGCGCCTGGTGCGAAACGTGACGTCGAAATTCATGTGTCGAGGGGCGTAATCAGGGGGTACGCCGTAACGCTTCGTCAGCGCTGTTTCACTTTTTTCCAATGCACCGAGATGCACGCTGATCATCCTGTCAATTCGTTCTGTTTCTATAGTGGCATTGGATTCGCTTAAATCGACACAGCGCTCTTCTTTAAAGCGCTCGATCGCCTTTGCAGCGCTGATTTCCCAATTCACTAATGGATCATCGACTTCGACGATTTCGTGGCCGGTCATGTGCTCGATCGCAAGCCGTTGCGCTTCCATTCGTGTGTAAGCCCAGTCGCGCTCAGGAACGCCAGGGTGTGCAGCGATCCATTCCGGGCTGCTCTGAAAGGTGATTTCAGGTTCCGCTTCCAACGTGTGACCGATGTTGGCGGCTGCTTGCCGAACATATTGTTTTGCCCAGGTAGTGTGGCCGATCAGCTCCGCCAACGACTTCTGAGGATACTTGTATTGCAGCCAGTCAAGGTGTACCAGCATCGGTCGATGCTGCAGGCGATTAACCTTGACCGAACCAAGTTTGTCAGCAGTCATGTCTAGCAACCTGCAGGCACGCGCAGTCATGTAATTGATCGTCGCCACAGGGTGGTCGAACCCTGGAACGCCGACAAGTTTGCTCGGCAGACTACTTTTATAAGCTTCATCAAGATGCAGCGTGCAGCCGTCGAAGCTGCGCATGATTTTTCCACATTCACCCGCCGGGCCTCGAAAAATGGTGCGCAGGCTGATCAACCCCCCTCCCTGGTCGATCTTTGTGTCCTCTGCATACCAGCCAGTTGGCATGCATGCGGGGTCGATGCGATAAAACTGTGTTGCAGACATTTCACTCTTTTGCTCGTATGCCAGCTGCCGGCGCAATGCATCGACTGTAGAAAATACGTCGTATTCAAGGCATTCATTCAACGCCTCGGTGCCAAAAGCCGACTCCAGGTCGCTGCGTTCCAAGGGGTTGAGGCTTAGCGGTTTGTGGCCGAAAGCACCCGCCAGTTTTTTTTCGTGGTCCGGTTCAGAAAACGACTCCAGACCCACGTCATTCGTGTCATTGCCGAGTCTGGTTGTGCCTGATGACCCGGGAAAATTCTCAGGTGTGCCGGAAAATGCCGTATGAAGGGCTACACGGCCAGTCGGCGAAGGACGGATTGGCCGAGCCGGCACGCGTGAGAGGCTTGGTGACATCTGCGGCTCCAACCCCCCCGGAGACGATGGGTCAGTCGCCTCAGTGTCGGGGCGGGTTTGGGGCAACGACGAGACGTTGCGTAAATTGGCATTAGTTTTCATATATCAACATTTTTCCCAACGACTGGATTCTGGAAGGACGGGCAAGCGAAACCGTAGCAACCGTCGAACTGTTGCTCGCTTACGCTGGATTCAACTCATTTTTCTTACTAGATTAGTTTGAGGCACTTCAATAATATTTCAATTATTGCAATGAAATTTTGACATTTAATTGAGAGTTGTTGAGATATAGTTGCAATGGAACTGGCAAATTCCGGTGCGGTTGAAATGAAATTCGCGTCGCAAAATGCGGGTTTCCACAATTGAACAACTTGCAAAGCAGGGCCAGTATTGGTTCCGCGGAAAGTTGCTGGCTTTTTATCATTTTCAGCTGATGAATGTGATTCAAAAAGCAATTTCCTACAGAGTTGGTCTTATTTTCCTATCTTGAACCGCCACAATACAGCTGGAGAAGTTTCACACATGAAGATAAAATATTTGCAGTCGATTGCCCTCGGCGTCGTCCTTTTGAGCGGTTCATCAGCATATGCTGAGCAATATCCGACTAAAACCATCACCATGATCGTGCCCTTCGCTGCCGGTGGCCCGACCGATACCGTAGCGCGCCTTGTCGCTCAAAACATGGGCACCACGCTCAAGCAACAAATCATCGTTGAAAACGTCGGTGGCGCAGGCGGCACACTTGGCGCTGCCCGGGTAGCGAAATCGGCGCCGGACGGCTACACGATTTTTCTGCACCACATCGGCCAGTCAACTGCGCCTTCCCTGTATCGCAAACTCAGCTACGATGCCGTGACCAGTTTTGAGCCTATTGGCTTGGTCACTGACGTGCCGATGACGCTGGTGGCACGCAAGGATTTCCCGGCCAAAGATCTTAAAGAGATGCTCGCCTATGTCAAAGCCAACAAAACCAAGGTCACCTTGGCGAACGCTGGTATCGGCTCTGCCTCCCACCTGTGCGGCATGCTGTTCATGACGGCGATCGAAAGCGAACTCACGACAGTGCCGTACAAGGGCACTGGTCCTGCCATGAATGATTTGTTGGGTGGACAAGTCGATCTGATGTGCGATCAGACCACCAACACCACCAGCCAGATCAAAGGCGGCAAGATCAAGGCCTATGGTGTAACGACCAAAACCCGCGTGCCATCGCTGCCGGACTTGCCGACATTGAACGAAGCCGGCCTGCCAAACTTCGAAGTTGCGGTCTGGCATGGTCTTTACGCACCACAGGGCACACCGAAACCAATCATCGATTCACTGGTCGGTGCACTGCAGGTGGCGCTTAAAGATCCGACCATCAAGACACGTTTTGGTGAACTGGGTACCGAGCCGGTTGCTGAAGCCCGCGGCAAGCCCGAAGCCTTGCGTGTTCACCTGAAGGCCGAGATCGCCAAGTGGGCGCCGATCATCAAAAAAGCGGGTGTCTACGCAGACTGATCCACACCAGGGTCTGCGACTATCAAAGCCGAATAGCAGGGCAAACCGCCTTGTTCATTCGGCTTTACACAATCTGAAACGCCATTGACGGCATGCGCAGTAGATAAAAATCCTGGCACGACGCAAGATTATCGGGCATGTCGCAAAGCGTTACTGCGCATAACTAAAGGGTTTTCACAGTGCCAACTATCATTCGACACCCCAAGGATTTCTGGACCGGGCTGATGTTCCTGCTTTTCGGCCTGGCTGCCGTGATCATCGGCCAGGAGTATCCGATGGGAACCGCCGGTAAAATGGGGCCAGCTTACTTTCCAATAATTTTAGCGTCGTTGCTCATTCTGGTCGGGGGGGTCGGCATCGTGCGGTCTTTTCTGGTCGACGGCGTGAAGATTGAAAAATTTTATCTCAAGGAACTCGCCATCGTTCTTTCGGCGGTACTGCTATTTGGCGTGCTGGTGCGCGGTGCCGGGCTGGTGCCATCAGTCATCGTGTTGATCATGTTGAGCGCTTACGCCAGTCCAAAATTCAAACTCGGCCAGAATCTTTTGCTAGCAATCGGTCTAGCGGGTTTTAGCGCGCTGGTATTTGTCAAGCTGTTGGGTTTGCCGATGCCGATTCTCGGCCCCTGGCTCGGTTTCTGATTCGGAATAGACATGGAAATTTTAAGCAATCTTTCGCTCGGCCTTGATACTGCCTTCACACTGACCAATTTGTTTTATTGTCTGGTCGGCGTGTTCGTCGGTACCGCAGTCGGGGTATTGCCCGGGCTCGGCCCGACTGCAACCATCGCAATGCTGCTGCCTGCAACCTTCGGCCTGCCGCCCGTTTCATCGCTGATCATGCTGTCCGGAATCTACTACGGCGCACAGTACGGCGGCTCCACCACTGCCATCCTGGTCAATTTGCCGGGAGAGTCTTCTTCGGTGGTGACGGCGATCGACGGCTACCAGATGGCGCGCAATGGTCAAGCGGGCAAGGCATTAGCAACCGCCGCACTGGGATCGTTCTTCGCTGGCACAGTTTCTACCATTCTGCTTGCTTTGTTCGCTCCGCCACTAGCGGAGCTGGCATTAAAATTCGGGCCGGCAGAATATTTTTCTCTGATGGTTCTTGGCTTGGTCGCTTCGGTAGTGCTGGCTAGTGGCTCGCTGCTGCATGCAATCGGCATGGTCGTACTCGGCTTGTTGCTCGGCTTGATCGGCACCGACGTCAATTCAGGCATGCCGCGCTACACGTTCGATGCCCCTGAACTGGCTGAAGGTATCAACTTTGTGATCGTTGCCATGGGCATGTTCGGCATCGGCGAGATCATCCGCAACCTGGAACATGATGAGACACGCAGCCTGGTGATGAAAAAAGTCTCTGGTCTGATGCTGGATCGAAACGATTTCAAACGCATCATCGCCCCGGTGCTTCGCGGCACGGCGCTGGGGGCTGCGCTAGGTATTTTGCCCGGTGGTGGCGCGATGCTGGCGTCGTTTGCCGCTTACTCGATCGAAAAGAAAGTGTCCAAGAATGCCCACTTGTTCGGCAAGGGTGCGATCGAAGGCGTGGCTGCGCCGGAAGCGGCTAACAATGCCGGTGCGCAGACGTCGTTCATACCAATGCTGACACTAGGCATACCGTCTAATCCGGTCATGGCCTTGATGATCGGTGCGATGATCATTCAGGGAATCCAGCCGGGCCCGGCCGTGATGACCGAACAACCGGCGCTGTTCTGGGGTTTGATTGTGTCGATGTGGATCGGCAATCTGTTTCTGGTGATTCTGAACCTGCCGATGATCGGTCTGTGGGTCAAGATGATTACCGTGCCGTATCACCGCCTGTACCCGGCGATCCTGATGTTTTGCGCAATCGGCGTGTTCAGTTTGAATAACAGCCAATTCGACGTGTATCTGATGGCGTTGTTCGGCTTGTTCGGTTACATCTGTGCCAAACTCGGCGCGGAACCGGCACCGTTGTTGCTCGGTTTTATCATCGGGCCAATGATGGAGGAATATCTGCGGCGCGCGTTGCTGCTGTCCCGAAGCGATCCGATGGTATTTTTAAACCGGCCAATCAGTGCAACAATGCTTGCGCTGGCCGTTGCTGCGCTGATCGTGGTAATGTTGCCGGCGCTACGCAAGAAACGCGAAGAAGCATTTCAGGAGGACTGATCTGCAGCGCCTTGTCCTGCAATGCCGTTCACGGCGCTGCAGGGCAGGGCGGTTTTCCAAGCGTTGGCCACCCCAATCAGTTGCTCATCGTGATCCACTTGGCGCCACGCGCCACATGCACCCCTCTCAACGGTTAGCAACAGCATCCGTTGCCTAAATTCTCGCGGAAGTACGGCATCCAAGCACTTGTCTCAAATCATCTGTCTCAAATCATCTGGTTTATTGATTATCTGCAAACATTAATCGCACCATGCTACGCGATTCATTGTTAATATCGCAATCAGGTTATCAGCAACAGTCAGTGTCATTTACAGCCAGTTCGTATCGCGTGCATCGTGCTGCTACACATGCCAGCTTGTGACTTCTAGAATGGAGGATTACCGTATGTCAGCATTTGTTATCGATGGCAAGCCGACATGGATTCGTAGGCAATCCACTGTTTCAGTAAAAATCGACGATGCTGCCGCGGTCGCCGACTGGGTGCTATTTCGTCGGCGCTGTGCCTATCTCGATGCCACGACAACCATTGATCAAGACGTCGCCTATGCTTTAAAACGTCGATTTTGCCTTGCATATCTTGGTACACGTGCGCAAACCGCAGGCGGTATGTATGTCACGCCGTGTGCCTCCGTCTTCACAGCAAATTTCGTGGAGCGCATCGCCCGACAAAATGCACAAGACCGTTCAGCTGCCTATCCCTGGCTTGCCGCGCTCATGGCGCAGTTGGTTGCCGATGAGCAGAGCCAGGCCGCGCCGCGCCAACGCAATTTATTAGGACTTGGGCGCGAGCGCCAAGTCCCCCATCTGCATCTGGTTCCAGGCTACCCGCATTGAGGTAATCTCACTCACATCATCGGTTCGTCAATCGATCCAGGTATGGCAGGTCGCGGCCCTGGCTTCGATTCGTTTGTATAATCAGGGGTTCATCCAGGGCAACGGCAGACCTGCTGCGCAGAGTTGGCTCTGACTGGTAACCTCATACCGAATAAGGCTTGACCATGACCTCTATTGAAACGAATGCGATTGTTGCACTTACTCTTCTCGCAGCATTCGTCGATGGCGACAAGCACGAGCGCGAGCGCGAAGAAATCAAACGTATTGCCGAGGGTTTGACCCAAGGTCTGGAAGACGGCAACAGTATTCATCTACCAAGTCTTTATCAAGATGTATTGATGAAGCGTGTATCTCTTACGACAGTGGCCAGGGATTTGAGTAGCGCGGAATCGAAACAATTAGGCTATGAAATGGCCGTGTGTGTGTGCGATGCGGATGGCGTGCAATCGCCGGCCGAGCAACGCTTTCTTGACGAAGTACGCACCACGCTGGGGCTGGCAGCACCGGCAGCGAAAGAATTTTCGAGTTTTGCTGAAGATATGGCAAGCGCGCCGTTGGGTGCCGCAGGTTTTGGCGCGAGCGCGTCCGGTTCTGTCGGTAAGGCTACTGCGCCAAGCCCCTCGAATGCCGCTCCTGTCGTCGACGAAGCCGAAATCGAACGATCGATTCTGAATGCTTCAATTATCAACGGTGCGCTGGAGCTGTTGCCAGAAACGCTATCGACTATGGCGATCATTCCGTTACAGATGAAGCTGGTGTACCAGATTGGTAAAACCTACGGCTTCGAGCTCGACCGTGGTCACATCAAGGATTTTCTGGCAACCGCAGGGGTTGGCATGACCTCGCAGTTTCTGGAACAAGCCGGGCGCAAGCTGCTTGGTGGCTTGCTGGGAAAAATGGGTGGCGGCATGGCGCGCGGGCTGGGTAACCAGGCAGTGAGTTCCGGCATGAGCTTTGCCAGCACCTATGCGCTAGGCCATGTTGCCAAGCGCTACTACGCTGGTGGGCGAACATTGTCGACTGATATGCTGAAGCAGGCTTACACAAGCGTCATGGTCGAGGGGCGTAATTTGCAGACACAGTATTTACCGATGATTCAGGACAAGGCCCGGACGTTGGACGCGGGCAAGGTGCTGGCGATGGTACGCGGTAAGTGAACGAGGAAATATTTGTTATTTCGACACAATTTTCCAGGTTCTAGCCATTATGACGCTCCCTTGAAAAGGCGCGGCTAGGAAACCACTGATATATTCAAGTTTTCTAAATTTTCCACGGGCAAGTCATTGATTCTATTGAGGCCGGAAGGTGAAAAAGTGAATAAATCACCGCTTTCCCAGCATGGCCTGGAAACCCTTAAACAGTATTGACGCCAATAAATACGGCATTCTTATTTGGGGGAAAGGATATTACAACTTTGCCGCTACAACATGAAGTTTTTATAATTTATGTTATGTAAAATAAATGCTGGTCGCTGGGGTCTGAAATGGCGTTTAGCATACCTTGCTGCGGCCTACACCGATTTGTTCTCGGTCGTTGTTCGCGGAGAAATGACCCTGCCGCGTTGTCTACTGATAAGTGAACCGGCAGGCCTCACCTGCCCGTACCGTTCACTAACGCATCAGGGCTTTCAAAAGTCCATCGGCAGGAACAGGAGCTGACCCCGCGGGAAATATTTTAGAATTGCATAACTTGGCGTGACTTCGGACAGGGCTGCCAGGCACGCATGAGCACCTGTATGACCAGATTTTTTATGCCACAGCTTACTGGCATGACCGACCAATTCGCCGTTGTCCAAGTCTTTTAGGCTTGCCAGATAGAGCCAGCTTTCGTCGATGGCGAGATAATTGATATCAGTGACCCAGATCCGGTCTGGTGCGGCCACCTTGAAATTTTGGTTAAGTCAATTTGGCCTAATTGGCAACGTTTGCGTGCGCGGCCAGCGTTGCCCTGGGCAAGCAGCCCGGCGCGGCGATCACCAGTCACCAGATCATTGGCTTCGCCGGCCAGAGCCATCGCATACAGGAATGCATCATTCTGGTCATTCAATTTCACGTTGTCAGGCAAATCCGGCAAATGCTCCAGCATGACAGCACGGTGCATGTTGTTCACCATCGCGCCTACGCGATGCGGTGGAAGAATAGACTTAAGCTTGGGGTAGCGGCTTGCACGGCGCAACTCGTCGAGCGGCGCGGTTGAAGTGATCAGATCAAACTTGGCCGCGCGCTAGGCGCGGTAGATGATCTCAGGCGCTCCGCGCGAAAAGATTAGCGCACTAAGCAAGACATTGGTATCCAAAACCACCCGCATTAATGCTCACGCGCCCATTGCACCGCCTCATCGATCAAATTCGTCATGTCGGCGTCACTCATGGCAACTCCAGTGCTTATATCCATAAGTGTTTACACGCCGGAGTATGGGTGATCGCAAGATGCGGTGAATCAGGGTCACAAAAATTTCTGGGGTTCCTGCTTGCAACCGCAGCCCATCAAGGCTTGCGTCGTCTGAATGCCATGGTTTTGGATGCGCGCACCACACCGGGTTTTCTGGGCAACGGCGAAGGCGTGTCTGCAGCAGATTGTTCCCGCAACTGCTCCACGATTTGCTCCAGGGCGGCATTACGGTGCTGGCTTAACGACAGTGCTTCTTCCACGCCAGACAATCTACCGGACGCACCAGCCAATTCCGCTCGGGCAGTGGCTATGGCTTGCCGTTCTACGGTAAGTGCAGTCTGATGGGTAGCTGCCGCCCGTTCGCAGGTGTTTTTCCACTCGCGAGACTCGGCCCGTGCTTCCTCGATCTGCAGCAAGGCGTGCTTGCGCAAGCCATCGAACTCCGCCACGCGGGCTGTCTGCTCGGCATCTTTTTTCGTGGCCTCTCGTGCCATCGTCGCTAACCGCTCGTCCCGCGCTTCGATTTGTAATGCATGGCGGACATCGGCTGCCTGCGCACTGGCGTGCGCGATCGACAATGCCTCTTCGAGCCGTCGAATCGATTCCCGTGCGACATCGAGCTCATGTGATATCGCATCGACGCGCTCCAGCGCGACAGTCGTGGCTTGATCGGCGGCAGTCGTTGCCAGTTGCGCTTTTGTCAGCTCAGCGTCGACTGCAATACGTTGGGTGGCGAGCCCGTCCGTCGCCGCATCAGTGGCCCTGAGCCACAATTGCCGCGCGAGCGCTGCGATTTCTTCCGGCAACCCGGCAACGGCATGATTTTCTTGCTTCATGGCTAGCAATACGCCATACCACGCATTGATGTCGGCCTGGGTATCGGTATCCGACCCTTGTTTTCGGCCATGATTGACGATGGTCCATTCGCGCACACTGGCAATGGAAGGCTTGCGCCCGCTTGCGGCCAAGGCATCGCAAGCCAGCCAGGTCAGTTCTCTGCGTCCGGTGGGCATGACTCTTTTCGCTGATCGTTATTAAGTGTGGACACTATAACTGGAGTGTCCCCCATTTGCAGATTTTCATCAATATAGATACGTCATAACGAAGTAATTATTTTTATGAAAGTGTCTTACTAATCGAGATTAGTAAGATTATCTCGATGTTTATTGCCTTGACTCGAAATGTTACCGGTATTTGGGGTATCCGGCTTCTATCCACGCCTGAGCAGTTAATTGTGTCAGCTTGAACGTTGGTAAAACTTGCACGCTCGCAATTTCCTCGCCAAACCGGTTTTGTGCTTTCAACACAGCATACGGCTCGTCTTCATCGGGAACGATATCCAGGGTCACGCAGTAGGCTTGTGCATCGATCGTGACGTCGACTTTTTTGTGCAACATGGCGTGTAATTGCTGCTCGTGCCTGCGAATGATTTCGGATGCGGTTTTCACCAATGTAGAAAACGCCGAACTATCCAGCGGTTTTGGATTCTTTTTGTCACGTCCCATGGTCCAGGGTCCGACCAGTGCCGGTTCGCGCTCACCGTCTTTGATCATTGCCACTGCCCACCCTTCGTCATCGTCATTTTTGATGACGCGGGCAGTCCAGCCGTCGTCACACCAGAGTCTGGGTGTCTGAACGGGTGCGGCGTCTGCTTCAGTGCTCTCTTCCTGCAGTCTATCTGGAACATTCATAAGGTCTTTCATCCTGTGTTCGCACCGTATCGGTGAAGCCCGGATTTTACTGCGCGGTGCCGCTTGGCGTGCGATAGTTGAGCAATGTCCTGACCAACCCCGTGATCAGGTTGTCAGCGTTTTAGTTAGAAGTTCCGGCATGCTTTCGAATCGACGTTTCGATCCCGCGAACAGCAAAAATCGGCGGATCGAACCCGGCATGTGCATTTCCTGGGCCAGTTCTTTCTCCCCGCCTAGCGCATCGAAGGCGGTTTTTGATTGCTTACGCACCACAATATCTTACGAATCCGGATCATCCTCGACCGTTATCCGGACAATAAAAGCGAGTTCTGTTTCAATAACCATTTCTGGCTTACACAAGCGGTCGATCGCGTGCATATCGTCATCGATTACGTGTGATGGATTCCACCGCACTCGCTGAACTTTTCCATCAAGCGCGGGAACACGATTGTCTGGATCACGACAATACATTATTATCAAAAATGTAACTAACTTGGAAAAACCTGGGTTTTCTACAATATTTAATTGAGAACTCATTGCAAAATCTATGGTCAATATCACAATGCCTTTGTCATCATCACCGAGTTGCCGTGCCATGCGACGTCAATGCGCTAGGAACCGATACTGAAGAAGGCAAAAAAACAGATTTTAGATTAGCGGTGCCTCGATCCTATCGAGGCACGACTTGATTCAATGACATCATGAAAGAAGACAATGGCCTCACAGAAAACCGATTTGAATGACGCAGTGAACTACGACCCGAACAAACTTCTCGATACGTTAATCCAGAAACTCCAGCTCAAGAACGACGCAGCTTTATCGCGCAAGCTTGAAGTGGCCCCGCCGGTAATTAGTAAAATTCGGCATCGTCGTTTGCCAGTGGGCGCTTCGCTTCTCGTGAGAATGCACGAGGTGAGCGAACTGGGGATTCGCGAGTTGCGCGATTTGATGGGTGACCGTCGAAGTAAACACCGCATCAGTCCGGCGCAATTCAAGCCGCGGGGCTAGTGGGCGGCGATTTTTCTTGACCATGCAGGGATTCCGCAACATGCGGAATCCGTCAAGCCGCATTTTCAGAGGAGCAATCTACATCTGACCAGTGTGTGGTCCAGAATTTTTCACGCGCTGACGGTGTTGCAGAATGCATTTGAACCGGATAAAAAAGACGGGGCAGTTTATATCACCGTCTTCTTCGGTTTAGTTTCATGCTCGACACAAGCGGCCCGGGCTGCGGCTGCAGACAATGCAGACATCATTGATAACTGCATTGTCTGTAACTAGTACTACCGAAGCCTGACCAAATAGAACTGTTTCGACTCAATTTTGTGTTTCTGCAACTTCCTTTGGTTTGAAGTGATCGGGGCTGATGCGGAATTTTTCGCGTCGATCGCCCATCAGATCGCGCAAGTCACGGATGCTTACTTCACTGACTTCATGCATGCGTAACAGCATTGAGGCGCCAACAGGCAAGCGACGATGCCTGATTTTGCTGATGACTGGCGGCGCCACTTCGAGCGCGCGTGACAACGCCGCATCGTTTTTCAACTGCATTTTTTCAATCAATGCGTCGAGCAGGTTGTTGGGGTCATAGGCGAGGTCGTCAGTCAGTTTGCTAGTTGTCATTGGTTTACCCTGTTATGTTGTAAGTACGTTCTTCGCAAGTCTTGGCAGCCGTATAGTGATTTTTGACAATTACCAGACTGGCAAGTTCAAACACTTTGTTGTCGGTAAGGACAACCGCTTTGCTACCCTGTGTAAGGGGTCGACCAGCGCAGCGACTTCCACAATTACTTGCGGGCATCTGTCGCAATGTTACCTTATATTACGATTAGATAACGATTAGATAAGTAAACATTCAGAAATTTTCACCTTTTTTCATCGCAGCAACTAATTTTTAGCGATTTAACTGATCTTGGTCGTGCATTTATCACTGTGACGACTTTTGTCTGCAAAAGCCACGCAATCGCTGGTCCGACATCGATCGCAATATATAATCTCTTCGGCGGCAAAATTTCTTACAGGTATTTATTCGACATCAGTTTTTTTTACCCAATTTTTTATTTTTCAAGGACGTCAATGGTTACCAATGCATCGCGTTTCTCTAAACAACATGTTCTGCCTGCACTGATGGTGATGCTTTTGGGCATCGGCCAAGTGGCATTGCCAGCTGCTGCAGCCGATGCGCCGGCGATAGTCAAGACGACATCCGGCCTCCAATACCACGATGTGGTTGTCGGCAAGGGCGCTGTGGCAACACCAGGCCGCCCAGTTCAGGTGCACTACACAGGATGGCTGCAAAATCCGGATGGCAGCGCCGGGAAGAAATTCGACTCGAGCAAGGATCGAAGCGAGCCTTTTGCTTTTCCACTTGGCGGCGGCCAAGTTATTCGCGGCTGGGATGAGGGAGTATCGGGCATGCGTGTCGGTGGGACTCGCAAGTTGATCATACCGGCTGCGCTCGGCTACGGTAGTCAAGGCGCAGGCGGCGCGATACCGCCGAACGCAACCTTATTGTTCGATGTCGAGCTGCTTGCGGTGAAATAAATTTTCCTTTGCTCATTACGCCGACTGCCGGCTTTCTCGGCATCCGGCGCTAATGGCTGAGGCGGCAGAGCCTGGGGCGGTTGGCACCAACAGGCGTTACCATAAAATTTACCAGCAAGTTACTAACAAATTTCACCAGTAAGTCACCAGCATTTTTGTCGCCAGTGCATAAAGCAGCACGGCAAATATCCGCTTGATTCTCAATACCGGCCACCGGTGTGCCAAACGTGCCCCGAAAGGCGCAGTCAAAACACTGCCGCACACGAGAGCCACCAACGCAGGCAACAGAATAAAGCCGACCGAGTATGGCGGCATGCCGACGACACCCCACCCTGACACCACGTAACCTACCGTGCCCACCACTGCGATTGGTATCCCGATCGCGGCTGCGGTGCCAATAGTGGTGCGCATCGGCACACCGCACCAGAGCATGAAGGGAATTGTTAGAAAAGCACCGCCGGCAGACACGAGGCCACAAATAATGCCGATCACGCTACCAATGAAGAACACCAGCCCTGCTGAGGGCATCGTGCGACCCGGTGCTGGCTTGCGATTGAGCAAGATCTGGGTCGCGCCGGCATAGACGATCGCAGCAAAGCACAGTGCCAGTACACGTTGGGGAATCCAGGCAGATGCAACCGTCGCCAGCAGGCTTCCGACCACCATGCCAGGCGCCAGCTGTTTGACAATCTGCCAATCAACGCCACCAAGCCGCCAGTGTTCCCGTACGCTCGCACCCGACGTAAAAATGATCGAAGCCATCGAGGTAGCGAGTGCCATGTGCACGATATGATCCGGCGCGAATTGCTGGAGGGTAAACATCGTTGCCAGCACCGGTACCAGTGTCATCCCGCCACCAATCCCGAGCAAGCCGGCAAATACGCCAACGACTGCTCCAGCTGCGGCATAGGCCGCCAGCCACATCATTGCTGCCTGCCGGTCGGTGTAAGCCTGATCGCCATTTTCCGGCCTATGGGTTTGTCGGGAAGTGCAGATATTGCACTAAAGCGGGTGTTGGTCGTTGTCACTAGGAACCTTGCAATAGAGGGAGAAACGGAAAAGAAATGATGAAATATCTCAATATTTTTGACGACGCCAGATGTCCTACGCGATTAACAGCATTTGTCCGATCAGCGCGAGCGACTTTTTTACAGACAATTATAAGCAGTACGGAAACTTGCTTGAATTTGCCTGGTTCAGCACGAAGATTTACGCTGGTTACTATCGCAAAGGGCTAGCCGTTTTCTGAAACACTCCACACATGCCAGACAAGTTGAATCATCGTGACAGCCGACCAAGAGGACCTTATCGTCGATTGCTATAAAGGGATGGAAATCCGCGTACGCGCTTACTTGGGCGAGCACGACACGTGGCGTTGTTACATCCGTGTTTGCATTGCTTCCGAGTGCACACGCAAAACCTGGCAGAAGACTGTGCGTGCTACAACCGGTAGTCTTACGCGCTCTGCAACGATGGCTGTGGCATTCAGCGAAGCGCTTGGGCTTTGCGACTCGATACTCGAAGCAAAGCTACTGCCAGGTGATGTATCGTAAATCGCGCGAAAGAAATGGTGGAAGAAATGGAGAAAGAAATGGAGAAAGAATCAAAGGAAGGAATAAAGGGAGGATTGCTCTTGCACCGGTGCAGGAATTTGTCTAACATTTTGTCCATCCCCAAATTCAACCGCTTTTTACGCATTTCACATGGCGTCATCCGCAGCACATCGTTCGACAGGATGGGCAGTCGGTGTCCTTGCCGCAGCAATCGTATCAGCAAGAATTACCGATGATTATCGTGTCTGGACAATTCTTACCTGCCTTGCGGGTTACGCCGGTGGCACAGCGCCGGACTGGCTGGAAAACGCCTGGTGGTCCCCGGGTCCGGGCAAGCGTTTGTGGATTACCCACCGCACCTGGACGCATTGGGGACTGGCATGGATTGCCCTTCTCGTCACTTCGTACTATAACCTTCAGGCACAGCCCTTCGCAGCCCCGGTTTTCGGCTTCGCTGCCGGCGGCCTCATGCATCTCGTTGCAGATTGGCCGAATCCGCTTGGCGTGCCGTGGTTACTGACAAAACGCTATTCGCTGCGGTGGTGGAAAAGCGGCCGATGTGATGGCCTGATTATTGTCTGCGCCTGGATTGCAGCGGTAACCGTTGCCGATACGACGTGGTGGCATGACACCCTGCACTTAAAGGTGTCGGTGAGCATCCGAGAAATGATCGCATCGCTGCCCCCTTCACACGTGGCAATGCTCACGCGATGGTTTTATCCGTTCGCCTAGTCGCTCAACGATAGAGCGGAAGCTTTTGCGGTTGCGTAGCAATTTGTTGGCGGTCAAGCGATGCCAGGGTTTGGCGCGCTTGGCTGACCGTTTCCACATCCGTGGAGTAGCGAATTTTTTTCACGAGTAATTGCGCCCACGGCGTTTGAACAACCGGCGTGGTCTGCTCGACCGCTTCCCCCGACAGGTCTAGCTGTGACTCTGGCACTTGCCTTTGTGCCGCTCTCTGCGCTTCGTATGCCTGCAAAGAGGCGATGCCGGCTGGTGTCGTGTCCTCGACGCCAAGTTTCTCGACGACCAAGGCATTGTCGCAAGCTCGGTCGGAATAACTGACGCTGCCATCATTTTCAAGGCATTTCTTGATTTCAGCGTTCGATAGAGTTGCAGTCGAGCAGGCGATGGCCAGAATCGCGACGTTGGTGGATAACTTGGCGAAATTCATGGGAGTTCCTGCTCTTTGTAGTAAAAATGATAACAGTTCAAGTATCACGCTGCGGCAGTAGTCTGGTCTGTACGGCAAGTCACGTCAGGCTTGCAAACAGCCATGCAAAAAAGCCCGCCATTCCGAAGAACGCGGGCTTGTCATGCCGGGTTGTGCAGCACTTAGTAGCCGTAGCGCTGTCCCGCCATGTTGCCCAGATATCCACCACCGACCGCACCGGCAACAGTGGCCAAGGTTTTGCCATTGCCGCCACCGACCTGATTACCGAGCAAGCCACCTACCACCGCACCTGTGGCAATCCCGACCGGGCTGTAACGCGGTGCAGCGGCGGGCACCGGAGCCGGCCCCTCGCGGTATCGACGGTTTTCGTAAGCATAATCGCCGCTTGAAGATTGCGTGGTGCGAACCACGCGCGGATGGTGCGTAGATGATGGAGCACGTTCTACTGTCCGCTGCGAGCGACGCATTACCGGTGCAGCATTTCTGCTATCGGTGACTGGCGCGTACGCGCAGTCGGCACGCTGGTCGACGTAAGACACTGGTTGTACTTGCGTTTGAACGGGTGCCCATTGCGCCTGTTGATTGCCGGTAGCACCGCCATTGCCGTAAGAGTTCGGCAACACGCCGGTAATCGCAGCCACCCCCAGCACGCTCACGAGGATCACCGATGCCGCAGCACCGGCTACCAATGGATGAATACGTGTATCACGGTTTTTTTGCTCGTTCATGTCAATCTCCAGATTTGCCGCGTGTTGCAGCACTGGGCAAACCTTAACCTGGCTTCGCTACTCCATGTGTGGCAACGATGTTTCAGGAGTAATAAACTGTAATGTACTGCTGGTTGCACGCCGGACTGGAAGTCGGCAGCTTTGCGGAGGCTGGGCACCCCCGCGTTTTTTACCATCTTGCCATATTCCCAGCACGGATTGCATGCAGCTCTGCGTTGCATGGCCGGATGGAAATTCTCTGCCGCGAGATGAGCGTGGATTTCCAGTGCCTTGCAAAACGATTGAGGAGACGTAGCCGGGCCTGAATCGCCCTGTCAGAATTTTTCGGTTTGGGTGAGGCAATTGTTGATGGCAACCATGAGCAACTCGAAGTTTACCGGCTTCACCAGGTGCAGATCGAATCCGGCATCCATGGCCCGGCGTTGATCTTCTGCAAGCCCGTACCCGGTCAAGGCGATCAGACGAATATCGGATGTTTCAGGGTTGGCACGCAGGCGTCGGGCAACTTCATAACCGTCAATGCTTGGAAGGCCGATGTCCACCAATGCGATATCAGGCATGCCGGTTGCCGCGATACGTAAACCTTCGATGCCATCGGCTGCTTCCAGTACCTCGTAGCCGTAATCGGCGAGCATGGTAGCCATCATTTCTCGGCCGTCTTCATTGTCTTCGATAAGCAGAATCCGACATTGCGTAGCGTCACCATCCGTTCTGGGGGAAACTGCTGCCGCTGTCGAAGGTTCGCTGATTGGCAGGCGAATCGTGAATGCACTGCCGCATTGCGGACCGGCGCTCCGTGCCTCGATGCTGCCATTGTGCAGTCCCATAAGTTGCCGTACCAGTGCCAGTCCGATTCCCAAACCGCCCTGTGCTCGGTCCAGCGAGCTTTCCCCTTGCACGAACACGTCGAATACATGGGGTAGCAGGTCGGCGGAAATACCAATGCCGGAATCACAGATTTCGAGGGTCACTTCATCACCGTCGTGAGCGGCATCGACATGGATTACTCCACCCTTGGGCGTATATTTCAATGCGTTGTCGAGAAGGTTGATGATGATCTGTTCCAAGCGTGTCGGGTCGGCATCTACCCAGGCTACCGGCAGCTTGAGCTCGACCGTGTAACCGGCGGTACGGCCGGTGGCGTGCAGGGTATCGAGGCAACTGCCGACGAGTGCCGATAGCTCCACCGGCTGGCGGCTGAGAATAATCTTGCCGGACATGACCCGGCTCAAGTCCAGCAGATCGTCCACGATCCGGCTCAGGTGCCTGGATTGGCGGGCGATGATCGTACGTGCCTTTTCCGCATTGCCGGTGCTCACGCCATTGATGCCGATGACTTCGACGGCGCTATTGATGGCGTTGAGCGGATTACGCAATTCATGGCCGAGCATGGCCAGAAAATCGTCCTTGGCCTTGTTTTCCTTGACTGCCTGACGACGCTCCTTGATTTCAACACTCAAGCGGGCATTGGTGGCGATGAGTTCTTCGGTACGCTGATTGAGCTTGCTTGCTTGTTGCAGGAGCTCCAGGTTTTTCTTTGCCAAGGCCACGAAGACGGTGACTTTTGCCTGCAATACCTGGGGGATGATGGGCGTAAACAGGTAATCTGCAGCCCCGTTCTGATAACCCTTCAACCGCGTCATTTCGTCGGCGTCATAGGCGGTGATGAAAATGATGGGAATTGCCGCCGAGCGTGGCCGGGCATGGATCGCTTCGGCAGTCTCGAATCCATCCATACCCGGCATGTTGACATCCAGCAGGATCATTGCGAAATCATCCTGCAGTACGTGGCGCAGAGCTTCCTCGCCGGATCTGGCAGTGACAATTTCATAGGGATTGTCGCTGACCCACTGAGACAGCAGGCTGGTCAGCGCCAGAAGACTGGCATGGTCGTCATTGACCACCAGAATTTTCGGATCGTTTTGAACTGTCACGGCTGGCTGCTATGAAGAATAAACGCAATTGTGGCACAACGCCTGTTACGGCCCTCGGGCGATACCTGATGCTTCTTTTCTCACAATGTATCACCAGACGGCCAGAAAAATGGCTTAGACCCCAAAATAAATTCTCATCCGCAACTATAGAACTGTCGCAACATTTTTACTGTTTTGCATGATCAACAACTCAAATTTATTTTCCAATTTACAGCGGGCAATGTCTTGCGCAGGGTCGGGACGCGGATCAAAATATCGGAAGTCAAATCTGGAGAGCCGCCATGGACACTATCACCGACCTGCCCGACGTACTCGATGAAAAGCTGTTGCTGGCTGCGCTTACAGCGCTGAAAAAGGGGGATTTCACGGTCCGCATGCCCTCTGACCTGACTGGTTTGCATGGCAAGATTGCCGACACGCTCAATGAGATCATCGACAACAGTGATCGGATGGCGGACGAGATCGTCAGTGTCAGCCGGGTAGTGGGAAGAGAAGGACAGTTGCTGCAACGAGCCATTGCGCCAAACGCCGCCGGTGGCTGGGGGACGATCTTCAATTCGGTCAATACCTTGATCGACGATCTCGTCAGGCCAACGACGGAAATGGCGCGCGTGATCGGGGCCGTGGCAAAAGGCGACTTGTCCCAGGCGATGGAGCTGGAAGTCGATGGCCGACGTTTGCGGGGGCAATTCTTGCGGGCAGCGACGACGGCCAATACGATGGTCAGCCAGTTGAGTTCTTTCGCCTCCGAGGTAACGCGGGTAGCGCGCGAGGTGGGTACTGAAGGCAAGCTGGGCGGCCAAGCGAACGTGCCGGGCGTGGCCGGTACGTGGAAGGACCTGACCGATTCGGTCAACTTCATGGCTGGTAACCTGACATCGCAGGTGCGTAACATCGCCGACGTGACTACGGCGGTTGCCAACGGCGACTTGTCGAAGAAGATTACGGTGGACGTGCGCGGCGAGATTTTGCAGCTCAAAGACACGATCAACACCATGGTGGACCAGCTACGCTCGTTCGCCTCCGAGGTGACACGGGTAGCGCGCGAGGTGGGTACCGAGGGCAAGCTCGGCGGCCAGGCGTATGTGCCGGGCGTTGGCGGCACGTGGAAGGATTTGACCGACAATGTCAACTTCATGGCTTCGAACCTGACGGGCCAGGTGCGTAACATTGCCGAAGTGACGACGGCGGTGGCAAACGGTGACCTCTCGAAAAAGATCGCCGCCGATGCCAAGGGTGAGATTTTGCAGTTGAAGGACACCATCAACGTCATGGTGGACCAGTTGAGTTCGTTCGCCTCCGAAGTGACACGGGTGGCGCGTGAAGTCGGCACCGAAGGCAAGTTGGGTGGGCAGGCGCAGGTAAAAGGCGTGGGCGGCACCTGGAAGGACTTGACCGATTCGGTCAACTCCATGGCCGGTAACCTGACGGGCCAGGTGCGTAACATCGCCGACGTCACCACAGCGGTGGCAAACGGCGACTTGTCGAAAAAAATCACTGCCGACGCCAAAGGCGAAATTCTGGAATTGAAAAACACCATCAATGTCATGGTGGACCAGTTGAGCGCGTTCGCCTCCGAGGTCACGCGCGTGGCGCGGGAAGTCGGCACCGAAGGCAAGCTCGGCGGCCAGGCCAACGTGCCGGGCGCATCGGGTACGTGGAAGGATCTGACGGAAAACGTCAACCAGCTCGCTGCCAACCTCACCACCCAGGTGCGAGCGATTGCCGAAGTGGCAACTGCGGTGACACGCGGCGATCTGTCACGCTCGATTCAGGTCGAAGCCCGTGGCGAAGTGTCGGACCTGAAGGACAACATCAATGAGATGATCCGCAACCTCAAGGAAACCACGCAAAAGAATGCCCAGCAGGATTGGTTGAAAACCAACCTCGCCCGCTTTACCCGGCAATTGCAAGGCCAGCGCGATCTGGAAACGGTCACCAAACTGATTCTCTCGGAACTGGCGCCATTGGTGTCGGCCCATCATGGCATGTTTTACTTGATGGTGTCGACGCCGATGCAGAAGAGCGCCCGCCTGCAGATGATTGCCAGCTATGGCTATCGTCCAAACAGCGATGTACCGACATCGTTCGCGCCGGGTGAAGGCCTGGTCGGTCAATGCGCGATCGAGAAAAGCCGTGTCTGGCTGACCAACGTGCCGCGTGATTACATCACTGTCTCCTCGGGTTTGGGGGCGGCACCGCCGACCAACATCGTGGTGCTGCCGATCCTGTTCGAGCAACAGGTCAAGGCGGTGATCGAAATCGCCTCGCTGGATCGGTTCACGCCCACGCACATGGGTTTTCTGGACCAGCTGATGGAAACCATCGGCGTGGTGCTCAATACCATCGAAGCCAATACGCGTACTGAAAGCTTGCTCACGCAATCGCAGTCCCTGGCCCAGGAGCTGCAGCAGACCAACCAGGAACTGGCGGAAAAAGCACGACTGCTATCGGAGCAAAACAGCGAGGTCGAGCGCAAGAACCGGGAAGTCGAACAGGCAAAGATCGCGCTGGAAGAAAAAGCCACACAGCTCACCTTGTCATCGAAATACAAGTCGGAATTCCTGGCCAACATGTCGCACGAGTTGCGTACGCCCCTGAATAGTCTGTTGATCCTGGCGCAACAGTTGAGCGACAATCCGGTCGGCAACCTGACGGCCAACCAGGTCGAGTATGCAAAAACCATCCATGGCTCCGGCAGCGATCTGCTGACATTAATCAACGATATTCTCGATCTTTCGAAAATCGAATCGGGCACCGTAACGCTGGAGTTGAGCGAATCACGCTTCCCGGTACTTGCCAGCTACGTCGAGCGCACTTTCCGTCACATGGCCGAGGCCAGGCGCATCGGCTTTGCGATCATCCTCGAGCAAACCCTGCCGGCGGCGATGGTGACCGATACCACTCGCCTCCAGCAGATACTGAAGAATCTGCTGTCGAATGCCTTCAAGTTCACCGCACATGGGCAGGTGCACCTGCGCATCGGCCTGGCCGACACCGGCTGGAGCGTCGACCACCCATCTTTGGGCAAGGCAGAAAGCGTGCTGGCATTCTCGGTCACCGATACTGGTGTCGGCATCGCCGGCGACAAGCTGCAGCTGATTTTTGAAGCGTTCCAGCAAGCCGATGGCAGTACCGCGCGGCGCTATGGCGGCACCGGCCTCGGCCTGTCGATCAGTCGCGAGCTGGCACGGTTGCTGGGCGGCGAGATTCGTGTCACCAGCGCTGTCGGAGTCGGCAGCACGTTCACGTTGTTCCTGCCGTGCAGCAGAGCCGGTAGCTTGCAGCCCTCGCCGCTGCTGCTACCTGAAAAGCCGTTGCCCGGACAGCAAATGGATCTGGTACCCACCTTTCATCCTGCCAGCCCGATGGCCGATGTCAGCAACGAAGTGCTACTCTCGTCGGTCGCAAGCGACGCCAGCATCCTGCCATTCGTTCAGTCGCAAAGCGCGATCGACGACCGCAACATGATCGCGCCCGGTGATTTGGCCCTGCTGATCGTGGAAGACGACGAGCATTTTGCCAAGGTGCTGTTGGAAATGGCGCGTGAAAAAGGCTTCAAGGGCATCATCACCGCAACGGGGGATGCGACCCTCACCCTTGCGCGCGATTATTTGCCAACAGCGATTTTGCTCGACGTGATGCTGCCGGATAGCGACGGTTTTCAGGTGCTGGACCGTTTGAAGCGCGATCCCGCCACGCGCCATATTCCCGTCCACATCCTGTCGGGTTTCGCCGACAGGGAGCGCGGATTGCGCAAAGGTGCGATCTCCTATCTCGTCAAACCGGTGACGCTGGAGCGCCTCGATGAAGAGTTCGCCCGCATCCAGCAATTTCTTGTTCGCGGCAAGCGCAATTTGCTAGTGGTAAAAGACGATCCGGTCCAACGCAACGGCATCGTCGAACTGATCGGCAACGTCGACCTGATCATTACTGCCGTCGATACCGGCCAAAAGGCTCTGGATGCCCTGAAACAAGGCCGATTCGACTGCATGGTGCTGGACCTGACGCTACCCGACATTGATGGTTTCGAACTGCTGGAACTGCTCAGCAAGGATCCTTCCCAACAGGACCTGCCGATCGTCATCTACACGGCAAAAGAACTCGATCACAAGGAGGTTGCAAGATTGAGCCGGATGGCAAAAACCATTGTCGTCAAGGAAACTTGCACGCCGGAGCGATTGCTGAACGAAACCGCCCTGTTCCTGCATCGCTCGCCTGCAAGCTTGCCGGAGCGGCAACGCAAGATGCTGGAGGAGCTGCTGATTTCCGAAGGTGATTTAGTCGGGCGCAAGGTATTGATCGTCGACGACGACTTGCGCAACATCTTTGCGCTGACAACAGTGCTCGAACGGCAGCAGATGCAGGTATCGTTTGCAGAAAACGGCCGCGACGGTATCGACATGCTGGAAAGCGATCCAACCATCGAAATTGTCCTGATGGACATCATGATGCCTGAGATGGATGGCTACGATACGATGCGGGCGATTCGCAATATCCATCAGTTCAAGACGCTGCCGATCATCACGTTGACTGCCAAGGCGATGAAAGGCGATCGCGACAAATGTTTTGCTGCCGGCGCGTCGGACTACATTACCAAGCCGGTGGATGTGGCACAGCTTCTGTCCTTGATGCGTGTATGGTTATCACAGTAACCAGTGCAGTCGTGGGCAGGCAAATTCAGTCGGCGGAGCGAAGCGCTGTGGTCGACGACGGCCCCGTATTGCAGCACAATGACAGTGCTGCGATCGAGCGACTAAAAACCGATTTGCTCCTGGAAGGCTTGCATCAGGTGTACCGGGCAGATTTTCGGGGGGGGGGGCGTACGAGCGTCGCTAATGTGCCGCCTGCGCGCTGTGATGCATGCCGAGGGACTCGCTGCTCCATGCGCCGGAAGCGACCACGCTGCAAGTCAAACGGGATCGCGCAATGTTGTCGACGCTGCAGTATCACGGACCGTGCCGAGCTCATACACGCTAATAGTCGGCGACTTGCAGCAGCGGCGCGGCGTCATGCATCTGCGCATCCACGGCAAGGGCGGCAAGATCTCGTCATATCAAATGGCCAGCGACATCTTTCTGCGACAATGCGGCAATGATGACGCAGCAAAATAATCCAACACTCAAGGGTAAGTCAGAAGCTGGCACCGAGCCTGACCCCGGTATCACGCCGTTGTTCCATATCGCTTTCTACAAATTTTCCAAGGTCCACGATCCGGCCGCCCTCGCCCACAGCCTGCGTCAGCTAACGGTCGATCTGCTGGGTAGCATCCTCGTGGCAGCCGAAGGTATCAACGGCGTGCTGGCTGGCGCTGCAGTGGCACTGGATGCATTCGAAAGAGCCCTCACCGATCCGCAGTACTGCAACGGTGCGTTCGTAGACATGGCATTCAAGCGTAGCGCCTGCAGGACGCCACCGTTTGCCCGGATCAAGATTCATCATCGCGACGAGATCGTCGCACTTGGCGTGGCTGGTGCCCCGAACGAAAACCGACGCGGCATCGATGTGACACCGCAACAATGGCGTGCGTTATTGGCTGCAGACGATGTAGTCGTGATCGACAATCGCAACAGCTTTGAATACCGGCTGGGAAGATTCAAAAGCGCGATCGATCCGCAAGTGCAGAATTTTCGGGATTTTTCCCGATACATCGAAGCGCATGCACCGGCCTGGCAGGCAGCGGGCAAACGCATCGCCATGTATTGCACCGGCGGCATTCGCTGTGAAAAAACCAGTGCCTGGATGCAGGATTTCGGCATCGACGTGTACCAGCTCGAAGGTGGCATTCTGAATTATTTTCAGGCGATGCCGGACGCGCAACAGGATTGGGAAGGCGAATGTTTCGTGTTCGATAACCGGATCGCGCTCGATACCCACTTACAGGAAACCGATACCACCGCCGACCAGGTATACGACGGTCCTGCAGATGCCTGGCGTCTGGCGCGGGCGCAACGGCTGGACAAGGCAGAGTGAAGCTGCTTGCAGGCTTGCCTGCGCGCAATGGCGTCGGTGCAAGCTGTGTTGTGCTGCCGCCTGGCCCGTGGGCCAGCGTCGCTGAATTTCTGGCAGTGCGGTTTCCGTCGATTCACCTCATGCAATGGTTGGCCCGTATGGCTGACGGTGACGTGTTCGATGCAACGGGCAAGGCATTGCCTCCGGATAGCCCTTATCGTCCGCATGAAAAAATCTTTTACTACCGTAGTCTTCCTGCAGAGCCGCGTATCCCGTTCGAGGAACATATCCTGTTTCAGGATGATCTGATCGTCGCGGTCGACAAACCCCATTTTTTGCCCGTCACGCCTTCCGGTGTTTATTTGCAGGAGACATTGCTGGTACGTCTCAAGCGCACGCTTGGTATCGACACGTTGGTGCCGATGCACCGTATCGATCGCGATACGGCAGGCGTGGTCTTGTTCATAGTACAGCCACAAACTCGCGACCGCTATCACGCGCTTTTCAAAGAGAAAAAAATACATAAGCGTTATGAGGCAGTGGCCCCGTGGCGCGCCGACTTACAGTTTCCCCTGCGGTATTGCAGCCGCTTAAAGGAAAGCGCGTTGTTCATGCAGATGGAAGAAGTGACAGGACTGCCGAATGCGGAGACAGTGATCGATCTGATTGCAACGCACGGCGCTTTGGCGACGTATCTTCTGACTCCGATATCGGGTCAGAAACACCAGCTTCGTGCCCATATGGCGGCGCTCGGCATGCCTATCTTGAACGATAGGATCTATCCGGTATTGCTGCCGGCTCCACCGCCAGGCACAGCGCCGGATTACAGCATGCCGCTTCAGCTCGTAGCCAGGACTATCCGCTTTCTGGACCCAATCACGGCTGCAGTGCGCCATTTCGACAGCAAGCGTCGCCTGGTTTTATGAGCAAGGCAAGTGAAAGCAACCGCGGCTGACGCTTCAAGATTTGCGATCGATGAAAAACCGCATCATTTCCCGTGCGGCATCGGGACCATTCGAATCGATGTAAGTGCCTGTTGCATCGCCACCGTACCAGGCATGGCTACCGCCGTGCACCATCCATTGCTCGGAAAAAATCCGCTTTTCTGCGCCGAGCTGTACCGTGCGCGTGTACCCGTAGCACCCGGGCTGCCAGGGCAGCACCTCTGTATAGCGCTCCTCGTCCGCTTCACGCACCCATGGCCACTGTGTCCTGCTCATGAATTGGTCAGCGTGCGTCGAATGGACGGTGCCGTCTTGGTCGCCATGAAAGATGATGGTCGGAATTGTGCTGTGTGACGGATGTGCTGCGTAACTTGCCATCGATCCATGCTGCATGGCGATCATGGCCGACATGAAATCGCGTGCTGCGCCGTGTGGTACACCAGAATGGATGCCTAGCGCTGCGTACAATTCGGGGTAAATCACGGCCATTGTGGCAGCCATCGCGCCGCCAGCTGAAAAACCGGCGACGAAAACCTGACCGCGGTCAATCGGGTAAATGTCCAGCAGGTGCAGGGTCAGCGCGGCAATGCTTGCCGGCTCGCCATAGCCGCGCTGCTGATGGGCCGCCTCGTACCAGTTCCAGCAACGCGCACCGTTCGCCTGCATCGATTGCATCGGGTAGACCACGTAACAATCATGGGCCTCGGCGTAATGGTTCATGCGCGTACCATGCGCAAAATCGGCAGCATCCTGATGACAGCCGTGCAGCATGATTAATAAAGGCGAACGCGTTGGTCTGGGTTTTCCCGAGGTGGGAAGGTAGAGCTTGTAGTCCAGGAAACCTTGAGCGTTGGGGTATCTGCCCGCAATGAAATTGCCGCGCGAATTCGTGGAAGTGATATGGCTGATGGAATTGCTCAGATCGGAAGAGTGCTTGGCAACGGGGGAGCATTGGAACGCTCCCCCGCCTGCTTTTTTGTCGTGTAATCATTCGCCACGACGGTAAAACGCAAACCGGCTGACTGAGCCAGTTGCGTCGACCCTGCGCAGACAATACTTTATAGCGGCTTGCCTGTCTGTTGCTTGGCACCCGATTGCTGTCCCGCCTGATGTGATGCGGACTGGTTCGTGCCGGTATGCTGCGCTGCCGTGTTGCCGCCGTCGTTGATCGGCTTGGTCAGCTTTTCGAATGCGGCTTTTTGACGCTGAGTGACTTTATCTGTCTCTTCGGCACCGCGCCGCACGACTTCTTCGGCAACTGCTGCCGCAGTGCGAGTTGTTTCCGGCACGTGCTGTTCAGCTGCTTTGGACAACTCGACCTGGACACCGGCAGTTATGTTGCTCAGATGCTGCTGGTAGGCGCGCATCTTTTCTGCGGCCGGTTGTACTTGGGATGCAGCAACCGAAAGGTAATCCATCGGCGAACTTGACTGAATAATTTGCTGTGCGCCGTTGAGGGTTTCTTCCATAAGCGTCTGGGCGACCTGAATATTGAGTTGGCCAATTTTCTGCACGCCATCGAACATTTTCTTTGATAAATCGGACATGAAAGCAAACTGTGCTTCCAGATGGGATTTCACTGCTGGTGGAACTTCCTGTTGGGAAAATGCGAGCATGATAGAACCTTTCTTTAGAGGTTGATTAAAGGTGCGACGGCAAAATATTTTGTGGTTTCAACGCCAGTAGTACCGCAAATGCGCTTGCGTCATTGTGAGACGATTTTGGCAATTGGTTTGCTACCTCGCTTCCAATTGACACATGCAAATGTGATAAGTTCAAAAAACACAAAATTTATCTCGCGCTGCAGCATAGCTGAATTCTGCGCACCATTCAGAAAATTACCTTTTTGCAATTTACAGCCCTCGACAACTATCGCGTGCCCGTATCGAATTGCCGTCCGTTGGGTTGAATGTGCGGTGCACTGGCCCATGCCAGGCTGGACCTTCGATATGTTCTGATTTGGGGTATTTCGCTTCTTAAATCCTGACGAACCAGAAATAGTCACTGGTTTATCTCTTCCATGCCACCCCATCCAGTTTTCACCAGATTTTTTCAACCCACCTTGATTCGTCAGTGCGTCAGTGCGTCAGTGCATTACGTATCCCAATGTTCGATGTAGACAGATCACGAACGGCGCTGCGAACGAGCATGGGAACGGAATTCCAGACTGACCAGATACTAAAAAACGTCGGCTGAAACAGAATCGCCGGTAGCGGCAAGACATGCTTGCCACTACCGGCGGTCAGATGACACAAAACACAAAAAATAGTGTCGGACTTTTGCCCTAAAATTTACTGCAGATCATGCCGAATCACGGCAGCCATGTCTTCCAGCACATGTGGCGTAATTCCAGTAGTTTCAATCTCTACCCGACGGTTGCGTGCCCGGCCGCCGGCAGTGGTATTGCTGGCGACATTGTCACCAGCTGCCATGTAATTGACTTGCATCTTGCGCGGATGAATGCCGTTATTCGCTAAAAACACTCTGGCGTTCAATGCTCGCTGCAAGGCAATTTCGCGATCGACGGCGTTCGGTGTCGAGGCATCGGTACGGCCGCGAATTTCAACACGCTTGCCAGCGCGGGCCGCTTGCAGCAACTGCTGCTGCAGCGATTTGGAAGGGCGGAAATCTGTTTTTGCAAAGCCATGCATTACGCGAAACACCATGCCTGTATCCTGTATCACGATGGTTTCGCGTGGCGCGTTGGTAACCTCAGCGGACGCTGCTGCTGCCGATTTCTGCTGCCTGGATTTTTTAGCTTTTGGCGTTGCTACTGGTGTGACCACTGCCAGACTTGGTTTCTCCGCAACTGGCACTGCGGCAGGTTCTGTCGCCTGCAGCTTGGTTTTCAAGTCGGACAACTCATTACCCAGTTCGTAAATTTTTTGCATCAGACCCGTGCGTTCCTGCTCATAGGTCTTGCGATCCAGCGTCGAAGCATTCAAAGCCGTTATCTTTTCATTGGGCTGCGAGGGCGTGCTGCTGCCGTTTTCAAAAACAACCGGTGTGCCGGAGGACGCGCAGCCGCCTATCAATACACAGGCCATCGCGGTAACAAGAAATTTTTGCTTCATGATTTTTTTCAAAAAAGTGGATGAGGGCTGGCGACGGCGCCAGGAATATGCGCTCAACCAGGTTTCTATATTATTTGACAACAAAGTGTAACATGACCCCCAGTGCGAAGATGCATACGATCCGGCGATTATTTGCATGCGGATGTGCAATGAAATGCTTTGAAAGTAAACGCCAAGTCAGCGGCTTGACTGGACGCTTCCCTGCCTGAACGAAACCAGGAGTTGGTGCAGGTGACTGATGTCGTATGGCTTGGTAAGAGAATGCGCCGGGAAATCGACATTGGCGGTCAGGGAGTCACCATAGCCCGAGGCGAAAATCACGTGCATTCCTGGCACGATGGCGACCACCCGGCGCGCCAGATCAATTCCGGACATGCCGGGCAAACTGACGTCGCTCAGAAGGACATCGAACCCAGCACCGGCATCTAGTTCAGCCAGTGCATCCTCCGCACTTCCGACCGGCATTGCGTCATGACCAAAATTACACAACAGCTCGCACACTAGCTGACGCAGATCGGGATTGTCTTCGACTACCAGAATACGTAATGGTGGCGCACCTGCGGCGTCGGCAGGAAAAGCATTCAAGCTAATGGCGGTTGCGGGTATGGACATCTGGCTGAGGATTCGATCAACATTGCAACCCAGTATTTTACGGGAGGAATTACGAAGCGTCCTGAAATCCTGTCAGACAATAGCCATTCAAGCCATTGTTATCCCGATCGCATTGTGTTTTCGAGAAATAATTTAAAGGCGCGATGCGAATTGCGGCTTTGCCGGGCTTACCTCTGCGGGTTTGAATCAACCTTTGTGTGTTGCCGACCTGACATCTTTGCCGATGCTCGATTGCATCCTCGTAATCCGTGCTTGCTGATCGGCGATCCAACGATGGAGTGGGCCCTCGATGCTGATTTTCGATATGTTTTTCGATACTTCCAGATTTACTAGAAGCATCAGGGGTATGTGATGGAACGGTAGACCGAAATTGTCCATGAAAGCATTCATGAACCGCTCCGAATGAACCACCGACATCACACGTTCGCCACTCATGAATTGCAGCACGCTGGTAATGCTGTGCCCTGCACCGATACTGTTGTTGATGAATTGGTTGTACTGCCGGTGCAGGGGGTCGAAGTCAATTTCCTTGTCGACCATGATCTGACTCAGATAGAACAAGCCGATGGCTAACCTGAAGTACCCCAGCGCCTGCTTGCTGTTACTGGCGATTTTGGCGATTGCAAGGATTCGTTGTTGTGCGTAGTCGTCAAGCATCCCGGTCACCTGCACTTAAAACCCGATTAAAACATGCTTAAGAGCAATATAGTTATAAGAGTAAATATTTTTACCACACACTTGTACGGAGATTGTTTTGAAAACCAAGTTTTGATGACATTATTCGGACTTCTCCTAAAATTTTACCAAGGGCAGGTATGGCATTGATCTCGGTTGGATATGGTTCGCATATTGGCTTGGCAGCACTCGTAATTACGTTAGGCATTTCGCCGGTGCTTGCCCAAAACGCCGAAACCCGCGCGAAAACACCGGGAATGTTGTCGCAGGAAATGCTGGATCGCCAGAATGCCGAGCGCCAGCCGTTACCGTCGCTCGCCGGTGGCGGCGAAGAATTTCGTCCGGTCCAACCAAAGAAGGACTACATACTGCCGGCACTGGAAATCATCGCTTTCGACGTGCTCCTGAACCGAGTCAACAACACTTTTGACAAGAGCACCGACGATTACGCGGTCACCATGGGCTCATGGAAACGCAATCTGAAAAGCAGTTGGGTGATCGATCGCGATCCGTATGAAACCAATCAGATCGGCCATCCGTATCAAGGGGCGATGTATCACATGTTTGCCCGGTCGGCCGGCATGAGTTACTGGGAATCCGCCGCTTACACATTCGGAGGCAGCGTATTCTGGGAAATTTTCGGTGAAACCACCACGCCGTCACGCAACGACCAGATCGCCAGCGGCATTGCCGGCAGTTTCTTGGGTGAATCGCTGTTCAGGATGTCGAGCCTGATGCTGGAAAAAAATACCAGATTGTCGCCGTTCTGGCGTGAAATGAGCGCTGCCGCGATCTCGCCGGCCACCGGTTTCAACCGCTATGCATTCGGGCGGCGTTTCGATGCCGTCTTCAATAATCGCGACCCGGCCTACTATGGGCGTTTCCAAGCCGGTGCCGTCACTACCGTCTCCGAAACACGCGGCAGTTCCGCACGTTTCGACCGCAATGAACTTCAGGCAAGTTTCGCCATGGACTATGGCTTGCCCGGCAAGGGCGGCTACAACTATTTACGCCCGTTCGACTATTTCAACTTCGAATTCAATGGGTCATCGTCGAATGGTATCGAAAGCATTCTGAACCGTGGCTTGCTGGTCGGCACAAAATATGAAATGGGTCCGATGCATCGCGGGATATGGGGCCTGTATGGCAGCTTCGATTACATCGCGCCACAGTTTTTCCGGGTTTCCACTACCGCGCTTTCGCTCGGTACGACAGCACAGTGGTGGCTGACCAAGACCATGGCATTGCAGGGCACAGGCATGGCTGGCATCGGCTACGCGGCAGCGGGCTCGGTACGCACCATCGGGCTGCGCGATTACAACTATGGCCTGGCGCCGCAAGCGTTATTGTCCCTGCGACTGGTGATGGACGAGCGGATTGCCCTGGCACTCAATGCCCGCCAGTATTATGTCAGTCGCGTCGCAGCCGCAAAATCCGGCGGCACCGAAAACATTACCCGTGCCGACCTTTCCCTGACGATGCGTGTGAAAGATGATCATGCGGTAGCGCTGAAATATCTGCATTCCCGTCGCAACAGCTCGGTCGCTGCATTCGGCGACCAGACGCAGGCGCGGGACACGGTCGGTTTGTATTACACCTTGTTGGGCAAGGATGGGTTCGGCACCGTGGACTGGCGCTAAAACTGAGTGTAATGAATGAAAGTACGATCAGCCGCGTGAGGTGCGATAGCGATTCTTGCCTGCATGCTTCGCTTCATAGAGCGCCTGATCGGCACGCCTGATCAGCACATCGACGTCGACGCCGTCATCCGGGTAAAAACTCACGCCGATACTGGCGGTGACCGTTACTTCTACGCCATCGATGAGGTATGGCTGGGACAATTCGCGGATGATCGTGGTGGCAGGTCGATCAATGTCGGATAGCTCAGAGATATCGCCGATCACCACCATGAATTCATCACCGCCCAGTCGGGCGATGGTGTCCTCTTCCCGTGTCGCAAAACGCAGCCGTTCGGATGCCATGATGAGCAGCTTGTCGCCGCAATCATGGCCGTGTGCGTCGTTGACGGCCTTGAAACCGTCCAAATCCAGGTACATCACGGCGATGCGGTGCTGCGTACGCTTTGCATGCAGCAGCAAGGTTACCAGCCGGTCCAGCAGCAGGCGCCGGTTGGGTAGGCCGGTAAGGGCATCGTGCAGTGCCAACTCCTTGTGGATGCGGGCGTACTCCGCCACTTCCTTGTAAAGCAACCGCACTTCCAGAATGTTGTGGATCCGCTGCCTGACTTCTACCAGATCGTAAGGCTTGGTAATGAAGTCGCGGGCGCCGGCTTCGAGTGCCGCGATCTTGAACCGTGGCTGCGCCGTTATTGCCAGCACCGGCAGGTATGAATCCTCTTCGATCTGCTTGAGCTTCTCCATGACCTCGAAACCATCCATGCCCGGCATGTTCAGGTCCAGCAGGATTAAGTCATAGCGATTTTCTTCATGCAGCCGGAACACGTCGTTCGGTTCGGTAGTGGAAGTTACGCTGGTGTAGCCCGCCTGATAAAGAATGGCCGCCAGGAGGTCGACGTTTTCCGCGCGGTCGTCGACCACAAGAAGTTTTGCATTCAGGATAGCGTCCTGCTTGATCATGCATTGTGCCTTGGAGACGGGATAGAAAAATTGGCCCGGTACGACGATTATGATGCCACACGGTAACGGAAACCATTTATCGGGTCGGTACGGTAGCCCGCATAGAGCCGAGTGGGGGGAAAAGATCCGCAACGACTGATTGACAGCCTCGGGCGCTACCGCTCATCATCCGTGACCTTTACGCATGATCGTTCGCTTTTATTTCTCAAACACAATATTGTATCGGACTATCAATGAATAGACTTACATTATCGCTGGCTGTGGTGGCAGTCGGTGGCCTGACTGCCTGTGGCGGCGGCTCCAATTCCCCAGCGGCAAACAGCCCTGGCAGCAAAAGCACCTTGCTCTCGCAAGCGACGGTTGCCACTGTTTCGGTTGCCGAACTTAATTTAAAGGCCACGTCAACCGGCTTGCTCGCCTTGAGTGGCCCTGCAAAATGTGATGTGACATTAAAATCCATCGACTACCAGACACCTGGCGTCCAGCCCGGTGAAGTCACCAATGCGACAGCGGCAGTGCTATTGCCTTCCGGTCCGAATTGCCCGACCGGCCCAGCGCCGTTGCTGGCTTACGCGCACGGTAGTGAAGTCTCAAAAGCCTACACGCTGGCAAAAGTCGACAACCCTGAAACATACCTGCTGATGTCACTGTATGCGGCGCAGGGCTATGTCGTCGTTGCCACCGACTATCTGGGCTACGCCGGCTCACGCTATCCTTACCATCCTTATCTGCACGCGGACTCCGAAGCGAGCAGCGTGATCGACTCGATACGGGCTGCCCGGCGCGTGGCCGGCGACGCTGGCGTTGCGCTGTCGGGCAAGGTCATGCTCACCGGGTACTCTCAAGGTGGCCACGCATCGATGGCAACCCATCGTGCGATCGAACGCGATATTCCCGGCGAGATCAACGTCGTGGCAGGTGGCCACATGGCCGGTCCTTACAACCTCGCACAGGCGATTGTCGAAGGCGCCACAAAGCCGGTCGCAGCAGGTCAGTTCTTTGCGCCGTTTTTCATCACTGCCTGGCAAAAGGTGTATGGCGGCATCTACCGTACCACCGACGAGGTGTTTCGCGCACCATATGCGGCGGATATTGAAAATATTTTCCCTGGTGCTTTCGACTACACCACCATGCTGCAAGCCGGCAAGGTACCGGCGGATGTGAATTATTTGCCGGTCTTGTTTCAGCCGGCTTATCTCGCCGATCTGCAACGCAATCAGTCGAGCCCTACTCTACAGGCCGCACGCCGTAATACTTTGCTCGGCTGGAACCCGAAGTCCCGGATGGCGCTGTGCAGCGGCGCGCAGGACCCGACAGTAGGTTTTGAATTGCACGCCAAGGCAGCGCAAGCGGATTTTGCCTCGCGTGGCATCACCGTGCCGGTGATCGACGTCGATCCGATCATTCGTGGCCTGGCAGTGGCTTCCGGCAAGCCGGTCGATCTCGAGCAGTACCATGGCATTACCGCACCGCCACTGTGCATGGCGGCGTTGCGCGAGCAGTTGTTCGACCCGGCGCGCTGAAGATAGCCTGCGGGTTCGAGAGGGATAACAATCGTGACTTTCATCGACCCGCGGGCGCAAGTCATCCTGCAGCATCCATTTGCTTTTGCCTGGACGGTGCTCAAAGCTTTTCGCGCCAACCAGGGTTTGCTCCTGGCTGGCGCTGTCGCCTATTACGCACTGCTTTCGATCGTCCCGTTGCTGATTCTGTCGGTCATTGCATTGTCCCAGGTGATTGAGGAAGCACTTCTGCTGCAGACGCTGGCGCGTTATCTGGAGTGGCTTATACCTGGACAATCCGCTTCGGTGGTAGCCGAACTTGCGAATTTCCTGGAGCACCGCGACGTAATTGGCTGGGTATTGCTGGGGACTATGATTTTTTTCAGTTCACTGGCATTTACAGTGCTGGAAAATGCCATGTCGGTAATTTTTTTGCACCGCGTTGCGATTCGCCGTCGACATTTTCTGGTGTCGGCTGTGCTGCCCTACTGCTACATTCTGTTTCTGGGAGTCGGCTTGTTGCTGACTACACTCGTGTCGGGAAGCCTGCAGGCAATTGGTCAGGAAAATGTCGAATTTCTCGGGCGCAGCTGGTCACTGAGCGGCGTATCCGGGGTGTTGCTGTATTGCGTGGGCCTGGCGGGTGAAATATTTGTTCTGACATCGGTCTACCTGGTGATGCCGGTGGGCCGGCTGTCGCTGCAGCACGCGCTCGTCGGCGCGGTGACGGCGACGATCCTCTGGGAAATCACGCGCCATGTTCTGGTATGGTATTTCTCGACACTTTCTCAAGTCAGTGTAGTTTACGGTTCCCTGACCACGGCCATCGTCGTGCTGCTGAGCCTGGAAATTGCCGCAACGCTGTTGCTCCTGGGCGGCCAGGTAATTTCGGAGTACGAACGGATTGGCAGGCAAGCGCCGGGTACCCCGGTGACAGGCCTACGAACTGACTAGCACGCCGATCGGTTGGTCTTTTTCTTTTTCTTTTTCTTTTTCTTTTCCTTTTTATGCAAATGCAAATGCAAATGCAAATGCAATGATTTTTCGTTTTCAAAGCGGATGCGGGTCGGAATGGTGACCACTAAAGTTAGCACGAACAACAGCGGATATAGTCGGCAAGTCAGGGAAGCGCACCGAGCAGCCGAATTATCCGGTCGGTTTCAGGAGGCGGTTGGCGAGGGCGACGTGTAAAGCTGAGGTATCCGTGTTGCGGTTGGCACTCGGTTATGAGATCAATGTCAACATGCTGTTCAAATGGCGTTGTCAATATTGGGCGGATCTGTTTCGAACGTCACTGGGTGAGCCGGCAGTATCGTTATCGGTTAGGATGATTTCGCCGAAGTCGGTTGCCACACCCTAGCTAATTGAGTGAGCGCTGGCCGGTGTCGGTGTTTGCGTGTTGCTTGTTTTCTAGGGCGGGAACTTTACCCGCAAGAGCACGCGCCCTACCGAGCGCACAAAAAAAATCCCGCCAACTGGGGCGGGAAAAATCTGTATCGTTCAGATACAGAGGAGACAGCTGAAGTATCGCGATTTACCAGTTCTTCTGCCAATCTCGATTTCGAATGTCTGATATCATTTTCATGAATGTCATGATGAAAAAAGCCCGCGCTGTCTATGAGGCGCGGGCTTTTATGTCTCCTCGTTTGTATTCCACGAAATAGATTTTTTATAACCACATATAGAGTCTGCACCAATTCAAGAAAAGTGCCAAGAGATAATTTTTTCAAGCATACGTGCCTGAAAAAGCTCACTGCAGCAAGCTGGTGCCGTCAAGATGTTGGATTTGCATTTGCATGTCCGTCTCCGCAAGTCGTGATGCGCGGCTAAGGCGCGGCATTCTTGCCAGCAAGATCACGCCGACGAATGACGTGCCCAATCCAATCGCAATCCAGCGCCACATGGCACGGTTTTTCCAAGCCGAAGCAAGTACGCCGAGCCAGACCGCCAGCACCAGGTGCAACCCGATGATCCACCCCAAAGCAATGATTGACATGATTCAATCGCCTATGATTTAACTGGTTTAATTTTGCCTTGTGGCACCAGATATGACCATAGCTGCAACAATATTTGACATACGCCGACCACATTTCGGGCGTTTTTATTTCATTCCCAGTCGCCATAGCGACGTAACTTCCTGCCGGCGAGCAGCATGCAGCACGTCGGTAATATCCATCGACCGCGGATGGTGCGGCAATACGTCCGTGCGGCCCAGCACGGTAAGCCCGGCGGTCTCGATCATTTCCAGTAATGTGGCCCGCGAGCGCAGGCCCAGGTGCTCCGCCAGATCGGACAAGATCAGCCAACCCTCGCCACTTTTTTGCAAGTGCGTGGCCAGGCCACCCAAAAATCCGCGCAACATTCGGCTATCGGGATCGTAGACTGCATGTTCCAGCGGCGAACTCGGACGTGCCGGAACCCACGGCGGGTTGCACACGATCAGTCCTGCCTGCCCTGGCGGGAACAGGTCCGCATGGACGACCTCCACCTGTTCGAGGTACCCAAGCTGGCGCAGATTGTCTCTGGCGCACGTCAGCGCCCTCTGGTCCATGTCGGTGGCGATGATGCGTTGGATGCCCCGTTGCGCAAGCACTGCGGCCAGAACGCCGGTGCCGGTGCCGATGTCAAACGCGGTGTCAACCGCCGGCAGCGCCGCACTTGCTACCAATCCGACGTATTCACTGCGAATTGGTGCGAACACACCATAGTGTGGATGAATGCGCGCGCCGAGTGCTTCGACTGCGACACCCTTCTTGCGCCACTCATGCGCGCCGATCACCCCCTGTAATTCGCGCAGAGAAACCACTGCTGTAGTTGGCACGGCGGCGCTGGCTGCCGTCGGTTCCGGGGCCGTGCCATAGGCTTCGGTACAAGCCGCTCGCACATCCGGCGCCCGCCGCAGGGGAATCACATACGCGGCATCGAATGGCACCAGTAATCTTCCCAGGGTGCGCGCACGTTGCGCCTGGGCTTGCCGATGCGCGTTGAATACGTCCGTCATCGTTGGCGCCGCTGGCGGCGTTACAACTGCGGTGCGTGCTTTGCGCGGCTTCTGTGCGGAGCGATCGATACGCCGTGCCAACGCTTGCAGCAACTGTCGGGCATTTTGAAAATCGCCTCGCCAAAGCATCGCCGTGCCCTCAGAGGCCAGCCGGTATGCCGCATCGGCAGTCATCCGGTCGTCGGCAATCACCACACGCGGCGGCGGCGGCAAACCAGCACTGGAATGCCAGCGGGCACTACACGGCAGATTGGCCTCGACCCAATGAATGATTGATGACGACATATGCGTGTCAGTTACGCGGATCGGTGCTGGAGGTGCGCGTCACGCGGCCGGTAGCCTGCTCGATGTGGACGTTGAACAGGCGGCTTTCCTGATTTTCAAGATAGCGGTAGTCCCAAACTTCTTCCTTGAGTCGGCTGAAATTGACGACCGTACGTGGCTTGCCGAGCAGGCGTCGAACTTCGTCACGACTGATGCCGGGTTTGACGCGGGCGAGGTTCTCAGGCGAGAGAGCCTGGTGGTAGCCAGTTAATTTGCCGTTGGTGTCGATCGTAAAGATCCAGGTGCGGGAACCCTCCGGGCCCTTGGGATATTCGAGGATACGGGTGCCGTCTTCGTCTTCCCAAGTGGTCTCAGGCTTGCCCATGGCATTGCGCACGTCGCCCTCGGCGGATATGCCCACGGCCAATTTCTCCAGGCCGAGCTCCTGTACAGGACGTCCGTCCTTGTCGCACCCCAGACCTGACAGGCCAAGTAACAAAATCATCATGCCAGCCGCCATGCGTCGCATTGCCTACTCCTTCAATGAGCGCGCATTATAAAGCGTGTCGTGACATGGGTCGGCTTTGATCAAAAGCAATGGTTCAACGGCTTTCCAAAGCTGCAAACGCTGTCTTTTCTGCCGGCTGTATTAACCCTTGCGACAGCTTCAATGTAACACTTGAGGCGTGCGCTGCGCCGGGATGAAGTGGTTCAATTGCCGCCACCCGCACTGCCGGCCTTTCGGTAGGGTTAATGCTACCAGCCGGCGAACTTGTCGCAGGTGGTGAGCTGATCGCAGCTGGTGAAATCATTGGCGGCGCGTTCATGGCTGGCGGTTCTGTGGGTTGCTGGTTCATCACTGGTGAAGCTGTCGGCATCTGAACCGGTCCGATACTGGCAGATTTAGGGCCCCCGCCTTCACAAACGGAAGTTGGCAATCTGTAGACGCCGGCGACGAGTTGGTACACAGCACGTTCGGTCACCATGCGTACGGCTTTTTGAATCGGCTCCTGCGCCTTGTCGGCGGCGCTGATGTCGATTACGCTGTCCGACAGAAAACGGAATATGCCGGCCCGAACTTCGGTGCCGATAATCTGTTTTTGAAAACTGGCAACTTCGACAACTTGCAACGTTCGCGTATTAACTAATCGTAAATCGATTGCCACATCCAGTACGGCGTAGCGACCGCTTACCCCGACGCTACCGGCGGTACCTTCGAGACTTCCGCTGCGCACGTTGTAGTTGACCTCGGTAATGCCGCCGACGATATGGTAATCCGAGCCGACAACGCTTCCTGCGAGGGTACGGCGAAACGGATTTTCCGGGGTATTCGTGCTGTCGCCGATCAGCTTGTTGTCACTGTACTTGAATTCTATTTCTGCGACGGAGGTATCCAGGCGCTCGACGATTGGCAGCTTGGTGTATGACAACGCGGATATGACCATCAATGCCGCGCCTTGCGTAATGCGTTTGCCATTGACCAGGTCTTGCTTGCCTGAATAGTCCTCCACGCGGCCCACGGCAAATCGCGCCGGTGGCAGGCGTGCGTTTTTCAGATGATCGCCCAGGCAACTAAGGGCTTCTGTGTAGTTGGTAGTATTGGCAATTACCTTTGCGCCGGAGAGCGGCGTGACATAACGATCGGCATCGAACCTCGGTAGCGATCCGCAACCCGACAACACGCTCGCCAATGTTCCCATGAACACATACGAGCTAACTTTAACTAGTGATTTACGCATTTTTATCTAACCTGATTGTAGGGCGCTACATTGTTATTGAACGTATGCAAAGGTTTGCGGTAGCTATCCAGCCTTTACAACATTGCCTGACGATGGTCTCGTGACTAAGCAAGCGCCTTTCAGTCAGACTGCAAATTTATTTGCACTGCCTTAACAGCTCTCACAAAAACATAAGCTTGATGCTATTTAATTAACTATCATCGTAAAAAAATTTTTATTGCTTAATACATCGCTCGTTACTTATAAGTTGCATAGACAGGCGCACCACCTGGCGATGTTCCATTGTGTGCCACTGCGGTATTACTAACTGCTGCCGTGCTATTGGAAGCGGCGGCTTCATTATCTTTTGATTTATCCGAAGAAAACCCGATCCGCGCTTGTTGCGAACCTTTATTGATTTGCGAAGCACTGACCACGACCGTATTATTTGATCCAGTGGTAACCACATTGACTAAATTACCGATGGCCGATGCTGTGAAGCCCCACTTTGGCGATGCGTTGACTACTTTATTCATTGCGCTGTCGCGAGTACCGCTGACCGTCGCATCCATATCACCGGCATCGCGCATGCTGTAAGGCGCCTCGAATGTCGAAGACAGGGATTCCTCCATTGTTTGAGCACTGGCAGATGTCGCAACTACGCAGATTACAACAGCCACTGAATTGAAAACATTTTTAAACATTGCATACCCAGAAAATTTGAATTCTTTCAAGCGCATTGAACTCTACGCTTGAAAAAGGTTTTTACTAAAAAATTACCGTGTCTTTACGCCGAAAGACATGTTGTTGCCAATAGCTGTTGTGCTGATCTTGATGTTGGCAGCAGGATCGTCGCGGTAGTTGGTGATTGCAGTGATGTTTCCGGTGTTGCACTGTGCCAACGAGCTGACCAGTGAACCGACGTTACTGAAATCCCTGATGGCGCCATCTTTTTTTACAGCGAAGTTGTTGTTGCTTGGGTTTTTATCCGTGGTCAAATCCCAGCCAATCGATGCATTGTTACCAATCGCGGTCGTGGTGACTTCCAGATTCCCACCAATTTTAGGGCGGGTAACTGTGCTGACTGCACCGATGTCGCCACTGTTTTGCTGAACCAGCGCCACGTGTGCGCTACGTACGCCAACCAGGTCAGATGAAAAATTGTTACCGATAGCGGTCACGTCAATTTGCACGTTGCCAGGTGTGATAACAATAGCCTGATCACCGTTGCTTTTAACATTACCGCTATTACTTTGGCTGAATGTTCCAACCGCGCTATAGACCGACTTCAACAGCAAACCGCTGGCTGCGCTGGCGGGCGTAAAAACAGTGGTGATTTCGTTGGTGATGTTGTTATGGACTTCAGTGGTTGTATTATTTTTGATTTCGATATTACAATCGCTAGCAGTACAAGTAGCAAATGCTGAAGAGGCGACGCCAGTTGCTAAAATCAAGACAACGTTTTTTACCAGGAAATTCAGAGTGTTCATGTTTTCTTTCAGTTGAGGTAATTAAAAAATTCCAAAATACTTTTTATCACTGCGTACCTTTAAAATCGGGCGGTTTGTTAATTTTTTACAGAATAAATTAACATTCAGTCAGTGTGGTAACAGCAATTTATTGTTTTTTTGAAAGCATAATTATACTACGTGATGTAAAAAAAATATCTATATAGCAACGTATTACTTGCTTCAAAAATAATTTTTTGACAGTATTTTTAATGCGTGCTGTAGAGAAACACTTAATTTCGCCTTGGCAGGCAACCTCTGTTTAAACTCGGTGGAAATACTGCTTAAAACACGCAAAGGGAACGGTTGGGTTGCATTTATTTTGTATTGGGGCAGCGTACCCATCGGCCACGCCTGGCTCAAGGTCTTCCGTGTGTAGCAGTGCGCTCTGCGCAAGCACATCGGCAGAATTGATATCAGGATTCTCGCCAAGTGCAGCCGTGCGGTCCCGTAGCCGGGGAAGAGGTACCCGCCGCTGCGCCTGCATTGCGTCGAACACTTGAGAAAAGTTATTTTCAAATGAGGCTGCCACGGCAGCCAGCTCGTGAGGTAACGCGAGGTTGTTGTCCGGAGGGTCCGCGATGGAGCTGGTGCGCCTCCATATACCTGTCTACCGTATCTTGGGTTCGACACGAAAAGTTTCCCAGGCTCATGAAAACCAGCGTCCCGGGCGACGATCTGAACATGCACGGTGGCACTTCCTCGATTGAATTGCGATGCGCTCAGACGTACCAGATGTGGCAATTCGTTCGGTGCTTCGTCGAGCCATCGCGTCAATACGTCGTCGAAATTCAAGAGTACTGGCCGATGCCGGACGCGTCGAGATAGTTGTCAGCGTGTCGGCACCGGCTTGCAGCTGCAGTTGCACGATGGGCGCCGTGCCAAACGAGCGTAGATTAATGGAAAGGGAGCGGGCGGATTCGATAACGGGTCAATACCATTCAAGGCTGCCAGTGGCAACGCTAGCAATGCCATCCATCCAGAGTTGACATACGCTGCGCGGCAGCGTATTCGCAAATCACGGTAATGTACTGGTTCTATATACAGTATTATTAACTATTACAATATTGTTGCCGTCCGATTTTGCCCATGCGTTTTGATCTGGAAAAAGTACGTCTGGCCTTCGTCGACCTTGAGACTACCGGTGCTACTGCGACGGTCGATTCGATCACCGAAATCGGTATCGTCGAAGTTGATTGCAACGGCACGCGGGAGTGGAGTAGTCTGGTTCGCCCACTTGCTCGCATCTCTCCTTTCATAGAATCGCTGACCGGCATTTCCAATGAGATGGTCGCCGACGCACCGCCTTTCGACTTGTTGGCCGAGGAGTTGCATGCGCGCCTCGACGGTTGCCTCTTCATCGCACACAATGCGCGCTTCGATTACGGCTTCCTGAAAAATGCATTTCGTCGCTGTGGTCTCGAGTTCAAGCCGCAAGTACTGTGTACCGTAAAACTTTCGCGCAAGCTATTCCCCGGATTCGGTCGACACAACCTCGATTCCTTGATCGAGCGGCACCGCCTGCCAGTGACACAGCGCCATCGTGCGCTTGGTGATGCTCGTCTGATCTGGCATTTCTGGCAAACGCTCTACCGCACCCTGCCACCGGAACACATTGCACAAGCCGTGCAAAGCCTGACGGCGCGCCCAAGCTGGCCTTCGCATCTGGACCCGGCCTGCATCGATGAGATGCCCGACACTTATGGGGTCTATCTCTTCTACGACGACACCACGCTGCCTCTATATGTTGGCAAGGCCAATCAGTTGCGGCGCCGGGTGCTGTCGCACTTCAGCGGCGACCATCGATCTTCCAAGGAAATGTTGCTATCGCAGCAGGTGCGCCGCATAGAATGGATCGAAACGGTGGGTGAAGTCGGCGCGCTGCTGCATGAAGCCGTTTTGGTGAAGCGATTGCAACCGGCGCATAATCATCAGCTACGCCGCAGTGACGAAGTTTGTGCATGGCGCCTAGTGCAGCGAGACGACACATTTCGTCTGGCGCTGGTGCAATCGGACGACTTGTTTTTTGGTGCCGAAGACAATCTTTATGGACCGTTTGCCAGCCATCGCAAGGCGACCGACGCGTTACGTTCGTTGGCTGACGCACACCAGCTATGCCACGCTTTGCTCGGCCTGGAAAAGGTTCGTGCCGGAAAGCCGTGCTTCGGCAGTCAGGTCAAGCGCTGTCTGGGTGTGTGTACCGGTGTCGAGCCTGCAACCATGCATCTGGAACGTATGGCGGCGGCCCTGACCTCATGGCGATTGCCGCCCTGGCCTTACGATGGTGCAATTGGCTTGCGTGAAGGCAATGGCATGCACGTGCTTTACAACTGGGGATTTATTGGAAGTGTCGTAGCGGGAGATATGGAGGGTGCAAGAGCGCTGGCGGCTACTGGGCCACCAGCATTCGATCGGGATGTATTCCAGATTTTGAAAAGTCGTCTGCCAGCACTTTCCAATGACATCATGCTTTTGAGCTGATTTTCAGGAAAGATTGAATCTTTTCCTGAAAGCACCTCATTGTTTATTTCGTTAGTTAATTACGAACGCTCGGCCGTGGGACAAGGCCAACAGCGGCTGGTCGGCTAGTAATAGGATCCGTATCCATGTAAAAGTTGCCCAACATGCCATGTAGAGAAAAGTCTTCTATTGGTGACTGCCTGAGGCTGCTGCGTGGTGAACTGCTTTCGGATGGACTGTCCAACGTGGAAGCGACTATATTCCAATGTTTGACAAATCCCCGCATTGCACTTTTTGCCCGCGCGATTGTCCGCGGTAATTGCTCCCTTGTTTTTATTCTGGGTGGCAGCGAACTGCGGGATATTTCACTGTCGGCCGAGCTGGCATAATGCGGCCGGGAAATAGCGAGTGATTCGCTACGCACCTCCGGAAGCATGTCTGCTGGATTTGTTAACGGTGCAATATGTTCAAGAGTGGAAGGTGCGGAAAAACATCGTACAAGAGGCGAGACCATTTGATAGACCTGAAAAGTTAAGAAAACTTGTTGCTGTGAAATTTCTTTCACACCGATATGGCAAATCGTACCGATATTAGCAAAAGAATAACTTTACCATTGCGAAGGCGCGTTGTAAAACCCGAAGTGTCTTTTCTTTAATAAATTACAACAAAATTCGAGTTCTTGATCAGCCAATGTGCGGCACCCCTTTTACATTTCCCAAAAACATAGCCTCGAAAGTAAACGTTTTATGACAAGAAAGTGTCGAGCGTTGGCAATGAAGCAAGTAAAAATATTCTTCATTGCAATATTTTTTTTAACGTTCTATTCCCCTGACAGCCACGCTGCCGTGGTTTCAGTTGCTGTAGCAGCAAACATTCAGTATGCCTTTGCTGAATTACAGGCAGCATTCGAAGGACAAAGCGTTCATCGACTGCTGCCTAGCTTCAATTCTTCCGGCCGCCTGGTGAGTCAGATTAGCCTCGGCGCGCCCTTCGATGTCTTTCTCGCCGCCGATACAGACTATCCTCAGGCCGTGCAGCGTGCAGGTTTTGCGGCGACACCGCCGGTGGTCTATGCGCAGGGTGTTCTGGTGCTCTGGACCTTGAACGCACTGAATTTGTCGGAGTGGCAGAAAACCCTTGCCGCTAGCAGTGTCAAGCGCATCGCCATCGCCAACCCGGCAACGGCGCCTTACGGCCGCGCCACGGAACAAGCATTGGTGTATTACGGCTTGCGCCCCACCCTCGAATCGAAGCTGGTATTTGCCGAAAGTATCGCGCAAACAAATCAATACATTCATGCCAGGGCTGTCGATATCGGCTTCACGGCAAAGTCGGTGGTCACCAGTGCCGCATTGCGCGGTCAGGGATTTTGGGTAGAAGTCCCGGCGCAATCCTACCGGCCGATCCTGCAGGCGATGCTGATCACAAAACATGGCATCTCCAATCAACCCGAGGGGTCGCGGCAATTTCATGATTTCATGCTGTCGCCCACCGCGCGGCAAATATTGATGCGTAACGGCTACCTGCCGCCATGAATACGATCTTCGCAATCGTTACCGGCTTCGAGCAAACCGGCAGTATCGCCCTGCTCGACGTCGAGATGGCCGGGCTACACTTGACCGCGATGCTGGTCGGCACTGCAAGCAAAACACCCGAATGGATGCCGGGAATGCATGTCAGAGTGCAGTTTGCCGAAATCGATGTCGCTCTGGCAAAAAACATGGCGGGGCTGGTGAGCCTGCGTAATCGGCTTCCGGCTGCAGTCACGGCAATCGAACATGGGCGCATACTCACGAAGGTCACGCTAAACGCGGCAGGCAACACGCTGGCATCCTTGATAACGACCCGGGCTGCAACGGCACTTTCCCTGCAGGTCGGTGATCAGGTGGAAATGCTGATCAAGTCCAGTGCGCTGCAAGTCGTACCCCACCGCGCTTTGCAAGGCGAATCCGGATGAGCGCGATCGACTGGCTGCCACTGTGGCTGACCTTGCAACTGGCCACACTCACCACGATCGTGCTGTTGATCATCGGGTTGCCGCTTGCTTACAAAATGGCTTACAGCCGTAACCGCTTTAAACCGGTATTCGAAGCCTTGATCAGCATGCCCCTGGTACTGCCGCCCTCCGTGCTCGGGTTTTATCTGTTGCTGGCGTTCAGCCCACAAAGTTCGTTCAGCCGATGGCTTGATCACTGGCTCGGCGTGCAACTGGCGTTCAGCTTTGCCGGATTGTTGATTGCCTCCATAATTTTTAGCTTGCCGTTCATGGTGCAGCCTCTGCAGGCCGGATTCCAGCATCTGCCGCAGTCGCTCCTTGAGGCTTCGCGCACACTCGGCAAACCGGACCACGTGACGCTGTTTCGTGTTCTGCTGCCGAACATGAAGGGAGCGTTGCTTACAGCGACGGTACTCAGCTTTGCGCACACGATCGGCGAATTTGGCGTGGTGCTGATGATTGGCGGGAATATTCCAGGTGTGACGCGGGTCGCGTCGATCGCCATCTACGATCATGTGGAGAGCCTGCGTTATGCCAGCGCCCATGCGTATTCGGCAGTGCTGCTGCTGCTGTCGTTCGCGATTCTGTTGACGGTGTACGTCTTGAACCGGCGTTGGCAATGATGTCGCCGGTAACCACCCGGGCCGGCAGCCGGATCGAACTGCTGCTGCAAAAACGGTTACATCACCCATGCGGAACTCTCGAGCTGCAGTTGGAGGCTACCGTCGCTGCTGGACAGTTCATCGCCTTGTTCGGGCCATCCGGCGCCGGTAAAACATCGATTTTGCGCATGCTGGCCGGGCTGGCGCAGCCGGACGCCGGACGCATCGTCGTCGATGGCGAAGTATGGTTCGACAGCGCCAGGCGCATCGACCTGGCGCCGCAACGACGCCGCATCGGATTGGTGTTCCAGGATTACGCCCTGTTTCCCAACCTGTCGGTTCGCGACAATATCGCCTATGCCACCAGGCCGAACGATCGTCCTTGGGTCGACGAGCTACTGGAGTTGATGCAGTTGGTAGCATTGCAGCACCTGCGTCCGGGAACGTTGTCCGGCGGGCAGAAACAGCGCGTGGCGTTAGCCCGTGCCGTCGCCCGAAAGCCGGCGTTGCTGTTGCTCGACGAGCCGTTGGCCGCGCTCGATACCTCATTGCGGTTACAACTGCAGGACGATCTGGCCTTGCTGCATCAGCGCCTGGCGTTGTGCACGATCATGGTCAGCCATGATCTGGGAGAAGTATTCCGTCTGGCCGATTGCGTCTGGCGTCTGGAAAACGGCCGCATCGCACAAAGCGGCGCGCCGGCTTCAGTGTTTCGCCAGCCACGGATTGCCGGCCGGCTCGCGCTGCACGGCCAAGTGCTGGCTATCAACAAGGAAGAAGTCGTCACCGTCGTCTCGCTGCTGATCGGCCGCGATATCGTCGACGTAATGGGCAGCGACGAGGATGCGGCTGCCTTGCAAATAGGCGCTACCGTGACATTGACCGGCAACACATCCGGCGCTCTGCACTTATGTGCAGGCGGCGGCTGATCAAGCCCGGGTTGCAGCCTGCAAAGCTGTCATACTGTCGGTCGTCCGATTGCCACCGTTCTGCGTCCATGACTACCGTTAAAAATCTCTTTTCCTATCCGATCGCCGAAGCCCGCAAGATAAAGCCGGCGCCTTTCCTGCCGATGTCGCGGGCAGAAATGGATCAGCTCGGCTGGGATGTCTGCGATGTCATTCTGGTGACGGGCGATGCGTATATCGATCACCCGAGTTTTGGAATGGCGCTGATCGGTCGCTTGCTTGAAGCACAGGGATTCAGGGTGGGCATCATCAGTCAGCCGGACTGGCTGTCGGTCGACGCATTCCGGGCGCTGGGCAAACCGCGCCTGTATTTCGGTGTCACGGCTGGCAACATGGATTCCATGGTCAATCGTTATACGTCCGATCGTAAGATCCGCTCGGACGACGCCTATACACCGAATGGCGAACCCAACAAGCGGCCGGACCGGGCACTGGTCGTGTATGCGCAGCGGGCCAAGGAAGCCTATCCCAAAACGACCATCGTGATCGGCAGCATCGAAGCCAGCCTGCGGCGCATCGCCCACTATGACTACTGGTCCGACAAGGTGCGGCGTTCGGTGCTACCGGACTCGAAAGCCGACATCCTGTTGTTCGGCAATGCCGAACGGGCGCTGGTGGCGCTGACGCATCGCCTGGCTGCTGGCGAGCCGGTCAAGTCGATCCGCGATCTGCGTGGTACGGCGTTCATGACCAAGCCGGGCTGGTTGCCCGCCGCCGACTGGAGCGAAGCCAATTCGACGCGAGTCGACACACCAGGGCGCGTGGAGCCGCATCTCGATCCGTACGAGATGAAGGAAAAGAACACGTCGTCCTGTGCCACTGGCGCTGGTGGTTCAGCCACGGACGCACAGGCGAACATGCCGGCCGCAGCCACGGCCACAGCCACGGTGGCGGTTGAAAAGCCGATGCTGTTCCTGTCGCGCCAGGAGCGCCAGGCAGCCTTGAAAGAGCAGCGCGACAAGACCGTAATTCGCCTGCCGTCCTATGATGTCATCAAGGACGACCCGGTGCTGTACGCGCATGCTTCACGTGTGTTCCACCTCGAATCCAATCCCGGCAATGCGCGGGCGATGGTGCAGGGTCATGGCGAGCGCGACGTCTGGCTCAACCCGCCGCCCCTGCCGCTGGCCATGGACGAGATGGACGGCGTCTACGACATGAATTACGCTCGGGCGCCCCACCCCAGCTATGGCAAGGCAAAGATTCCCGCCTGGGACATGATCCGCTTTTCCGTCAATATCATGCGCGGATGCTTCGGCGGCTGCACCTTCTGTTCGATCACGGAACACGAGGGGCGCATCATCCAGAGCCGTTCCGAGCCATCGATCCTGCGCGAGATCGAACTGATCCGCGACAAAACCAAAGGTTTTACCGGCACCATTTCCGACCTCGGCGGGCCGACGGCCAACATGTACCGCCTGGCCTGCAAGGAAAAGACCATCGAAGAATCCTGTCGCCGGCTCTCGTGCGTCTACCCAACAATCTGCAGCAACCTCGGCACCGATCACAGCAAGCTGATCCAGCTTTACCGCAAGGCGCGGGCAATACCGGGCGTTAAAAAAATCCTGATCAGTTCCGGCTTGCGCTACGACCTGGCCGTCCGCTCGCCGGAATACGTCAAGGAACTGGTGACCCATCACGTTGGCGGCTTGCTGAAGATTGCACCCGAACATTCCGAAGAAGGCCCGCTTTCCAAGATGATGAAGCCGGGCATGGGTGCCTATGACAAGTTCAAGGAATTATTCGATCGGTACTCCAAGGAGGCCGGCAAGGAACAGTATCTGATCCCCTACTTCATCGCGGCCCATCCCGGCACGACCGATGACGACATGCTCAACCTGGCACTGTGGCTGAAGAAGAACGATTTCAGGCTCGATCAGGTCCAAACATTCATGCCGACGCCAATGGCACTTGCCACGACGATGTACCACACGCGCAAGAACCCGTTGCGCAAGGTGACCGCCGAGTCGGAGGCGGTCGAGACGGTTCGCACCGGCAAAGTACGCAAGCTGCACAAGGCCCTGCTGCGTTACCATGACCCGGCAAATTGGGAAATCATTCGCGATGCGCTGCAGCGCATGGGCCGCAGTGACTTGATCGGCAGCGGCAGCCATCATCTCGTGCCGCGTCATGCCGCACCGACTTTGGCTGGGTCCGACATGGTGCGTAAGCGAGAGACATCGAGCGTGGCGCACATGGCAAAAAGGTTCGGACAAAATAAACCGCGTCCCGGCGCTGCCATCACCCGTACACCTGCCAACCCACGTTCAGGGCGTAAATAAGCACGTAACCACAACAATTAGCCGCGCTGGGCTATTCACAAGGAGATGTTCATGATCGGTTCTTCACCACTCGGGCAGGAATGGCAGATATTGCAGCAAGAGCATGCACAACATGAACGCAATGCGTTGCTGATCAAACTTACCGCTACCGGTATTGCATTCATTTCCCTGGCAGTCGTGGTCGATTTGCTGCTGGTTGGCGTCCTGATCGCGATGCTGTGGTTACAGGAAGCAATGGTACGCACGACCCAGACACGACTCGGCGCCCGGCTGTTGCAGTTGGAAACCATGCTTCGCCAAGACGCACAGCAAACTATTACTGCGTTCCAATTGCACACGGACTGGCAGGCGAATCGTGGCGGCTTCTTCTCATTGGTCGGCGAATATTTACGTAATGCGGCAAGGCCTACCGTTGCCATTGCCTATGTCGTGCTTCTGGTTATCCTCATGGCCGCCTTGTCCATGCCGCCAAATTGAAACGACTTGCGGTTAGTCAAAGAACCTTGCGCTCTTGAATTTAACAACAATTTATTCAATTTTTAACAATAGTTCTTGTTGTAGACATGCCTGCCAGAGTGGATCTGGTCAGCTCCGTTCGAATGATTACTATTGTACCAAGTCTATGGAGCTTGGTTACAGCGGTTAATATCGCGCCGTGCATGTGCCATTGTCTGGGCCTTGAATCATGGCCCTCGGATTTGACAGATATGTAACTAGTGGTTAAATTGGGGATGTTGCCAACTACTAAGTGCCTACCCCATGTCATCGACACGTCCAAAACTCTGGGATGAGAGTTCATATGATCCAAACAACCTGCTTGATTCACTGATTCAGAAACTGGACCTCAAAAACGATGCAGCACTTTCGCGCGCGCTGGAAGTGGCCGCACCGGTAATTAGCAAGATTCGTCACCGACGCTTACCTGTCGGCGCATCGATGCTGATCCGTATGCACGAGATCAGTGACATAAGCATTGCCGACCTACGCAATCTTATGGGAGACAGGCGAGAAAAATTCCGGATCAGCCCGGAGCAGTTTCGGCCTAAAGACGCGGACAACAAACCTGTGGCAGGATAGACGAGGTTTGCTAGTCGACCGTTCAAGTAAAAACGGCGCCAAAACAAGATTTAATGCTGTGTAGAAAATACTGGGCCCCTATCTGATAGCGGGCTCATTTTTTTGTTCAAGCGTTGTTTTGCTTGAATTGCTTGCTGCTGATACGGTACTTGTCACGCCGATCGCCCATTAGCGCGCGTAGTTCGGTGATGCTCAATGCACTGATTTCATGCATGCGAATCAGTAGTGAGGCTGCCACCGGCAAGCGACGATGGCGAATCTTGCTGATCATCGGTGGCGCAACTTCAAGTGCCCGCGACAGGGCAGCATCGTTTTTCAAATTCAGCCTGGAGATCAGCGACGACAGCAGGTTGTCCGGATCGTATGATTGTGTAGTTGTCATAATTTCACTTTTCATGATGGGTTTATCGGTGAGCCGGTTTTGGCTAGAACAAGTAGCAATGCATCGTTGATGCACAAATCATACGTTATGCCGACAAATAATTGTTATTAAGTAAATTTAAGTTTAACAACAATGTTTAACATCGGCGGTATTTCGTCAGAATCGATCGAAGATTTCCGGTTAAAACCAGGAAACCTCTGGCAAACCTGGCATGGCCCGCTCGTGCTGGTCGAAACCGCAAATCACTTGACCACGGCAGGCGTAACACGCCAAACGGTATTGCCGACATCGTCAGCGACCAACAATGCGCCTGCGCGATCGATTGCGACCCCAACTGGTCGTCCTAAAGCATCGCCATCGGCGCTGACAAAGCCGGTCAGAACATCAGTTGGCATACCGCTCGGTTTGCCTTCGCTAAATGGGACGTGAATTACCTTATATCCACTTCGTGGCTTACGATTCCAAGAACCATGCTGGCCGACAAATGCGCCACCTGAATATTGTTTGGGGAGCAATGCCCCATTGTAAAAAGTCATCCCTAGCGGTGCGGTGTGTGCACCCACTGCGTAATCCGGGGCGATGGCTTTTGCAACCAGGTCCGGGCGCGTTGGCGTCACACGGGTATCGACATTTTGCCCGAAGTAGCTATAGGGCCATCCGTAAAAACCGCCGTCTCGTACGGAGGTGATGTAATCCGGAACCAAGTCGTTGCCCAGTTCATCGCGCTCGTTTACCGCTACCCAAAGAGCGCCCGATTGTGGCTGCCATGCTAATCCATTGGGATTGCGCAGCCCGTTGGCAAAAATCCGGGATTTCCCGGAGATCCGGTCATATTCCCAAATCGCAGCCCGTCCTTCCTCTTTGTCCAAACCGTTCTCACCGATATTACTGTTCGAGCCGACGGTTGCATAAAGTTTGCTTCCGTCCGGACTGGCAATCAAATCTTTGGTCCAGTGATGGTTGATCGGCAGCGCGGGCAACTCCAATACCTTGGTCCCGGCAGCGGTAATTTCCGTCTTCCCGGTTTGGTAAGGAAAGCGCACAAGCGCATCGGTATTGGCAACGTACAGTTCGCCGTTGATCAAAGCCATTCCAAAAGGCGAATTCAAGCCCTTGAGGAACAAGGTTTTAGTTTCCGCAACACCATCGCCATTACTGTCGCGCAACAACATAATCTGATTCGGGCTGGGCACACCGGCGCCGGCAATCGCCATTACCTTCTTCATGATCCAGTCTCGAATGCCGGTAGCGCTATCCTGCTTGCCTGGCGCGTTGCTCTCCGCAACGAGTACATCGCCGTTGGGCAACACGTGCAGCATGCGCGGGTGATTCATATTGTTTGCGTAGGCTTGCACAGCCAGTCCGGGGGCTGGGGTCGGGGTTGCGTTTGCCGGCCAGCCTTTGGCTGGCGCTATCGACACAGTTGGTATCAACCGTGATTGTGGAGCGGGCAATATCGGCTCCGCGCCGTAACCCGGCGTTGAACTGCCAGCAGGCAGGTCGGCGCAGCTTAAGAGCGGCGTCAATAAAAAAATGGTGGCAGCGGCGCGGAAATATTGTGTCAATCATCTCTCCAGTATGTGATGCCAGGTCGGTGAATGCCACGGAACAGCCTGGGCGCCTGGCTTAACTAGTTGGTAAAACGTTGGCTCAAAAAAGGTCGATGTGCGATGAATTGGAGCGACCTGACGCAGACTTTTCGGTATCAGGGAGCGCAGGGAGCGCAGGTAAACACCATCAACACCTCGACTGTATTAATTCTGCCATCCGAGGTCTGTGCGGCAGTGCACAAAGGTTTGGAAGCAACAAATAAAAATTCTGGACGTAAAAAAAGCGGGGTGAGCCCCCGCTTCCCGCAAGCTTAGTGCGATTACTTCGGTGCAGCTTCGGTGGCTTCGACTTTGGCAGCCTTGGCACGTGCCTTAGCTTTTGTCTTGTGCGCAGTAGCATGCGCTTTTGCTTTCTTTACACCAGCTTTTGTTTCGGCTTTTGCAACTGAAGCATCTGCTTTGGAAGTTGCATTCATTTCTTTCGCTTCAGCTTTCGCGCCGGTTTCGGCTTCTTTTGCTTGCGCCTTGACCACTGCAGGTGCGGCAGCAGGAGCAGCAGGAGCTGCCGTGTGAGCTGCAGCAAACGTTGAGGCTGCGAACAGACCGGAGATCAAAGCAACGAGTAATTTATTCATGAGGTTTCCTATTCAATTGAATGCAAGGCACAGAGATTGTTTTCTTGCTGCTGCTACAACGCGTGCTGCATGCAATTGGTTGACACCGACAGATATTTCCTGCGCCCCACATTTTTCTACAGGTTGTACTAGGGCGTGTCCTCATTTCACTTTAAGCCAAATAAAAGTACAAGCCAGGAAGACCATTGTCTTGAAATTACGTGCCAGTTTTTCAAAGCGAGTCGCAATACTACGGAAGTGCTTGAGTCTGGCAAAGAGGTTTTCTACCAAATGGTGCAGTATGTATAGATACGAATCGAACTCTGGGTTGGGCTTTTTACTGTTGGATTTTCTGGGAATAACTGGA
>Ga0326733_1000011_pt1 | contig 159724 bp, 141 predicted proteins | sample 14_GP2_308_FD_207946 | JGI IMG/M metagenome (GOLD analysis project Ga0326733, IMG submission 207946) | Glacier ice microbial communities from Ngari, Tibet, China - 14_GP2_30.8 | ecosystem: Environmental > Aquatic > Freshwater > Ice > Glacier | place: China: Ngari, Tibet | collected 2018-07-17
CCCACGCCTTTAACCTGTGCCTGGCCACCGAGCTTGCCTTCAGTGCCAACTTCCCGCGCTACCCGCGTAACCTCCGACGCAAAAGAGCTGAGCTGATCGACCATCACATTAATGGTGTCTTTTAATTGCAAAATCTCGCCTTTTGCATCGGCTGCAATTTTCTTGGAAAGGTCACCGTTGGCCACCGCCGTTGTCACCTCGGCAATATTGCGTACCTGCCCGGTCAGGTTTGATGCCATGAAATTGACGTTATCGGTCAAATCTTTCCAAGTGCCACCCACGCCCGGCACATAAGCCTGGCCTCCCAGCTTGCCTTCGGTACCTACTTCCCGTGCCACGCGCGTTACTTCTGAGGCAAATGAGCGTAATTGGTCCACCATGGTGTTGATGGTGTCTTTTAATTGCAGAATTTCACCGCGTACGTCGACCGTGATCTTTTTCGATAAGTCGCCGTTGGCAACGGCTGTCGTCACGTCAGCAATATTACGCACCTGCGAAGTCAGGTTACCTGCCATCGAGTTGACTGAATCAGTCAGATCCTTCCACGTTCCGGCTACGCCCGGAACGTTCGCCTGGCCACCCAGCTTGCCTTCCGTGCCTACCTCCCGCGCTACCCGCGTGACTTCCGATGCAAATGAACTGAGCTGGTCCACCATAGTGTTTGCAGTCGTCGCTGCTCGCAAAAACTGCCCACGCAGACGCCGACCATCGACTTCCAGCTCCATCGCCTGTGAAAGGTCACCCTTTGCAACGGCGCCAATCACGCGCGCCATTTCGGTTGTTGGTCTGACCAGATCATCAATTAAGGTATTGACGGAATTAAAAATTGTGCCCCAGCCGCCAGATACGTTGGGCGGTGTAGCACGCTGCAATAATCGTCCTTCTCTGCCTACCACGCGGCTAACGTCCAAAATCTCATTGGCCATGCGATCGCTGTTATCAATAATTTCATTAAGCGTGTCGGCAATCTTGCCATTAAGACCACTTAAATCAGACGGCATGCGCACCGTAAAATCCCCTTTTTTTAATGCAGTCAAGGCCGCCAATAACAGTTTTTCGTCGAGAAAATTAGGCAGGTCGTTGACAGTATTCATGGCGATTCTCCGATTTTGGTTCTCGACATTCTGATCCGCGGCACAACCCCGCGCAAGAGATTGCCGGCCGCAAACAAAAAAATAAATTTGAATTGCCAACGGAACAGAACACTATTGACTAGGCAGTTGTTCTATAGTTGCAGTAAAGAATTGATCGTGTTCTTTTTGCAGGATGTTGAGTGGGTAAGTGATACATTGCGATTGAACACCCTGATCGCACACCCTGATTGAACACCCTTAACAATTGTATTTATTTCCAAATCGGAGCCTTTTGTGACGACTCCACATGACCCAAAAATCCTGGTAGTCAACGACGACCACGCCAGCCTGCTGGCACTGACGAGCTTGTTGTCGCAATGGGTCAACGACAACCCTTACGAAATCGTTACCGCAAAATCTGGCGAGGAAGCGCTGCGCCGTGTGCTGCAAGACGATTTCGCCATGATTCTTCTCGATGTCAACATGCCAGGCATGGATGGGTTTGAAACCGCTGAAGCAATTCACGCCCGGCCGCGCTCGGCAGCTATTCCCATCATCTTCGTGACGGCCTATCATGCAGATGAAATGACGCGATTAAAAGGATATCAAAAAGGCGCTGCCGATTACCTTTTCACACCCATCATCCCCCAAGTGTTGCAAGCCAAGGTGACGGTATTTGTAGGTTTGGCGAAGAAAAACATCGAATTGTTGCAACAAGCTAGCAAATTGAACCAGCGCACTGAAGAGTTAATTGCCACGAATGCACGGTTAAATATTGAAATTAAAGAACGCCGGCAGGCAGTGAAAGAAAACAAGGCAAAAGATGATTTTTTGGCGATGTTAGGCCATGAATTGCGCAATCCGCTCAATGCCATTAACAGCGCCGTCGAAGTGATCGGCATTAACGGTGTCAGTACCAGCAATGCGCAGAAAGCGCGTACGATCATTGCCCGACAATCTCGTCATCTAAGTCGTATTGTCGACGATTTGTTGGATTTAAGCCGGGTAATGTCCGGCAAAATCATGCTGAGCCGTCAGCCTGTAGAGTTGTCAACGTTGGTGGCAAGTTGCCTGGACACGTTGCATGCCACGGGTCGTACTACCGGCTATACGATCGATCTATCCCTGCCGGTTGCGTGGGTAGACGCCGACCCGACCCGCCTGGAACAAATCATCATCAATTTGCTCGACAATGCTTTGAAATATACGCCAAGTGGTGGCTTCATTCGCATTAATGTCACATTGGAAAGTGGTGAAGTCGTCTTGGAAGTGTGCGACTCCGGCATCGGTATTGCGGCCGATCTTTTACCCCATGTGTTCGACGTATTTGTCCAGGGCGAAAGTTCGCTCGATCGTGCACAGGGTGGCCTTGGCATCGGCCTGGCGCTAGTGCGCCAGTTGATGGAGCTGCATAGCGGCAGCATCAAGGCGACAAGCAAGGGCCATCAGCTTGGTAGTGCCTTCACCATTCGCTTGCCAGCTAGCGCGCCGGCAGTATCGATACCTGCTACAGCCGCCACCGACAGCAGTGCTGCGCAGTGCCGGATTTTGTTGATTGAAGATAATGAAGATGGTCGGGAAATGATGGCGACCATGCTTGCTGGTTACGGCCATGAAGTGCTGGAAGCCGCTGATGGTATTGAAGGATTGCGCATTGCTGCCACCGGCAAGCCTGATATCGCTCTGGTCGACATCGGGCTACCCAGTATCGATGGTTATGAAGTCGCACGGCGCCTGCGGGCAAATCCGGTAACGATGGATATCCGGCTAATTGCTCTGACTGGCTATGGATTGGCCGAAGACCAACAACGGGCCTTGGAAGCAGGGTTCGATTTGCATCTGGTGAAACCCATAAATTTTGAGCTATTAATGATTGCGGTCAATAATTGCCTGACGAAAACGGAAAAATTCTGACCGTAGTATCCGTTGTGCAAGAAGCCCGCATCGTAAGGTAGCGGGCTTTTTATTTTAGTTTGTAATCCCCACGTGGGCTGGCGCACAGACCAGCACAAAAAGAGCAGTGCATAATTAAATTGTTGTCATTTTTACCATATAAATAGGAGATTCGCATGAATTTAGCTAAGTTTGCAGCACGACTAGCTATTCTTGCCGTGGCTTTTTCAACCGCCACCATATCAAATGCCGAGATCAAGAAATGTCTTGAAAATGACGGCGCTGTCACTTATTCAGATCGTGCATGTCATAACGCCATTGTTTTAGGCGAACTCGACGTGGAGCAAATTGCGCCAGCAGGGTTGGCAGTTTTACAAAACCTCACAGCACATCCTTCCACAGCGACTGGCACAATTATTTCAGCCGAAGAAACTACTATCCCACCAAGTCGTTGGGCAGAGTTGCCAGTTGTTCAATCTCATTATTCAACAGATATAGAAACGGTTAGCCAAGCGCGAGAAATGCTGGCAGCCCTTGATCGCCAACAGGGCGCCGCACCCGTGCAGAAGCTTGCACTTTTTAAATAATGATTAGGTGAATGGGTAAAACAGCTGACGGAGCAGACCAACATGGGAGGGCGGTAGCAGCGAAAATGGTGGCGATATAGCGGCAATTAAATGTGTACATAAAGCCCGTTGCCACCACGTTATATCTGCCACAACGGTCGCCGCCGTCCAGATTGAGCTGGTAATCAGACAATCGCAACGACCGCTTCTCCACCAATGAAGTGAATAGCGTTTAGTAAGCAGCCATGGCACACCGAGTGGGTTGGGCCAGTCGGCAATCAGGTGCATCAAGCCACCCGCGGCAAAGCCGAAAAGCGGGGCCGCGATCAGTGAATCCTTTAAATTTGCATGGGCAACGACCAGCAGGGCGATCCATGCAATGCCCCAATGTGTCCAGGTTCGATGGGCGATCCACAATTGTTTGCCCGGCCGACGTGACCACCACGCATTTTCCAACCAGTCAGGTGCTGTGCCGCCAGCAAACCCTGCTAAGCAAGTGAGCACGACTAACAAATACGTGTGATCGGTGGCTGTTGTAGAAACGATGGCTGCTGAAATAACGCCGATCGCTAAACCCGACGACCGGTGCGCTGCTGCGGAAGCCATAGGGTTAATGCATCACAATGCTGGTGTCGTAGTGAATTGCCACTCTTGGGTTTTCTATTGTGTGAACTAACTGCGACATTTTAATGCACAATCTAGCAAGGCGTAGAGCATAGATCTCGGCCACGTTTCCAACGTTTTTCAACGATCAATGATTAGATTTTCACAGTCAACAAGATGACAATTATGTTTAAGCGACATGATGTTTGCCTTAAATTGATGCGCGCCCAGACATGATGTGGTTCATGGCATATGCTACGGCGGGAGCAATTGTCGGCGTTTTTGCCGGCTTGCTTGGAATCGGCGGCGGCATGACGCTGGTGCCGGTATTGGCAGCGATGTTTACGGCACAGCATTTTGCGCCAGACCATATCGTACACATGGCTTTGGCCACTTCCATGACGTCCATCATTTTTACTTCTGCGGCAAGCGTGCGAGAGCATTGGCGCCTGGGCGGGGTTGATTTGGCAATTGTGAAGCGGTTAGCGCCTGGCATGGTAACTGGCAGCTTAGTAGCTACAGTCGCTTCTGCCTGGATACCGCAAAGAGTGCTGGCACTTTGCTTTGCAGCGATTGTTTATGCCGGCGCAACGCAAATATTACTGAACCGAAAGCCGGCACCTGGGCGTACGATGCCGTCTACCGGCCCACTTTTCGCTATTGGAACAGTCATTGGAATCGTGTGCGGGCTGGTATCAGCCGGCGGCGCATTTCTAACGATTCCATTCATGCTCTGGTGCGGCGTGCCAATGCGCACGACAATTGGCACTGCAGCCGCCATCGGCATACCGATTGCAGTGGTAGGAACCCTCGGCTATATTATCTCTGGATGGAATATTGTTGGCATGCCGCCAAATTCCGTCGGCTTTATTTTATTGCCGGCATTAATTGGGTTGGTGTGCGGCAGTGTTTTGACAGCACCTTATGGCGCTCGTCTTGCCCACCGGTTGCCGATACCAGTGATCAAGAGGATCTTTGCCGTGTTGTTGTATGCATTAGCCACAAAAATGCTAGTGGCCTATTGGTAAAAGTTTATTTCACTGACAGTAATTCAACATCAAACAGCAGTGTGGCATTTGGTGGAATCAGACCACCCGCGCCGCGATTGCCATAACCCAAGGCAGCTGGAATAATTAGTTTTCGCATACCCCCAACCCGCATACCTGACACCCCCTCATCCCAACCACGAATCACTTGCCCACCGCCAAGTGGGAATGAAAAAGGCGCTCCCCGATCTTTACTGGAGTCAAATTTTTGGCCGGCAGTACCATCGGTATTTTGTAACCAACCTGTGTAATGCACTTGAACAGGGTTGCCGGGTGAGGCGGTAGCGCCCTTCCCAATTACGACATCTTGATACTGCAAGCCTGATGCAGTCTTTACGGTTGCTGGCGCATCAACAGCATGCGCCGGTTTGACAAATTGAAGACCCAAGACAGTGATAAATAATGCAGGGGTGATGTAGCGATTACAAAAACGTGCGGTAGAAGTTGGCATATTAATCCTTGGTTTTCGAGAAAAAACTAACTTGAATGTGTATATCAGAGCAATCACTTGCAAAAACCATAAAAATTTCAGAATGATTACTTGTTTAATCGTTATCTAAACGGAATATAAGGTACCATAAGAACAGATTCCTGCAAGTAAGTGTACCGTGCAGCACATCTGCCACGTATGACGCAGTCTTAACATTAGTTTCTCAACTGACAATAAGTATTTGAACTTGCCGGTTTGGTAATAGTCGATAATCGTAGCGCAGTTGCCGCGATTTGCAAAAGAAGCTTTCCTACAACATAACAAGGTATTTCTATGACCACAAGCAAACTGACCGACGACCTCGCCTATGATCCAAACAATCTGCTCGATGCATTGATTGAAAAGATGCAGTTAAAAAATGATGCGGCATTGTCGCGCGCATTAGAGGTTGCCCCGCCTGTGATTAGCAAGATTAGACACCGTCGTTTGCCGGTAGGCGCATCAATGCTCCTGCGTATGCATGAAGTAAGCGAAGTCAGTATTCGTGACCTTCGTGATTTGATGGGCGACCGTCGTGAAAAATTCCGTATCAGCCCGGATCATTTTAAGCCAAAAGAAGCGGCCGAAGCGCAAAGCTAAGCTAGCTAAGCATCGGAATTCCATTTCGCAAATAGTGGCACACCACTATTTGACTGAAAATTCATTGAAGTTTCTAGCAAAACGGCCGCATTTAATGCGGCCGTTTTATGTGGTTCAGCAAGCCTTTTTTAACGGCTTTGTTGTTAGTCTTTCGGCTTAAACTGCGCCGGGCTGATACGATGTTTGCCACGTCGGTCACCCATCAAATCTCGTAATTCCCGAATTCCCAATTCACTTACTTCATGCATCCGCACCAGTAAAGACGCGCCTACAGGCAGCCGGCGGTGACGGATTTTACTGATCACAGGCGGGGCGACTTCTAATTTACGCGATAGTGCCGCGTCATTTTTAAGTTGCAGTTTTTTGATTAGCGTATCCAACAACTTGTTTGGGTCGTAATCAATCGTATCGTTTAAATCATTTTTTGATAGAGACATTATTTTCTTTCGTAATGGATTTCGTAAAAAGTTAACTGCTAAAAATGCATCAAAATCATATCTGCATGATATCGAAAAATGATTTTCATGACTCATGCTGCACGAATCTAGATATTATGACAACATAATTGTATTGTTGACCATACATTTCAAGCCAAGTTCGAAAATAAATGGTTTATTCAAAAGAAATTTTGACAAATTTAGCGGCAATCCTGAATCCTCTGAGAAAATGTTAAAAAAGCAACTTATTGGAATTTTTCTTTCTGCTGATATAAAAACAGCATTTCAACACTAGATTTAAGGAAATATTTTGAGCTTCCACGCAAACGCTGAAGACGACGATAGTGAAATGACTGAGGCGAACACCCGGTCACCACGATTATGGCGAGACGGATCTTGGACCGCACGCGTCATCAAAAATGACGATGATGAGGGGTGGGCAGTGGCAATGATCAAAGAAGGCCAGCAGGAGCCGGCGTTAGTTGGCCCCTGGACTATGGGGCGCGATAAGAAAAATCCGAAGCCGCTTGATAGCGCTGCATTTTCGACACTCGTGAAAACCGCTTCGGAGGTCATACGTCGGCACGAGCAGCAATTGCACGCAATGCTCCACAAAAAGATAAATGTGGTGGTAAACCAGCAAAGCTACAGCGTGACGCTAGATATCGTCCCAGATGACGACACACCTTCCGCAATGCTGCAGGCATTTGATCAATTTGGAGAACCGCTTGCAAAAGTAGGGGTATCACCTGCATTTGTACTCACTCAAGATCGTGCACAAAAATGGATTGCGTCTGGTTATGCAAAACCGCAATAAAAAAAATCGCCTCTCAACTGGTCGAGATAATATTTATAATCTCGATAAAATCGTCCAAATCGTATTTTTTATGATGTATTTATGACGTATTTTTAATTATCTATTCTTGGCTTACTCCCTATATTGTGCTTTACTATTGCTGCTTATTCGACAAGGCGAAAGATTCAATCATGGCATTTGCGCGTAGAGAATTAACGTGGCTTGCCTGCGATGCGCTAGCAGCGCTCGGGCGCAAGCCATCCATTGCCAGTGTTCGTGAGTGGACAACCATTAACCATGGTCGGAAGCAGGGGTCGGATACCGACACCCAAGCAGATATCAATGCATGGTATGGCGTTCTACTAGCCATGAAAAAAGAGCAGCACGCGATTGCCGGCATGCCAGAAAGTGTCGCCGCGCTTGCTCACCAACTCTGGATCAAAGCAACGCAAGCCGCAATTGAGAGCCTCGCCGCACAGCGCAGTGCGCTGGATGCTGAATTGGTAGAAATTCGTCTCGCCATCGCTACCGCGAGCCTAGCTACGGCAACAGCAATGGAGCAGGTCGCAACGGTTTCTCATGAGCGCGATGTGGCACAAGAGGCGGTTCGTCGTTTGGAAGAAGCGCTAGTGCACTCCCATGCGAATGCCCAAGCCGCAGAAATGCGCTACGCAACACAGATTCAAGCGCGAGACGAACGAATTTCTGCAATCTTGGAGGATGCCGCGAAAAAAGATGCAGAACGAGCAACTAGAATTGCTGAATTAGACGGCTTGCGTAAACATGCTTTGATGCAAATTGACGAAGCTCGTAGGGAAAGCCGGGATGGGAAAGTGGCACACGATCAAGCGATGGTGTCGCATAAGCAGGCGCTTGCAACGGAGCGCGCGGCATTGACCGCTGCAAACGCCGGGCTTGCAAGCGCAACCGGCAGACTTTCTGCAATTGAAGAGTCACTATCTGCAAGCGAGTTGCGAAACAAAACATTGGAAGAAACGGTCGCACGGCTACAACAACAGAGCTTACAAAATTCCACTATCGCACAGAGCAAGAAATTCGGCGTAGCGCGCCTAGCTAAAACCAGTAGCACACTTAGAAAACGCAAACTTTAAGACCAATAATTAGCGCAAAAACATCAGATTTATTTTACATAAGATAGATTACAAGTAATTTATCTTTTTGGAGATCAGTAATGCCACTTTTTAACGATCGAAATACGCTATTCACGCTTTCACCTAGTAAGCCAGCAACCCTTAATTTCCCTAAGCATATTACGTATTGTGCAGCAATTATATTGGTAATCTCATCAAGTCTTGCAGGTTGCAACACAGTCGATAATGACGCGGTACGGCTACCAGCGCAGAAAGAAACGGCGTCTCAAAATACTAAGGTCGTCACGCCGCTGCCAGTGGTGCCGCCTGCCCCAACACCAACACCCGCCCAAACGAAATTAAGCACTGGCAATCACCAAGATGGCGTGCATCTGGCACTTACCGGTAGCGGCTTACAAATCGTCAGCGCGCCGTCCGGCAATACCAAGTCCATTGACTTCGGAATGCCGCAGGTTGATGCTATCAAAATACTCACCGGAGTCCAGACGGCACCCCCGATTCAACAAGGCAGCAATCTCGATTGTGGCGCGACGTACGCCAATTGGAAAGATGGCCTGACCACATGGTTCTCGCGCGGGAAATTCGCGGGTTGGTCCGTCAATAAAAGCAAGGTGGTGCTAGTTACGGTTGGAGGTATTGGTCTAGGTTCAACACGAGCTGATCTAGATGCAACTTATTCAACAAATGTCAATGCGACATCGCTAGGATTAGAATTTAATACAGGAGGCTTGTCTGGAATCCTTGATTCAAAGAAGCAAAATGCACGTATTACCAATCTTTGGGCAGGTGTCGCATGTCTTGGCAGGTGATTTTTACGCAGCGCGCAACGATGCGAAATAATAATCTACACTGACATTGTTAAAAATTTAACTCGTTCGCTTGCGGTTAATAGCCAGCATTCGAAAAAAGGAATGTTATGGGGCAATGTATAGGACGGCTTTCGGCACAGACACACTTTCCGCCGGTGACGGCCGAAGGCCTGCCGCCTCAGGTTTACCCGCCACCGTTGACTGCGCCAACTGTATTATCGACATTACCAGTGCTGGAATTTCGGGATACGCCAGCGCCCATTGTTCACAGCCTGGTGGTGGAAATGCCGGTGCCGCGACCTGTCCGGGTCGGTACACATCCTCCACAATCGCCCTTGCGCCGTGCGGCAACCTTGCCTCGCCGTCCAGATGCGGCTGCGACGAGCGCAACCGGAAATGCACTCGAGGCAACCAATCAAGAAATAATAGAAGCAGTTCGTGCTTGGCGCAATGGCGCGAGTGGCCGGGCTGGTGATGTCGTTGACCGCTTTCAAATCATGCTTGATTCCAACGCCGTGTCTTTAGATTTGTCCAATCTCGGTCTGTCAACATTGCCAGCTTGCTTAGGACGAATGAGGCAGTTGGAAAAACTAGACATGTCCAACAATAAATTGGTTGCGCTTCCGACAGAGATTGGGCAACTCGTCAATTTGAAGGAAATACGTGCGCAAAAAAATAACTTGTTAAGGCTGCCAGAGAGCATTACCAAACTTGTTGGGTTAGAGCGGCTCCTGCTGGAAGATAACCATCTATCGACCATCCCAACCTCTGGCATGGATCGCATGGTCGCCTTGCGTGAATTACGCCTCAACAAAAACCACCTTAGTGTTTTGCCCGATGCGGTTGCGCAATTGCCTGGCTTGCTGGAGCTAAACGTCGCCAATAACAAATTGACCCGATTACCCAACGCTTTACTGTTTAAGCCGGAGGCAATGCTGATCCACTGTCAACACAACAAATTAGAAGAAAATCGGCTAGCGCAGTATCGGCGAATGACGCATGACGGTCGTACAGCCCACAGCCTTTATGTGTTCAGTGAATTAACAAGGTTCAACGCGCGATCGCCGGAGCCAACAGTTGCCGATCCTTTTGGCTCTCTCAACCCTGCAAAAAAATTGCAGCTGCTGTTGGAAGCCGCCTCTGAATTGATGTCAAGTAAAGATACAAACTGTCAGAGCATATATTTAGGCGAACGCCATCTGAGCCATAAAGACTGTTTGGCTATGGCGCTTGAAACGGCACTGGTTCATCAACCTTCATTAATATCGTTGGTGAGCCACCATCTCATTCATAGCCTGCCAGATGCGAATGGTCACTTCACACTATTTGGCACAAATTTTAAACGCGCCCAAATTGCAGACTGGGCGGAAAATCGAAATCTTCCAGGCGTGGTGAAAGATGATTTCCTTGAATCAGAATTAATGACCAAATCAGCTTGGGGAAGCCAGAACGTTCACCGAAGTGCAACAATCAATTTCAACATACGCCAACTCCAACGCATTCGTGATGGAGCACCTGCATCAAAGTCAATCGCGCAAACCGTGACTGAAATTAACGCGCACTTATCCACGCTCAATGCGCCAAGGGTAGCCAAAAGCGGTTTTAGCAAAATTATGGATCGCACCGGTTCTGTTGAACATTACAACATCAGCCCAGCGGGGGCGCTAGCAGTGCTGTGGGCCTACGTTTCAGCAATGGAGTCAGCACCGATGAAGGTCAACCTTCTCGAGTCCATGCAAAATAAGTTTATCGAAATCGACAATAATATTTGTGCAGTAGGCATGCTTGGCAGAATCATTGACATTCCAACTGCAATCGATTGGTCCATCACGAGTGGCCTTTCCGTGGAACAGCTACGTACGGAAATGATGCAATTGGCATCGGAGACAAACGAAGAATTTGAAGACGCTTACGGTGATCAAGCAGCATTTTTGCCGGCTCCGCCAACAAACTCTGCTCGACCGGTTGAATTCACTGCGAAGTCACTTCGGTCGAATTTAGGTAGAACTCCAAAGAATATGGCTGACTGCACATCGTTATTATTAAACGCTTTGCGTTCTGGTCATGGGATTTTCCAATTCGTCTCATTGCGTAAGCAACTCGGCTCACAACACAGTGAAGATTGCAAAACCATTTTAGAACTGCTTGCAGAAAAAGATCGCCTATCCGAAAACGGCGCATTTGGAGATGAGTATTTCATAGAATCGCGAGACCGGGTTGTGGAGAAAACGCAAGCAAGAAGGCCAAAGCACTTTCATACGCAATTAGTGTTGCGCAATGCCGAATCAGGAGAGCGGCACGTAATCCCAATCACACAAATTGGCGTCCGATATCGCCACTCGGTCTTGCCTGCAGGACATATCGAACAAGCCGCTGCCGCCATGGAAGCAGCTCGCAAGCTCCTTAATCCCAATGGGGTGGCAAACCCACCCATTACAAAAGCACCTCTCTTGTTAAGTAGAGGAGCAGAGTTTTCCGGACGGGCTGGTACGCTATATGCCTACACCGAAATTAAACGTGCTATCAATGAGAGAGAAATTGTTGACGAGCTTGGGTTAGACGCGGCACTTGCCGCCCTAAAAGCGGCTTGCAATACTCGAAATAGTTCAAAACCCGACATACTAGATCAACAACTACGCGAGTTAAAAATATGTTTGCTTGCCCCCTTAGCTAAAGCGCGTGAAAGCGATTACGATGCTGATTCGTTAGAACTTGCCACGAGCAACATCAAACGCGACATGTTCGTTCAAAAATCCCACGTACAATTTGTGATTTTGCGGGGCATCGATGCAGATTTGGTGGCAGCAGAAACCAATCGTATTTTCCCGCCCGGCGTTGTGATCTAAACAAACCCATTATTTATCGGCGCTAGCCAAGGATTATTGCAAAATGTCGTGGTTTAATACTGTAACCGGTGGTTGTACTGCATCGCCTTATAATCATACAAGGCCCGGTGCAACGCAGCAACGGAGCAACAATCAAATCCGGCGGTGGGCCCACCCAAGCCAAGAAGTAATCGGACTGGTACCAGTCTTCCAGTGCGTGGTTCCAATAACAGGGCGACATCGCCGAGATTTACACAGTTCGGCAAAAATGTTGTGAGCTTACTTGAGCGTCTGCGTACTGCAACCGAAAAGATCAAATTTAACTATTACGAATGATCCAGAGGCGGCGCCAAACGATTCGGGCCTTAGGGTGTGTAGACGACACAATGATCATGGTAGACGTAGGCTTGGAACCGGGCGTAATAAGCTGCGCCCTTCATGCAAATCGTATCGACCTGTCTCCGCAAAATGCAGAATTGCAGACAATGCTTTCGAGCTATCTCACTAAAAAAAATGCAGATATAAAACAGGGGGAATTATTAGCCACGCAAAGCGCGCTCGACGTTGGGCCGAAGGCAGAAACAGCACTTCCATTCGCGCTTGATGCCTTTCAAATGCGAGACAACTCTGGAGGTGGTAATTGCCTATATTTCGCAATAGGATCCGGTGGTAAAAATGTCACAATGTCAACATCTCAAGTTAGACGATTGCGCTGTCAAATTGCTAAACTGCGTAGCGTTCTACCAGACACGAAGGAAGAAATGGGTATGCCATGTGACCATCGAGAAATTTAACAATGGCTGGCATTACCAGGCAACGAGAATAAAACGGTAACAGTGGTTGATGCAGTCAAAGGTGGTGAATCGGTGCGCATTTTAAAGCATGGGTGCAAACCTCGTATAACTAAGCTGTATGAAATGAGCAGTACTGTAGAAGAAGTGCATCAGCGAATTGCCGACTTGATTCAACCCGCCTTAGATGAAGAAAATGATCCGCCGCGAGAGGCGACACCGCCACATCGTTTGGCACTCTACTACAGCCGGACCCATTTCCAGCGTATTACCGGCTACTTGGATTTGGAGGCCACACGCAAAGCCATCGCGGCACGAATTGCTGAGCATGAAAAATGGTAACCTCATTGCTTAGTCCAACTGTATTTTGTCCTATACCGAATACCAATCGCTTTTGCAGTATGACCAACCCGGCTGCATAAAGTATTCTGTTTTTACAAAAAATCCATCCATATTAGTAATCGGAAACAATATAAGAAGGCCTGCTTCCGCAGGCATGCGTAGTTACTTACCCCGCACCATCGCTAGCACCTTTCCCGCATCCAACGTCTGGGCTTTCTGTTGAATCGCTGGAAGATATTGTGATTGAATGTTGCGCCCTTCCACCATGATGCTGGTATACGCTTCTTTTAACATTGCAGTCGATAACGTACGGCCACCGGCATAATATTTTTTCGCAACATGCCCCAGTGCATAAGTACTCGCAAAACTCATCCCCGAACTGACTGCCTGGTTGCCGATGCCACGGGCCATGCCGCCACCGAGCTTGCCAAGAAATCCACCGAGCAGCTTGCGCCCTGCCTGCTCCAGAAATTGAGACGTTAATCCCACCCCGGCTGTCGCCAGAAAATCCTTGATGTGGCCATGATCCAGTTCGAAGCCATAGGTTTTGCCGATCTGATACACCAGCCGCATCTGCAGAGGAATGATTGCCATCGTCGACAATGTCTCTGGCAAAAGCTCAAGCGCGCCGTTGGTGATCGAGGCATTGAGAATGGTTTGTTCCATTTGCGCTTCATTGATTGCCGGGCCTGCCGTTGTCGGTGCTGGAATGGGAGCAGCGCTGGCGTTTTGCGTGGCGCCAAAACCAGCCAGCGGCGCAGCAGCCATCTCTTGTGCAGAACGGGAATGCTCTTGCGCTCTGGATGCATCCAGGCCGAGTGTGGTGCGCACCTCTTCCAGAAATCGTTGCTCTGGTTGTGATTGCACGCCGTCGGCATCGCATACACAAACTGCCATCTCATAAGCAAGCTGCTTGGATTCTGCACTAGTCAAGTCCACGGCAAGGGTTGCCAGCGATATCCGCTTCATCAACACATCCTGATAAAGGCTCGGCAAGTGGATGGTATCGCCCTGCGGCAGGTTTTGCGTCAAGCCTTCCGCGATGCGCTTGATTTCCTCACGTTCACGGTCGTGCTTGTCGCCATCGACAAATGCTGCTAGGAGGGAAAGGCCGACGATTGCGTTGATTTCATTTGAGGTCATGAGATTGTTTCCTTGAAGTGAAACTGTGAGTGATGCGTGTGCAAGAGGCAGTTATATAAACAAGTGCATGGTAAGAATAAACGCTAGAATCTTCTCTTATAAATTCCGACAAATAGATTCTTCTTGACAGAATTTTAGCTGATCATTAAGCTATTGATCAAGATGATTCGCACCTTCGCCTGCCACCATACTGAAATGCTGTTCAACAGCGAATCGATCAAGCGCTTTAATAACATTGAACGTGTAGCGCGACGCAGACTGCTAATGATTCATGCGGCGACAGTAGTAGACACTTTGAGAAATCCACCTGGGAATAGACTGGAGGCGCTGTGTGGGAATCGCAAAGGACAATATAGCATTCGCATTAACGATCAATGGCGTGTCTGTTTTCGGTGGGCTGATGATGGCGTATATGACGTGGAAATTGTGGATTATCACTAGGAGTTAATAATGGTCAAAAAGCTTGATGAAATCCACCCCGGCGAAATTCTCCTGGAGGAGTTTATCAAACCGATGGGCATCACAAACGCCCGGCTTGCATCGGATATTGATGTGCCCACCTCACGCATTAGTGAGATTGCAAACGGAAAACGCCCAGTGACCGTTGATACTGCAGTGCGTCTTGGCGTTTATTTTAAGATGGAACCGCGTTTCTGGCTGAACCTGCAATCTGAATATGATGTGCGGGTGGCAGAGCGAAGTTTGTTACCAGAGATTGTAGGTCGGATTCGTCCGCTTAATTTTCAGCTAATTTGAATCCTAAAACCCGTATTCACGGGCAGCAATGCTGTTAGTAATAGGCTGGCATGTAGCTTAGTCTTCCTGAAACGCCTCTTCCCGCTTCTTGCGCAACGCAGGCAACATCACCACCACCATTGCTGCCAATGCCAGCGCCAGCATGGTGGCACTGATCGGACGATTCAGGAACACCATCGGATCACTTTGGGACAACAGTAGCGCCCGCCGCAAATATTCTTCCATCATTGGCCCGATAATAAAACCCAACAGCATGGGCGCGGGCTCGCATCCGAGTTTGGCGCACACATAGCCAAACAAGCCAAACAGTGCCATGAGATAAACGTCGAACTGGCTATTGTTCAAACTAAATACACCAATCGCACAAAACATCAAAATTGCCGGATAAAGGCGGTGGTACGGAACCATAATCATTTTTACCCACAGGCCAATCATCGGTAGATTGAGAATGACCAGGAACAGGTTACCGATCCACATCGACACGATCAGACCCCAAAACAGAGCAGGCTGCTCCGTCATGACGCCGGGGCCAGGTTGGATACCCTGGATGATCATTGCACCGATCATCAACGCCATAACCGGGTTGGAGGGAATGCCTAATGTCAGCATCGGGATGAAGGAAGTCTGGGCACCGGCATTGTTTGCCGACTCAGGAGCAGCGACACCTTCGATCGCGCCTTTGCCGAACTGGCTAGCGTTTTTCGATACTTTCTTTTCGATGGAATAAGCGGCAAACGATGCGAGCATGGCGCCGCCGCCTGGCAAGATGCCTAGTGCTGCACCAAGCGTCGTGCCGCGCAAGACGGGGGCAATAATGCGTTTAAAATCTTCCTTGTTCAACATCAGGCCAGACACTTTTTTTAGCATGACATTACGTGTTTGGTCATGCTCGAGGTTACGGATAATTTCGCCGATGCCGAACATTCCCATCGCAACGATGACGAAGTTAATGCCTTCGGCCAGCTCAGGTGTATCAAATGTGTAGCGGGGCGAACCGGAATTGACGTCGGTTCCAACTAACCCCAACAACAAACCGAGAATCACCATGCCGATGGCGTGCAGCAGCGAACCGCTGGCTAGAACAACGGAAGCTACTAAACCGAGCACCATCAAGGAAAAATATTCCGCCGCCCCAAACTTTAATGCCAGCTCGGCAAGCGGTGGCGCGAATAGGGCGAGCAAGACGGTCGCCACAGTTCCCGCAAAAAACGATGCGAGGGCTGCGGTAGCCAAGGCTTTGCCAGCTTGGCCATTACGCGCCATCTGGTAACCGTCGATGGCTGTTACGACGGAAGATGATTCGCCGGGCAGGTTGACCAGGATTGCCGTGGTCGAGCCGCCGTATTGCGCCCCGTAATAAATGCCTGAGAGCATGATCAACGATGCAATCGGCGGCAAGCCAAATGTTGCAGGCAACAGCATCGCAATCGTTGCAACCGGCCCCAGGCCAGGCAGTACGCCAACGGCAGTGCCGACAAACACGCCTACCAAACAGTAAAAAAGGTTGGTCAGGGTGAAGGCGGTTTCAATACCAAGCGCGAGGTTACCGAAGATTTCCATGTGATTCCCAGGTCAGAAGCCAAGCCACGGGCCGAGGATCGGCATGGGCAACCCCAACATCTTGACGAAAAGCAGCACGCTGAAACCACCCAGACAGAGCGCCAGCAACAGATTTGCACGCCACGTAAATTTCGGGCTTGCATGGGCGCTTAGTAAAACCAGCACAATGGCGGCCGGCAGCAAACCGGCCCCGCGCATCAAGACGCCAAAAAGCAGGACTGCCGAGAGAACGATTACTAATTCGCGAATATGGAATTTTTCAATGGCATCGCCAGGTGTTAAAAAGGAACGCACTACGCCGATGCTGCCGATAAGCGTTAGTAATCCTCCAAGAATCGTCGGAAAATAAGCAGGGCCCATTTTTCCTGCCGTACCCATCGGGTAATCGCGCGCAATCACCACAGCGGCTACACCAAAAACCAGGAACATCAGCCCAGTCCAAAAATCTTTGGGATGGCGAATAAATGCTGGCATTGTCAAACCCTTTCCCTATAAACGCGCAGAGCCGAAAGGCAAGGCAGTTTGCCCCACCATTCGGCTCTGTTGCACTAACCCGGCAAAAGGTTAGTCTGCGTAGACACCAGCGTTTTTAATGATCGGCGCCCACTTGGCGATTTCTGCCTTCAAATGCGCACGCAATGCTTCAGGTTTGGCGCGCGACTCTGGCACAGGCTCGGTGCCAAGCTCGCCAAAACGTGTTTTGATCGTTGCATCTTTCAGTGCCATTTGCAACGCGCCGGATAATGAATCGACGATTGCTTTTGGCGTGCCTTGTGGTGCATACAGGCCATGCCAGACGGCCACTTCAAAGTTGGGCAGGCCCGCATCGTTAAGCGTCGGGACATCAGGAAGGGATGGCACACGTGCCTTTGTTGTCACGCCATATACCTTGATCTTCCCACCTTTGATCTGGCTGGTTGTGTTGGTCGTCTGGTCGCACATCAGATCGACCTGGCCACCCAGCAAATCATTCATGGCCGGGCCGGTTCCTTTATAAGGCACTGTTGTGAGTTCGCTTCCGATTGCGGTCATGAAAAGCATGCCACACAAATGCGATGCCGAACCGACGCCTGCGTTAGCGAGCGTAACCTTGTTCTTGTTGGCTTTCACGTAAGCCAGCATTTCCTTCAAGTCTTTGGCCGGGAAATCTTTGCGGGCCACCAGCGTCATCGGCACATCGGTGATCAAGCCGATTGGCTCAAAACTGTCAATAGCGTTGTAGCTCAGCTTGCGGTATAGCGAAGGTGCTGTGGCTTGCCCAATGTGATGCAAGAAGAGCGTATAGCCATCGGCGGGCGCTTTTGCCGCGCGGGCTGCGCCCAACGTGCCACCTGCTCCACCGACGTTTTCTACAATAATTTGCTGCTTGAGCGTGGCGCCCATGTTTTGTGCAACCAGTCGCGCTACGGTATCAGTTGGCCCGCCGGCAGCGAACGGCACGATCATGGTGATAGTTTTCGTCGGATATTGCTGGGCCTGCACTGCACCACCGCCCAGGAAAACAAGTCCAAGGGCAACCGACTGCAAATATTTTATCTTCATGTGTGAAATGTCTCCAACTGAGTTGTGGCCGTTCTAAAAACAGAAGCCGGTCTATCAACTATAAACGGGCAGCTGCAACAAATAACTTTCCTCAGGCCAATTCTGGCCCTGTGTTGCAGCTTGTTCAATTGTGGAAACCCGCAAATTAGGGATAGCGGCACTAAAAAACCATAGTATTCACATTATCAAACTACTAATATGTCAATATTGACAACTATGGAGTGGCCTCCTCACGCTTCCCATTAGCCCTATCCTTTATTTGAGAGACAAAAAATTAATGAAAATTTTTAGTGCCACACGGCACGTAACTGATGCGTCCTCCCCTGATGTCACGCCACCAACCCTTGCAAGGTCGACCTCAGTTTTGCTTGCACGGGCAATTCCTCGAGCGCTGACACGGCTCGGACTCCATCGTGCCAAAACCGAGCCAATCAGAATGTCTGCCTTCTGCGTCACACCGGCAACATCAACTTTTGATGCGCATACTCCGTTGGCGCTTTCACCTTTGGAATGTTCACGCCTGGCATCCGTATATGGCGTTGAAACCGTCTTGCAACGTATCGAGCATGACGTATTTTCTGATGTTGCCGCATTGGAGCGGCAGCTCGCCCATGAGCATCGGGTTGATTTCTTTGTCAAAGACTATGCATCGTTAAATCCAAGCGCCATCCCTGATGGATGGACCTTCAATGACAAATTCATTCACCACGAACATGGGCTGGTCGAGTTGCGTACTGTTTTAAGAGGGCCGGCAGGCGAGTGCGGCAAAGTCGTGCGCAGTTTTGATGGCCACACGCTACATTTGAATAAAGCCTATAAAAGTAGTTTGCCCACCCGGCTCGCGGGTATTCCGGGCATGGGACGCCCGGCGGCAACAGTGAATTACATGACAGCGCGCGCATGCAAATTATTAGGTGTCACGACCGAAAATCTTCGGCAGATCAAGATCAACCGCTTGCAGCACAGGCCGACGTTGGCGCATCTCGATTGGCTGAAGCACCAATATCCTGGGAAAACGCTATCGACATTAATCGGCCATACCACTTGGGCACGTAATTACGTGCGCCAGACTGCAACCAATATTGGTCATGCTTTACAAGAAAATCCTGACATAACACTTGAAAGCAGCCGAGAGTGGCACGCAGCGCATCCCAATGCTTGCCATCGCGACTGGGACTACATGCGCGCAGAAACCGAACGCTTGACAATAAAACATTACACCGGGCAAAAAATTACAAAAATTGATGATGTTTCAAACGATTGGAAGGAAAGCGCAGCGAAGGCTATAGAAAATTTCAAGGTTCGACAGTGTCGTGATCTTGGTGATGATGCTGCAGAAAATTTGCGCAATGAGATTGACGCAACAATAAAAAAACATCTCACACAGATAGACCACGCCGAGTCTGCTTTGGCCCAACGCTATGGGCTCAATGCAGATTACAAACCACGCCACTTGAATTTCGATGTCACATTTCGAACGCAGCCTGAGCGAGAAAACACAGGCTAGCGCTTGGCTGGTTTAGCATCTTTAATGCCTTCACGAGCGGTCGCGAGCATTGCCGGGCAAGGTGACGATTGCTCGGAGCTAGGCACAAGCAATGCCAGCAACGAAGCCAGGGGCGTCACGGCACCCAATGCCAATGCCGCTGCACCGCGCAGTGCCAGTGGGCCTTTCATCACACCCACGTCAGGCTTTTTGAATGTGCCGCGCACATAGAGTGGCGAACGCAGTGAAAATATGCGAAACCCCTTGGTTTGCGGATAAACATTCAACGCCATTTGCTCGTTGGCCAAATTAATTTGGCCTTCGACATTAACTAGCGCATCGGTCGTGTCAAGAGCAAAAATGTTTGCTCGCATCACCCCATTTTTTACATCAAGGTCGGCAGCTGCACAATTAATCTTTACCGTTTCATCACCAAATAGCTTGGCAATGACGATATTGGCGACATTTAAGCCGGCTTGCTCAAGCAAGGTGTTGCTGATGGCACCGTCGTTGACGAGCAGCTTCACCTCACCGTTAGATGTAGCAGCCAATGCGGCGGGAGAATTACCCCGACCGGTGAGCTTTGCATTGCCATTGATTTCACCAAAACTGGTATCCATGGGTTCGAAAGCTGGAAACAGGCGTTTTATTTGTACCCGACGTGCAGCGACATCGATCGAGCCATCAAGCGGCTCAGTCCTTCCATCGATGCGCAGATTGCCAGTTACGGTACCACCAGCTACGCCGAATTTTAGTGGGTTAAGTGTAAGGACGCTGTTATCCATCACAATATGGGTCGACATATCTGAGATCGGCAAGGCGGCACTACGGATAATGCTTGCGCCAGAAAATAATACGTCTACATCCATTGCTTTCCACCGATCAGTGCGAAATGGTGTGGTTGATAGGGCTTTATCTGCGGTTGTCACAAGTTTTGTTTTAGCTAACCCAACCGCCGCCTTCTTAGAAGGTGGCGCACCGCCGATTGCTGGCCCTAAGTCTGCCAAAGCCAGGCGCTTCGACGAAAGCTTGCCCGACAACCGGGGCCGCTTGCCGCGGGCATCAAATATCAACGTGCCACCAAGGTCTGAGCGCCCAACCTGTCCAGTGAAATTCTCATACTTAAAGCTTTTGCCGGCAGCGTTGAAATTGCCAGTTAAATGGCCGTTGGTGCGAAATTTAGGCGTCTCTGGTAAGACCACGCCCGTCAAATCATATAAATCGGCCATGCTGTTTGCAGCAAGCGAGAGCTGCAGGTCGACTGCTGCCAATTTGGCGGGATCCGTGAGCGTTCCAACTGCCTTGACATGGTTGTCGCCGAGATGGACATCTGCCTGCAAGGGAAATGGCTGTGCCCGTTCTATCAACGACAATGCGCTGCCAATCTTGCCTTTACCATCAAGCTTGGCACCGCGGTATGTGCCTTCTAAAACAACGTCAAAGCCATAATTTGGCTGAGGCTTGCTTGTCTTAACTGTTGATGCGGATGCTGCAGGCGATGTGGTTACAGAGCTCTGCCCTGTGTTGCTGTTTGCGGTATTGCTGTTAACAGCTTTGCTGCTATCAAGCAATTGGTCCAATGCAATTGATTCGCCAATAGGCGAAAGCGTTGCCCGCATAGCGATTTTTGTCGGTTGGTCATCCACATAAATCGTACCTTTGGAAAACACTAGTTTGTTTAATTGCACATCCCACCTGGATTTTGCTTTTTCAGAGCGTTTGAATGTCCAAGTATTGCGGGCATCCAAAGTGCGTTCCAGGTCAATGACTGGATTTGTCAAGGCGATATCGGAAACTACAATCTGGCGCCTAAGCAACGGCCATACCTCCAGTTGGAATGCGACGGCATCGAGGATTGCAAACTGCTTACGTTTAGCCCAATCGGGGTTATCGATTTTTACGTCATTCGCGCTAAACGTCGGCCACGGTAGCAGTGCCTGAATCCCCGATTCACTTGCCGGGCGGGCCCAATCAACCTTCAAATCGCCAGCGATGACGAAATTGCGGCCAATGGCGTCGGATACTTTTTCGTTGATAAATGGCTTTGCCCGGTTCCAATCAAATGTTTTAATGAAAATAATTAATGCAATGAGGAGCAACGCAGATAGTGCCAAGACAATCGCCAGAATTTTTCCGAATTTTTTCATGCGAAATAAGGTAAGGTGCCTGCTTGCAAAAAGTTTGTGCGGTGGCACACCTTTCCAAAGAATTGTTACCGTTAATAAACTAAAATCGCACACCTTCGAAATAGGAATTGCCAACCTCTGGGCCACCGGCGCTTTTTGTGTGGGGTGCCTCGCACCCGGGAAACCTCTACACTGTTACGATTTGGTACACAAAGTAGAGCGTAAGTTTGCTACAGCAACCCAATTGACTTCAGTTGCGACACTCCCACGTGGTTTGTTCCCTAGCCTATTGCTACCAGGTGTGCCTTTAGCATTCGCACTATGTCGTTTGACAATCAAGATTTTATTATTTAAAAGATGGCTCAAAAAACTCCCTCGTTGCGTTTGTTACGCCTTTCCATGCGGTTCGTTCTTCCTCTGGCTGCAGCGATTGCGCTTTTTGCCTACGCAGTCGTACCAATGGTTGATAACTTGACCTTAAATTGGTTTGTGAAAGACATCAACATACGGTCGCAGTCGCTGGCCAATGCGATGCACGATCCGCTCACAGAATATGTGCCAGTGGGTGCGCGCGATAAAGTCTTGCAATTGTTTGATCGGGCAATTCGAGATGAGCGGCTTTATGCTGTTGCCTTTTGCGACCCGGCCGGACGCATCCTGTATCAAACCCTTACCTATCCACGGTCGCTTGGGTGTCGGCTTAATGCAAAAAAAGGCCAGGCCCTACCATCGTTAATGAACCTGCCTGAGGGTTCGCTCCATGTAGCGCAGAGTAAGCTCGATAACGAGGCCGGCAACCTTGGGCAGTTAATTCTGGTGCACGACATCAGCTTTATCGAGCGTCGTAGTGCAGAAACACGCAAATACATCCTCTCCCTATTCGGCTTGCTAGCGATTGTTATTTCGCTGATCACGGTGGTAGTGGCTCATTTAAGTTGGCGTGGCTGGATCAATGCAGTCAAAGGCGTACTACGGGGCCAGCGCGATACAGCGCTAAACAATCCAAGTAATGTGCGGGAGGCGGAAATCCAGCCGTTGGTGGGCGATTTGCATGCAATCCTGCGCGAGTTTAATCTTGAGCGTCGTGTTGTCGGCGTATCGCCGCAACTCTGGACGCCGGACAAGTTGCGCATGCTCCTGCATGATGAATTGGCCGGCGATCAAGTACTCGTGGTATCAAACCGCGAGCCTTACCTCCATGTTCGAACCGATCAGGGTATCACCGTGCATCGGCCAGCGAGCGGTCTGGTAACGGCTGTCGAGCCCGTAATGCGCGCCTGCTCAGGCACCTGGATTGCCCATGGCAGTGGATCGGCAGATCGCGAAACAGTAGACCGGCACGACCGGGTGGCCGTACCACCGGAAGAGCCGAGCTATACATTGCGCCGTTTATGGCTAAGTAAAGAAGAAGAAGCCGGGTACTACTACGGATTTGCCAATGAAGGATTATGGCCGCTATGTCATATTGCGCATGTGCGACCCGTATTTCGCACCACTGATTGGGAATATTATGAGACGGTGAACCGTCGTTTTGCTGATGCCGTTATCGCAGAGGCGCGAAGTGACGACCCGGTGGTATTGATCCAGGATTATCATTTTGCACTGGTACCGAGGATGGTCCGGGAGGCACTGCCGAAGGCGACCATCATTACCTTCTGGCATATCCCCTGGCCGAATCCGGAATCCTTCGGTATCTGCCCATGGCGTGAAGAAATTCTCGAAGGGCTACTAGGCAGCACCATACTCGGCTTTCATACGCAATTCCATTGCAAGAATTTTCTTGAGACAGTCGACCGCTATCTGGAAACCCGCATTGAGCATGAGGCATCCACCATTTCCTATGGCGGCGAGTTGACTCAGGTTGAATCGTATCCGATCTCGATCGCCTGGCCCGAACCGCGTAGCACTGGCGATGCGCTACTCGATGCTGCAAATAGTGTTGCAGGCTGCCGCAAGAGCGTACGCGAAGAGTGTGGGCTCCCGCCCGACCACTTGATGGCAATAGGTGTGGATCGGCTTGACTACACCAAGGGCATCATTGAACGCCTGGAAGCAGTCGAGCGCATGCTGGAACTGCATCCCGATATGGCCGGCCGATTTACAATGGTGCAGATTGCTGCGCCGAGCCGGTCGTCGCTGGAGGAATATCAAAGTCTGGAGCACCGGGTGCGTGCCTTGGCCGGACGGATCAATCAGAAGCATGTTGCCGCAGGCATCCCTCCAGTATTGCTAAAGGTGGAACAACATGGTGCAGAGCAGGTTGATCGATATTATCGGGCGGCTGACGTTTGCATGGTCACGAGCCTGCACGATGGCATGAATCTTGTAGCAAAAGAATTCATCGCTTCGCGTGACGACGAACGCGGCGTGCTGGTATTAAGCCAGTTCACTGGTGCAGCCCGCGAATTACACGAAGCGTTGATCATTAACCCTTATCATGTTGAACAAAGCGCCGGTGCTCTACATCGCGCCCTGATCATGCCCGAGCTTGAACAGCGCGATCGGATGCGTAGCATGCGGGCACTGGTACGGGATTTAAATGTTTATCGTTGGGCGGGCCATATGCTGCTCGATGCGGCGCGGTTACGTCGCCGTGAGCGTGTCCTGCAAAAGATACGGTCGCATAGCCGGCCCTACACACGACGCAAGGCGGTAACGTGACATTACAAAAAAATATGGCGCCCTCGCCCCTGCTCAAGGCACTGTTCTCTGCGCAAGGGGCAGCACGCTTAGAGACAATCGTTCGACCCGGCTTGCTATGTGTGTTCGACTTTGACGGCACGCTTGCACCGATCGTGGCTCAGCCACATCAGGCGCAATTGCCGGCTGAAGTGCGAAAGCGTTTGTTGACATTACAGCGCCTTGCACCAGTTGCCATCTTGACCGGGCGCGCTTTGGATGACATCGCTGCGCGGCTCGACTTCAAAGCTGATTTTATGGTCGGCAACCATGGGCTTGAGGGGTTGCCGGATTCCGACCAGCGCCGCATGACATTCGAGCTGGAATGTGCCGGCTGGCATGAGCAACTTGCCAGCGCTTTTAGTGATCATGAACATTTTGATCCGGGGTTTTTGATGGAAGACAAGAAAATTTCATTGTCTGTCCATTACCGGCATGTACAAGATCAAACCCATGCCCAGCTCCAGTTGACACAACTGTTTGCCACCTTGACACCGCCGCCCCGGGTTATTGGTGGCAAATGCGTTTTTAATCTTTTGCCGCAAGGTGCCGGTGATAAAGGCACTGCTTTTGAGGCACTGATGCAGCTTAGTGGCGCCAAAACTGCCGTGTATGTGGGCGACGATGTAACAGATGAAGATGTGTTTCGACTAGCGCGTCAAGATTTACTATCAATTCGTATTGGCGAGCATGTGGCATCGGCCGCGCAATTTTTTGTGGCAGATCATTCAGATATATTACCGTTGCTTGATGACTTGATCGTGCGCCTCGAGGCAGTTTGAAAGCGGCATATCGGGTCGTTGGCAAAGACGCGGTATCGGATTTTAGCGAGCAATAAAATGGCTTTTTTGAAACGTGCAGTATGGTTGACTTGACCCAATTTGATGCAGCCAAGTATTTCTTTGGGCAATGTTTTTTAAGGAAGGTTTATGTCTACTAGTCTTGTTTCAACGTTCATTGGGGCGCTCGATATTGGCGGCACTAAAATTGCGGTAACGATTGCTGACGCTAATGGGCCACTCGCCAAGCTGACGCAAGCCACTGTAAAAGTCGGCACCCCTGATGCATTGGGGCAGCAAGTGGTGACGCTTTTAAAAGCTGGTTGCGAGAAAGCAGGCATCGACCCAATGGCGCTGGAAGCAGTTGGGGTAAGCTCCTGCGGCCCATTCGTTTGCGTAGAAGATAAGATCAATCTCTGCGCGCCCAACATTTGCGGCGGCCTGGCTACACGAGGCGATTTGCCAAATGATTGGACAATACTGCCGTTGCAGGTGCCGCTCGAACAACACTTTAAAAAAGTTGTTATCCGCAACGACTGTATCGCCGCACTGCACGGCGAACGCCTGTTCGGCACAGCGATCGATGAGGCCAATGTCGTCTACGTAACTTGGAGTACGGGCATTGGCTTCGGCTTATGCGTTGATGGCCATTTGCTAATGGGCAAACAAGGCAATGCCGGGCATGCCGGGCATCTGTTAATGGAGCCCGATGGAAAAACCCGCTGCGGTTGCGGCAACTTGGGCGACCTAGAAAGCCTTATTTCCGGAATGAACATTTCTAGAGGTCAGGCGCTTGACACACCTGCACTGTTTGCCGCCGCACGAGCAGGCGACCAAGCGGCTAAGGCAAGTGTCACGGCAGCAGCACAATGGCTGGGCAAAGCGTTGTACAACCTCGTAGTGACGTTGGATACCAAATTATTTTTAATCGGTGGCAGCGTTTGGCAGCACCACGGTGATTGGCTGGCACCAATCGTCATTCAAGAGATCGCTAGTCGTTTTCCGGCATTGACAAAAGGTGTAGTAATAACCAAACCAGGCTTGGGCGCATTAGTGGCCGATATCGGCGCGCTTAGCCTGGTAATGCCTGAACAATGGATACCAGTCTGGCAAACCAGCCAGGCTTGGCAGCGATCAAGCTATTTACCGAATTGAGTCTTCACATTGGCAACGCATGCTTTGTTGGTTTCACCTGCGAAGGCATCGCATTTTTCCAAAGCGACCTTGTAGTCGGCACTGCGTTTGTCTTCGTTGGCATCTTCGCGAGCTTGGATCACTTTTTTGTCTGCTTTAGCATCGGCTAGTGTGGCAACCAGATTTGCCTTGGCCGCTTTCATGCAGACATCTTTTGGATTTCCCGTCAACGCGCCGCACCGCGCTGTTTCAACTTCGTGGTCTGCGTCGGCGATTGCTTTTCTGGCATCTGTTACAGCGTCTACATTATTTTTCAGTGAAGCTTTGGCATTTGCCTCTTGGTAGACGCGTGCTGCCTTGGCTTCAGCTACACAGATTTCCTTCGGATTGCCAGTGAGCACGTCACAGCGGGCACGTGCTACTTTGTACGACTCGCCTGCCTGCTCACTCACTCTTTTATAAGCGGACTGAGCATCGTTCGCAGCAGATATTGCATCGACTGCAAACCCTGCCGCTGCTAGTGCGAGCACGGTAAACACATGTACGGTTTTCATGAATTAGCCTTGAATCGAATTGTTAAATCTTGTATCTAGAAAATAACTGCCTATCGTGTTTATATCTGTGCGGCATCAAACATTAACCTGACAATTTTGCGAATTAGCAAGCTTTGCCAATGCATCGGCCTCGTTGTTTCTTGCGCGCGGTATCCAGATCAATGTCGCAAGGGCAAATTCCGCCATTAATTCCTGCACTTGCAAACGATAGTATGTGCAATCTTGTCTACGCACTGGCACGATGCCGAGAACGTCATCAATTACGACGCGGCTGTCGCCATGCACAACAATAGTATTTGCCTGCGTGAGTGCTGCTTGCTCAAGCACCATGATCAGGGCGAGATATTCGCCCATCGTGCTGTCGCCAAAGCAAGCCGAGCGGCTTAGCTGAATTATCTCGCCAGATGGCGCGCGGAGCACGCCGCCTAATCCTAGTTTGCCAGGATTAGGTAATGCTGACCCATCAAACCACGCCTGCCAAGCACACGGATCAACATCATGGCATTTCTTCACCAGACGGGTTACGCCGGTGCGGGAGCAGTCGGTGTCCGGTCATCAGTACGTACTGGGCGCTTAACAGGCGCACCATAGCGCGGCTGCCTTGGGTCAATGCCGTTCATGATGTCATTGATCTGCTCCGAATCAACTGTTTCCCATTCCAAAAGTGCCTTGACCATTGCTTCAACTTTGTCACGATTGGCTTCAAGCAACGTGCGGGCAACCGCATATTGCCTATCCAAAATGCTCCTGATTTCAGCGTCGACTTTTTGCTGCGTCTCTTCAGACACTGATTTTGAGGAGCCAAACCCAGAACCATCGCTATCATCTGCATACACCATCGTACCAAGCACATCGGACATACCATATTGCGTCACCATTGCACGCGCCATTTTTGTGGCCCGTTCAAAGTCGTTGGAAGCACCAGTCGATTGTTGATGCATAAAAATTTCTTCAGCAATGCGTCCGCCGAATAAAATCGAAATATCTTCAAGCATCTTGTCGCGATAGAGATTCACGCGATCATGTTCCGGCAGCTGCCAAGTCAGACCAAGCGCAAATCCACGCGGCATGATGGTGACTTTATGCACCGGATCGGCTTTCGGCAACAGTTTTGCCACAACTGCATGGCCTGACTCGTGATATGCCGTATTACGGCGCTCTTCTTCACGAATGACTGCAGACTTACGCTCTGGCCCCATGATGGTTTTATCACGTGCATCCTCAAAATCCTGCATATCCACTACCCGCTTGTCGCGTCGGGCTGCAAAAAGTGCGGCTTCGTTGACTAAATTAGCCAATTCCGCACCAGAAAAACCTGGGGTACCGCGGGCCAAAACATGTGCTTCCACATCTTTGGAAATTGGCACCTTACGCATGTGTACGTGCAATATTTGTTCGCGACCACGAATATCGGGCAGACCGACCATTACCTGGCGATCAAATCGACCGGGACGCAAAAGTGCCTTGTCCAGCACGTCGGCACGGTTGGTTGCTGCAATAACGATCACGCCAGATGACTCTGCGAATCCGTCCATTTCCACCAAAAGTTGGTTTAAAGTTTGCTCACGTTCGTCATTGCCTCCACCCATGCCAGTGCCACGCTGACGCCCCACTGCATCGATTTCATCGATAAAAACAATGCATGGCGAATTTTTCTTGGCAGTCTCAAACATATCCCGCACACGGGACGCACCGACGCCAACAAACATCTCGACAAAGTCCGAACCTGAGATCGTAAAGAACGGCACTTTGGATTCGCCTGCAATGGCTCGAGCAAGCAAGGTTTTACCAGTACCCGGAGGCCCTACCATCAACACACCTCGTGGAATGCGGCCGCCTAGTTTCTGAAACTTGCCCGGGTCACGCAAAAACTCCACAATCTCGCCCACCTCTTCCTTTGCTTCGTCGCAGCCTGCAACGTCAGCAAATGTCACTAGATTGGACTTTTCATCGAGCAAGCGCGCTTTCGATTTTCCCATCGAAAACATACCGCCTTTGCCACCGCCTTGTGCCTTGCGCATGAAGAAGACCCAGACGCCGATCATCAACAACATCGGAAACCATGAAATAAAGATCTGTGACAACAGTGATGGTTCTTCCGGGTTGCGCACGTCGAATTTCACATCGTTCGCCACCAAATCGCCAATAAGCCCGCGATCGAGCATCGTGCCAGTAGTCCGTACCTTTTTTCCATCATTGGTTACCGCAATGATTTTTTCACCAATAATGGTGACGTCTTTGATGTTCTTGGCTTTCACTTCGGCGATAAAATCCGAATAGGCCATCGTGCTGCCAGCGGTGACGGCATCGTTTCCACGAAACAAGCCCATTCCTAGAAACAAAGCGAGCATGAATGCAGCGATAACCGCAGCGCGAGAATGCTTAGGGTTCAACAGAATCTCCCGGTTGACTGTGACAAAGACCCAATCGTCTTAGATGAAAGAGATGGGGCCATATGGAAGCTTTAAAAGTACCATGCCGCCAAAAAACCTGCCCACGCCAGCTCTATCGGATGAGGGAAGGGTCGATTGCCCTACCCTCATCCGTAAATTTTTTTGCAATCGATATCGATTGCACGCCGATCATTGCCAAAGCACTGGCCGTGTCGTCAAATTCCAATTCCCAATCTGGTAGCGCGGGCACCGGTTTCTCAGTTTGCAAAATCAACGCGCCTTGGGCATCGAAAAGCTGTACCTGGAGCACTGCCTCGCCGGCGCTATCGATTGGCCCCATGGTTGCACGAATATCTGCGGGTGCACAGGTCGTTAATTGCAATGCGCGGTTAAGTTCTGAAATTAATTGCAATGTGAAATATTCTGCAATGCCTCTTTCTTTACCGCCATGAAACAGATCTTGGTAGAGAAAATGAATATCTTCATGTACCTCTTCTTCATGTACCTCTTCTCCATCTTTAGATGAAGCGCTTAACGTTGCTTGCATAGCGAAGCAGCGCCGAACAAGTGGCAACGTCGAAGCGGCCCAACGTTGAAACCGCTCCTGGCGTGCCGAGAAATAGGCGTCAGCAGCAGAGTCTCCGGCTGGTATTGTGTAGAACGCGTCGTCTACTGCTTTGAGTGAAAAGCCAAGCAAGAATCGCAATTCAATGGCGCGATCTTGAGCACCGAAAGGGCTGTCGGGCCAGCCGCTGAGGCTGCGGTCAATTGCCGGCGTGGCAATAAAGCGTTTGTCGGTCATGGCAGCAAAGGCGTCACGTAGCATCTCATGGAGATGGCTATAGGTGATGCTATCAATCTCATTCAAATGGTAGCCGTGATTAACCAGCACGACTGTGGCGTCGGGGCTTTCCAGTCCTCCCGATTGCAGGCTTTCCTTTAATTGCTCGAACGCCGCCTGGTCTTGAAAACATCGTTGCGGATCCAGGCCGCCGACTGTGTGCAGAAATACAGGTATGACAAAGACGTTTATCTCCATCATCTTGCCTTCCGCACGCTCGATGATTGTAATTTCCGCAGTTTCTTCAATCGCCTGTTTTAAATAGAGGCAGGCCTCGCGGCTGATTGTTTCGGTGCGTGCGAGGGCGTCGTACAGTACCTCATCCTTTTTTTGATGCATGCTGCGCTTGATCAGCTTGTGGAACTCCGTGACCAATTGTGCGGCATCACCGGCAACCGCGTCTCCGGCAATTTTTTCACCAGCAGCAAAGTTGAGGTCAACCTTTGCCAGTGATTCAGCTAACTCGCACAATCTTAACGTCGCAGCTTCGTCCTTGTCTTCCTCAGATTCGCGCGGCTTCTTTGGCAGTGTTTTTTCAGATATCGGCATAATTTGATTTGATCAGAGAGGTTGCTGAGGCGGCATGCTGCAGCCGCCTTCTATGCTTCCTAGCATGACACGGATTCAAATCGCCGGCCTACAAGATTCTGGAGAAGTGTTGCAATAGAGATTTATTGCAAATACAACGAAAAGCTTGTAGATCGCTACACTTTAAAACTGGCGAGCTGGTGTTCGCCTTCCGCTGAGGTCTCCGTTGCGATGTGCACGCCCAAAAGCAGCCCAAGGCGTGAGTAGCCGGCTGATCTTTCGATCATTTTCAATTCTTGCGGTACCCAGGCACCGGGCTGAGTCACTAATCTGGCACACGCCGCATCACGGGCAGCGCACAAGCGGTCGCGCTCTTGGACAGGTATGTGCGTGCTATCGCGAATAATAGAAGCTGTAGCGCAGTGCCGATCGATTTCACTCGCAACATCTTCTCGCAGGCACATACGCTGCACCAGGCGTTGGTTACGACGCTGGTGGTGGCGAACCATGCCGAGGAAATTGTCGAGTTGCTTGCCTGCCAACCTCTTGGCTTGCGCATCGCCGCCTAAACGTTTTGACGACTGCTCAATCCAACGGGATCGATCTGCTTGCGTACCATCAATAAAATCTGCAGCGCGGCTAAATTCCAGATCCAATACACAGTGAGCGGGAAGCAAACGGCCGTTTTCTCGTACGAGCAAAGCGCGGCCGGTGCTGCCGCCATTGTAGATAGGAATCGACCATGCCGGCAGGCTAGCATTGAGAATACCTACTCCTGGGCCGGACTGGTCATTCCGGTCATTCGACATTGATTCGCCGCTAATTTTGCCCCTGAAGCCAACCGACAATTCGACATCCGTAGTTTTGCCTACACGGCTAAGAATCGTGCGCAAACGCCCGGTTGCATTGCCTCGATCAGTGACACGGGTGGAAGTCCTGTCTGCAGTAATGCCTACACCGACGCCAACGTTAAGTGGTGCATTAGGAATTCTCGCCAACGATGATGCCACCGCTGCCACTCCGTATTTGACAGCATCGGTGTCTGATCCATTCCAGCTCAAGGATATATCTGGGCTATCAAAAAAAGTGGCGGCAAACCGTTCAAAAAGGCTTTCAGGGCTTGCCTGCAAATCTTTTTGCTGCTCTACAAACATGAATTCCATAATGCGTCGCATTTCTTGCACACGCCGACCATCGTCGGGTGTTCCGTCTGCCTTAGCGCGTTGCGCCACTCTAAGCGCAATACCTGTAAATTCTGTTTTCCGATGCACGCGCTCGCCATCCACGCTTAAAGCCATGCGCGCTTGGGCCGGCCCGAAACTTAAGTCGTAACCAATCATTAAGCCGGCGCCAGCCGTACCGCGCCTGCACCGCTCCGTACCCATCAAAATCTCACCGCCACGGCGGCTGCGGCCAATTTCAACGACTGCGCGTTGGCGTCTTTCGTAACCTATGTTAAGACGTGGGCCAAATGGAATGCCGGTCAAATTAAGCGCCCTGCCTAAATTAAGCGATAGGCCCCGTGTACTAATGCCACGCCGGGAACCGTCGGTCAGGCGCAAGCGGCTGCTCGAGTGCATATCTTCGACAAGCATTTCCAGTGTCTTGTGGGTGCCGATGGTACGCCGTTCAAGAAGACGAAAACCGCGTGGTTTCATCCTGACATTAAGTTCACGTAAGTAATGCCAAAATGGATCGTCCACATCGAGCTTACGTGCCTTGCCCCATGCCGCCAGTCGTTTAGGCGTGAGTGGCTGACGCACGAGGCGGCGCACGGCAGGAGAATCATTGAGTGCATCGTCTGGATAATTAAGCATTGCCCCGACAGTGTTCTTTAGTATGGCGAATTTTGCGGTATGGCGTCGCTGGTCAGACTTATTTATCGTGGCGAGAATAGCTTTCATCTCGCCGGCAAGACCCTCACAATTGCGCACGTCAACGCATTGCCCAGGATAAGCATCTGGATTTTTGGCCCAATAGCGCAACGACGCCAAGACGGCCAGAGCGCCTAGCGGATCAGCCTCGCGCAGTATTTCGCCGGGGTCTTTTAGTAAATTATCTAGCAAAGAAGAGACGGTGGCATTCATCGCCATCTGTACTCTTTCACGTTCGACCGCCAATGCAGGCCGGTTAGCGCCATGAACGCCTTTATTGAGTGCCAATAGCGGCGACTTTCTCTTGCCGCATAAACGTGGAACAAACGTTTTAAATTGCGATTTTTCACCACGAGGAATACTTTTGTGCGCGAACCGTGCCAACTCTTTCTGCGTTCTGTGAAGTGGCGAACCAGCCGCATCATCACGAAAACCTTGCTCCCAAGAAAAAATAGCGGCTTTTTGCGCGCTGTTCAACGTGGTGACGGAATGAGCCATGCAGCAAGCCGCTGCGTGGGTACGAACTGCCAACCCTTGAGAGTCAGCCTGATTTGTTCGTTTACTGGCCATACCAGCTTGCAACGCCACCCGCACTGCCCGGCCAAAAACCGAATGACCGGCGTTGAGTGCCTTGAGCATGGCATAGCCTTCGTCGGTCTGTGACAGTAATCCAGCTAGTTTCAGAGTCTGGTGCTTGATCCCAGCATCTGCCTTCCACGAATCTAAATCGGCAATATCAGAAAAAGGCAGGCCTTTGGTCAACTGTTCTAGCAAACGCATTGCCAGCGCTGCATCTCCATTACTTGCAGCGGCAAGCCTGTAGGTCAATGTTGTGCGATCCATCTTGGCCGATGGTGGCAAAGCATGGAGAGACTGCTGCAGTCGAAAATATTGTTGCTCACTCGTATTAGGGAAAAATTTTGCGGCAAGTTCGTCCGCTTCGTGCATTGATCCGGTTATAACGAGGAGCGGCTCTGAATGTGGAAAACTAGGCGTGGTGTCAAACAACGTGGCAGCAGCCTTGGCCCGTGCATCATCCTGCGATTGTTGAATCTTTGTTGCAGCAATGGATTTTTTTTGTCGCTGTCTTGCAGACAATGGCAACTTGCTGCGTGCAGGGCTAAGCGGCAAATCCTGTACTGGCGATTTATTGCAGCTAACACGGGTGTGTGTGTGAAACGTTGCATTAAAAGTGCGATGTGAACCGGCCTCTTTAATACGGTCTAACAGTGGGCCAGCCCCCGTAAAACGCGACTGCATCCGGCTGACAAAACCAGGTCGCTGGTACAGCGCTGGTTCTTTTTCAGCAAACATTGGCAAAGCCGAACTTAGTTTTAACCTAGCTCGTTGCTGCAGTTCACGTATTAGAGACAGTCGGATCATTGGAGGCCTGGACCTTTTGACAAGTGCCCATATTTTAAAAGATCAACATGACCGCTTCGTGTCAGCGCATCAACTTACTTAAACTCAATTGTTTAAAACGGCTCACAATCTCAAAAAGTGATTTTTTGAAACACCTTGAGCACCATAATAGTTCCCAAAAGCAATATAATTGCGCAAATCAACATATCTTGGGTGATTCATGTTTCAATTGCGACAATATTTTTTCAGCGACATGTTAAAAAATTTATTGGCTACGGCGATATTGCTTAGCATCTGGCCGGCCGGCGCTGCACAAGCCGCAGAGGATCCGCAACTTATTGCAGCCAAAGCAACGCATGCAGAGATTGTAGGTTCGACGCCAAAAGCAGAAGCTAAAAAAGAAATCAAACCCGAGTCTCGGCGTATAGGTACTGCAACGCCGGACGAGGTTGCCGTGCGTATTGCAGCCAAGCTTGCCCAATTAAGCCTTAGGCAAGCCGCCTCGAAAACAGTGGAAAAGCGGCGTGTGCAGCAAATATCGGCTCTGCCACGACATGCCACGCCTGCACCAACGCGGCAGTCGGTTGTTTCCTGCCCAAGCCTGCCTGCGTCGTCAGTCGACACACCCTTTATTTGAGGTAATATCACCTTCCATGGCAAGGAGAAAAATCCATGATTCGTCGAATATGCTGCGTTTGGCTAATGATTGCACTATCAGGCATTAGCCCGGCTGCAAATGCTGTACTAGGAGCCAAGGTCGTTTCTACCGACCAGGACACCGTTCAATCTAAAGCTTCGTCGCGGTCGCAGCAGAGCCAAAATTTTAAAGTTGTTGAAACTACGACACCCGCCGGCACCACCGTGCGGGAATATGCCGATGCCGAAGGCAGGGTGTTTGCGATTACCTGGAACGGCCCGTTAAAACCGGACTTGCGACAGTTGCTGGGGCCTTATTTTCCGCACTATATTTCGGATAGCAACGAGCAATCGAGTGGACATGCCAGGCGTACCGTTCGCCACGAAGATCTGGTAGTACACTCCCTCGGCCGGATGCGAGCATTTTCCGGTAAAGCTTACCTTCAATCTGTAATACCAAACGGAGTGGAAATTGATTCCTTGCAATAGTCGCGCAATTGGCGCCGCATTAATAGGGTTGATCCTGGCAGGTTGTGGCGGTGGGAGTGGGAGCAGTAACAACAGTGATCCCATCATCAACCCACCCGCAACACCGACTAACTTTCAAAGCGTTGTCGTCGAAGGCGGTCCGACCAACGGTGTTAATCTTCCCTACACGAGCGTGACGATCTGCCCGCCTGACGGCAGTTCAGCCTGCCATGTAATTGATCATGTCCTTGTCGACACTGCTTCAACCGGATTCCGTGTATTAGCTTCAGTATTACCACCCGGATTTAGCCTGCCGCAGCAGAGAACATCTGACGGCAACTCCTCGCTTGTTGAATGCACGCAGTTCGCAGATGGCAACAGCTGGGGGCCGATCAAGAGCGCCAACATCATCCTAGGCGGTGAGACGCTGATCGATGTACCGATCCAGGTGATTGGCGATGCAGCTTTTCCTACGATTCCCGCTGATTGCTCCTCAAGCGGCCCAGCGCAAAATACAGTGCGCGATTTCGGTTCAAATGCCATCCTTGGCGTAGGCAGCTTTGTCAACGATTGCGGGCCGGCATGTGCCCAACAGCCAATACCGGGAACTTACTACGCATGCAGCAACGCCGGCTGTTCCCCTACCCGAGTCGCTACCGCACGGCAGGTGCGCCATCCCGTAGCGATGATGGCAAAAAACAACAATGGCGTGATCGTTCGCTTTCCTGCCGTACCGCAGGAAGGCGCACTAACGGTTAGAGGAACCATGGTGTTTGGCATCGGCACTGAAAGCAACAATGGGCTCGGCGACGCCAGGGTCTATACACTTGACCCGACCACGGCAACACTGCTGGCAAGCGCAAACGGTGTTGTTTATCCAGACAGCTTTGTTGATAGTGGATCCAACGGCCTGTTTTTCCCATCACGTACGATACCAGTTTGCCGATCCGGGTTTTATTGCCCGCCATCCCCTCAAACGGTCATCTCGTTCTTGCAAGGATTGAACGGCAACACTGCATCAGTGGACTTTGTGATCGGCAACGCCGATGCCCTGTTTCGAAATAACCCAACCTTCGCCGCGCAACCGACGCTAGGTGCTCCGGCATTTGGGTTAAATGCAGTGGACTTTGGCTTGCCATTCTTCTTTGGCAAAACAGTGTTTACGGCTATTGAAGGCAGAGCGACCTCGGGTGGAACCGGTCCGTATGTCGCTTTTTAATTTATTCAGGCAGCAGTACCAATTGGACAAGTGGCCCCGGTACCAGCCATGCTGCAATAGCCACCGGGGTTTTTTGATAAATACTGCTGATGCTCAGTTTCTGCGTAATAAAACAATGGCTCCGGGAAAGCAATTTCCGTTGTGATCGGCCCAAAACCACGATGGCTTAACTGCGTTTGAAAAAGCACTTTGCTTGATTGCGCAGAATCAAATTGCGCTTGAGTCGAACAGTAAATGGCTGAACGATATTGCGTGCCAGTGTCATTACCTTGACGCATCCCCTGGGTCGGATCGTGGCTTTCCCAAAATATTTTTAAGAGTTTATCAAAGCTGCACAAGGCCGGATCGAAAACAACTTTTACGACTTCGGTATGGCCCGTTTGGCCCGAGCAAACCTCCCGGTAGGTGGGATTAGGTGTCAATCCACCTGCGTACCCCACTGCAGTAGTTTCCACACCTGAAAGCGTCCAAAACAACCGTTCCACACCCCAAAAGCATCCCATCGCAAACACAATATGGGATAAGCCGGTAAATTCGCCGGCAAGCGGTCTGCCGTGAACATGATGCCGGTTGTCAATTGCCATCGGTGCCGCTCGCCCGGGCAGGGCATCTTCAGCCAAAGGCAAACGTTGTTTAAAAGCGCCAATTCCCGCTAAAAACTTTTCTAACATAGTGGTTCCTGTATGAATGTGACCACACAATAAGCCTTTGCAAACTAGGCTATAAAGTCTGGCGCGTGCGAAACCGATGTTCTAGAACCGCACGCGAATAGGCAATCAATGGATTCAAGCCAAAAATCAGTTGCACCAATACATCACCCGGCAGCACCCACAACTGTGTTTTGCCGGGTATCACACCGGTAGCGGCTGTTATCACTGGCGCAATCCATGCAGCCTCAGGCTCTAGATCAAGCACAACATCGCCATCGCTAGTCGTATGGAGATACACGTTGCCACCTGCTGCCAGCTCAAAACAAACGCCATGGCCAGATGAGCCATGTTTGCCTACGGATTGCTGCAAGCCTTGATCATACTGCGTAATCCAAAGTTCAACTTCGGCAATGGTCGAGAGATCACGCCATGGCTCTTTGTTTGCCGAACCCTCAGAACTTTGGTACATGGACAGTTTTACTGATCATCAACGTGCCAGAAATTAAAAACAGAAAAGAGAACGGGTGGAAGATCCACGGCCCTGTAAGCCAGGCACCGCCATAAAGCTGAGCACCAATATGCCCATACCATGCAGCCCAAGCAAGTAATGCAGTCAAAATCACGCTGGTGGGTATCGGTGTGCCTTCAAAATAACGCACCTTGCCGGCGGCGTCCGCCATATTTTCTGCCGTAACATTGAACCGCGCAAGCCGACTCACGCCACAGCACACAAAATAAACCAACGCTACGCAATCCAAACCGGATTGCAATCCGGCTGCAAAACCCAAAGCTGCCGGCGCCACACCAAATGAAATAACGTCAGCCAGTGAATCAAGCTCGCGCCCCAGTGCAGAATGTTGTTGCCGCCAGCGGGCAACCTTGCCATCCAGGACATCAAAAATAAATGCCGCAGGTGCCATTGCAGCAGCCAGCAAAAAATCATGGAGCGTCTGGCTCGCCATGAAGCGCATGGCAAGAAAAATACCGATCGCACCGCAGGCGGCATTGCCAAGCGTTAAAAAATCAGCGAGGTGAAACCCGCGGATCATCGAGAAATGGCGCGGTGGAGAACCAGGTTTGTGCATGCGTAGGCGATTTAAGAGGATCGTTATTTTGCAGGATTGTTATTTTGCAGGATTGTTACTAGGCGAAACCGGCGTCGTAATTTCACGGATGACACCACCGCCACCGATGCTGCCATCTGTCTTGCCAGCACCTTCAATACGCAACTTGCACAATTGCTTATCAGACTCCGGCAATGCCTCGCACCGCTGCAAAGCATTGGCCTGATATGCCGAATCTGGCGAAGTTAGCTGGCCACGTCTTGCCTCGCCTTGTGCTGCGGCAGCTTCTTTTAAGCACGTAGCGCGATCAACATCGGAAGCACCGCTCTTACAGGCTGCAGAAAAATCACCGCGAACCGAAGTTGTTGCGGTTGAGCTTGCACCTTGCGCAACAGCACTACTGCTACAAACAATGCCACCAAAAACAACCAACGCCACCACGACCGGGGCTTTTAATGTCGAAAATCCAGTAGAAACGCGTGTAGGCATTTTGTGCTCCAGGTTAAGATCTGCGAGGATATCTTGAGGGCAAGATTTAGTCTGTACGGTAGCCTACACAATTTCCAGAGGTACGTAACAGCGAAATGCGGGCTGGCGAACAAATATTTCATAATGAAACGCGTTAAATTAAAGCAACAATGCAATTTTTGCAAGGCACCTCATGACGCACTATTGCAACTCACAATAAGCGATCCCGTATCGCGGATATTTGATGACGGCAACTATGTCCACTTCTCAAAATACTCTCACCTCAGCATTTTTGACCACTGGCGTTCCAGGTCTTGATGAAGTGCTAGCAGGCGGTTCAACACGAGATCGGCTGTACCTGCTTGAAGGGGAGCCAGGAACCGGCAAGACGATCTTGGCGATGCAATTTCTTAACAAAGGCGCATGCCAATGTTTCTTTTTGAAGAAGCAACCAATAATTTACTAAATCGTTCGAAAGGGCTGGATATGGATTTGGGAAATGCCATGGATGCTGGCCAGCTCACTATCCAGCAAATCGACCCTGCTGAACTCGCACCTGGCGAATTTACGCATGCCGTATGCAATGCCGCTGATGCTGGTGCAAAAGTCATCGTTATTGGTAGTTTGAACGGTTGTTTACATGCAATGCCGGATGAGCGCTTCTTGACAACGCATTTGCATGAGTTGCTAACGTATCTTGGCCAGAAAAGTGTCGTGACAATTATTATTGACCTTCAGCAAAGCACGTTGGGTGGACAAATGACGACGACGATTGATGCCGTTTATATAGCTGACAACGTATTAATGCCGCGTTATTACGAGATGGATGGCGAGGTGCGGCAGGCAGTGTCGGTATTCAAGAAGCGCGGAAGTCTGCATGAGCGTACCATCCCCAGCTTTGAGCTGGACGATAATGGCATCCACGTGGGCGAGATATTGAAAGGCTTCCATGGTATTTTGACCGGTGTGCCGAGCATTTCGCCATCAACTACCATTGTTGTACCACCGCCCTAAGCAATGGAAAAGCACGTTCTTATCTATGCGCCGGTTGGGCGCGACGCCGAACTTGCTGCAGGCATATTGGCTTCGGCTGGTATTGCTTGCAACACTTGCTCGAGTGTAGAAGACTTAATCGCACGCATAGAAGAAGGTGCGGGTGCCGTACTCATCGTTGAAGAAGCACTTGCCGGCACCATGCAGCCGCTCGCAGCCTATGTAGATCGTCAACCAACGTGGTCCGACTTACCTATTCTTGTATTAGCCCGCCCCGGTGCTGATGCACCGGCATTAGCACCAGCGCTAGACCGGCTTGGCAACGTCACGCTGTTGGAACGGCCGGTGCGTACGATGACGTTGGTAAGCGCGTTGCGTACTGCTCTACGCGCTCGTCAAAAACAATTTCTGGTGCGGGAAGGCAGTCAAAGAAAAGACGAGTTTCTTGCGAGCCTTGGGCATGAGCTACGCAACCCATTGGCGCCAATTCGTAACTCAATGGGCATCCTCAAGCATCTTTACCCAGATGCGCCGGCAGTTGCCAAGATACGAAATGTCGTGGAACGCCAAGTTACGCATTTGACCAGGCTAGTCGACGATTTGCTTGATGTGGCGCGTATAACCAATGGCAAAGTGGTGTTGCAGCCCGAGAGTTTTACGTTGGCGTCGCTGGTGGACCACATACTAGAACTGGCAGGCAGCGTTGCCCATGAAAAAAAATTAGAAATTATTGCGTGCATGCCGGACAAAGGAATCTTGTTGCATGCAGATTACGCCCGGATAATTCAGGTGATTGCCAACATTGTCTTTAATGCTGTGAAGTTCACCCCGCCACATGGCACGATACGGCTTGCGGCTAATGTCGAAGGCAACAATATTACCTTCGCCGTAAAAGACTCAGGCATTGGTATTGCCCGCAAATCGTTTGATGCGATATTCGACCTGTTTTCGCAAGAGCAACCCTGCTCCGGCCCGGTAACGAGCGGTTTAGGCATCGGCTTAAATTTGTCGAAACGATTCACGGAAATGCATGGTGGATCGATTCATGTAAAAAGTGAAGGGGAAGGACAAGGCAGTGAATTCTTTGTGACCTTGCCAATTGTTGCAGGTGATAGTGACAACACGCAGCCAAGCAGCGAACGAAATACTGCGTCGAGTATATCCAGCGAACAATTTTTTGTATTAGTCGTTGATGACAACCGTGATGCCGCCAACATGTTGCAGGCGCTTTTCGAAATTGAGCATTTTAAGGTCGCCACTGCTTACGATGGCTTCGATGCGATCGCCGCCGTACAGCGGCAGATTCCGGATGCAATTGTCATGGATCTGGGCATGCCAGGTATTGACGGGTACGACACCGTACGACGCATTCGTGCCCAACCCGGCACTGAACATATCACCATCGTCGCTTTAACCGGATGGGGGCAATCAGACGCCCGCAACAAGGCTACAGAAGCAGGCTTTAATTATCACATGGTCAAGCCAGTCGACTTTGATGCCTTAAAATGCCTGCTTAACAGTCCTGTGATGAATCAACATCCGGCTTATGTGCTGCCAACATGAGTACTGCGCGTTGACCTAATTGCACACCTGGATTAGGGAACAAAGCATACTCAGCTTCGGGCCCCGCATGCACCAGTGTTTGCCCCTCTTGCGCGATGGCTGCGCCCGCCGGTACGGCCGTAAAATTGCAGGCGTCGGATGGCAATTTTAGTTTGAAATCGTCCTGGTGCTTGATGATTTCTTGCACAACGCGGTATCTAGGCGGATGCGTTGTCGGAATTCTTTTTTCGTTTGTACTATCCTCAGCCATGGCTGGTAGCGGGTTGCGCAATAAACAGCTGACGGCTTGTTGCATCAACAAAAATGTGGTTACTTCGTGTGCCGCCAAGCGACCAACCTGCCCAAGTTCAACAGTGCAACTAAAGGCGCCGCAGTGGCGGGCAGTGAACGCGCTGAAAGTAGCTGCCGGCAAATCGTTATAAACAATCGCATCCATTCCTGCTTGGCCCAGCCAGGTCGTTAGCAGCTGGTGCCCTTTCCCGCTATTTTTTGTTGGAACGATGGCAAAACACGGGTGCAGAGATGGCCGAATTGTTGAATGAAAATCAAGGTGCCACTTCGGCACATCAACTACCGACAAAAAATCTGTGCTAATAGGCATGATGGCGGTCGCCCTTGATGCTTCAACAGATGTGCCTTGAAACAACTTTTTTGAATCGGATGGAAAATGAAAAAGCCGGTTTAAATCCACATCGACAAATCGTTTCCCGGCAGCGAGGGCTGCTGGATTACCAATCACTAGCAGCAAGTCAACGCTTAGTGCTTGGGGAGCCCTGAGAATCGCGTCTAACACAGGTGCCAGTATGGTAAGTGGCGCAGTTTCATCGCCATGTACGCCTACTGATATCAGCAAGCGGGCTTGCGCTGGCAACCGAGGATATAAGCGCAGCATGCCTTTGTCAGGCAATTCGGCATGATAGTTATTTTGCTGCCAAGACAACGCCATCTCTGACAGATCACCACCGGCTAACGCTCGCAGAGACAAGGGGGCGTTCAAAATTGCGCCCCACTTAAGTCATAAAGACCGGGCAAATCAAGCAAGCTGCCCAATTCTTCCATTGCCACATAGTTTTCAACTGCCAAAGAGGGATCGGCCAAGTCGGCAGGCGCGAGACGGTCGCGGTAATGGCGATTGATCCACGCAATCAGTGCCGTATGCAAGCGATCAGTCAATAGCACGCCGGGATGCATCGCACGGAGCTGTGCATCGGTCAGCACTACGCGTAACCGCAAGCATGCCGGCCCACCACCATTGCCCATGCTTTGACGTAAATCGAATGACAGCCATTCATCGATCGGGCCACCGCTTGCCAGCAATTGACGAATATAGCGTTCCACTACGGCGTTTTCGTGGCATTCCTGTGGTGTTACCAACGTCATGCCGCCGCCTGGACGGGTGAGCAACTGGCTGTTAAATAAATAGCTACCAACGGCATCAGCAACCGGTACAACATGTTCTTCTACCCTGATCGCCTGCAGCTGCGTGCCGGTGGATGCAAGCGCTGCCTGCAGGGCTGCAAGGTTTGAGGCATCGTCGGCAAATGCCAACGCGTGGTAAAACAACACTGGGCCATTGGTTACGGCAATCACATCGTTGTGGAACACACCTTGGTCGATCACGTGTGGATTTTGGCGTAGATGCACCGTGCGCTGTGGCGCAAGCCCGTGCCGCCGGGCGATTGCCTGCCCGGCTTCTAGTGTCTGGCGTGCCGGGAAGCGATGTGGTAGCTGCTGCGCTGCGCCGAAATGGGATCGTCCATGAACAAACATTTCGATGCCAGCCTCACCATGGCTGCGACATAGTCGGCCATGATTAGCAGCACCTTCATCGCTAAAAGCGGGGGTTGCAGGAAGCGCGGGATGCACCACGAAATGGGTGTCGTCATGAAAAATTGCCTGCAATATGCGCAACGTCTGGGGCGCTTCGCGAGAACGATGCAACGTAGCGTTCAGATTAGCCACGGTGAAATGAGTCAGCCCGTCTGCGGTGTCGGCGGATGGGCTGACTGTTGCGGCATTGGCGGCCCACATCGGCGAGGCCGACCAGGCAGCAGCAAGCAACATCGGCGCAGTGCGCGCAGCGCTTGCTAGCACCTGAGCATCTGTGCCGGAAAAACCAATGCTGCGTAGCAAAGCAACATCCGGCCGCAGATGGGGTGGCAGGATAGCTTGGGTAAAACCCCGCTGCGCCAGCGCCTGCATTTTTGCCAGCCCCTGGAGCGCAGCTGCGCGCGGATTAGCAACGGTACCGGCATGGGAGAATGAAGCGATATTACCCAACGACAGGCCGGCATGATTATGCGAAGGGCCGACTAAGCCATCGAAATTTATTTCGTGTGCTGTCATGGAGGTAATGAAATACCCGGCGCAAGCGAGGCTGGCATTTCCAAAGTGGCCGATTCAATAGAGGCAACAGGATATGCACAATAATCGGCTGCGTAATAAGCGCTGGGGCGATGATTGCCGGAATAGCCAATGCCCCCAAATGGCGCAATGCTGGCGGCACCGGTCGTCGGCCGGTTCCAGTTCACGACACCGGCGCGCACCGTTTGCAAAAACTGCTGCCAATACGTCGGCTCATCGCTTAGTAACCCCGCTGCCAACCCATACGATGTCGCATTAGCGGCGTCGATTGCTGCCGCAAAATTTTTTACCCGCATAACCTGTGTCAGCGGGCCGAACCATTCTTCGTCCGTCAAAATCTCCAGATCCGTTACATCAACGATGCCTGGTGAAAGCAGCCCGGTGCCTGGCTTGAGCTGACGCATTGCCAGCAATGAAACGCCGCCGTGAGCAAGCAATTTCTTTTGCGCAGCGAGCAATTGATTGGCAGCAGTATCGGAAATCACCGGCCCCATAAACGATGGCGCTGGCGCATTGCCTGCACCAACCCGAAGCCTGGCTGCAGTGCCAACCAAACGGTCGATGAATGCCTGGCCATTTGGGCCATTCTCGACAATAATTCGGCGCGCGCAGGTGCAACGCTGCCCGGCACTTACAAATGCAGAAAATAGTGCGTGATAAACGGCGGCGTCAAGGTTTTGCACTTGCCACACCACCAGCGGGTTGTTGCCACCCATTTCGAGTGCCAGCATTTTTTCAGGTTGGCCGGCAAATTGCCGATGCAGCGTCTGGCCAACCTGGCGACTGCCGGTGAATAAAATGCCATTTAACGCTGCATGCTTGGCCAGATGACTGCCAGTATCGCGGCCGCCATTAACTAAATTCAACACGCCCGCGGGCATTCCCGCCTGCTCCCATAATTTGGTTGTTGCCAGGGCAGTTTGCGGCGCATATTCACTTGGTTTAAAAACAATGGTATTGCCTGCCAGGAGTGCAGGAACAATATGCCCATTTGGCAAATGCCCTGGAAAATTATACGGCCCCAGCACGGCCACTACACCGTGCGGCCGGTGGCGTACAACGCTTTTGCCGTCTGCAACCGGAGCGCTTGATTCGCCTGCTCGAATTGCCTGGGCTTCGATGGAAATCTTGACTTTTGCTACCATCGAATCGACTTCAGTCTGTGCTTCCCACATCGGCTTTCCAACCTCTGCACTGATGGTAGCCCTAAGCAACTCAGCATTTTCCATCAGCAGGGCTTGAAATTTTCTACACAGGGCAATACGATCGTCAAGTGTCGTGGTAGCCCACGCGCGAAAGGCAGCCCTTGCTGCCAGGCAGGCCCGGTTGACTTCATCAACATTGGCCGCTTTGCCCTGCCAAGCAACTAAGCCGGTGGCAGGGTCATGCACAGTCCACGGCACACCCGAGCCGATAACCCATTTGCCATTGATGTAGTGCTCAGGTGGTGACATGTCGAGCGCCGCTTAATGCCATTGTGCGCACCTGCTCACCGGGCTGGCACTGCAATGCCTTGGCTTCCAGCGCAGTAAGCATCATGCCTCCCGGCGATAGCATGATCGATTGATCGGTGAGTACCACGCGAAATTGTTCCAACGTTGTTGTCGCCACAAGCTCCGGCGTCGTCATCGCATGAGGTTGCGCTGCGCAACCGATAACCGTTTTTAACCCGCTTTCCCGCGTTGCCCGTAGATCAGCGATGCGTGCCTGCAATACTGGCCCAGCATCAAAAATATCAATATACCCGGAGTGAAACATGCCCTCCTGTTGTAACAAATGACGTGCAGGTTCGGTATCGACATGCACCATGCCAATAACTACCTGTGCTTCCTGCGGCAGATATGCCACATACAACGGGTGACGCGGCATCAACTCAGCAATAAAGGATTTTTTTCCCTGGCTGCATAAATCATCTGCCGTTTTAAAATCCATATGAAAAAAATGCCGCCCAAGGTGTTCCCAAAAAGGCGACACCCCATCATCACGTAAAAAACCGCGCATTTCTGCAATCACTGTTTGTGGAAACTGATCGGCAAATTGCGCAATGAAAAGAAACCTGCTTTTTGATAATAGCTTACCGTTGTTTGCGGTGCGGTAATCCGGATGCAGAAACAATGAACACAACTCGGCGCTGCCGGAAAGATCACTTGAGAGATACAACGTCTCCATGCGTGAAAAGATGTTGAGTTCAACACTCGAATGCACCAGAGCACCAATACGAAAATTGTAAAACGGCTCGCGCAGGCCAACGGCTGCCTTGATTGCACACACGCCAATGAGCCTGGATGTGGCAAGGTCTTCCATCACAAACAGATAATCCCGCAATGCCGGTGCCAGCGCACCAGAAAAAGATGCGCAAGCAGTAGCGATACGGGCTTCCAAAATTTGGGCATCCGGCTTCAATGTCGTCATGCCGGGGCCGACATGCTTTGCAAGTAACATCAGAGCATCCAAGTCGGCGGGCATTGCCATACGCACTACCAACATTATCAATCCTTCACCAGTTTCAGCCATTGTCGATGAAACATTTTGCAAAGCCAACATCATTCAAAAGAATTTTAAATAACTTGCAACAGTGCAACTAAGTGCTTTAGCATACAACTAATCGTGCCCATCCATTGCCCAAAGATTTCCTATGAAAACAGTACAGCAAGAAGTTGACGAACGGTCTAACCTGACCAGCAGCAACATGTTTGAATTGCTGCTGTTTCGTTTGGGAGAAAGCGCTAATTCCACCAATCGAGAGTTGTACGGAATCAATGTTTTTAAGGTGCGGGAATTGTTGGAAATGCCAAAGATCATTAAGGTCGCCGGAATTCGCCCGCCAATGATGGGAGTTACCAACGTGCGTGGCCAGATTGTGCCAGTGATCGATTTGGCAGCCGCTATTGGCTGCAAATCGAATGGTCTCCGAATATTAATGATCACTGAATACGCTCGGTCCACACAGGCGTTTGCAGTGGAAGATGTTGATGAAATTGTGCGGTTGGCTTGGAGCCAGGTGCTCTCGGCCGAAGGCACTGCCGGCAATGCGGGCATGGTTACCAGCATTGCCCGGCTGGATGGCGATCATGACAATAGTCGCTTGGCACAGGTTTTGGATGTCGAACAGATTTTGCGTAATGTGTTGCCAACCGGCGAGCCCGACGTGGATGTCGAGACGATCGGCGCGCCTGTTCAATTGCCGCCAGGCACCTGCATTCTTGCTGCCGATGATTCCGGCCTGGCCCGGCGCCTGATTGAAGAAGGTTTGGGAGCGATGAATTTGCCTTTTATTATGACAAAGACCGGCAAACAAGCATGGGAAACATTACAAAATATTGCGGACGAAGCCATTGCTGCAGGCGGGACGGCAAAAGACCGGATTGCCCTAGTACTGACCGATCTGGAAATGCCAGAAATGGACGGCTTTACTTTAACGCGCAACATCAAAAGCGACCCGCGTATGAAATCGATTCCAGTTGTCATCCACTCTTCCTTGACGGGTTCAACCAACGAAGATCATGTGCGAAGCGTCGGCGCAGATGCCTACGTCGCAAAATTTGTCGCCGCCGAGTTGGCCACCACAATACGAAGCGTTCTTGCAACGGTACAACGTTAGGCGTTTGCATGCCAACTACTTTAAAATAAGCGTGCGGCCGTACAGAGCCGCCAATTACGCATCCTTTACACTCCTCTACAGTTGGCCGGTTAATGCGCGACCACCACGCATTTGCCTGGCGTCGCTTTTATTCGCGTCGGCCGTTTTTTGAGAAGATGGATAATGAAGCCGGTCCCAGATCCTTACAGCGACCCCAGCCAGGGCAATAAGCAATTGTCGATGCCGGAGGAGCTTTGTCGGGTAGCAGTTATTTGCAGTGAAACATTGGTTGCAACACACTATTGGCCCTCCGCTGGCAGCGCTGGGCTCGTCGAAAAATTAAGGCAACAGGAGCAGGTGGCTTTTGATTACTTTCCTGTACGTTATGCCGGCGCAGGCGCTGCTGAAAGCGTTAGCCAAGCATTCGACAAAGTCGAAGCCGGTGGCGAAAATGTCTATGATGTAATTTTACTAATCGGCAACCCCACTGGCGATACAGATATAGGCATAGTCCACCGCGTATTAGCGCCACGCATCGCCCGCACGCCGATGCCGGTGCTTACCGCGCTTGGGCCGGATGATGGTGAAACAATACTGGGCGACACAGCTTATAAAGTGTTTGCTTCATCTGATGCACTACTTGAATTTGTGTCTGGTGAGATGCGAAAGCGCACCGTGCAGACTGATGAATTCCTGTCGCAGATCAGATCGCTTAGCCAGTTTCTCATCGCTGAACATGAAGTGGAATCCAAAATCTTGCTGCAAGCTGTGCTGCAGCCCACGCTTTACCAGCATCTCAACAATCAAACAAAAATGTTTGAAGATTTTGGCAAGCGCTTACGCGATGTTGCCAGCGATCTGCATTTAAAGCTTACCAAAGATGAGGCAACGTTAGAACATTACCGGGCGCGCATTAGCGTGGAGCTGGCACGTATTGCGGAAAACAATGCCTCGGTGGCGCAGCCCCCGAGAAATATGGATGTGCGCCACCACTCGCGAGAACGTCAGAAGCGCGTGGAACTCAGAAATAAAATCGATACGGTGCGAACATCGCTTCTGTTTGCTTATCTATGTCTGCTCGGCGTGTTGTGGTGGTGGGCAACGCCAGCCGACACCATATTTTTCGGCGGGTCCGCGTTGGTAGTGTTTAGTGCAGGGTATGTGGCAATTTGCAATCGATTAATTGATCGTGCTTACGAGGACGAGGCTGATGCATACGACGACGACGACGCCACGACCCACGCATTATTCGAAATTCCCACGATTGATTCTCATGACGTTGGTCGATTGCAAAAATCTAATCGTGTGGAACCCTGGTTAAAATAGGAGAAAAATGCAAATGAACCAGCCAACATCAGGCAGCGACAAGACTATTCAGCAAGAAATCACGGATGAGCATCTATTGTTAGGAGCACTGCTAAAAAAACTCCAACAAGCTGAGAACTTAACGCTTGACGAGCTTGATGCCGTGATCATCCAAGCCGACGCCGCTTATAAAAGTCGGCTTGCCAGGCTCCAGCGTACCCGCAAGATGATTGATCAATTAGGCACTACGCCTTAAGCCCATCAGCACACCAGCACATGAGCACATGAGCACACAAGAATATAGCGAAGCCACCGATGGTGAGTTGCCGGTGCGCGCCATTCAGCGAAGACTGACGTCCCTTGAAGCAGGTGCGGCCACAGGTGTAATCGTCGCATCGCTGGTTGCCTTAGCCATGATGACCGGCGTAGTGCCAAAGCCCCAACCTGCAATATCGCCAACTCCGGTGGTAATGCAACCAAGCCTTCCAAAGGAAGAGATCATTCCTGATTCGCAATTGCCACCTCTCCCGGTGGCGCCAATGCTTATTATTGCAAACGCCATAGAGCCAACACCGACAGCATTACCCGTGAAGCCCGACGGTCAATCTTTGGACGAAAGCGTATCGGCGCCTCGAGCAACATTGCGCAAGAGCCGCAAAGCTAGTAGCAAAAAATCTCGGCATGCATTGGTCGCCCGTAGCGGGCACCGAAAGACGCGCGAGCAAGTGATGGCCGAATTAGCCCGTGCAAAACGTGACGGCAGCTATCAGGCAGCATTAGACACCTACCGCTAATACGCTCCTCTGGCAAATTTGCCACCTCCTGACGTTTTCTTTTTGAAAAGTCTTTTTGTTAAGTACCGGCACCGGCCTCTTTAGGCCGGCAGTTCGTATTTACCGCAAATTTTCGTTTCCACACCCATTAATATTGCACGGCGATAATTCCTCAAGGGAATTTTTCATCTAATTCGCCACAAAAAATTACATTATTGATATCTTTAGAGAAATTTATTTTCGTAAAAAGCTGTTATTTATCAACTATCTAGATTTATCACAACAATTATTGTTTAGAATACCTGCAATAAAGTTTCCTGAAGAACAATGTACACATAGTAACGAAAATATTCTTGCTATAAATAAAAGATGCAACTATTGCTGCCGTGGTGATTTCGCTGGTTTTGCACCGATTTGGCAGCGTCGGCAATGAATTTTTTAACAACAGGGAAAACAGATGATTCTTCAAAATTCAGTACTCGCCTTTCCAAATATATTCCACGACGACTCTAATCGCCTCTCATTAGAAAACGAAGCGCCAGTGGAGGCAATGCACGCCGAGCGCTTGCCCTTCACTGTGCGTTTGGTAAAAAACGAACACGATTTATGTAAAGCGGTGCAAATTCGTCACGCTGCGTATGCGCGTCATGTGCCGGGATTTGCTGCGACATTGTCTACACCTGAATCGCCAGACACTGAATGTGGCGTTGTCGTTTTGCTAGCGGAGTCGAAGGTGGATGGCTCCCCTTTAGGAACAATGCGTATCCATACAAACCGTTTTCGCCCTTTAAGTATTGAGCAATCCATTGAACTGCCAGAAGCCCTGCGGATGCGCCCACTCGCCGAGGCAACACGTCTGGGCATTACCGACGAACGCGTAGGCCGGCTGGTAAAAACAGTCTTGTTCAAGGCGTTTTACCTGTATTGCTGCCGCAATAGTATTGAGGTGATGGTGGTAGCTGGTCGGGCGCCAATTGACCGCCAGTATGAGCGTTTGATGTTTGAAGAAGTTTATCCGGAAATGGGGTTTATCCCGCTAGCCCACGGTGGGAACCTGCCACACAAAATCATGTCTTTTGAGGTTGGTACGGCCGAAGCCCGATGGCGTGAAACGAATCATCCATTATTTCAATTTGTTTTTAGAACCCAGCATGACGACATCGACGTCGGTGCCAAAATGGATACCAGCACGCCAAAAGGGATGATTGGCCGAATTTTTCCAAATACTAGCAAGGCCTTAGTTACAGTTTCCGCAAAATCTGCCGTAGCCAGTTTGTAGCGGAGCATCCACGTTGTTGCAAATGTAACAGCGCGGCCTTCCTTTACGCTTGATTGTTCCAGCACCTGCGAATACAGTCGCAGGTGCAACATTGCGTTATCGGCGCTCCTGACCGGAAATTGGAAAAGCATGAAATCACCCTGGCGCTTGCAAAATGGTTTGGCTCATGTGGAAGAAAGCTTCCTGGAGCGCTGGCTTCTCATTTTTTCTATTTATGCGTTACCGATTTGCCTTGCATTGTTATCGGTTGCCGCTCTAATTGCATTTGAATCCAGTTACGCACTTGCCAACGGCGAAAAGCTAGCTTTACGAGCGCTGATAGAAGAAAAAGATAAAACGCCGCTCACGCCCAACCAAGCGCAAGCCCGACTACAGCTTCAGCCAAAAGTCGCACATTTTGATACACGCCTCTCTGAGCAGCCGGTGTGGTTTAACCTGCAAGCCAATTCCCTTATCGGAACTCAGCCAATTGCATTTGAATTTCCCTCGCGTCATGCCACTGCTTTAAGCTGCTGGGATGCTGCGACACTAACGCCACTTGGGCAAAGCAACCGCATTGATAGCGAGGGCGCAATAAAAGTGCTCAAGGCTGGTTTTGCTCTGACAGTTGTGCCAGGCCAAGACGGCCGGCAAATTCTCTGCCGCGCTTCATTTCAAGGCCCTGCGAGAGTGACTGTATTGCAATGGGAAGACCCGCAACTGCAAATGAATGCACTGGAATTTCATCGAAATTCCGGATTACTCGACGGCGGGTTGCTGGTACTGGCCACGTTCGTGTTGATTGCCGCGCTAATTAACCGCAATGGCACTTACATCCTCTTTGCCTCTTGGCTCATCGTCAACCTGCGCATGGGTGCATTATCTGCCGGCTGGGACACTCAGTGGCTAGGACATTCCTTACCTGCCGAATGGATGACCCAGATACGTGCTCTCACGCTAACGGTGTTTTATCTATTGACACTGATGCTTTTTTGTTCGCTGTTTAAGGAAGATCTTCTTAAGCTTAAAAGCACGCGCCTGTTAAGGATTTGCCAAGCTTTCTGCGTGCCGCTATTGATAGCGTCAGTGATATTGCCTTACCGGTTTTTGTTGCCATTGATGTGGGTTGCCTCCAGCTTTAGCTGCATTACTGTCGTCTATTACCTCACACGCATCGTCAGCTTGACTCGGTCCCCGGTAGCGCTATGGTATGCAGCATCGATTTTTACGACCGTTAGCGCCAGCCTTTATGAAATCATCTGTGCAGCACTTGGATATACCGGGCTAATTGCCGCCGTCAACAATGTGACCGCCGGGCTGCTGGCCAGCATTTTAGCCGCTCTCGCGCTCGCTCACCAAATGCGTATTCACCACCGTCAGCGCCTCGATGCACAGGCTGAATTGCAGCACACCTTCCAGGCGATGCCGATTGGGCTTTTCACATTGGATCTGCGCGGCCGCTTCCTCAGTGCTAATCCGGCATTGCATGCCATGCTCGGCGTGGAGGATGTCATGTTACCCGGCCACAACACGTGGTCACAATATTTCAATACCGGCTCTTGGGAACAGTTGCACGATATCGTGCACGTCGATGGCGACAGGGAATTACAGCTCCAGCGTAGTGGGGTAACCGATGACATGGGTGAGAGCCAGCATTTCATGGTCAAGGCAACACTTGCGCGTGGCAAGATCGAAGGCTCTCTCCAGGATATAACGCAGCAACTCAAAGCGACCGAAGATTTGCGGTTCATGGCCAACAACGACCCGCTGACAAAAGTGTACAACCGCCGCGGCATCGAACACGCTCTAGCTAATGCAGTATCGGAACTGGCCGAAGGCAAACCGCTAGCCCTGGCCTATCTCGATCTCGACAGGTTTAAACTTATTAATGACCTGTACGGACATGCCACTGGCGATGAAGTCTTAAAGCAGGTATGCAACCGGGTCGGCGGCATGCTCAGCGGCGGCCAACATATGGGGCGCGTTGGCGGTGATGAATTTGTTATTGTATTGCCAGATACATCAATCGTCCTGGCATCCTGGATTTGCCGCGGCATTGTCAACAGCATCAGCAATGCCGCTTTTTGTATAGACGACAAGGCATTTCAGGTGCGCGGCTCGATCGGCTTGATTGAAGTCAGCCAGGGTACCCAGATACGCGATGCCATGGCCACAGCAGACCGCGCTTGTCGCGCTGCAAAAAATGGCAACCACGGCAGCTTGATGGTCTATGAAAAGAATGCGCCAGCGTTTCGTGAGCTGGAAGCCGAACTTGATCTGGTGGCACGACTTAGCCGTGGCGTGGTACCGGAAGGGCTATTTGTTGAAATGCAGCCGATCATGTCGTTGAAAAAGCCATTCGATTCGCTAAATTTTGAAGTTCTGCTACGTATGCATGACTACGACGGCAGCCTGATTCCGACTTGGCGAGTTATCACCGCAGCAGAAAACAGTGGCCAGATCAGCATTATCGACCGTTGGGTGCTTTCCACCACCCTGGCCTGGCTTAATGCCAACCAGGCTGTATTAGCACGCACCCAATTCGTTTGCATGAATTTATCCGGCGCATCGCTCAATGATGAACGTTTCATCCAGGATGCATTCGTGATGCTTTCGGAAAACCTGCATGTAGCCAGCCGGCTTTGCATTGAAATTACGGAAAGCGTTGCCCTGCACGATCTCGACAACACCCGCCGCTTTATCGACAAGGTACGCAGCTATGGTATAAAAGTCGGGCTGGACGATTTCGGCGCCGGCTACACTTCCTTTTCTTATCTGCGCGAATTACCTGCTGATATTTTGAAAATCGATGGCAACTTCATCGTTGACATGAATGCGCACCCGGCCAATATCGCCATTGTCGAGGCAATTGTGAGCCTGGCCATGAACCTTGGCATGAAAACAATCGCTGAATGGGCAGAAGATGCTTCTACTGTACAAACGCTGGCTGAAATTGGCGTTGATTATGTGCAGGGGTTTGTTGTCGCACGCCCCCAGGCACCGGCTGCCATTCTCGCTGCCGAGTCGTCGGCAAGCTTTATCACCGACGACACCTTAATGGCATTCGTGCGCTCGCTTGGAACCACGAGAATCTTACCAAGCGACCGGCGCAAGCCAGTGCGTTCCGAAGATTTGCATTAATCGCTGCCGATCCTAAAGGGCCAACATAATCTTGCCAACATGGGCGCTTGATTCCATTAGCGCATGCGCATCGGCTGCCTGCGCTAACGAAAAAGTTTGAAACAACACGGGTTTAATGGTGCCAGCTTCCAGCAATGGCCAGACGCGCTGGCGCAGCTGCGCGGCAATTGCAGCCTTAAACGCAATCGGTCTCGCCCGCAAGGTCGACCCGGTGATGCTAAGCCGCCGCCGCAAAATCTGGCCCAGGTCGATCTCTGCCCTGGCGCCGCCCAGTAAGGCAATCAATACAAGCCGGCCATCGTCCGCCAACGACAATAATTCGCGTGGCACGTACGAGCCGCCGACCATATCCAAAATGACGTCTACACCTTTGTTGCTGGTGAAAGACCGAACCACTTCCACAAAATCTTCCGTCCGGTAATTGATCCCCCGCACGGCACCAAGCGCTTCACATGCCCGACATTTGTCGTCCGAGCCGGCAGTAGCAAGTACTTGATGCCCTAGTGCCGTAGCTATCTGAATGGCCGCCACACCGATGCCAGAAGAGCCGCCTTGCACTAACAGTGTTTCACCCGCAGACAGCGCAGCACGGTCAAACACATTGCTCCAAACGGTAAAAAACGTTTCCGGTAAGGATGCAGCCTCCAGCGGGCTCAGCCCTGCCGGTAGTGGCAGGCATTGAGCAAGCGGCGCCACACAGAATTGTGCATAGCCACCCCCTTGCACAAGCGCGCAAACCATCTCACCGATTTGAAAATCACTACCGACAAGATCACCCCCAACAATTTCGCCGGCCACCTCCAGGCCAGGAATGTCCGATGCGCCGGGGGGTACCGGGTACTTGCCCATTCGCTGCAATACGTCGGGTCGATTGACGCCCGCAGCGAGTATGCGGATTAAACACTCACCTACACCTGGAGTCGGCAACGGTCGTTCGCACAACGCCAAAATACCAGACGGGCCGGGCTGCAAAATTTCAATTGCGCGCATTACCAACTCACTACAAAAACGTACTAACCGGTAATGACGAGACGGTTATCAATACCCTTCACGCCCTCCACACCATTGACGATTGCTTCCACCTTCTTGCGCAGCACCATACTTTTAATTTCGCCTCGCAGGATGACTTTGCCACCTACCGTCTCAACAGCAATCTTTGTTGCGGCCAGGTCAACATCATTTGCCAAAGCCGTCTTGACGTTTGATGAAATCGCCGTATCGGTCATGCTGGCCGATTGCTGGGTCGGCGGAGGCTGCACAGAGAGTTGAGTCTTAGGCGAACTGCAACCGATTAACAAAGCCATGGGCAATACTGTGACCGACAAAATGAAATGCTTCATAAAGATCTCCTGGATTAGTGTTGAGCGCAACTATTTTTCAATTCCAGCAGAATGATAAACCCATTAACCAGGGCAATACCATGGGCGACAACATATAGCATGCTTAAAATTAGCATGCTTAAAATTTCAAGCGGCTTGGTGTACCCTATGGCCATGAACGATGACACCAACATAGAATTATGCGGCCCCTTCACTGTGCGTGATTGCGCCGGCAGTGCCCGCGATATTGAAACCATCCGTATTTTTGACGAGGGATACGGCATCATCGACGTCTATGTGCACATGGCGCACTCCATGGCAGGCGATGATTTGTTCGATGATGCTGTGCTGATCGGCCAGATCATGCAAAAACTGCGTGCGCTTGGATACAACGGCCCGGACTTCGGACACGGCGACCTGGGGCTTCAGGACGATAAATTGATCGTACTGGAAGCACCGGAAGCCTTCAATGCTTTCGCTGCCAGCCGCGGCTGGAGAAATCTTGCTGAAGAGTTTCTCGATGATGAAACCGATGCCGCAGATATGTCTGCAGTGGGGCTTGGTAGCACCTCTGCCTCGAGCACCCTGCTGGATGCCCTGATGCGTAAATTTAAGGCCTCCTGAAATGCATGATGCGCTCTCTAACGACGAGTACGACGCGCTTGCGCAACTTGCCAACCCACCATCGGCGGGCCGGCCCAGCGCATGCGTTGCGCGCAATGTTAAACGTTTGGCCGGCTTGAAGTTTGTAGCGTATGCCAAAAATGGCACGCTGCAGATCACTGAAAAAGGCACCCAAACGCTGTTTCTTCGCAGCTGCATCGACGGATTGCGAGCAATCTTGCTCAATCCACACGCATCGCTAACTACCGAGGTAAGCACTTTTCTAGGTAAGAAAGGCCATGTTGCCGCCTGCCAGGAAAGCGGCGGCTTAGCGCTCACCACACGCGGCAAAGAAAGCCTGGCTGACATTGATCTGCACACACGTTGAAATGTCAAAAGTTTGCGCATAACAGGCTAGCTACTTCCCGCTAGCCTGCCTCTGCATTAGAATGACGCCACTTTTGCAGTGCAGCATTTGATCAGAGGCGTACCGTGACAACCGCATCCCCCCGCAGCAGCGTTTCCGCATTGACCTTGGCGGCCATCGGCATCGTATATGGCGATATCGGCACCAGCCCGCTTTACACAATGAAAGAAGTGTTTGCACCCCATCATGGCATTGCCCTGAACCCGGCCAACATATTAGGCGTCGTGTCATTAATTCTCTGGGGCTTGATTATTGTCATTTCCCTTAAATATGTCACTTTAGTGCTTCGCGCAAACAATCGTGGTGAGGGTGGCGTTATGGCGCTAACAGCCCTGGCGCTTTCGTCTGTGACCCAAAAATCAAAACTGTATTTTCCGGTCATGCTGATCGGCATGATCGGTGCCGGCCTGTTTTTTGGGGATGGCGTGATTACCCCGGCGATATCGGTATTGTCAGCAATGGAAGGCCTGGAAGTCGCAACGCCAGCGCTGAAACCCTACATCATTCCGCTCACACTGACAGTGTTGGTTGGGTTGTATATGGTGCAGCACCGGGGCACAGCCGGCATTGGCAAATGGTTTGGGCCGATTGTGCTGGTCTGGTTTATTACCCTTGCCATCATGGGCTGCATCAATATTGTAAAAAACCCGTTTATTTTGTCGGCATTTAATCCGGTTCATGCAGCCGAATTCATGATGCGTAACGGCTGGTTGGCATTCCTGGCATTAGGTGCGGTGGTGTTGGCATTGACCGGCGCTGAAGCTCTGTATGCTGACATGGGGCATTTTGGCAAACGCTCGGTTCGGCTGGCCTGGTTTTCTGTTGTATTACCCGCGCTGGCATTAAATTACTTGGGCCAGGGTGCGCTCCTGCTGGCAAACCCCGCAGCCGTCTCGAATCCATTTTTTCAACAGCTTGGGCCGTGGAGCATTTATCCACTAGTGGTGCTGTCGACAATGGCCACGGTCATTGCTTCACAGGCAACCATATCCGGTGCTTTCTCTGTGGCACAGCAGGCAATTTCGCTCGGATTTCTGCCACGCATGCGCATTCTTCACACCTCAGACAGTGAAATCGGCCAAATATATATTCCTCTGGTGAATTGGGTACAACTCGGCGCAGTGGTGGTTGCCGTCGTTGGCTTCGGCTCTTCTTCAAATCTGGCTTCGGCTTACGGCATCGCCGCCACCGCTACCATGCTCACAACCACGATTTTGACGTTTTTCGTGATCCGTTTCGGTTGGAAATATCAACTGGCGATATCCCTGCTCGCTACCGGGTTTTTTCTGATTATCGACGTCACCCTATTTGCCTCAACCAGCCTGAAAATCATTAGCGGTGGCTGGTTCCCGCTATTAATCAGCGCCATCATGGTAACGATCATGCTGACCTGGCGCGCCGGCCGGGAACTGGTATTTCAAGGGTTAAAGGCACACATGATCCCATTGGACGATTTCCTGAAATCGCTGTTTGTCGAACCGCCCCATCGGGTTGAAGGTACAGCCATATTTTTCAGAGCCGAGGGAGATGGCGTACCACATGCAATGCTGCATAACCTGCTGCATAACAAAGTGCTGCATGAACGCACGATATTTTTGACGGTGCATGCAACGGATGTTCCGAAAATCATCGAATCCGAGCGGGTCAAGGTCGAGGCACTTGACCACCACTGTTACCAGGTAAATATTTATTATGGCTTCAAAGATGAACGCGATATTCCACATGCCCTGAAAGCCTGCGCCGCACATGGGCTGGACATTAATCCGATGGAAACCTCGTTTTTCATTGCCCGGCAGACGGTGATTGCCACCCCTGGAAAAGGCATGATGCCTTGGCGGGAAGCGATTTACGCTGCAATGGCTCGCAATGCTCGGGATGCCGCAGATTACTTTAGGATTCCGCCCAACCGCGTACTAGAACTCGGCACGCAGGTAGAAATTTAAAAAGCTGACGTAAAAATCCCCGGGACTGTGCAGTGACCGGGGAAGAGTTGCCGCTAAAAACTCAAGTCATTTTCTAGTGTCGGTATTTGGCGCTCACTACCTAGCGTCAACTAACCGGGTATTCACAAGATGCTCCGACAAAAACCATGATTGCAGCTCATTGGTGCGCAGCACATCGCTCACCATAACGTCGTCTGTGCCAGGATCACCGGCGTCACTGGCTTTTTCCGAACCTTCGCGCGCCTGCTTCATAATCATTTCGTGCGCAGCAAGCAATCGCGATAATTGCACCGGTGCCTCTTCACGCCCACGTGGTGGACGTTCGATTTTTGTCATCTCAGCCACATCAGCTGCCATCGCAACGCTTAAACCACCCAGTAGTTGGATACGCTCAGCAATAATGTCAACCAAGGCAGACTGCTCTTCATAGTGCTTGTCGTAAAGCAGATGTAGCTGGCCGAATGTCGGCCCAACTACTTGCCAATGATGCTTCTTATACATATCGCGCAGAGTCATCGTGTCAGCCAGAAGCTGATTCAGCATGACGATACTGTCAGTGCAAATATCGACCGACAACCCATTGGGCAGTGCCACGACTTCATCAAAACGCTGGATCTCACGCGCATTTTGAAACAGGTGTGGGCTGACGATGCTGTTGTCGTTGCCGCCATTTTTTTTAAAACCGGCAACCGATTTACCACCATTTTTTGCGGAATCATCCTTGGATTTCTTGCCGCCTTGCTTTGCCGTAGTGGCCATGAGTACTCCAAAGAAAAATGTAAAAGTGAAAGTGCAATGCCTGCGCATACAAGATGCAGCTTGGCACAGCTTTATATGATTGCTGAGTTCTCTGTTAAGGGTATGTCCGATAACGAACATAGATTGACTATCTAATGTGCGGCACAAGAATTCGCTCGCATCTTCTTGCTAAGAATGATTCCTGCTATAAACTCTTTGTATTCAGAGCAATAATACGACTACAATCAATTGCGTCAATATCGTTATTTTTTAACGTTACGTTCTATAACTTGAGCACCGCCGTGTTGTAGCGTCGCACAGGTGCCTTTCTCGCCAGCAGGAACGCCATGGACACAGAACAGCGTCACTCAACCCGCAAAGCGCTCAAATCAGACGGCCGATTATTGCTGGGCTGCTCGCCACCGCAGCCGATGCGAACAATCAACGTCGCCCGCGATGGTATGGCAATCACTTCCAGCGAACCGGTTGTAGAAGGGGCGCACTACCGTGTTTGCTTTAACGTTGTCGTTGACGGTGCCGCCTTTAGAATCGATGCCGGTGCCAAGGTAATTTTTTGTGTATACGCCGGGCAAAGCGAATTCAAGGCTGGCCTGCGCTTCATCGATCTAGACCCCCCATGTACGGCAGCAATTGCCGGCTTTTTAAGTCATTGACCGCCTAGCGGTTACGGCTATTACGTTTCTTTACTCTTCGATGTGCTTTTACGGTGCACCAGCAGCACTATTGAAACGTTAATTCGATCTACTCTCACTCAATAAACAAAGGATATTCATGAACCGTCAAATTCCTAGCATGACCGCTATGGCGCTCAGCTTGTCACTTGCCACGCTCTCGCTCGTCGGTGCCGCAGCGCACGCGGGTGAAATTTATCTCTATGAAGATACCGGATTCGCTGGCCGGCAAGTTGGCATACGCAGTAATGCGCCTAGCATCAGCAGTATGGATTTCAACGATCGCACATCCAGCATCGTCGTGCGTGCAGGTCGCTGGGAAGTCTGTAACGATGATGGTTATCGTGGAGAATGCGCGATTTTCGAGCCGGGCCAATATGCTTCATTAGATGGCCGCTTTGACAAACGTGTTTCTTCAGTGCGCGAAATTGCTGTGGTTGGTGGCGGTACTGCTGCTAATTCCAATACGAATGCCAACGCACCGCAAAATACGGGCGGCAATTATGGGACGGTTCAATTGTATGGTCAGCCCAATTTTCGGGGGCGCACGATTCAGATAGATCAGCCCGCCACCAGTTTTACCAATGAGAATTTTAACGATCGTGCATCGAGCTTGATCGTGCAAAACGGCACCTGGGAGCTGTGCACCGACGTAGGCTACCGAGGCACTTGCCGCACTTTCACGCCAGGCCGCTATGCCACGCTCGGCTCTGGCATGACCAAAGAACTTTCTTCGGCACGGCCCGTTACCGACGACGCTGAAGACGTTGATGAAGCCGCAAATCCACCAATTGTCTTGTTTGCGCAAGAAGGTTCACGCGGGCGCAGCATTGCCATTGCCAGCGACGTTGCAGATTTAAAGCGTGCAAGATTTGACAATGCAGCACGATCAGCTGTGATTGAAAATGGCAATTGGGAATTTTGTTCTGAAGCAAACTACCGTGGCACTTGCCAAGTACTCAGCCCTGGCGAATTTCCACGATTGGCACCGGGGCTATACGGATCAATCTCTTCAGTGCGCGCCGCATCGGGAGAGAGCCGTGAGGTGCGCACCAGCAAGCGCCCTGCACGTACGGCAGGCGAAATCCAACTCTTTACCGCCCCAAGCTTTGTCGGCAACCGGTTTCCTGTTCGTGCAGATCTTGCCAATTTTAGCGCCGGCGGGTTTAACGATATGATCGGCTCGGTAATTGTTACAGCCGGCCAATGGGAAATGTGTACTGATGCCAACTACCGCGGCAATTGCACAGTGTTTGGCCCCGGCCGCTATTCCAACCTTGGCAGGCTGACCAATCAAGCGTCATCTGTGCGGCGCATTGATTAACTTCAAGCAATCTTCATCTTGTTTAGTTTTGCTCAAAAATTAGCCTTTATGCAACTATAATTGGGCAAGAATTGGGGTATCCTGATTCTTGCCCAGGTTTTCGCAGCGCTACAGCACTGCTTTAGCCAAGGGATCTTTTCGTATTGCAGCAAATTAATCGGTAACCTTGGAGTGGAGTCATGGGTGGTCCAGCAATCTCTGGAAATTCTTCCGTACAAACCGCAACACCGGCTTCCACACCCGGTGATGTAGCACCTGCTGCATCAAACGCGCCAACGGCAGCAGCGCAGGGGAAGTCAAACAGCCTACGCGAAAGGGCTGCGAGATTGTCTGGAAGCGTGTTGCAAAAACAAAAAAAAGCAGACAACGCACTGAGAGCCTCCAGCGGGCATGCGACGCCGAATGCAGCCTCCCGAGCACAATTCGCTCAGCCAAACCCTAGACAAAATCAAGTGTCGCCAGCCGACCCGTATGATTTGAAAAAATTTGTGCAAGCCATGGAGAAGTATGGTTCCGACGCCTCTTATCTGCACGCATTTTACGCACGGACCCACACCGAATCGCCTCTTGGCTTACCTTTTAATACAGATCCCAGGGAATTGGAAACGGTCAAAAGCCAACTTAAGCTTTTATTGAGCAAGGCATCCGAAGAGCCGCTCGAACAATTGACAAGGCATGGTATCCATCATGATGCCAAAAAAGGATTCCGGATACAAAACAGCATCGATGGCGACAGCAAGGCAGTATTGCACAACCGATCAGAAGATGAAGCTGCGTTGCATCTGCTGCTGGAAAGGCATTTTGAGGTGGTGTCCCCCTCTATGCCATCCCAAAGCCATACCAATGCACTACCCGCGCCGTTCTCGGTCGATGTAATCGGCTCGTCTGACGAGTACCTTAATCCTTTTCTCAGTATTGGCTCCCACGCAGATGAATTGGTTGAGCTTGACGCGCGGCTTGTCGCCAATTCGCATTTTCATAAAAAGATAGCTTCCACCGGCAACAATTGCTGGATGCGTGCAGCATGGGCTGCAGCGCTACATCAGCATGCGTCAAATCAACAGATCCCGGTGCTGAAAGCGCATTTAACCGATCTTTTGAAGGATACCTCTTCAGAAGATTTTTCAAAAGATATCGATGCCGTTTGCGACCATGCTCTGCAAAGCCCACAAGAAGCCCTGGCATGGCCATCCAGTGTGGAAAAAAGCATGCAAAGACTCTCATTTGCATTGTTGAACGTACGGCGAAAGGACATTAACCAGTTCAATACCGATGAAAACCAAAGGAGTGCCGAGGAAGCAGCAAATCAATCCAGCGACGGGCCCATGGCACCTGAAACCGTTCCAATGTGGTTGGAAAAACCCATTCACGATGCCGTGTACGACGAAGCCACAATGGGACGTGGTGATCATGTCGCGACGTTGATGACGATGCTCCACGCCGAATGCATTATTCTAGTAAAAAATAAAAGCCACAAAAATAAATTTCCTACCAGCGAACAAATGGCACAGCGTTCTACGTCAGGAAAAAGCGCAGTGATGCATGCAGACCGTAACACAGGAGAGGAAATCTTTGCTTTAGAAGAGGGTGCAACAGGAGATGCCGCGATTGAAGCGCTGGCAGCGAACCTTCGTCATAGACCAATTATTTTTCAAGACAACATCAATAACCACCTGCATTTTGATTTGTTAGTGCCTCGTTGAGGTCACGATATAGCTGATCAAGTGGCGCTTAAACCAATTTTTGATAGAGAAAATAATGGACCGCCCAATTAATGCTAGCCAACGCCCCGCCTATTCGGCTTCCTCCAGCAGGCAAGAGTCCGTTTCTAAAGCCCCAGCGAATGAGCCTAATCCGGCTCCTCGTGCAAAGAGTGGTAGTGATCAGGAAAATCACGAGGGAATTGGTAAACTGCTTATACTTTTAAAACGGGATAGAAACGCGCATGAGGGAACGCCGGAAGGGACAGGGGTAGGGACGTCAACAACGCGAGCTGCAGCTTTGTCTAGATCAAGGGTCGCCTCACCAAGGCAACGGCCGGTTGCTTCGCATTTCGGAGCGACATCGGGACTTAGTGAACCGGAATCTGCTCGCGCTGAGCATGTGGCCGCCGATGCAATGCCTGCGGTCGAACAGCGTTTAGATGGCGAGATTGACAACGCTTCTCAACACGGAAGTTCTAGTGCCGCAAGTCTAGATGATGAAAATTCAGAAAAAAATAGTTCTTCAGGCTCGTCAGACACATCGCAAAATTCTGATAATGATTGCGAGCAAGATCTCACAGGATGTGGCGAATTTCATGATTTTTATGATGCTGACGAAGCCAAAAGGAGTGCTGAGCTTGGCAGTAAGTCACCCGTGCTACACCCGAACGAAGCCGTTGAACCGCAAAGTTTTATGGAAACGCCGGGAGTAAAAATAGTTTTATACCACGCAATTTATGAACGCTTCGGAGTAACATCGCCGAAGACCTCCAATACACCTGAGTCTGGAGCAGCTCGCCTTCAAGCACATTTAAATAACGTAATAGACGGAAATTTTCCTACAGATGACGGTAACATCGCACTGTACAACAGCATCAAGGCTGAGGATGGCACTTATTATTTAACGCTTCCTGGGTCTGCCGAACCACACAAATTTCAAGATAGGGAAGAAGTCGAGCTGCATTTGATGTTGGAAATGCATTTTAAGCTTGCAGAAAAGCTAGCGCGCGAAACGCCGCCTCAAGCTGACGAAGAAAATGGGAGTCCTGTTCGGAGTGGTGAAAATTTAGGAGCATCATCTGGAGAAGAGTTGGCTGAGGCGCAGGGCAAGCAAGGTCGGCAAGACGAGCCACAGCCTGACGCATCTGCTACTGTTGGTGCCGACTTAACTAATGCCTCAAGTTCAAAGGCGGAGAAAGTCAATTCGTCTCCATCGTCTGCATCAAGCAGCGACAAAAAAGAAGGTGTGTCTCCGTCGACGTCCGTATCACCTGCGCCAGCAACAGCGTTGAAACAACCAAAAGTTTCCTCGACGCCCCCAACGGTCGCCACAAGATTTCATAGCAAATTCATGAAATATGATGATCTAGGAACCGGCGTGCTGAAATATGGCAGTCAAGAGGTTGACATTCCTGAGTTGCGACGCGCTCTAGAACAGACGCATACATTGATTGAAGTTTGTCCTGACGACAACAATAGCTGGTGGCGCGCTCCGTGGATTGCGGCAAGTTGCCGATGGTCCGGCGAAGAAAACGTAGCCAAATTCAAAAAACATTTGTCAGACGGATGCACACTTCCTCCAGAGCTAAAAAACGATGGCAAATTTGTGGAGGCCAAAGCTGCAGTTAAGCGTTGCAAATTCCCACAAGTTCCACGTCTCCTAACCGATGGTAAATTGGAAGATGAGGGAAAATTAGGTGCGTTGTCGCTTTTACTGATCAGAAAACGGCAGGTAAGGGCGAACGTATATATTTGCAATGAGAACATATCAATTGGAAAACATAATAACGACAATCCTGGTCAGCCAAAGAGGTTTTTGCCGTTCCAAAACTGGCCTCTGCTATATAACGCGGTACATGGCACCAAGTCGGCCGGTAACAGTGCGCATATTTTTGCATTGATGCAAGAGCTAGACATGCATTCTTTGGTCCTTCACGAAGACCATGTAGAAACAACCGAAACGACCGCGCGCAAGATTTTTCCTGTCGATGACGAGGTTTCACAAGAGCAACGCACTGCGAATATTGCAACGGGGTTTTCTACCTTTCCAATTTTGACGTTTGATGCAGAGACTGAACGTTACGGGGTACTAGTGCCGAATGAGTGGGCAAAAACAAACCGGCCTCAACCAGACCAAAAAATTTAATGCCTAGCCATAGACGCAGCCACCAGTAAAGCCTGCACAATCGCCCGATACCCTTGATCAGCATCGGGCGATCCAAACACAGCACTACCGGCCACGAAGGTGTCTGCTCCGGCGGCAGCAACTGCGCCAATATTATCAAGCTTAATGCCGCCATCAACTTCCAGCCAGATCGGCTGCCCGCCCTCAGCAGCATGGCGATCAATCCGTTGGCGCACCATTCGCACTTTCTCCAGAGTGGAGCCAATGAACTTCTGCCCACCAAAGCCAGGGTTTACACTCATCAATAACACCATGTCAATTTTATCCATCACATGATCCAGATACTGCAACGGCGTGCCGGGATTAAACACCAGCCCCGCCTTGCAACCAAGATCACGAATCATCGATAAGGTTCGGTCCACATGCTTGCTGGCCTCTGGGTGAAAAGTGATGATGTTCGCCCCAGCCTTGGCAAATAGCGGCACCAACGCATCAACCGGCTCCACCATCAGGTGCACATCAATAGGAATACTGACGTGCGGGCGTATGGCTTCGCATACCAGCGGGCCGATTGTGAGGTTTGGCACGTAATGGTTATCCATCACATCAAAATGCACCAGCGCTGCACCGGCAGCTTCGATGGCGCGAACTTCTTCGCCTAGCCGGGCGAAATCGGCTGAGAGGATGGAGGGGGCGATACGGATTGGGGGGGCGTTCATGGCAGTATTCAGAGGTAAATCGTGTTGAAAGAATTACATAGTAACCAAAATTTTATATTGCACGCTCCTGAAACTGATCTTGCCCGCTGCTTGATCGACTCTCTGAATTGCATTTAAAACAATTCAGGGAGCTGCAACCGAAAACTTACTCGCTTTTCCCCTCTGTTGTGCCGCTCGATGGTGGGAACTGATTGAATCAGCGTTCCCTTAAAACTCTAACGCCTGACCATTCTCCATCCAAAACCGGTCCGTTTCAGTCATCACAAATGCCCTCAACGCCTGTGCCCGTAGCTGCGCAGCCTGTTCATAAAACATCATCTGATCCTGAGTAGACATCCAATCTGGCAAGGTGGAATAGGTTTCAGCATTGGTCTCCAATAGGTGCGCAACCCGTGTGGCGTATCCCTCAGGATTTTCTCTCTCCAATACTTTTTGCCATGGCGTCCAGTTCATCAGAAATTCTCGCCAGCTACCTTGCGACTCTTTACGTTTGACATCGTTGAACGCTTGATCGATATCGGCGTTAGACAAGTGGGCGTAACTTTCAAATAGCATCGCTTTTGCTACACCTGGCAAGACAAGCCGGTCTGCAAGGCGCATTTGATAAGCTAGGCGAATTTCAATATCTTCTGCCGTTTCATCGGGCATACCCAGGCGAACAATTTTTTCTATGACGACTTCATCGAGAAGTTTGAGTCGGTACATGCCCCGCCCTAGCGTAAACAATTCGCTTGCTGTGTAAAAACCGCTTTGCGCATCCTCTACAATTTTGGCAAGTTCCATATCATTGAGTGCTAGAGCGACCCGGTCACCGCATGTTCCAGTCGCGTCGTTCGCAATTGCCAGGCAACGCTTTCGCAATGCTGGCGACACCTCAATGGCATCGAGGAGTGCATCGACCCGCGCAACAAAAGCTGGCTTTGTTGCGCCGTTACGAAATTCTGCTGGAGCAAGCTGATTGTTACCGCCTTTGAGACGTTGTAAGAACTGGGTAAATGCTGCAGCGCCTGGTTCAGCTACTTGACCTGCTGGGTTGGGCGGCAGTCTCCAGGATTGTTCTCCTCTTGGGCGCGTCGATACTGGTCGCTGGTTTTCAGGTGCTAGTTGTGACGTGGTCTGCGCGGGCGATGGTGTCGAAGTTTGTAGCGGCTGGGCTTCCTGAACGGCAGGCAACGGTTGTGATGATAGCTGCGGATAACAAAGTGCTTGTAATCGACGTTCTTCGGCAAGATCTTCTGCGCTGAATGGAAACTCAACACCATCAATAAGCGTCATCGGGTTGGCGCGCTGTGCTGCCTGCAGTAATGCAATAATTGGAGCTGCACTTGGCTCTTCTCTTCTTTCAGCAAGCTTCAGAGGACTGTCGCCATTGTTGTCTATCGCGTTTATATCACCACCGTGATGCAGTAAGAACCGGATGACTTCTGGCGTTATCGACTTATTCGCAGCAGTGTGCAATGGTGTCCGTTGTTCGAGATTGGCAGCATTGATCTGCGCGCCCCCGTCAATAAGAGCGCTAATGCCTTCCAGTTTTGTAGAGATGCCTGCGGCTACATGCAGTGGCAATGACGCTTCGTCGTCACGAGCATGCACATCTGCGCCATGCCGCAGTAAGGCCCGAACGATTTCGGGTGTTACTAAATTACCGGCAGCGTAGTGCAATGGGGTCCAATGAGCTAAATCGGTCGCATTGATTTGCGCACCCCCGTCAACTAAAGCACTGATGACTGCCGGTTTTGTAGCCACCCCTGCTGCCAAATGCAGGGGCGATATCCCACCGTCGGTACGAGCATCTACATCTGCGCCATGCTGCAGTAAGGACCGAATAATTTCTGGCGTTATAGAATTACTCGCAGCAAAGTGCAATGGCGTCGCCTGCTCTAAATTGGTAGCATTGACGTGCGCACCCCCTTCTATCAAAATATTAATAATTTCTGGCTGTGTAGAGTAAGCCGCCGCTTTATGCAGTGGCATTGTTCCAGCAGTACTTTGAGCATGCACATTTGCGCCATGCCGCAGTAAAGACCGAATAACATTGGGTGTTATGGATTTACTCGCAGCCCAGTGCAGTGGCGTCGTCCCTTCTGAGTCGGTAGCGTTGACTTGCGCACCGATTTCTATCAAAGCATTAATAATTTCTGGCTGTGTAGAGTCAGCTGCTGCCAAATGCAGTGGTAATGCTCCAGCAATATTTTGAGCATGCACATTTGCGCCATGCCGCAATAAAGACCGAATAACACCGGGTGTTATAGATTTTTGCGCAGCATAGTGCAGTGGTGTCATCTGTTCTGAATCGGTAGCATTGACTTGCGCACCGCCCTCAATCAATGCGCTAATGACTTGTGGGCGTATAGAATGGGCTGCGGCCAAATGTAGTGGCGTCTCCCGCCTATCGGCATAGGCACGCACGTCTGCACCATGTCGCAGTAAAGACCGAATAATTTCTGGCGTTAAAGAACTATTCGCAGCATAGTGCAATGATGTCCAACGAGCTAAATTGGTAGCATTGACTTGCGCACCCCCTTCTATCAAAGCATTAATAATTTCTGGGTTTGTAGAGTGAGCTGCCGCTATATGCAGTGGTACTGCCCCATCAACCCCTCGAGCATGCACATTTGCGCCATGCCGTAGTAGAACTCGAACAACCTCAGGATTGGTAGCAAACATTGCAGCCCAAGATAGCGGCGTACAGTGGTCATCATTGCTTAGGTTAAGATCAGCCCCGTTTTGAAGCAGGATTTGAACCAATGCGGGCGCATTACTAAATGCGACGGCAAGATGCAGTGGCGTGGCCTGATCTATGTCTGTCCATATCCAATTAGCCTTATTCATCGTGCCTCTCACTATCTCGGGCGAAGCGGCGTAGGCCGAAATGACTGGCGGCGAGGTTGTGATGTTGAAGGCGTTAACATCAACCCGATTGGCCAACAAGATCCCAACACTTGCAATATTTCCCGCCATTACCTCACGATGCAGCAAGGTATTTCCTTGGCTGTCAGGTAGAGCCAAATCGGCCCCCTCTGCACGCAAAGCTGCGACGAAGGCAGCGGTTTCGGGTCTTATATTTTTTAAAGCAACTTCAACCATGGTTTGCCCGTTTGCATTGCGAGCATTCAAATCAAGCCCATTTGCAACAAGATTGCGAATCGTGGTTGTGCTTAAAACTGGGCTTTCAACAGCAGGGTGAATGATTCCACCTCTAGTAGATGGCCTCAGACGGCTCAAATCCGCCAGGGGCGATGGGGGTCTGGGCGCTAATCGCGCTCGGTCTGGCGCGACTCGGCCGATCGGCACTTGGAAGCGAGGCACTGTTAATAATGTTGGCTCAGCAACGATTGGGCTTGGCGGGCGTTGCACAGGCGCTTGCTCTGGAGTGGTTCCAGTTGGTCTTGGTACTGTGGTGTTGATGCAATTGCCCATGTTTTATAACCCGATCGTCAATGAAGTTTTTGGTGGGGCTTGCTACTTAGCCGGTAAATGGCCAGATTTGCAATTTTGAGAATGTTGCGTTTAAGCTATCACGGAGTGTTACCGCATATCGTTCCAATTGAGAAATTTTGAAGATTTTGATTAGTTCATTATGCGTGACGAGGTAATTTCAAGAGTCGCCAGGGCGCAGGGTCACAATCTTTCTTGGTTTGCAGTGGGCAATGCTATGCCTGTTGCCTGTTTGGTGGCGATATGCAGAGCGTGATGGAAACCAACGTTGTGCAGAAAAAATATACACCCGCACAAAGAAAGAGCTGGCTAATTTCTTGACGTGCTTTGATCATTTGCAAGGGTTAGTGATGCTAACCGTGCTTCAACAGCATCAAACGCACGAATCATGGCGCTATTGCATGGATGGTTAGAAAAGGCCGGGCTGGAACGTTGAAACCAGAGTACTTTCAATTAGGAAAAATTCAGAACGCCAGCGGGCTAGTAAGTGGAATTGCTGATTAAATTCGTTATTACAACCGTGAATGGATCAGGCCCGGCTTGAATGGATTGATTTTTGTGGGATATAGATTGCGATTCTTAAAGACAGCATCAACTACTTAACTGCCCAACTTCTGGAGGTCAGTTCAAAACTGGGGCGGTTCAGTTACGCTTGTGTCCTCTGCGTCGAGAAGTCGGTCGACAACTGCACGACTTGTGTGCATACGCTCAGCCATCATCGTTTTGTTAATTTTTCCATCCTTCATGCCTTGCGCCAATTGCCATGAAAGCACACGTTTCACCGCGGTAGCGGTGGCTTCCTCAAGCGTGCCTTCATCGCGAAGAAAATCATCAAAATTGCTACCGATATGTTTGGTCATGGCGTTTTCCTAAATAAGTTTCCTGCGATCGTTTGCTGTTTTTATTTCTTTCAACGGCGTCTTGTCGGATTTCTGGACAAATCCGTGAAGCAACAACAATTGCGATCCTTGCTCTGTGAATAGCACCCTGACGACCCTAGCGGTGATTGTGCTGCGGACCTCCCAAAGGTCTGTACTCATTTTACGAACCAATGGCATGCCCAAAGCCAACCAACTTCAACTTTTCATGCTTTTTTCGAGCGCAGCATGGCATCGCGCAAAATCGTGTTCATGCGCGTCTGGTATCCCTTACCCTGAGCCTTGAGCCACATCAAGACGTCAGAATCTACCCGCACGGTAGTTGAGGTTTTGGTGGGCTTGTAAAACGGATTGCGCACAGCATTTTTCCAAAACGCTTCGTCCAACGGTGCAATGTCGCTGAAGTCGATATCACTGTCCGGCATCTCGGACAGTGCCTTGAGTTCAGCCTTTTGCTTACTGGTCAACGGCGGAGGGTTGTTTAAATCAAATTCATAGCGGACAATTTTTTTCATAATGCTTCCTCTCTTTCGACTCGGCGCGACGTGCCGAAATGATGCGAATAATTTCTGTGCCATCCACGATGCCCAAGGTTTGCCAGCGGCGCTCCCCATTTTCAATGCGGTCTTGAACAACCACTGCGAACGGGTCGAAAAAGACGCGGGTGGCGGTCTCGAAACTTAGGCGGTGCTTCCTGAGATTGCTTTGCGCCTTCGCCAAACTCCATTTAAATCTCGTATCCATACACTTATGTTACTACATTTTTGTTAATATGAATGTACCGCTCGATTGGAAATGAATCACTGAAAAATTTTGGAGCCAGCATGCGCACTACTGATGAAAAGGTCAAGAGTCGACCAAAGCGGCCTGGGCAATCGGCTTGTGAAAACTTTTTTCAAATCAAGGCGAAAGGCTACGGTGTGGGGCTGGAAGATTTGAGCCCGGAATTACCGGTAGGTGTGATCGACGAAGCCGCAACTTACCTGCGAATTCCCAAAGGCGAACTGATGAAAATCCTGGGATTTAAACCTTCCTCCGTTTCAACTTGGGCGAAAAAACCAGGCGGACGTTTGCCAGTCAATGAATCAGACCGCTTGTCACGGCTTGCACGGATCACCGGCGTTATCGAGCAAGCCTTGGAAAACCCCGAAGATGCCATCGATTGGCTCAACACACCTGTTCCCGCGCTTGGCTCTCAAAAGCCGGTGTCACTGTTAGGCACCGATGGTGGTGCCCGATTGGTTGAAAATATGTTGATGCGTTCTTTAGCAGGCGTTTATGCATGAGCAGCGTCAGCCTGTGGCGTATCGCAGCAGATGTCGGGCCGTTTAGGGCAGACGATCTCAGCGGTGCCGGCGCTAAAAAATACGGCGGGCGATTCAACAGTGCAGGCAAAGGCATTTTTGTTGTCTATGCTTCCATCCACGCATCGCTACCGCTTCTCGAAACGCTGGTGCATATGGGAATCAAGGCAAAGCCAGGATGCGCAAACCGCTATTTGATCGAGCTGACTGTGCCGGCAAGCATTTTTAAAGCGCGGCAGATGATGACGATTGATGACCTTATTTCCGCCGGGTGTCATTTTTGGGATGCCGTGCCGTTTTCTGAGGCAGCACAGGGCATTGGTGACCAATTTTTCAGGGAAAAATCGGCGTTATTGCTGCAAGTACCTACCGTGATTGTTCCTCACCGTGGAATACCGGACGTGAATTTTTTGATTAACCCAATGCATCCAGATTTTGCATTACTTAAAATAGTGCGCCGGGAGAAATTTGTCTACGATCCACGGCTGTAACATCAGCCTTAGTTTTTCCACATGCGCACATCGAAATCAAACTCCCGCACAATCTGCAACCTAATTTTTTTATAGGCAGGATGCGCCGGGTTGATGACTCTATTAAGCGCTTCCGGAATAATTGCCGATGGCACTAGCAACATCAATTGGCCGGCTGCTTCAAGCCAGGCGCGCCCATATTCCTGAGCACCTGCAGAGGTTGGCAAATCTGCCCAGCCGACCGGCAAATCCGATGGATTTACCCGGGTAATCAAACGCTCGTCGTCTGGCACGTCGATGGCAACCAACACCAGAGGCGGGGGGTTTAATCCTGCCAGGTGAACAAATTTTTCTAGGGCGCATAGTTCAATGGTCGTGCCTGTGACCATCGCCGGGTAACCCGGCGGGTTCCACCGCCCACCATGAATGCGCGCGCCTTCACACAATGTATCGAGCGCCCACTTTCTGGATGCGATGCGCCATGCCCTCAAGCAGCACCGCCGGTGGCAATCGCGTTGAGCACCTGGCGTACCGATACTGCGCCTGGTTCGGTATCCATCAAATCCAGGGGTGCAGCATTGCCGAATACCCGACTTGGCTGGCGCATCCAGTCGATTGCTGCCGCTTCGTTGTCAAATACGTCGATCGCCATGCGCATGACCGTGCCCATTCTGTAGATGCGCTCGGTTGCACCGGAATCGATGCGTGCCAGTTTTTTCTCTAGTCGACTGGCTGTTGATGCTGGTATCTGCACAATTGTTTGAATGCGCAGGTCGGGAACCTTGAAATAACTGCTGGCCGCTTTTAGCATCGAAGCGGGGTATCCTTCGCGGATGGCGGCCACTGCATCAAAACCGGCAAGAGGCTTATTGGTGACGATTCGTTTAAACAAACCAGAATCAGCTTGTTTAGTCGCCCCTATTTTGGAAATGGTTTTTCTTTTAACCAGTACCGGTGCAGCTGAGCGTGCCAGGGCGGGCTTGCTACGCGGTTGTTTTACGGTGCCAGCTGACATGATTTTCTCCATTTGAGGAATTATAATACACCAAATGGCGATCTTCGCGCATGAAGGTGTGGGTGGGGTGTTTGCTCTGACTGCTGGATCTGTGCGATTAAGGCCAATTTCACCCAATTGTCTCTTTTCAGCAATCGTTGAAATACAGTGAATAAGTGAACGGCAATTTCTCTGCAGCAAACGTTCACGTTCAAGCCGCCTGGACAAAACACCCCGAACGCTTTACCGTACGCCCTTCCCCACGCAAACAGACCAACCAGGAATTCTTATGGATGTGAAAGCAGCAGTAGCCACCAAGGCGGGCGCACCGCTCACGATCGAAACAGTGCAACTGGGCGGGCCACGTGCCGGTGAAGTATTGGTCGAGATCAAGGCTTCGGGGGTGTGCCATACCGATGCTTTCACGTTGTCTGGCGAAGACCCGGAAGGCATTTTTCCGGCGATTTTGGGGCATGAAGGTGCGGGCGTGGTGGTTGAAGTGGGTGCAGGTGTTACTACGCTAAAAGCTGGCGATCATGTCATTCCGTTGTATACGCCCGAGTGCCGCCATTGCGAATACTGTCTCTCACAAAAGACCAACCTGTGCCAGGCAATCCGCTCGACCCAAGGCCGCGGCGTGATGCCGGACGGCACCAGCCGTTTTAAGCTAGGCGGCAAGGAGGTATTTCATTACATGGGTACGTCGACCTTTGCGCAATACACGGTCGTGCCGGAAATCGCCCTGGCAAAAATCCGTGAAGATGCGCCGTTCGAGAAGGTTTGCTATATCGGCTGTGGCGTTACCACGGGCATCGGCGCAGTGATCTACACGGCAAAGGTGCAACCCGGCGACAACGTGATCGTGTTCGGCCTGGGCGGCATCGGCTTGAACGTTGTGCAGGGCGCACGCATGGCGGGTGCCAATATGATTATTGGCGTCGATATCAACCCTGCGCGCGAAGAGCTCGCCAAAAAATTCGGCATGACGCATTTTGTCAATCCGAAGGAAGTCGAGGGTGATATCGTGCCTTATCTAGTCAACCTCACGAAGGGCGGCGCAGACCATACTTTCGAATGCATCGGCAATGTGACCTTGATGCGCCAGGCGCTGGAATGCTGTCACAAGGGCTGGGGCAAGAGCACCATCATCGGCGTGGCTGGGGCCGGGCTGGAAATCGCTACGCGCCCTTTCCAGCTGGTGACGGGCCGGGTCTGGCAAGGCTCTGCCTTCGGTGGCGCCCGTGGCCGCACCGATGTGCCAAAAATCGTCGATTGGTATATGGACGGCAAGATCAACATTGATGACCTCATCACGCATGTGATGCCGATTGAGAAAATCAACGATGCGTTCGACTTGATGCACGAAGGGTTGTCGATTCGCTCCGTGGTGACGTTCTAAATCCAACATGACCATCACCACCATTTCACTTCGCAAATGCTTCGGCGGCACACAGGGTGTGTATCGCCATGATTCCACCGAGACCGGGTGCGCCATGCGTTTCGGGGTTTATTTGCCGCCGGCTGCAGCACATGGCCCGGTGCCGGTGTTGTTCTGGCTCTCGGGCCTCACCTGTACGGAAGAAAACTTTATCGCCAAGGCCGGTGCCCAGCGTGTGGCAGCCGAGCTTGGGCTTGCCATCGTCACCCCCGATACCAGCCCGAGAGGATTGAACATTCCCGGCGATGCAGAGAGCGATGATTTTGGGGTCGGCGCCGGGTTTTATCTCGATGCGACGGTTGCGCCATGGGCAGGCCGATACCGCATGTATTCCTATGTTGCCAAGGAACTGGTCGACTTGATCTGTCGCACATTTGCCGTCGATGGCACACGGGCTGGTATCTTCGGGCATTCCATGGGTGGGCATGGGGCGCTGACCATCGGCTTGAAAAACCCTGCACTATTTAAAACAATTTCTGCCTTCGCACCCATTGTTTCCCCCAGCCGCTGCCCATGGGGAGAAAAGGCATTAAGTGGTTACCTGGGCATCGAGCGGCAAGCCTGGGCCGACTATGATGCAACATTGCTGATCCAGGAACGCGGGTGGAAAGGCCCGCCATTGCTGGTCGATCAGGGCGATGCCGATCCTTTTCTGGAGACGCAGTTAAAGCCAGGCTTGCTGCGCCAAGCGTGTAACGAAGCCGGTGTGGGCCTGAATCTGCGCATGCAGCCGGGCTACGATCACAGCTATTTTTTTATTGCCACATTCATCGAAGACCACTTGCGCCACCACGCAGTGAATCTGTAGCCAAGGCCAGCATGTCCTCCACTTTTACCCGCACGACCCCGGCGTTTGCACTGCCTGCTTTACTGCCTGCTTTACTGCCTGCTTCACACCTTGTTTATGTCTTGATGATGGCAGGCACTGCCATGGCCACCACTGCTGTTAGCACCACCGCCCACGCGCAAACCATCGACACGATTGCCGAGGAAGTCGTGGTCACCGCCAGCCGCTCGGCACAGCGCCAATTCGATGCGGCGGCGTCCATCAATTCGGTGTCGATCGATCCGCTTCGTACAGCCTCGCCACTGGTCAATATCAGTGAGCTGCTTGCAGGCGTGCCGGGGTTGCAGGTGCGGGAGCGCCAGAATTATGCGCAGGATCTGCAAATTTCCGTACGTGGTTTCGGCACCCGTTCAACCTTCGGCGTGCGCGGTGTACGTATTTTGATCGACGGCATTCCCGCAACCAATCCGGATGGCCAGGGGCAAGCAGCCACGGCAAGCCTGACTTCTGCCCGACGGTTCGAAGTATTACGCGGGCCGGTTGCGCAGTTGTACGGCAACGCTGCCGGTGGGGTCTTGCAAGTGTTCACCGCCGACCCACCAACTACTGACGCGCCGCCACAAGCCACAGTCGGGATTGGAAGCGGTAGTAACAGCCAGCGCTCGGCAAATCTGAATCTGGCCTTCGGCGGAAAAACCCTTGGCGCGCTGATCGATGTGGCGCACTACCGCACCGAGGGTTATCGTGACCACAGCAGTGCACGGCGCACGCAACTGAATGCAAAAGTCGTTGCCCGCCCGTCTTCGGCCACAACCATTACCGGCATCATCAACCTGTTTGACCAGCCGTTATCCCTCGATCCGCTGGGCTTGACCCGGAAACAATTCGATGCCGCCCCGAAGCAGACAGTCAATAACACACGCCAGTTCAATACCCGCAAGACGGTCGCACAGCAGCAAGCTGGCGTAGTGCTGGAACATGTGGTTTCGCCCAATGATACGTTCAATGCCCGCGTGTATGGCGGCAAGCGCGATGTTTTTCAGACGCTGGGGTTTTCCGGTGCTGCGCCGAGCTCATCGGGAGGCGTGGTCGATCTGGAGAGTGCTTATGGCGGCGTCAATGTCGGCTGGACGCAGCGCACCTCGTTAAACGGAACACCTTTGCGGTGGACGGTTGGCATGGATGCCGACAACCTGCGCCAGCAGCGCAAGGGGTTTGTCAACAATAATGGCACGCCCGGCGCTGCACGACGCGACGAGCGCAACCGCGCGGCCAATGTCGATGTCTATGGCCAGCTTGATTGGGCAATCTCGCCCAACTGGAATGCCACCGCAGGGGTGCGCAATAGCCGGGTACGGTTTGCCGTGGATGATCGCCTCATTACACCTGCCAGCCCAAACGACAGCGGGGGCGTGCAGTACCGCAACACCAGCCCGGTCGTCGGCCTGGTTTGGCATGCCACCGAGGATATCAATGTCTATGGCAACGTGGGGCGCGGGTTCGAGACGCCAACGCTCGCAGAGACCGCCTACCGCGCGGGTGCAACCGGCCCCAATCTGCTTCTCGAACCCTCGCGCAGCGTACAGGGTGAAGTGGGTATAAAACTGCGGCGGGGTGTGCACAGCATTGACCTTGCCTTATTCACTGCGCGAAGCAAAGATGAGATCGTGCCGTCGAGTGTGGAGAACGGCCGCTCAATCTTCCAAAACGTCGATGGCGTCACACGGCGCGGCATCGAAGCCTCTTGGAAGGCTGCAACCGACCGTCTTAGCACCCAGTTGTCGTACACACTGCTAGACGCCACTTTCCGCAATGCCTTTGTCAACGGCGCCGGTGCCACGATTGCCGCAGGTAACCGGTTGCCGGGTGCGGCTCGGCACAGCTTGTTTGCACAAGCCGCGTACCAGCCGGTTCGCCCGATGACCCTGACCTTGGAGATGCGAGCGGAAAGCCGGGTAAGCGTCAATGATCTTAATAGCGAAAACGCGCCGGGCTACGCCGTGGTCAATGCCAGCACCGGCTACACGTTCAACGCCGGGGCAGCAAAAATGTTCCTCTTCGCCCGGCTAGACAATGTGCTCGACAAACGGTATGCGGGCTCGATCATCGTCAACGACGGCAATGGCCGTTTTTTTGAGCCGGCCGCGGATCGCCGGGCATTCGTCGGCTTGCGTACACAGTTTTAAATGACGTTTAGCGCGATGCCGGCCTGGCGAGAGGTTCGAGCCAGCGGTTTTCTCGTACCGGGGATTTGACCAGTTGGGGATCGGATAAGACTGTTATTGAACCTGCCCGTTTGGCAGATGCAGTAACACCCGCCAACGGACAAGTTCCATCGGTGCGATAACGTAATGCCGCGGCCAACCGCCCTTCTAGCGGATCGCCTAATTGCCTCGTAAAATCGTCTGCCACGGCACACCCAGGAACACTGGTGGCAAGCGACGCCGTACCACCCGGCACAAAACCGTCTGGGTAATCCCCAAAACCGACGTGATTGACCCCTTCAAATTGCACCGCGAAGTAAGTCGTGCCACAATTTTCTGTTGGAAAAAAACCGTACGGCTTACCACATGTCGTGCCGCCGATTTGTATAACCTCGACTCCCACACCCCGCAAGCCATTAATCAAGGCTTCGCTTGCCGAGCACGTACCGGCACTCGTTAAAACGAACACGCGCGCAAGCGATAATTGCGGCAACGGCACATTGGCATTAGAAACCGATAGAAACGGTGTGGCGCTCGAATCGTCCAGACCAAATGGATTCTTGCGATTAAAACGGAACTGCTCAAACACTTTGCCTTGGGTAGTGGTGCTGCCGGCAATCATATAACCCAATTGGCTGGCAATACGAAGCAGGCCGCCGCCGTTATAACGCAGATCGACCACCAGGTCGCGCACACCAGTGCCGCCATCGGCAGCCTTGAACTCGTTGATGGCGTCGATCAACTGGCTCTCGGCAGGTACGATATGGTCATTAAACAATAGATAGCCAACGCTACCGGTTGGGGTCGGCAAGATTGCAACGTTCTGCACAGACGGTAACGTTATCGGCCCGGCAGTCAGGCTGACGGTACGGCGTGTACTGCTACCCGGGTCCAGTATGTCGAACGTGTAGGTCTTACCAGAGACTGGCGCAAACAAGCCTTCGTTAATCGTGTCTACCGCGCTGCCATTAACCACATCAACGCCATCGACGCTCAGCAGTTCTGTTCCCCGCGTGATACCGTTTGTGGCGGCAACCGATCTTGGAGCAGTAAATGCCACCACGATTTTGCGCGGCGGTGCTGCCGACAGTAATGCCGCCTCAAAACCGTACCCAACCGATGTGCCGGTCTGCAAGAGCGCTTCCCATTCGGCTGTCGGATAAGTGAAATGAAAGCGGTCCTTTGGCTTGCCGGAAGGCGTGCTCAATGGTGTACGCTGACTATTGAAAAATGCCTGTGTCACGTCGGCCCCATTGCCAAGCAAACGCTGCGATACGGCGTTGTTGGCCGGTTCGTAAAACGGCACCGTTGCACCGACTCCATAGAGCGCAAGGTCAGTCGCGGGTACTTCGTCATACCAGAGATAGGTTTCATTGACAAAAGATCGAATCCAGTCCAACTCAGTCTTGAGAGAGCCGGCACTATCGTTGTAAGGCACACCAGTAAAAGCGTTTGATGCTCCGGCCGAGCGCGGCATCTGGCATTGGTTGGCAAACGATGTGGAGGCGGCAAACTTGGCTTCACCTACAGGCGGTGGCAAGGTAGTGCCTGATGCGGAGGCGGCCGAGCGAGCTGGCGAACAGACCTCGGCGCTGCCCACGCATGTACCCGGGCTGCCGCCTCCCCCGCCGCAGGCGCTAAGAACGAGGCTGGTGGCGCCGGCAAGAATTAATTTATGCATGGGAAGTCAGTGGTGAGAATGAAAGTAAGCGGTGTTTATCGACATATCGACGCATTAAAATTTGCAAATACTTCCTTATGACAAAACTTATCACACAAATTTCTTTACAACAACCAACCTAAAAACGACTCGAAAAGAAATCACGTGCAAAAGAAAACGAAAATCAAACTGCTATTTTGCGTACATGAACGCGACGAAGGAAAACGCTCTTGTGCGGCATCCGGCTCCAACGCATTACGTCAATACGCAAAAGTCCAATTGGAGGGTGTCAATATCAAGATCAAGAAAAGCGGATGCCTGGGCTTGTGCAAGCACGGGCCGGTGATCCAGCTGTTGCCGGAAAAGCTTTATTTTCAGTGTAAAACCGAGGCGGAAATTGACATGCTTTGCAAAAAGCTCATCAACGAGGCAGACGACGATTCTTGCGAGGCACTAGTGATCAATACCGGCAAGAGCGCCAAGAAAGGGAAATAAGAAGAAAGAAAGTCAATAAAAAAGGGCAGCGTGATCACACGTGCCCAATTTGCAGCAGTAATCAGGAAGCAGCGCTACGCTCCGCATGGCCCTTTTCCAGAAACGCCTTTACGTCTTCAGTACCGGTGCCCACAGCATCGACTGCCTCGCGTAAATGCTCTTCGCTGGCGGCAAATACGCCCATCCAGTATTCAAGTTCCCAGATTACTGATATATCGACCTGACCAGGGTCTGCCGGCACGCGGCCGCTGCTGATATCCATGTTCATTCCTTTCATAAAATCGTGACTCTAGCCGATCGCGCCTTGAAGATATGTTGACTGACCCACATTGCAACCGGTACCGAGAATCAAGACTGCAATTTCTGGGTGTAAAAAAAGCGCATCATTTCGCCGGTGGCATCCGGGCCACGCGCATCGGTGTAGCTGCCCTGAGAGCTGCCACCTGCCCAGGCATGGCCAAAACCATGGATCAACCAATGTTCTGCCAAGGGTGTTCCATGCACATCGGCATGCACTGTCTGAGTGTAGGAATGCCCACTCGGAACCTGCCCTTTCTTGCGGATCGTGCCGCTTGCTGCAATGGAAGCGGGCGCTGTATTGGCCAGCACCTGCTCCCCATTGCGCACGCTGACAGTATGGTCGGCATCACCATGAAACACAATGATTGGGATACCTCGGAAAGAGGCATTTTTAGCGCCACTTTTCGTACCACTTTTGGCACCATTGCGCATGGCTGCCAGTGCCGACGGCAAATCAGACGCCGCGCCATACGCCAAACCGGAATGCACACCCACCCCGGCGTATAAATCCGGATAAAGCGTGCCCATGATTGCTGCCATCGCGCCTCCTGCTGACAAACCAGCAATGTATATTTGTCGCGGACCAACTTCGTACTGCTTCATGACTTCGCGCGTCATGCCGGCAATGATGGCGGGTTCGCCTGCATCGCGCTGCTGGTCGGTAGCGTTAAACCAGTTCCAGCACTTCGAACTGTTGGCACCTTGAGACTGCTGGGGATACAACACCAGGCACTGCTGGCGTTCAGCAGCATCGTTCATCTGCGTACCGGCTGCAAAATCATCCGGGTTTTGCGTGCAGCCATGCAGCATCACCACTAAAGGCAGTGGCTCGCCGTCATAGCAGGCGGGCACATAAAGCTTGTACTGCCTGCTACCAGCATGGTTACTAAAAGTGCCGCTTAAAAACTGAGCACCTGTAGGCAATTGTTTTGCCACCGGCGCTTTCACACTACCGCCTCTATATCCATTGTTTAGCCCGCCTGCGGGCATTGATACTCCTAGCCTGGTTAACAAATCCTCAACAAATGCTGTGTTTTTATGGTCAAGCAACATCTCTGGCTTCAACGAGCTTGCTTCTTTCAATGCATCCCTACCGAGTTTTCCAAGAAAGCCACCATCGCCTAAGGCACGCATATTGGCGAGAAATTTTTGCTGGAGTGTCATTTGAGGTTTCCCTATAAAAAATATGCCACATGAAAATGCTAACGCGTTGCAATAAGTTGAAACGACGATATCAAACTACGCAGTCGACACCGCTCAGCTTAAAAAGTGCGATCCGCCAAGGCAGCCTTAACCGCAGGGCTGGCATGCAAAGCGCCCAACACGCTAATGGAGAGAATCGTCTCGCGGGCCAATTCTGGTGAAACGTCTAATCCAATGCTCGCCAGCCCCAACACCTGTATTTGCAGACTTTGCCCTGCGTCACGTAATGCTTCCAATTCAGGCCGGGAAAAATGCTGCACACCCAGCACCAATTTTTTACGCGCAATGGTTTGTCGAACAATGTCGGCATGCGTGTTTAGGTGGTTGCGGATGGCTGTCTTGATCAAGTCGGTACGATTCGAATAAAAGCCCTCCTGCACCAAGAGATCAATCTGGCCAAGGTCAACCGGGCCGAGATTGATGGTGATTTTTTCGGTATCGCTTGCGCGTAACCTGGGTTCTAGTAAATCCATTGGAGATTTTTTGGAATGATCGCTGGTTGATGAACAGTACCACATAAATACTCCATAAACCATCCATATGGATGTTAATGAGAGTTTTTAAGGGACTAGCTTTTAGTATAAAGTGCGTGTCCGCACTAAAATCTGTTGTGGGTATGTGGTTTAATTCTCAGCTGTTGCTGCAGGATTCAGCAGCGCTTATTTATTTGCTCATATGCTTACCCGGTTCTGCAACTGACGGATTCTGCCTTGCCACTTTTAACCCAATCGCCTAGCCCGTGTGATCCCGCGTCAAGATGTCCTAGCCTCGAACCAGCGGTCGGGCTATCAATATTTGTTGTTGCATTGATTGTTTTCGGCGTTATTGCAGGACAGGTTGTAAGAGGCATGCCCATTACCCTACTCGATGCCCACATCGCATATTGGCTGCATAAACAAGCGACTCCGTCGCTAACTGCTGCGATGCTAGTCTTCACAAACCTGCATGGGGTGTCTGCTATGAGCTGGTGGGCAATAGTGTTCGGGTTGTATCTGGCTTACCGCAAAGCCCGATGTTGGTTGATGGTAGCCAGTATCGCCATTGCTGGCGGTATGGTTCTTAACGTCGCGTTAAAACACGCATTCCAACGTGCACGGCCAAGCTTTGAAGAACCATTGCTCACGCTCTCAACTTATAGTTTTCCCAGCGGCCACACAGCCGGCAGCACTATCTTTTATGGCGTACTAGCCGCCTACCTGTGCTCTCGTACAACTAGCAACACAGGCCGACTGTTTATCGTTAGCACTACGGTGGCATTGATTCTGATTGTCGGCTTAAGCCGTATGTACTTGGGGGTGCATTATTTTACCGATGTGATTGCAGCCATTGCAGAGGGGTGCGCTTGGCTTGCGCTCGTATTGACCGTTGTCTCAAGATTACGCCGGCGCATGTGCCCACGCCCCTAGCTCAATAACTTTAACAACTGTTCTTTTATGCGCACACTCATTCACTTATCGGATCTGCATTTTGGCCGGGTTGACGAGGCGTTGATTACGCCTATTACCGCCTTAGTTAAAAGCCTGGATCCGGATGTTGTCGTCATCTCCGGCGACTTGACACAACGTGCCCGCTCATCGGAATTTATTGCCGCACGCGCTTTTCTTGATACCTTGCCCAAACCCCAGATCGTGGTGCCTGGTAACCACGATATTTCTCTCTACAATTTATACCTGCGATTTATGCGGCCCCTGAAAAAATACTGCCGGTATATCACGACTGATCTGCAACCCTTCTATCTCGACGACGAAATTGCCGTGGCAGGAATCAATACTGCTCGCTCACTCACCATCAAAGACGGGCGTATCAATGATGAACAAATACAACTGGTGCATCGCAGGTTTGACCGGTTGCCAAAACGGATGGTCAAAATTATCGTCACGCATCATCCTTTTGATTTGCCAGATCAATACGCACGACATGAATTGGTAGACCGTGCACCGACGGCATTGGAAACATTTGCTGCATGTGGCGCTGACTTGCTTTTGGCCGGACACTTGCATGCAACGCATGCCGGCACCACTAGCGCCAACTACCCAATTGCAGGCTATTCAGCATTGGCAGTGCAGGCTGGAACAGCAACCTCGACCAGAGGTCGAGGCGAAGCAAATTCATTTAATGTCATTCGCGTCGACCATACTCAAATCGTAATCGACCGGTATTCATGGGATGAGACACGTGCTGGATTTGAGTGCGTAGGGCAGGAGCGCTTCGGACGGGAAGAAGAACAATGGCTTGCGCTGGATGCAAAAGACAAGTTTTAATTTACCTTAAGCACGCAACCAAGTGTAATTGGCATTGTTTAAGCCTTCAAACATTTCATCAGGCGATTGAACAATCTGATCGCGCCAGTAGCGACCATGCTCAGCATAATCTACCATTAGGTTAGCAAGCCACTCGGCAGTGACATCTTCGGTTAGGCCTATGCGCACCAGCAAAACAATGCCGCCAGTATCTGAATCGAGGCCAAACTGTGCCTGGTCCTGTGCGTAGATCAGCAAATTCGCCTCTAACATCAAGCGATAAATAGTTAATGTACGTCCAGCGGTGACGATTCCAAACTGAAAATACAGATAAAACGCGTCGGGGTCGTCCTCTAGATAATCCAGTAATACATCAAATCCTTCCACCTGCAGCTGACGCTTTGCCACCATTTGCTCAGGATCGGGAAGGCCAACCACTGTGCATAATTCTCGCAACAGGTTCTCAAATAGATCCTGACTCACGATGAATTAAGCTATTACGCTGCAGGCGCTGCTCGGGGCAGCGACAGTCGGGCTGCCGCATGCAATTTGCCAGTTTCAGTACGGTGCTTGCTTAGATTAATCAGCCATAGCGGGAGCATTATGTGAATACTACTGACTGAGGAAGACAGTGATCCTTTGCTTTGGTAGCCTTTGCCAAAAATTTCTATAAGCAAACTACGCGCCTCAGACACCTTGGTTAAAGCAGGCAATTTAATGTCATTTCGAAGAACTGCCGCATTAATTGCTTGAAGCGTCGTTTTTATCGATTTTCCAGTTGGATCGGACTGCAGCGCGCCATGAACATATTTCACCACGTCACGCAGTGATTGCATCGGTGGAAGCGGTTTAACCATACCACCACGAGCCTGGTCTAATAATGGCGAGCTTCCAGTTAATTGGGAGAATTTCCCTGGGCGAACTAATGATAGCGCTGCCGGGTTTTTAGACTGTTTCTCCCTCTGGTCACCACCCGACTGTTCGTCGCCGTTTCTACCGGGTGTTAAGTTAACCAATACTTGCGAGAGTCTTTTTTCTGCTGGTAAATCGTTACCACCGGCGCTTGCGAAGTTGTCTTGTGCTTCGTCGTTAAGCGACTGGTTACTGGCTAAGGAGCGAGGTGCCCGTGCCTTCGATTGCGAGCTGCGCGGTGGCACGTTACCGGTAGGACCACGACGCATTTTTTGGGTGCCACCGTGCTGAAAAACCGCACCTTGAAATTGGCTAGCCTGCCCAACTTCGTTGGGCCTCGGCAGGCTTGGCGCACCATTTTGCACCGAGGTGTGGTGTGTTTGGATCGGTAGAGCGTTCTTGCTACCGCTAAAATTAATGCCCATAATTTTCACCTACTGAAAAATTGCCACCATTACCGACTCTGCATAACGCAATATTAACCCACCTCCCCAAGGACCGGCGATAAGCAGCAACAATGTTACTGCGATGAGTTTAATACCTTGCGCTACACTTGCTTCTTGCAGTGACGTCACCGCTTGCACAAAAGAAATGATTAAACCGACTACTGCTGCAAGTATCACGGCTGGCATTGAAACAATTAGCGCCAACAGCATGCCTTCAGTAGTCAACTGCAAAATTTGCGCTTGATTCATGATCTATTAGCGATAAGTTAATATTAAACCATGAATCAGGAGCGACCAACCATCTAGCATCACGAATAGTAAAAGTTTAAACGGTATTGCAATATTATTTGGTTGAACCTGAGATAGCCCCATAGCAAGTAATATATTCGCTATAACAAGGTCGACCACTACAAATACTAAATACAACACAAAACCTATTTTAAACGCTTCCGTCAATTCAGAGAGCGCAAATGCAGGCGCCAAAACAATCAAATCTTCTTTTGTAACTTGATCAGCCTGTGCCTTTGGCCACATATCGTGCGCTGCTTTAACAAAAAAAGCTTTCTCCCGTTCGTGTGCGTGTTTTGTCAAGAAGCGCCGAAAAGGCTCGCGTGCTGCTTCTGCATAAGCAAATACCTGAGGCGCTGTATCACCGTTTTTGGGACCAGGATTTGCTTTGAGTGCGCTGGCGGCCTCAAAACCGACCGGTGCCAATACGTAAGCTGAAATGATCAGTGCGATGCCATTGAGCACCATATTTGGTGGCACTTGTTGTACGCCTAGCGCATTCCGTAATAAACCCAACACGACCACAACTTTCGTGTAAGACGTCAGAACCATCGCCAGGAAAGGCAACACCGACATTCCAATGAAGACCAGTGCAAGCGATACTGGATCGAGGAGTTGCATCAGCGATTTTCACCGACAAGAGTTTCAAGCTGGATACCCAAGCAATCACCGATGACAACAAGTTTGCCACGACCGATAATTTGCCCACAGGCGACTAGCCGTATTTCGGCATGTTGCACCGGAATTGCAAGCTCGATTACGTAACCTGGCTGTAACGATGCGAGCTGTGCCAGGGTCAAAGCAGTGCTGTCCAATTCAAAATGCACGGGAACTTCAAGTTCGGCAACGCTGGTTGACAGGGATGGCGCGAGCGACTCTCCCTCAAAATTATTTCTTCCATCCTGTTCCAACATCTGACTCATGAGAGTTATTTTCCTTTGAGTAACTTTTACAAACCCTTTTTTGTGCGTGCCAGCAAGCGCACCGCAAAATAGTTCGGCCTTCAACTTGTCAACGCCGGCGTCTTCCTGACATAACAATACGTCTCCCACCTCGAGCGACTCCAATAGCGCAGCCGTCCAGCTACGTGTTGCAAGTCGGAGCATCGTTGCCACACACCACGAGTTCATGAATGCGTAGTGGCGTGTCGGCAAGGTATCGACAATATTTTGCAGCGAAGCTGTACAGGCAACGTCGATAGACAGCAATCCTACCGTTGTATGCAGACGTTGAGCAAGCGCGATGCTCCAGGTTGCAATAGGAATCAGCGGCGGTCGAATTGCATCGAGATTAAGCAATCGCACAGCCGACACACCAATTGCTTGCCACCGAGGATCGCCCTTCTCTTCCATTGCTCGGCCAAGATCGTTAAATATTGGCGCTAATATCCGCGAGGCAACCAAAGGGGCGATTGCAGCAACACCGGTAACATCTGCTTCAATCGCCATCAACAACGCTGGCAGCAGATCAGCGGGAACGCCGATGGATATCATCCCTCCAGGGCAGTTTAATGCAACGACGATCACCGCCGAGCCAGATAATGGTTTTTTTTCTGCCCAAAATCTAGCGTGGTATATCTCATTAAGCCATACCAAAAGCCGAGGATCACGCACCAACCGCAGCGCTGCTGCGTTCTGGCTACTGGTGCGCTTAAAATCGCTTAAAGCGATTGGGCGTATCTTTTCCGCCCTTTTTTCTGACATTTCAGTTTCTACCATACGATTACCTCGACCTCACGACTGTCCTCCAATGCCGCAATTACCTGTGCCTGGAGCCGGTCTGAGTTGCGGCTTAAAAGCTCTTTAGACACGCGATGATTAGTCTCAAAACGTAGTCTTATGTGGAGAGGGGAAAGACTGACATCCAACATCGTATCTGGCATTACCACCTGCGGCATTTTTAAACGAGCGTGCCAGTTGCCGCTTTCCTCTACACTTGGCATGCGGCAAAATCCTACAAATCCATCAATCATAAATGTAACGTAAGCGCCGAGGGCTTCAAATTCTTCTGCAGTTGGGATTAGTTCGGCATTTGCAACCCAACGGGGAACGTCCTCTTGCGGCGATAATTCCAGGGGAAATGATCGCTCCCAAATGTAACCCGGCGGTAATTCATGCTGCGAATTATCAGCATGCGTCAATTTACCGGGCTCTTCGGAAGCGCTACTATTTTGAGGTATTACTCCTGACATCACACCACTCGGCATGTCGGCCATCACTTGTGCGAAATCATTTTTTGCAGCTTGCTGGGTAGAGCGTGTTGCACGCGTTGACGCAGTTAATGGCGCACCAAATGCCCGGACGCGCTGGCCTGGACGGGGAGCTGATTCACGCTCACCTTCTAATTTTCGGTTCGGTGGCGTAGGCTCCGTTGCGCCAATACGCACGATGCGCGCAGGAACTTTGCGACCGCCGGAATTATTATTGCTCATACGCTAATTTTCCCGATAGGTCTTAGTTCAACCAGGCCACCCAACTCCTGGAAAGAATAGACCTGCAGCCAATCGAGTTTTTCTTCGATCAACCGCCTGATATATCGCCGCACATCCATCGACGCAACGACCGCGACAACCGAATTTTTTGTACTGACCTTGGCATCAACGAGATCTATGATTTGTTTTACCAGTGCAGTGGCTTGCTCTGGCGGCAATGCAAGGTAATTACCCGCCGGCGTCTGCTTGATCGATTGGCGAATGAGTTGCTCCACCGACGCGTCGACAAAGATTGCTGAAAGTTTTGACGTGCCATTGGTTGCCCTATGCGCCATATACTGGCTCAGGTCTACGCGCACATATTCACACAATAGCAAGGGGTCTTTCTCTTTCGCACCCCAGACTGTCAGACTTTCACAGATTGAGCGCATATTGCGAATAGAGATTTGCTCTTCAAGCAAACGGCGCATGACTTCTCCAATACGTTGGAGCGGTACCACTTTTTGCAATTCCGTTACTAAGCCAGGATACTCCGACATCAAGCCTTCCAGCATCCATTGAACTTCCTGTATGCCAACAAAACGATGCGCTTTGCGTTGCATTTCTAAGATTGCATGTCGCGCTAGCACTGTTTCTAGCGTCAGCAAAGTTGCACCTTCGGCCTGTGCCCGTTCGCTCGCTGGTAGCCAATAGGAAACGGCTTGGCCACAGGCTGGGCCGCCAACCTCGCATAATCCCTGAAAATCGCTTTCGGCGTCGGCAAGCATCAAGTGACCCGGTAGCACACTGCCCTCCGCAGAGGGTACATCGTGAATCAAAATATCATAGTTACCCTCACTAAATGCATCGCGATACCAAATAGCAAGCCCTGGAAAAGGCAAGCCCAATTCCTCTTGCAGTCGCAACCGTTCTGTATCAAATGCCTGATTTAAGGCCATGGAGTTAACATGCTTTTCAAGTTTTGGCGACAAACGTAGCGCCAAAGGCTGCGACAGCGCGGGGGCATTACGACCAATTGTAGGATCAGCGCCGATGCTACCAGCACGCTTTAAGGCTGGAAGAGTTGCGCCGGCCGGCGCGGTCGTTTTATGGTTCTTCTTACTTAAGAGAAAACCACCTAACATCAGCAAGCCTGACAAAACGATGAATTGCACCCAGGGAAATCCTGGAATAAAAGCAAACCCAAGAACAAGCGTGCCTGCCATATACAAGGCGTTGGCATTACGGCCTAATTGCGTCATGATTTCCTGGCCAACGGAATTCGTCGCATCGTGATTTTGTTCATCAGCAACGCGTGTAATCATGATGCCTGCAGCTACGCAAATGAGCAGGGAAGGAATCTGCGACACCATTGCGTCGCCGATCGACAGCACGGCAAACCGATTCGCAGCTTCGGCTGCAGTCATTCCGTGGTACATGATGCCAACAATTATGCCCGCAACGAGATTAACAACCGTGATTACTAGGCCGGCAATGGAGTCGCCCTTGACGAATTTCATCGCGCCATCCATGCCGCCGTGCAATTGACTTTCCATAGCCAGCAAATTACGTTTGGCACGTGCTTCGTTTGGTTTTAACAATCCCGATCGCAAATCTGCATCAATGCTCATCTGTTTGCCCGGCATTGCATCAAGCGTGAAACGAGCGCCAACTTCTGCAACACGCTCCGAACCTTTGGTGATCACGATAAATTGCACAATAGTGATGATCAAAAAAATGACGATGCCAACCACGAGGTTGCCACCGACTACAAGATTGCCAAAGCTCTCGATCAGATGCCCGGCATCGGCATGGAGCAAAATGGCTTTAGTAGAGGCGATATTGAGCGACAACCTAAATAAGGTCGTGAAAAGCAGGATGGAAGGAAATGACGACAGCGCCACCGCCGATGGCATGTACATCGTGACCATAAGCAGGAGTAAGCTAATCGTAATATTTATTGCCAGAAGCGTATCGATCAAAAACGTTGGCAACGGCACGATCATTAAACTGATGATTGCCACAAGTAGTAGAGCAATTGATATGTCGCTAGACCGGATCGACAGCCGTTTCAATTTTGACTCCCGATCAGTTTCGACAAATTAGCGGGGGGCATGCCCACGCGTGACCCATTGAGTTGATTCACACGATCCACCCACGCCAATACTGCAGCGAGCACTTCGAAAAATTCCCTAGGTACCTGTTGATCAACTTCAATTTTATACAATGCCCGCGCCAGTGGCGGATTGCTAAACACCGGAATGCCTAACATTGTTGCCTGATCTCGAATAAATTTTGCATCGTCGTCTTCCCCGCTCGCGACAATTGTCGGCAAATCGTAAATACCAGGCTGGTAAGCGATTGCTACGGCATAGTGCGTCGGATTTGTCAAAATCACATTGGCGTGTTGTACGCCACCGCCTTTGGGTTGAGGCTCCCGAGCAAACTCACGTGCTAGTTGTATGCGCTCTGATTTAATCAGCGGATCACCCTCAGATTCTTTGTATTCGCGTTTGACTTCATCTTTGGACATACGCTGGTCTTTTAAGAATTGCCAGCGCTGAATGGCGTAGTCAAAAGCCGACATGATGAAAAAACATAATAGAGAAAACTCAAGTAAGCGGGTAATCAGGTGCCAGGCCATAGCGCCGATGACTGGCAAGCTTTGATAAGCAATACCGGCAAATAGCGATATCGCGCCTCTTATTAGCCAATACGCCACAGCGCCAATAACGACCGCCCGAACAGTCATCTGCGCTAGTTCGAAGATGGACTTCATCGAAAATATTTTTTTAATACCCGAGACAGGGCTAATATTTTCAAATTTAGGGCCAAGCGGTGTAAAACTGACTTGGAAACCGACCTGGACAACCATTCCAACGATGCCAGCGACGACTGAAACCAACGTGATCGGCACGACGAGCCATAACGCAGCGGTGTAAATCGCCCCCATTTTCACCCACAAATCCGGCAACGTCAGGTCCTGAACGCCAAAGTCCAGACCAACCCGAACCAAGACACGTAGTTGGTCAAAAAGATACGAGCCACCGCCAACCAGAGTCATCAAGACTAGGGCAAATATAACCGCGCCACAAAATTCCGGGCTTTTCGGAAAAGTGCCTTCCTCATGTGCTTTTTCGAGTTTTCGGTCGGTAGCGTCTTCCGTTTTTTCTTCGGACATCTCAATACTCTTTATTGTTTATGAGAACGTTTGCGCGCAAGGTACGCCTGATGCGAAATTGCAAACGCTCGATCTTTAACTTAAACATCGGAGCGATTTCTTGCAAATTTTGCTTTGAGCAACATCTTTCCAATATATATCGGAAGTGCTAATAGGGAAAAATTATTAGTAGGAAAATAATTATTTCTACAGATTAATGTTTCTAAATTGCACCAGCGAAGCAGGCTCGCTTGTTGTTAGTGAAGCTGCCCCATCAAGCTAAACCATCCTTGCAACTGCGCCCTCAAATCTGAAAGCGACAAGCTCACAGCCAATTGCTGAATGAATACGCCCAGAGAGAGCATTACCACCAACAAAGCGATAGCAGATTTCACCGGCTGCGCGAGCGAATTTGGCTCCAATTTTCCTGCTGTTTTAGCAACCAAACCGAAACTTAGGTCAATCAGAACCATTACTATCAACACTGGTGCAGATATCTTGACGATCTGAGTCATTAATGTGTCGGTTTGAAAAATGATAAACCTTTCCAGCATGGCAGCCGGCACGGGCGTCATGCTTGGAATTGGCCACCACTGATACGTCATAAACAAAGCGTCTAGGAGTAGCAAGAAACCGCCTAGCGTGAAAAAAATGGTGATGCAAAGCTGGAGCAACAAAGACGAAATTGGCGTACTTTGTTGACTACTTAAAGGGTTTTGCTGTTGAACGTTGTTGTAGCCGGCAACGTTATCAATCATCGCTCCGACGCCCTCGGCCACCCAAAAAACGGTGGCGGCCATGATACCCAGTAATGCGCCCAGAAATGTTTCTTTTAGTATAAGAAGAAACAAATTTAAACCGTCGAAACTGGCCAGCATTTCTTCGGGAAGGCCCGCTGCAATATACACGGCAATAAGTAAGACAATGCCGCTACGCACCCGCCCCTGCAACACTTGCGTAGAGGTCGCTTGCAATATCGCAAATATGGCAAACAATCGGCATGAGGCGAGCAGGACGCCAAATAATAAGTGATAAAAACTTTCATCAAACGCTTCAAACGCACGAAGCTGGTCAAGCATGCCCGTCTGCAGCGGCATCCTGCTCCGCTTTGCGCACCTTTAACAATTTGCGAGTTACAACACTTTCCTCTACCTCTTCGTCTTCGTCGTCCATCTTTTTGAGATTTAGCTTCGCAACAATTACTGCAACGCGTTCTTCAAGGCGTTCTTGCTGGCGGGCGTTGATGGCCGAAGCTTTACGCGCCTCGCTCAGTACCGATTCTTGTTGTGTCACTGCTGCTTCTGCCTGTTCCACATGGGATTGCTGCACGACGACCTGTTGCTGTAAAAATCCCCGGTAATCTTCCTGTGCAAGATAATCGGCAATTTGAAATTGGCTCCCAGGTTCAGTCAATTTGTCGATCAATTGACTTTGGGCATTAACGCACTCTTGGGCGTCGATCCTGGCTTGCTCAGCTTCAGCAACCATGTCAATTAAACGAGTTAATTCTTGCTGGGCCTCAAAACGTGTTTTGTCCAAACCTTCTTGACGACGCTTCCGGATGCGTATCAGAGTGCGGAAGGCATGAAGTTCAGACTTTTTCACTGAACAAGATCCTGCAGTTGGTCAATTGTGTCGGCATAAGGAGTTAGGGTTGTGACAGGCTGGCCTAAAAACGCACGAATCTGGCCGATGCGCTCAATCGCTAAATCAGCATCCACGTCTTGGCCTGCTTCATACTCGCCTGCTTGCACCAGCGTTTCTACGTCATCATACTTGGCAAGCAATTGTCGTAGCCGACCCGCCATGTCTTGGTGCTCTTGGTCAACAATAATAGACATTACTCGACTTAAACTTTCCAAGACATCGATTGCCGGATATTGGTTTTTTGCCGCGATGCGGCGTGACAGCACAATATGGCCGTCCAGCAAACCTCTGACTTCTTCAGAGATCGGATCACCGCCTGAGTCGTCATCTGCCAGGATTGTATAAAGCGCCGTGATCGACCCGATTTTGCCCATACCCGATCGTTCGACCAATCGTGGCAATTCGGCAAATACCGATGGAGGAAAACCGCGTCGGGCCGGCGGCTCGCCACTGGCTAACCCAATTTCCCGCATTGCTCGCGCAAACCGTGTAAGGGAATCCATCATCAGCAAAACTTTCAAGCCTTGATCACGAAAATATTCAGCGATGGCAGTGCCTGCGTGTGCCGCCTTCGCACGCTCGATGGCAGAGCGGTCTGAGGTGGCGCAAATGACTACCGCTCGTTTCATCCCTTCAGGACCTAAAATCAATTCAACAAATTCGCGCACCTCGCGTCCTCGTTCACCGATCAAAGTAATTACGGTCACGTCACATACTGCGCCACGCGCCAGCATCCCCATCAATGTGCTCTTACCAACACCTGCCGGCGCAAACACGCCGATTCGCTGCCCTTCCCCAATCGTCAACAGCGAATCGATAGCACGTACGCCGGTGGGAAAGATATTCTTAATCATTTCGCGCTGCATCGGGTCTGGTGGGTCCGCCATCACTGAGCGCAGCGACACTTGCTTTAGTGGCCCTTTGCCATCAATCGGTTGCCCCATTGCGTCAAGCACGCGCCCCAGCAGGGCGCGGCCGACAGGCACCGACAACGCCCGCCCACAACGGCGTACCAGCGTTTGCGAGGAAATACCGATCAAACTCCCAAATGGACTAATGACCACGCCCTGCCGTGCCAGTCCTACCACTTCGGCACGCTGCAACACCTCACCAGATGGTGTCAACAGCTCACAAAGCTCGCCCAAGCTCAAATCCAAACCGCTCACGCGCACAAGAGTGCCTGTTACCTCACTGACTTTGCCCATCCTGGTCTGCGTATCAGCATCAGCCAACACCATCTCAAGCGTACTGGCAAATCCGGCGGCGGCGTCTTTAATCATTGTATTAATCAGTCATCGTATTGGTCAGAATCCTGCTTGCTAGAAGGCGCAGCCTTGGGCTCGCCTACCGAAAGAAATATTGCCGCCCTGAGTGCTTTAAGCTGACTATTCAAGCTCAAATCAATAATGCCTTGATCGCTTTCGACCAAGCACGCGCCCCTGCTCAATCGCTCGTCTCCAGTCACCTCAATTATCTTTGCCAGAGCAGAGCCATTGGATATCTCACGCAGCGACATTTCAGCATAATCCACTTCTTCAGGCGCTACACGCAATGTGACATACCGAACGGCTTGGATCGATTTTGACAAGATCTTGAGCACCTGCCGGTAGATACCTTGCGGGTCTTGCAACGGCACAATTTTTTCTACTGCGGCAATCACAATACGCGCCATACGCTCGCGTTGCTGTCGTATCTGTTGATGCGATTCCCTAGTCGCGCTGAGCATTGTCCGTGTCCACTCGTCGACCCCAGCCTGCATCCCATTAACCCGTGCTTCGTCAAAGAGTTCTTGGGCAGTCAGCTCAGCGTCGTTACGAATTTGCTCCGCCTGCTTGTTTGCCTCCTCTATGATTGCCTCGGCTTGTTGCTCGGCAATTTGCAATGTTTCGGCACGCATCCCTTCAATAGTGTAGAAGGCACTGTCTAATGAGGCGACGGTCGACCAGTCCGCATGGCGGATGATGCCATCGGCTATACCAATGCCCTCTTTATTTTGTCTTATCCAAACAACCATGTCAGTTCCGAATGCAATGAGCAAGCATCGCGCAATAGTTTTTCAAACCCTAATTCGCTGTAATCCGATTGTATTACAGGCATTTCGCGCGGCAATGCAATTTTAATGGCGCCAAGTACTGTTTGCCGCGATCCACTGCACACGCGCTCAATATGCGAAAACGCCTCAGCCAGTAACGACTCTAAACGCCAGTCACTGCTATTAAGCGGATTTTCGTATATGGTTGTTGTTTTTAGGATCGCTGTAACGGTGGAAGCTCCTAGAGCTGCTTGAAGGGCTCGCACTTTGCCCCCATCGATGCAATGCCGAAACGCTTCCCGGCGTGCAAGCAAGATCGTCGTACAAAGCAATTTTTGACACCCTTGAGGTGGCAACAGTATCAGCCGATCGAGAAAGCTGGCAAAAAGTGGCGCACCTAGTTCGACGTTTTTGGGGTGGATAAATACATTCTTAGACCACCGCAGCGAATCGCCCAGATGACGAACCTGACAAGCCCAGGAGCTATCAAAAACGCTCGCGGGAATGACCAATTTCTGGTGGAGACGGAGATAAAACTCGACAAACGTTGCGGGGCTCGGCAGTGGGCCATATATGCCGACCCCAGTCATTTTTGAGCTGATTTTGCTCGCAAGCGCTGCGCAACACCTGACAGACCACTACTGCCAGCGTTGCCATTTTGCGATGTACCTTCTGATGCATTGGCTTCACCGTTCAAACGAAAACGTTTAAACAACAATATTCCTACCACCAATGCTATAACAAGCAACGCTCCTAAAATTGGCAGCAGCAAGTCTTGGGAAGATTTACGAGAATTAGCCGAAGAGGCAACGCCTGCGCCAGGTTTTTCAGCGGCGGTTGGCACGAGGGTGACATTGACATTTTCATATTTCAAGCCCTCCACACTACTCACCACCAAATTTTTAACGGAGGGCACTAGTAACGTCACATTAGAGTCAGCACGATGCTTCACAAATACCGAGGCGGATGCAGGCTTGACGACTGTCGAAAGAGGGTCGTTGTTGGGCAACACAACATGCACTCTAGCCACCACAACACCATCAATTTGCGACAGCGTTTGTGATAATTCCTGAGTAACACCGTAAATAAACCGCACACGCTCTTCAGTAGGCGTTGAAATTAACCCATCTTTCTTAAAAATTTCACCAAGATTGCCATACCGCTGTTGTGGCAGACCACGCGCCTTCAACACCTGCATAGCTGCGCCAATTTCACTTTCGTCAACGGCAACCGTCCAGGTTTTACCACTATCCGGCGTTTTCTTGCTTACCGCAATGCCTGCTTCACTCAAGGCACCGACCATCTCATTGACGTCTGATTCAGTTTGCTTGGAATATAAATCCTGCTCGCAACCAGTTAGTAAAATGGCCACCAATAATATGGCAGCCATTGACTGTTTTCCTAACCCCAAGCCGAGGCGATTGATGGGCATTGGTTACTGGTTCCGCATCAATGTGTCGATGCCCTTGCCCGCACTTTTTCCAACGCTTGTTGCCACTTGAAATTGGGTGGTTGCGATTGTCATATTCAGCTTAAAATCTGCTCCGAAAGCAACCATTTCCTCTAAGGACATATTTGGCGCTTGCTTCAACATATCCCGGCTGTTTTGAAGCACACCTTTCATATTTGCGGTTTGCACCGAGGCAAAATGCTCCAAAAATGATGGTTCATGCGGTTTTGCACCTGTTGCTTGCCCGCCGGGGCCTGCAGAAACTCCCCTAAGCATCGCCGCGAAATCCTGCTTATCAATTTCAGAGGCCGGCTGCGCAGTCGGGATACTCGCCGGGGGAGCTGCCGCCGCAGCATTAGGTACAGCGTTGGCCGCAGTATTGGCCGGTGGAGAAATGGTCGAAACAGGAATTGACATTAAATGTCTCCTTATACCGCAAGGTAATTTGTATAGGAACTAGGGAAATCAGCAGCTGACGATAAACCCGTATTGGTATCGTCCTTCACACTAGGCTCAATACCGAGAAGAACGCGTGCAAGCGAGTGCGAATATTGAGAAAACGCATCTTCTTTTTCCAGACATTGCGTTGCATGCCAATGCCAAGTAGGGTCACTTGAAAGCTTTAAACATAAAGCAGTCATCACAAACCATTTGCTAGACTCAGCTGGCGCTGCAAGGTAGCTTTGCAACGCCTCGCTGACACGCCCACGCTTAATCGCGATGTAAGCCTTAAATTCGTCGATGCAATCTAAATCAGGACTCAAAATTGAAACAGCTGCTAGAAGTTTCTCAGAATCATCCAACAGATTTTCTTGAATTCCCTGACTCAAGAGCGACACCATCGTACGAATTAAATCTTTTCTTATTGGCAATATTTGATCCACGGTACCACCTAAAGGAAAAATGTTTTGCTTAAAACCATCATGAATACGCGCGGGCGCTTGCTGGTGGCAACTACACCGCCCCAATTATTGCGCCGTTACGGCTTTACCTATATCGGCCGTAAAAGTGCTCACCGCTTTGCTGTACTCTTTGGTAAGTTCCAGGGTACCCTTTGTTATAGCCAAGAAGTTTTGAGCTACAGATAGTGCTGTCAATGAAGCACCCGTAGCTAACGTTTTTGGATCTACGCCGGTTGCATCTGCTGATACTGCTGCCATGATTATCTCCTTGATATTAAAATAAAATTAGTTGCACTACAAAAATTGCAGCCCAACACATAATAAAACGATTACTACCTTCCTACAACAACGCCAGCACTGCACTTGATACAAACAATTAGACCACCGTACGACCATTAAGACTTAAGATAATTGATTGAGCGGCCATAAAACCTTCTTTTAACGTCAACATCTCACTATGGGAATACCCACGGTTATTTGTCACCAATTCACATTCTTTTATTGCATCGTCAAAACATTTTAGAAAAACACTGAGACCAACGTCCTCGGTTTTGACTAACCCGTACCAAACATCAGAAAATTTTTTCAATACATTTTCATCTAATGATAAAAACATTTTTTAGCCTAAAAAATATTAGTGTCGACATTTCTTTAACCCGGAATTCACTGCAAACTAATTTCTAGTCATCGTCATCTGTACCCGCCGTTCGCAAATCTTCGTCTGATTTTCTACTATCTGCAATCATATCCAAACCCATAGTAAGCGCTACAGATTCCTCATCCGACTGCGCCGTATTTCTATCATTTTCACGTTTTTCGTCGGCTTCCTTCTTATCGTCTTTTCCGGATGGTTTGGATTTAAAAGACACTGCACTTGCAATAGTGTCAGAATTCATCTCTGCTGTGTTGGGCGGAAGATTGGGGCCACCGGAGGAATTCCCGGATATCTCACGCACTGGCGTGATAAACGACTGATTATTAACGCCTCCGATTTGAAAAGTCATTTCATTCTCCTAAAAGTATTTGCAAAAATAGACTTGAAGCGCCATTAATTTTGCAGCAAAACCCTTACAACATTGATATTTCGCCCTGCATTACCCGTTATTTTTTTATTGCACGCTAAAGTGTTTAACGCCATTTTTATCCTGCTTAAATTCATACCCCTCACTGCTGCGCGCAATCTCAGGTTCTTCCGGCTTTATTAACACAGCTTTAGTATCGTTAAAACTAATCTCTGACACAACGGAACCTAAATCACTTTTTAAACGGTTTAGATCCACACGTTCCCGAACTTTCTGTGGCACGTTGCCGAACACGACAAACTTGCCTTTTCCTATGTGGCTTACCGTAATACCTGGGTAAGCAATTGCATCAATAATAGCTGTTGCGATATCACTTTCTACTGCATATCGGTGCAAAATGTTTTCTATCTTTAACGATTGCAAGTGCATTGCCAGGTTCCTACGGTCGTCAGGTGTTTTTACCAGCCCCGCAACGATTACCGTCTCTCCCTCTGCCGACACACGCAAACCTGGGTACTTCAAATTCTGTAATGCTTCCCGTACTTGAACAACCGGGCTTTCATACTGACTCTGCACTTTTGTCGCAGCCACAGAGCGAGTGCTTTGCAGCGTCAGCACCGACGTCGTTACCACTACTGCGCATACTCCGGCTACCACCCAACCACCAATTCGTTGCTTTCTTTTCGGCGCTGCCGCCACTGGGGCAAGCATTTTTGTCAACAGTTGCAAATCGCTCAAGCGTTCAGCATCGTCTCCAACTTCACACGCCACAATCACAATTTCACCAATGCGCTGCGGCTCATTTATACCGAATGGCATCGCCAGCTCTTCATCGTCGAACGCTACACTAAATTGCCCCGATTCATCTTCAAAAATAGTAAAGCCGGTATGCTCATAAAGCCAGTCAGAAATCACGATGTCGCATTCAGGAGCGGCGCCTATTTCGTAACTACCTTGACTCAAGAATAGGCCGGCGCCGGCATGCGTGCCTGTCAATATGCGAATTTGTACTTGCGTAAGCGAATGAATCATTTGGTTTTCGCAAATTTCAGTGATGTTGATGAAGGCGTTACGCCCTTACCACGCGCCAGGCCAAAGCTTGCCTCAGTTGGCGCTATGTCTCCTGGTATAAACGCTGCGGGTTCGGCACGTATCGGCGTTTTGCGGGCTAACGTTAGAATTCTAGGGGTAATAAGGAATAAGCGCTCGCGCCGTGAAGCTTGATCCTCAGTTGTACGGAATAATGCACCAAAAAATGGCACTTTGGATAGTCCTGGCAAACCGGAATGGGTTGAGCTGTCCGATTCGGAAGAAATTCCACCAATTAACAAGCCTTCTCCTTCGCCAACATATGCCTCGGTAGAGATGCCGGTTCGCTTGACGATCGGGATGGCATCAACCGTGTTTGCATCAAAACTTCCATCCTGTATCGCCAATGATAGCCGGATTGCCTGTATGCCGTCGATCTGCACTTTGCGCGGTATCACCTCGATCTGCGTTCCGGTTTCAATCGCATACAAACTACTGCTTAGATTGCCTGCTACTCTTACTGAAGCAGAGCGAAGATCCCGCATCGTTGCCAAGCGATTGGCCACGCCGACCACACGGGGACGCGCGACTACCCTCGCCCTGCCTTGTTGCTGAAGTGCATTAACAGTCAACATGAGCTGGCGACTAAGATCTGCTGATAATGTCGTGAGCTGAAAGACGCTCCCGGCAGCGGCAGCGATCGAGCCAATACCGCTTACATTAGCCTCAGTCGTCCTGCCCTTAGCCGTCCAATTTACGCCAATCGAGGCAGCGTCGTCATGGCGCACGTCAATAATCATTGCTTCAAGCTCGATTAAGTCAGCTGCAACATCAAGCTGTTTAATTAAATCTGCATAGACTGCCATCCTGTGCGGCAAGCCCATAACGATCACCGCATTATTGGCGTCGTCTGAAGTAAATACAGGGCGATCGTCGTCGAGCGGAACAGAGCTTACGTTAGTAGCAGTCCTGTACGCCGACCTGTCTTCACTCATACCGCCAGCTGAATTAAGCGAAAAAGTCGATGCCGCTTTGGTAATTCGCTTTTCGGTTTGACTGTTCATGGTTGCGCTTAGGGGATCACCCCCTCCTTGAGCGCCATAAGTAGCTGCCATTGCAGAAAGCTGCTTTGGACCACCTCCAAGGCCTGCATCTTGTGCTTGCTCGCCCGCTCCCTTGGAGCCATTCCCATAGACATTGTTAAGCATTGTTACTAAGCCTGTGACGGTTGCACCGCCAATGGTCTGATCGTTTGCCGATGCATAGCGCAGGGGAAAGACCTTGACAACCCGCCGTCCTTCCTCACGACCACGCTGCGAAATCGCATCCACCATCGAATCGACCAACTCAAGATGACGTGGGGGACCTGACACGACCAACGTCTTTTCAGTGGCATCGTATCGCAGAGGATATCGCTTATCGCCCAGGCGCAGCGATTGTAATAAGCGTTCGATTCGGTCGGCGCTAAAGTCCCGCAAGAAAAGCACTTTGCTCTGATTAGCCCGAGCTGGATACACAAACAGCACAGTACCGTCGAAATACCAAGTCAAGCCGTACGCGCTGCTCATCAAATCTAAAAAAGACGGCGCCGTGAGGTCAAATTTCCCATTTACAGTGCCATCGACACCTTCTGCTACCACCAGCGGGATTTGAAGCGTTGCGGCCAAATCCTGTAAAACGTCTGGGAGTTTTCGAGAGTCGGCCTTATAAACAAATTGTTTTTTTGGTAAATCTGCTGCGAAAGCAGGAAGAGGCATATGGCTAAGCAAAAACACGCTTGCCAGCGCAAGAATTAATCGTTTAGGTAAACATGATGTGGTACGCATTCGATCCCCGCCTCTACAATGCAAAAAAGCCAATCGTTCTTGAGTCACGATGCATCTAGTATGGAAAGTTTAAAGATTACTTGCCATAGATATGCGAAGGGACGCCACGTTAAACGAACCGCCAGAACAAAAAATGTCTTTCAAACAATTGAAATTCTGGAGAATGTTTGCGTCATCGCAAATTCAGCAGTTATTGCGGCTCGTCACTTTAGTGTACTTGCAAGAATGATTTTGGGAATTTTTAATGCAATTTTTGAACTTTCCACGCAACGGTTGCCAGCCCTGTGACAAGCACATTCTAAGAAAACGAAATTTTGTAGATGATTATTAAAGTTTTAGCTCCACCAACCTGTCAAGCCGACCTCGACAACTGGCACTCCAACGTATTGGCAAACATTGCCATTTGGCCGATGTGATGCGCAAACGATATTGGTGTCGCCTCTTTAATGGGTACCAGTGCTAAGAGAATGGCAGCGCCGTCACAATCAATGGCAATTGTCGAGCGCATTGCGATGGCTGCAATTAAGTTGATCTCAAGAAGTTGACGGATTGTGTCACCCGCAATCGGGACTGCGAGTTGCGCAACGACAATTGCATCTTTTTGAGTGTCGGTTTCCAGACACGTGACAGTAATTTTTACGCCTTCAACTCGCATCGTACCGGCTTCCGCCGCTTCTTCGGATTGTTTTTTAGAAAAGCCCAACTCGCGCGCGGTTGCGATCAACATTTGATGTAGGCGCTGTTCACCGGTCATGGACGTTTCATTTTTTTTTGAAAGTTGCAAAGCAGCAGTCATCACATTCCTTCGATTGGCATTCAATTATAGTCAAGAGATCGTACCGCAAATACGTGCGTTGCAAATATCGCTACGGTTTTCTCAAAGCAACAATACTAAGTGTAATAAAAAAATGTTACACCGGTGGCCAAATCACGAAACAATGTCAGTGTTTACGCGCGTATTGCAAAATTTTTTTGCAATACATCATTATCGCAGGTGTTCGTGGTGGATTTGACAATCATTGACAGTTAATGATAAAGAAGGCTCCACAGAAGCTCTATAGCCAATTTATGTGCTGACTTTGCGAAGCATCATACCGGTTTCCTTGACTAATTAACTATTTTTACGCTAACAGCAATATTGCTTTAAATCATCATAGTAGGCTATCACCTTGCTTTTTTGTTGTAATGACAAAATATTTGATCTCATGACAACTTAGTGCACAATGCGCCCGCGCTGCAGAATTTGAAATGTAGCCATTTGAGACAAGTCGACGTTAATTTCTTTCATGCACGCCTTCTTGAGTGGTGAAGAACCGAAGTTTGGATTATTCTGGACCTACAAACCCATTGGTTAGCGTCATTTATGTACCCTTCTTTCGCTTGCGGAGATTCAATGAAAAAAATCGCTTTGATCGCGGCAGTGTTTTTTGTCGGAAATGTGTTTGCCGAGGATGTGCAGGTTGTAAAAGCTTTAATGCGCGACGGCAAGCTTCCCGAAGCCTTAATTCAAGCAAACAAGGGGCTGGAAAAACGACAAAGCGATCCAGCTCTGCGTTTTGTAAAGGGATTAATACTCAGTGAGCAAAAAAAGACAGCCGAAGCAATTGATGTTTTTTCCAAGCTTACTGTCGACCACCCGGACTATCCTGAACCCTATAACAATCTCGCAGTGCTTTTTGCCACGGAAGGCCAATATACTAAAGCGCGGCTTGCTCTGGAAACGGCATTAAAACTGAATCCAAAATATGCAACAGCGCATGAAAACCTGGGGGATGTGTACCTGCAGTCTGCACTGCAAGCCTACTCAGAAGCCGCAAAAAATGAGTCGGATAGTGGCAGTCTCAAGCCGAAACTAAAATCTGTCCGGCAGACATTAGGGTTGCCAGCGAAAGAGCAAGTGGCTTCGGCAGCGACATCTTCGACAAGTGCGAAAAGTACGCCCGCTTCGACGCTTGGCGTCAATGGGTCTACAAAACAGGGAAATGCTACAGCCAACGGCTCAGGGCAAGATGCCCAAGCAGAACGGGAACGCGTGCTTGGTGTAGTCAATGAGTGGGTGAAGGCTTGGAGCACAAAAGATACGAAAACCTACTTTTCGCTCTATGCTGATGATTTTCTTACTCCAAACGGTGAAAGTCGCGATGCCTGGCAAAAAATGCGCCGCTCTAGAATCAACGGGAAAGATCAGATCGATATCCAGGTGCTTTCGCCTAGCGTAATTATTGAAGACAAGACAGCATTTGTTAATTTTCAGCAAGTATATGTGGCAGGAAAGCTTTCTTCCAAAGCTAGAAAAGTGTTAACGCTCAAAAATCAAGACGGGAATTGGAGAATCGTTCAAGAAAAGTCTGATGGTTAATACAACATTCCACAAATTTTTCAAATGCCACGTCTGCCTCATGGTGATGCTTTACAGTCTCGCGTGATTGATGAAGAATAACGCCAGGCCATTTCCTTTGATCTGGAATTGCGTCATGTAAGCAACATTGGTTACACAAAGATACTAATAATTAATGTTTTCTTCTTAAATCTTTGTAACGATAGAGCCAGATTTGCACTAGCCGGATCTTGCTGCGGATCAACAACTGGATTTCATCTCATTTCGGGACAATGTTTTTCATTTTGAAGGCACGACATGTTGTATTTTTTTGCATTGTCAGCGTTACGTCACGAACATGAACTGCCTTCTTATTATGCAGATGTTTTTGACAACAAAATTCGTCAGGCGCTGAGCACTTGTCAGCGCCAAGGTGATAGCCAACATGGCACGCCCAAACATCATATGCAATGCATGCAAGCCGAAGCAGATCTTCTTTTGGCAATGGATTGGCATGAAGAAGCGGAATCGCTGTTGCAAAAAGCACAGCGACACTTTGTCCATTCCCGTGATGAATTGCGACTAGTATCGTGTCGCAACTCCGGGTGGCAGGCGCTATTTCACCGCCGCTTTGGCACTGCGCAAAGCTGTTTGAATCGTATCTGTGAAGACAGCCACGCAAACGACCGGGATCGTATTGAAGCCTGGGTAGGGTTAGCCTATTCGCACCATGCACTAGGGCAACAAGCTTTGGCTGAGTCGGCTATGCAAAAGGTCATGGAATATGTTGATGTCTTGGCAGACGAGCGCATGGAAATTGTGGTCGAAGCCATTACGCTGGACATCAAAGTTAAGCATTATCTTCGCCAATCACATGGGCTAAATGACCATATTTTTTGGCGTCAGCCTCACCATCATGCGCATGCGTCGGTGTCTGCATCAGTACTGGGTGATGCTATTACGCTGCTATTGGGACGCTGCAAGGGTTTGCACCTTCTAGAGAACCAGCTTAATTTGCTGCACTCTTTAATCAAGCTGAGCATGGCGGACCGCTCGGCGCTACCGTTTTTAAAGTCCCATATGGGATGGGCCGGCGACGAAGGCTTATCTACTTACGTACGCCAAACACGTTTGGAATTGGTGCTGGCTAGCCTCAGTGCAAACATGACCGAGTTTGCCGAGCAAACCATGGCGCATATTCGCGATGCGCCACAAAGCCATGTTGTTCGCCGGTGGGACATCGAACATGCCTATTGCTTGGCGAAGTTGACTGAGTTACAAGGCAAAACCGCAGAGTCACTGCAACTGTACCGAAAATATGCGTGCGATGCGATGGAGTGTCTGCGCGTTGAAATTTGCTCGCAAATCAAGCCTACATATTCTGTCGCTCCAAGTTCTTACGATGATATTGAAGTCAGGTTGCCGGCGAAATATCGTCGGGCTTATCGATATATCGTGACACATCTTTCCGAGCGAAATTTATGTATTCGTGAAGTTGCTGCTGAAATCGGTGTGACTGAGCGTGCATTGCAATCGGTATTCCGCTCACATCTGGGTATCTCACCAACCGAACTGATACGCCGCTGCAGGATGGAGCGCATCCGGGCAGATTTATTGAACCCAACCTCAAAAATGACGAGTATTTTCGAAGCCGCTCAGAAATGGGGGATTTTTAATCGCTCGACTTTAGCCAGTGCTTACCGGGCATATTTCAAAGAAACGCCAAACGAAACACTGATGCGGGCATGATGCCTGCTTCAGTGCGAGACTGCTTTTCAAAGCAGAGCTTGTTTTTCCAATTAAAATAAGCCTGCCTTCCAACTTCCCTTTCCAATCATTACCTCCCCACCATTTGCGTCTTAATCGTTTTGCTGAAATAGCTGATCTTTACCAGTATTTTCCAAAAGTGATGCTCGCGACATGTGGAAACGTGGCTTACCTTGTTAAGCATTCATCCTTTACTACGTTAACGGCAGGAAATAAAGACACAATCGTTCACATAATTTCCCCGAATTTGTAACCGAAGGTATTGACGCATTGCTTTTCAGTCAGCATGATTAGCCTCAATCGTGACAATTATTAGAAAACATTTGTCGTGGTTCTGTATCAATTGATTCGTTCTGTGGCAACTTTTTGGAATTGAATCATGATTTTTCCGTGCTGTTTTGAGGGCCGTATATGAAAATTCATGTCAAGACTACAAACGATGTGCTGTATTCAACGCTTTACAGTGTGATCAGTCCGGCCTTTAACGGTGTTGAACACATTGGTGCGGCACTGACGGTTGGCCAAATAGATTGGACGCTCATCAAAACCACACCGATAGTCGACATCACAGAATTGGTTTTTCAACAGGGTGCGCCGACCGTATTAATTGTTGATGCCGAAGATACTGCTTTACTAAGCAACCTACAAAACTCTCAGGCTGCTTTGCAACATTTAATTAATGTATCGCGTCACCCTAAATTGATTCGCTGCCCGATTATTCTTGTGTTTAACAGTCCTGCCACACTGTCGCAGTATCAGGGCTTGCCGGAATTTGCCGCGGATTGGATTCTTGCTGCAAGTTTGCCGACCGAAGTGCTGCCGCGAATTATTGGTGCGTTAAAAAGAGCACAAGCTTTGCCTTCTGTGCAGCGCCATGCATCGCTAACTCTCATTCCCACGACGCGCACAATGATTTACGAAAACACTAGTGCACGGTTAACCCCGGCCGAATATACGTTGCTTGAACTTTTCCTTGGCAATATCGGTAGTATTATTTCACTCCAAGAGTTGGTGCAAACTTTTCGTGCAAGTGGAAAATCAACTGAAGCCAACAACATCCGGGTAGCGATTTACCAACTCCGCCTTAAACTTGATACCCTCACAAAATCCCAAATGCCGTTGACGAGTATTTACCGCCAGGGATACTGCTTGCGCCACAAAATTAATAGTGCCAACATGCCTATGCCGATGCATATCAAGGGCAGCCGATCCAACATGCAAAGCCCGGTTTAATACAAAGCCTAGCTGCTTGATCTATACCGCAATCCGATAACACGGCACATATGTTTTCCCGGGCAGCTTCATGCGGTGCTGTGCAACGAATGATGAAAGCAGCCCGTCCATTGCCAGCATGATCTTGGTATCGCCCCGTATGTCGAAACGGCCATGCTCTTCAATTGCACGAATACCCTGGTCTTTGACATTACCAGCCACGACACCTGAAAATGCTCTGCGCAAATTTGCCGCAAGTGTATGAGTTGGTTGGTCTTTTTGAAGGTTTAAGTTGCGCATATTTTCATGCGTTGGCATGAAAGGGCGTTGGAATTCTGGATCGATTTTCAATAGCCAATTGAAGTAATAAGCGTCCGCCCTGGACTTGCGAAATGCCCGTACTTCGGCAATACCAGCCTTCATAATCTGCGCCACACCAATTGGGTCGTCAATAATAATTTGATAACGTTTTTGTGCGTCCGCACCCAATGTGCTACCAATAAATTGATCAACCTGCTCAAAGTATGCCCTTGAGGTCTCTGGGCCTGTGAAGATTAATGGAAATGGCAGCAAAGTGTTTTCAGGATGTAAAAGAATACCTAATATATAAAGAATTTCTTCGGTCGTGCCGGCACCTCCTGGGAATACAACAATGCCGTGACCAACTCGCACGAACGCCTCCAACCGCTTTTCAATGTCCGGCAAGATCACGAGATCGTTGACGATCGGGTTGGGTGCTTCGGCAGCAATGATTCCTGGTTCCGATAATCCAAGGTAGCGGCCGCCAACGATGCGCTGCTTCGCATGGCCGATGGTTGCGCCTTTCATTGGTCCTTTCATTGCACCTGGACCGCAACCCGTGCAGATATCCATGCTTCGAAGGCCGATCTGGTAGCCTACTTCCTTTGAATAATCATATTCAGCGCGGGCAATGGAATGGCCGCCCCAGCAAACCACAAGGTTGGGGCTTAATTGCGGTTGCAACACATTGGCATTGCGCAGGATATGAAAAACCGAATCTGTAATACCTTCAGATGAGCTTAAATCAAATCTCGGGTTTCCATCAATTTCATCGTTAGCAAAAACAACATCGCGCAAGACTGCGAAGACATGTTCGTGAATGCCTTTGATCATGACATTGTCTACAAATGCAGTGGCCGGCGCGCCCCGGACATCAAGCTTGATGCCACGCTCTCGTTGAACGATGCTGACCGAAAACGATTTATAACGCTCCAACAGTTCCTTGGCATTATCGAGTTGATTTCCACAGTTCAGTACTGCCAGTGAACAATTACGGAAGATTTCGTATAGACCACCCTGGCTGGAATCCAGCAATTTTGCGATTTCGCTTTTTGAAAGAATATCCAAGCGGCCTTGCGGCGCAATCTGGGTATCTAAAACGTTGTTCGTCATGGAAATAAAACCTTCGTGTGATTAAGAGGAAACAGACTGTACGTCAACCCGATGTTATTCGTCTACTTTTCGACAGACGAAAAAAAGCCCGACATGCAAATGTCGGGCTCTTAAATGGTGACGCTATCTTAGCTACGGCGTGAACCTAAAAGCTTGGCAATCACGAAACCTGCTGCCACAGCAATGCCGATTGCTACAGCCGGCTTTTCGCGAACCTGCGTACGGCCATTTGCCATCAATTTTGCGTGGGCGTCTTTTAACTGAACACTTTTTTCGCTTACCGTATCTTTTGCAACCACTGCAAGGCCTGACAGCTTGTCAACTGCTTGATGTGCGCCTGTCAAAAGGCGGTCTACTGCCGGACGTGCAGCGCTTGCAGCCGCATCAATTTTGCCATGGAGGGCCGTAGCACCTGTTTGAAGCGAAGCTGCTGCGTTGTCCACTGTTGACTGAGCAGTGCTAGCCGCACGATCGATCGCTTTGTTTGCGGATGAGTTCAGCTGGTCGACACGCGCCGACGTTGTTGCTGAACCGTTGTTGCTGGTAGACGGATTTGATGTCGATTCCATGATGAATATCCTTAATATTGAATGAGTTAGATTGCTGTTTACGGCGAATTGTTGTGTACTAAAAACACCCAATGCCATGCATGAACTGCAACGATGGGCTGGCGGATCTTGATAGAACCTATTAAGCCGATTCTGCAGATGCATCAAAGTTATTACATGTGCTCTTTATAAACAGTTCGGTAACGAACATAAAAAACACGATGCGGTGTCGAAAAAGTGGCCTGTGAGATAAAACCACGACACGCGAGCTTGAAAATATTGATTTTCATTAAAACTTGTTAGACTTGGTTTTCCTAAGTGCCTGTGGCGTGGAGTTTGAATGAGCAATTATTTTACGTGGCCGATCCCGTCATATTACGAATTGATCGACTCTACTGAAACTGATTCGACAAGCCAGCCAGTACTTACCGCGGTTGTGACTACTTTGGATGGGCGCTGGCAAACTGGTGTGTTGATGAAGATGGAGCCCACGGCTACTGCTATCGAATTCATGCCCAAGCGTGCAACGCATGCTGTACGCATGGAATTAAATACAATCAAAAGCATTCGCCTGACTGAACCTATTAAATTAGTGCGGCTGCAATTGTCTCAGCCGGCTGATGAAAGCTTGGCAGCCTCCTCGATGACGCAAAAATGCGTGGTGCGCTTTAAAGAAGGAGAACCGATCGTTGCCGATACAGCTGGTTACGTCGTCGAGGCGAATGGGTTGTATCTGTTTTTGATGACGCAGGCGGATAATATTTTGCGCTGGTTTGTTCCGATGGAGGCAATTAAGAGTTACCAGATTGGCGAGCAGCTGGGTAAGTTGCTGATCGACGAAAATCTGGTGACGCAGGAGGCGTTGCATACCGGTTTAGAAATTCAAGAGCAGTTGCGCTCCAATAAGCTCGGCGATTATTTGAAGCGTCAAAACATTGTTAGCCAAGAGCAACTTGAAGAAGTCTTGCAACGTCAAAAGACGATGCCGCAGCTGCGCTTGGGCGAAGCACTTTTGCAGGAACATTTGATCACCATTGAGCAGCTTGATGAGGCGTTAGCATTGCAGGCAAGCGACCGGAAAATGCCGCTGGGCGATATTCTAGTGAGTATGCAGGTAGTGACTTTGGAGACGATCAAGCGTGTGCTGGCGCAGAAGCTTGGCATCCCATTTGTCGCACTGCGCACTTTTAAATTTGACGTGACTCTGGCCAAGGCAATTCCTGGTGAATTTGTGCGAAAGCATATTGTTATGCCGATGTATCGTACCGATACCAGGATGGTGGTTGCACTGGAAAACCCCTTGGCAACCCAGACGCTACAAGCCTTAAGTATATTGACGAAACTCAAAATCGATCCAGTGATGGCTTCCTTGGATGATCTGACATTCATCATCGAGCGAGTCTACGGTGGTCTGGGTGTTCGAGAAAATATTTCCGAATTAGTGTTTGAATTGGGTACTGGGTCTGGCGCTGCGGCATTAGAGTCGGCAAACGATGCGATTACTGAATCTGACAATGTACTAGTTCGCCTGGTTAATAAAATTATTGTGGATGCAGCCGCGCAGGGAGTGTCGGATATCCATATTGAATCGATGAAGGGAAACCAACCAACGCGGGTTCGATTTCGTAAAGACGGGGTATTGTCGACCTACTCTGAGATACCCGCTAACTTTCGCAGTGCCCTGATTTCACGTCTAAAAATCATGAGCAGGCTCGACATTTCCGAAAAACGCCATTCCCAGGACGGTAAAATTAACTTTGAGCAGTTCGGCCCCGCAAAAGTCGAGTTGCGGGTCGTGACCATGCCGACCACAGAAGGCCTGGAAGATATTGTTATGCGCATCCTGGCAGCGCCCAAGGCCGTATCAATCGACAGCCTTGGCCTATCTGCCTATGCATTGGAAGGATTAAAAAAACTCGCGCACAAGCCGCACGGATTGTTGTTTGTCTGCGGGCCCACGGGCTCAGGCAAAACTACAACCTTGCACGCACTGCTGGCCTATATCAATACACCGGAGCGGAAAATCTGGACGGTCGAAGACCCGATCGAAATTACCCAGGATGGATTGCGCCAGGTACAGGTACAGACCCGCATTGACTGGACTTTTGCTGCAGTATTGCGCAGCTTCATGCGCGCCGATCCGGATGTGATCATGGTCGGGGAAACCCGGGATCCAGAAACGGCGAAAACAGTGATTGAAGCATCGCTCACCGGGCACCTAGTATTTTCAACGATGCACACCAACAGTGCGGCTGAAAGCGTGGTGCGATTACTTGATTTCGGCCTTGACCCATTTAATTTTGCCGATGCGTTGCATGGTGTGGTTGGACAGCGGCTTGCTCGGCGCTTATGCACGCAGTGTCGCAAGGTACATGCCGCGACCGAAGAAGAAATCACGTTATTGGCCTATGAATACTGTGTTGAGACGCAATTAAATCAGGAAGCAATACGTGCGCATTGGATAAAACAGTATGGCGGCAAGGCCGGCACGCTCAGCCTATACTCGTCTGCCGGGTGCTCGCATTGCAGCGATAGCGGATATAAGGGACGTGTTGGCATCCACGAACTACTTATTACAACGCCGGCGATTCGAAAGAAAATTCATGCCCGTGCAACCGTCATGGAAATCTTACAAATCGCCATGACCGAAGGCATGCGTACGATTAAACAAGATGGTATTGAAAAAATCTTGTCCGGCGACACCGACTGGAACCAGATCAAAGCCATGTAGACTGTGGCCACGGCTGATGGCAAAACTTTTAAGGTGCACTATTGATTGCTACACGATTGGTCCACTTCGTCTGCGCCACGATGGTGGCAACAAGCGCTTTCGCACAGAACAGCGCTGAAGAAAAAATGCGCCCTGGTTTATGGGCAGTGACCACGACTTCCGAGATGCTTAAGCTTGTACCGCAAATGTCGGCTGAGCAGGTGCAAAGCGTGCGCGATGTGGCTCGCCAGTATGGCATCGACCTGCCGCAAATTAGTCAACAGGGTGTGACGGCAAATATATGCGTGACTCCGGAAATGGCGCAGAAAAATATCATGCCTGAATTGAATCAGCGTTATGCAGGCTGTGAGACGAACAATGCAAATCGCTTCGGCAATTTATACAGTGTCGATATTTCCTGTAATGGCGAGCAGGTTCGCGGCAAAGGGTCGGCTAGTGGGGTGTTTAGCAATGCTGAAAGTTTCGCCGGAAAAAGTACCTTCGATGGCGTGGTCCAAGGTATGCCTGTAGTCCAACAGGCCGAGACACGTGGCAAATGGATTGCTGCTAGTTGCGGTAGCAGCAGCAGCGGTAACAGCAAAGACATGGGCAAAAGCCAAAACCGCTGATAAATTTTAGGGGCAATATACGCAGCGCTACGAATAGCTCAGTGCCCTTGCCTTGCCCCAAAATACTTTATAAGAAAAAATGGTGTAGCCGATAATGGCTGGCAACACCACAACGACTCCAACCAAAATAATTTTTAACGACTCTGGTGCGCTCGCCGCTTGCCAAATCGTGATGCGATCCATCACCAGGTAAGGGAAAATACTATAGGCAAGCCCTGCAAAGGCCAATAAGATAATGCCTACCGTTGCCGCGAATGGCACCCAGCACCAACGCTCACTGTTGCGCTGAAGCTCAGAAGGCAGCCAACGCAAAACGCGATCCATCAAGACAAACAACGTGGCAGTAATCAAAGGCACTGGTGCCAACATTACGATGTTGGGGTAGGCAAACCATTTAGCAAAAATTTGCGTACTAACCAGCGGTGTGACGATCGATACAGCCGCGATTCCTAATGCACTGAGCAACAAACTATGGCGCGCCCATATGACGGCACGCAATTGGAGCGCCGTATCGGTTTTCATGAGTAGCCAGGTTGCGCCGAGCAGTGCATAGACTGCCAAAAGCGATAGCCCGGTAAACAACGCAAACAAAAGCGGAAGCCAAGTGTATTGAAAGCCGGTGATGTAAAGCCCGATCATCACGCCCTGCGCAAAGGTCGCTAAAATTGAACCTGCATAAAAGGCCCAGTTCCAAGCCGCTTTATGGTCGTCATGCGCCTTGACACGGAAATCGAAGGCTACGCCGCGCAATACCAACCCAATCAACATAAACGCGACCGGCAAATACAGTTCACCGAGAATAACGCCGTGGGCTTGAGGAAATGCAACAAGCAAAATACCGATTCCTAATACCAGCCAGGTTTCGTTGGCATCCCAAAACGGCCCGATTGAGGCGATCATCATGTCCTGTTGCGCGCCGGTGGCTCGTTTGAGTAAAATACCCACACCCAAGTCGAAGCCGTCAAGCACTACATAAATCATCATAGAAAGCCCTAGCAGGCCCAGGAAAATCACTGGTAACCAGCCGCCAGGTTGCGTCAATTCAGGCATGTGCAGCACTCCTCAAATTTTTGCCAAAGGCGAATCAAGTTGCGAGGCGGAGCTGTGCATCATATCGGTCGGCCGGATTTCCTGCCCCGCTGGTTGCAAATAAGCCTTACGCGCCAAATGGAACAACACACTTATGTAAGCAATCGTCAATGCGAGATACAGCACCAGATACAATGCGAGTGTCGAGGCAATCATGGGCGCTGCAATGGTCGATGCCGCTTGTGCCGTCGTCAACACGCCGTACACCAGATAGGGCTGACGACCAATTTCTGTGACATACCAGCCGGCCACGGTTGCAACCCAGCCAGCAAAGGTCATTCCAACCAATAGCCGGGCCAGCAAAGGTGTGATGTCGCCCTTGCGGCGCAACGTCCATGCACACAGCCAGGAAACTGCCAGCATCAAGAAACCAGTGCCAACCATGACCCTGAAGCCCCAGAATACCGGTGCCACCGGCGGATGATTGTCGCCGAACGCGTCGATGCCTTTAATTTCACCCATCAAATCATGAGTCAAAATTAGGCTGGCAAGTCGGGGGATTTCAATCGCAAACAGGTTGCTTTGCGATTGTGCATCGGGTAGGCCAAACAGCACCAGCGGGGCACCGCGCTCGGTACGCCACAACCCCTCCATTGCTGCAACTTTTGCCGGTTCATATTGAAGAGTATTTAAACCGTGTAAATCACCGACGACAATCTGTATGGGAATCAAAAAGGCGGCAATCACGACGCCGCTCTTCAGTGCAGCCATGACATCGGCGCCACGATCACCACGCAACCAACGGTAGGCTGACAAGCCGGAGACCAAGAAAGCGACAGTAAGTCCAGAAGCGATGAGCATGTGCGTGAGGCGATAGGGCAACGACGGGTTGAAAATGATCGCCAGCCAGTCTGTTGCATGGGCCTGGCCATTAATCATTTCAAATCCGACCGGCGTGTGCATCCAGGAATTGAGCACAATAATCCAGAACGCTGAGAGCGTGGTACCGAAGGCCACCATGAATGTGGCGACCGTCAATGCCCGTTTTGATACGCGTTGCGCGCCAAATAACATAATGCCGAGAAACGTAGCTTCCAGAAAGAAGGCTGTTAACACTTCATAAGCAAGAAGTGGCCCGGCAATATTGCCAACACTTTGCATAAAACCCGGCCAGTTGGTGCCGAATTGAAAACTCATGGTGATGCCGGAGACCACACCAAGCGCAAACGTCAGAGCGAAAATTTTTACCCAGAATTGGTAGGCATCGGCCCATTTAACATCGCCTGTCTTGTTGTGCCGCAGCCTGAAAAATAGCAGTAGCCAACCCATGGCAATAGAAATTGTGGGGAACAGAATGTGGAACGTAATATTGGCGGCAAATTGAATACGGGCTAGAAGAAGAGGATCAGACATCATTTTTTGGTAGCTCCCGGTTCGTTTTCAATCAGCTCTGTTTTATTTAACTTGAAAAAATGTGTGCTTTTGCCACTAGCGACTGTCGTCAGTTTTTGCTTCAACTCAAGAAATTTTTGCGCTGTTGCGCCCAGCTTCATCAGCTGTACCAAAGTAGTTGTATCAAGATGTTGAATATCGCCAAACCACTGTGTGACTAACTCAATTAAATCGTGCATTTCTTTCATGCGCTTTTGCGCATGTTGTTCTTCAACCGTAGCTGGGCTTTGGACAAGTGCATTACGCAGCATCGACAAGGTGGGATCAATCTCACGTTTGCGTCGTTCCTCTGCCAAGGTACGGAAAATAGCCCACACATCCTCCGGCGTAGAGAAGTACTCTCGCCGATCGTTGGGCAAATGCTGCAGGCGCACTAATTGCCAGGCGCTGAGCTCTTTTAATCCCATGCTGACGTTCGATCTTGAGAACGCCAACGTATCGGCAATCTCATCAGCATTAAGCGGCTTGCTTGAGACAAAAAGCAGTGCATAAATCTGCCCGACGGTACGGTTGATACCCCATCGGCTGCCCATTTCACCAAAGTGCAACACAAAACTCTGAATTAGCGGTGTCAGATTCATTAAATTTAGTACCTCAACTGTTGAATTTTCAGTAATTACTGAAACTACAGGTATTAGTGTACCAAAAAATCCTTGCGTGGGTTGGCAGTAAGGTGTCGAAGAATACTGAGAGGATTTTGAAGAAATACAGTTAAAGCGCCTTGTTATGCTTTAGTCGCCCTACTTTGCTTCGATTTGTTTCAGACTTGTAAGATAACTGTTGCGGCAGGCACCTTCGAGCGGCAGCCTGATCGTAACGACCGTGCCGCGTCCTGTCTGGCTGGTAATTTCTGCAGTACCGTCTAGATAGGCGGTGCGTTCGCGGATGCCGAGCAAGCCATGAGTCTGTGCATTGCGCGCGCGCTCTCGCGTGATGCCAATGCCGTCATCTTCAATCTGCAGCAATACATGTTGTGCCTCGGTCGCCAATGTCACGATGACGTGGTTGGCTTGTGCATGCTTGGCTACGTTGTTGAGTGATTCCTGCAGCATGCGAAACAATGGCACCTGTAATAAATCGGGAATCAAACCATTGTCTTTTGGCAGGAGCAGGTCGGCTTTTACACCACTGCGCTGGGAAAAAGTATCGACCAGCTCGTTAATTGCTGCGATCAATCCCAGGGTATCAAGCGTATTCGGGCGTAGTCCAGCCTGGATCCGACGTGTGCTTTGGGTCACTTCTTTTAAGAGCGCCCGGACTTTTTCGGCACTTTTAGCAACCGATGGGTTGTCGGCATTTAACCGAAAATGCCCCTCTAACAGCATTGAGAGTGCCGTCATGGAAGAACCAATATCATCATGCAACTCCCGCGCGATTGCCCGTTTTTCTTCTTCCCGCACGAGCTCCAGATGGCTGGCCAACTGCCTGACTTGGGCAGTGCGCAGCATGATTTTTTCTTCTAATTCTGCATCGTGGCACTTTTGTTCTTCGGCAGTGGCCAATTGCGCCTGCGTTCGGGCACGCATCAAGTGCATGCTGATCAATATGAGCAGCAAACCGCTGGCAAGAAACATCAGGATCGTGGCAACCGACGTGCGATGAGCAACTTCAGCATCAGCATTGCGTTGTGCCATGAGTTTGGCTTCTTCCGCCAGCATCGTGTCAACTTCGGCTCGGATGATGTCCATCACGTCTTTGCCGTAGTTGTTCATGACCAGGCGCTGCGCTGCCGCAAAATCTTGCTCTCTGCGCACCTTAATTGTCAAATCAAGGTCTGCAAGCTTTTCGGTAATTAGGGGTTCTAGCCGAGCAATACGCTGTTGCTGAGCTGTATCGTCAACGGTCAGGCGCTTGAGTTCGTCCCAATTTTGGTGAACCGATTGAACGATCGTGCTGTATGGCAAAAGATAACTGTTTTCCCCGGAAATGAGATATCCCCGCTGGACGGCTTCGGCTTCGCGTAGCGACGATACGGCTCTGGTGATGGAGACGATGACGCGGTGCGTGTGCCAGATCATGCGATCAGATGCGGAGAACTGTTCGACGTTGCGAAAGAAGAAAGCGCTAACGGCGAGCAGCGTGGCACCGGCTACCCAAAACCATAACGTTGGACGCTGCAGTATAGGTTTAGCAAAATCCATCGGTCGATTCTTTCCTGATGTTACTAGAAAAAAAGCTTATTCAAAGCAATTGAAAAATCTTTTCTGCAAAATTGTAACATCTCAACATTTAGGCAATCGTTTTTTAGTGACGACAGAAATATTGATGAACAGCCGCGGCTGCGCAATCTGGTGGAGGGGAGAAGTGTTGCCGAAGGAATACTCGGGTACCCCCCAGGTTGATCAACAACTGGCAAGCATCAGGCGCCAGCCATTGACCCTTGCGCCGCAAACGCCACAATTTATTTTGAATTCACCGCATCTTTAAAAGCTTTACCTACTGAAAACTTTACAGTTTTTGCTGCGGCGATTTGAATATCTTCGCCGGTACGTGGATTACGGCCGGTACGTGCGGCACGACTTCCGCCGGCGAAAGTGCCAAAACCAACCAGTTGTACGTTGCCGCCATCTGATACGGTACGGATGACGTTGTCGAGAAGCGATTCAAGTGCACGCTGGGCTGCTGCTTTGGAGAGATCGCAGTCGGTGGCGATAGCATCGATCAGTTCAGTCTTGTTCATTGTCGGCGGTCCAGTCAGGTGAAAGAGGCGTGATTCTAACATTGCACTTCATCATCAGCGGCTGGTTTTATGCATGTGCTATGGCTTCGAAACCACAGATTGCTTGGGCATTATCCAATCGCGCGAACGTTTTACTGCTCGCCGCCATTGATACATTCGCTGCCCGCATTCGTCGGCGCTCATATTCGGCGTAAAGCATCGATCCAAGCGCCACTGCGCCCCAACCTCTTCTAACGAGGTCCAAAATCCGGTAGCCAGCCCGGCTAAGTACGCAGCGCCTAAGGCCGTTGTTTGCGTTACTACGGGCCGCAGTACTGGAATGGCCAATATATCGGCTTGATATTGCAGTAATAGATTATTTTCAGCTGCGCCACCATCTACCCGTAATTCACGTAAGGTGATATCGGCATCGCTCTGCATTGCTTCCAACACATCGACACTCTGGCAAGCAATGCTTTCCAACGCAGCACGGGCAATATGCGCCTTGCTCGTACCCCGGGTAATTCCGACGATGGTGCCGCGCGCATGAGGATCCCAATATGGGGCGCCGAGGCCGGTTAAGGCAGGAACCAGCACAACGCCGCCAGCATCAGGCACTTGCGCTGCCAGATGCTCGATTTGTGCTGAGGTATCGATTAAACCCAGACCATCGCGCAGCCATTGCACAATTGCACCCGCCATAAATACGCTGCCTTCAAGCAAGTATTGACTGGCATGCGCCATATTATTGCCAAACGTCAAACCAGCTGTTGCCAAGAGTTGATGCTTTGACATAATCGGCATGCATCCGGTGGGCATGAGCATAAAACAGCCGGTGCCGTAAGTGTTTTTTGCCATCCCTGGTTGTAAGCATGCCTGACCAAACGTTGCAGCTTGCTGATCGCCGGCAATGCCAGCAATAGGTATGGCAGCGCCAAACCATTGAGGATCGGTATTGCAAACGTGTGCACTACTACAGACGATTTCCGGCAAAAGATTGCGTGGGATGTCGAACATGTCCAATAGCGCTTCATCCCACTGCAGGGTGTGCAAGTTCAACAACATGGTGCGTGAAGCATTGCTGGCATCGGTCAGATGAGCGCCGCTAAATTTGTAGATCAGCCAGCTGTCGATCGTGCCGGCAGCTAACTCACCGCGCAAGGCTTGCTTGCGTGCTCCTGGAATATGATCAAGTAGCCATTTTAGTTTGGTCGCGGAAAAGTAAGCATCCAACACCAGGCCAGTGCGTTGCTGCAATTGCTCGGCATGGCCAGCCATACGCAATGTTTCGCATAAATCAGCGGTTCGTCGATCCTGCCATACAATCGCCGGTGCTAACGGCATACCGGTTGCGCGATGCCATAACACAATCGTTTCCCGCTGGTTGGCAATACCGATTGCGCAAATGTCGGCTGCACTAAGTTGTTGTTCACAAAGTACCTTGCGGGCCATCGCTAATTGAGATTCCCATATTTCAAGCGCATCGTGCTCTACCCAACCCGGCTGGGGAAACAGTTGACGTATTTCTTGTTGCGCCATGCCGCATGGTTCACCGTTGCGGTTAAATAGCATTGCACGCGAACTGGTTGTTCCCTGATCAATGGCTAGTACATATCGACTCATTTAATTCCTCATCGAACGGTCAAGCGAGTTTGCCACCAACCGGTTTGCGTCGTAGCCAATGGCTGGTTGCAACGGTAAATTGGGCCGCGACGTCAGGCTTATCTTGACACCTCAACGCACACGCCACGAAGAATTGTTTTAATTGGTCGCGTAAGGTACCTACGCCGATACCAGCTTTTGAATCAACCGGTACCTGTGCGCAAAGCACCCAAGGTGCAGAGACGATTACGTCTGACGCGCGTCCAAGCAAAGCGACATCAGCGTTGCAAGAAGCGCTTAAATCGGGATCAAGACCGCGATTGGCAAAGTAGGCTTGCAGCAAACTGATCGTCTCTGGAGATACTTCTAACAACTGAGACGACCCGAAGTATTTATTAGGGCAAGCGTTTTTATTGATTATTTCGGCGTCTAGGCACAAATGAGCTGGGTATATTTTTACGACTTTACCGATACCGATGGCCGTATCATGAAACAAAGAAACAGCAACGCTTAATCGCAGGTTAATTGACGTCTTTGGCATGTCTGCTAACTCTTGATGAATGATGTTCCAGGCAACCTGGTCGAATCGGCGCTCCTCCCGCTTTGTCGCACTACCTGACTTTGGTGCCGAACAAGCCACTAATTCATCCCAGGGGTTGTGCGCAACATCGCCTCGATTTATCAAAAAAGTATATAAGCCACGCAACACTTTAATTGCTCGGTATCGCGCCACCAACGACAGAGAATTCTCAAAAGGGCGCCATAAATGCTGATTTTTGTTGCGAGCGCGGGCGGCACACCAATGTTTGGGCGGATGCTTTAGAAACTCAACGTACTGTAGGCATCCAGTTCGATCGATTTTTGACAATCCGGTGTGCTTTACTAACAACAGCCACAAGTAGAAGCGCTGTGCTTCTTTCCAATAAGCACGTTGCGTATTGGACAACGATTTCAGCATTTCCCATCCTAGAATTTGTGCACTAGGCAATTGGTTCAATACATGGGCGTGTAAGGCTGGTTGTTTTGAATGGAGCCAAGACCTGATCGCTTCGGCATCGCACCCTACTTCAACCAAGGTTTCAGAACCTAATCTGGGCATGCCTAGTTTGCTTGGGATCGATTCTGTGGCTAACAGCCATTTCTCCAGTGGCAAAATGGCTGTTGCTGAAGGACTTATGCCGCACAATTCCCCACGCATGGGAAGCAAATCGATTATTTGCGTAGCCTTTGCTGGCCCGATTCCAGAAATCCTTATCCACCAGTGCGGTCCTGTTCGATGAATATGTTCGATAAGCTGATGAAAATAAACCAGGCTTGCCTTCGCCAGATGGGTAGCTAACCGCGGACCTATCCATGCTGAAATAAGGTCGTTTCCGCTTGGCACATTACGGTGTTGGTGTTGTTGAAGCCAGTCCAAAGCGGTTAACTGCTGCGAAATTCGTCGCTCGACTCGTATTCTGACTTGCTGGCGTGCAGACGTGCCCGGAAGCAATTGTTGCTGTTTCTGATGAAACAATTGCAACTGCTCAACCTCAGAAAAATCTTCAAGGTTATGGGCAAAAATAAAATCTTCTAATAATTCCGACGGCGAAAGATTAATAGCTTCTGATTGGAGAAATCTTGAAAACGGCAGAAGCCTCACAGGCGGACAATGATGCATGGACGCAACATTCCAGATATTCTTTGTCTGGTAGAAAACATGTTTTATTTTAAGGACGGTTGCCGCTCCTTCGCGACTAAACAGATACCGATTCCAACTTATGATAGGGCTCATTCCTTGCACAACCGCCCGCAGGAAGGCGAAGTAGTCACCATCAGTATTTCGCAAGATTTTTCGACCGAACTCCACCCCACCTCCCATACCATTCAACTTTTGCAAGTCATTGAAATTATTAAGAAATAGCACACATCACATTCAAAATTAAGTTGGCAAGTTAAAAGCACAACATTTTCAAGAAAATTTTCGACCAATGATAACGCTGTCGATTACATCAAAATCCCGCAAACCCGACGTCGCTGATTAGTTGCCCTATATAAACTAGTTGCTTATTGTAACCAGTGCGCTAGTATGAAGAAGCTGGCATAAGCTCCTTCTATTCCCGGCTGCAGCGAGTATTACCTCTTTCGAAAGTTCGGCATGCTAATCCAGCGACTGCTTTGTTGCCTCTTACTTTTTTTGACATTACCTAGCATGGTTTATGCCGGCGTGATGGCTGATGAGGCACTTGAGATTGACCGTATTGTGCAAAAGAATCCGCGCCAGGCAGCTGCCGAAGCACAAGTATTACTGCAACAGGCAACCATTAAATCAAATAAGCTTCAACAATTGCGTGCTTTGCGGATTTTGGCAAATGCCCATTCGCTATTGGGCAATATGTTTGTTATTGGCGAGGACATTGGCCGAGGCGAACAACTTGCACGTGAGCTTAACCACCCTCAAGCTTGGTTGGAGTTTGTAATTGCCCGGGCAAATGAGGCGCAGTTGGAAGGACATTTTGCCAAGGCTGACAAAGGCTATGCACAAGCTCTCACAACCGCGCAGAAGTCTCAGCTTTCGCTTGGCATTGCCATGAGCTACGCAGCAATTGTCAATGCTTCGCTCGATCGCGGTTTAAAAAATAATGTTGTGGTGTTTGCCACCAAAGCATATGACCTGTTTGCCACCCACGGAGACACACGGGGTATGGCTCAGATGCTGGGCGCACTAGGTATTCACAGTGCCGACCCGGTGCGTACGGTCGAATATCTCGAGCGGGCAGCGGATTTGTCCGATGCCACTGTGTACCGTTGGGATTCGGCATTAACCGCTTATTATTTGGGCGCCGCTTCATATCGCAATAAAGATTACATTAAAGCAACTTCCAACCTCGAAAAAGCGCTGACTGGCGCAACTGAGCTTGGCATACCTGTCAATGTTGCGTATGCAGAATATTACTTAGGTCGGGTGGAATTAGCACAAAGACGTTTCGCAAAAGCATTGGAGCATTGGAATCGTGCCGTGCCAATTTTTGTGCGAACCAACGATTTACCTGCTTTATTTGAAACCCACCGTTTTCGGGCGGATGCCCTTTCAGCATTAGGTCAAAAGAAAGAAAGTGCAGCAGCAATGCTGCAGGCTCAGCAGGCAGCAGACGCGGTATTAGCATTAGAACGCAAAGGCAAGACGGTGCCGCGCAGCAGCCGCCTACAGGCACCTTTCAATGAGTATCAGGTAGCCTATCAAGAAATGCTGGGCACGCCCGATCCGCGGCGTAGCAGCGATGCAACTGCCTACGTCAGCGCAAGCGTTGCAGAAGCCCGATTTGACGCGAAAATTCGAGAGACAGAGAATGCGTTGCTAAAAGAACAGCAAAAGCGTACTGAACTTGAACGTGTCACATTGGTATTGGCACTTTTGGGAAGTGTCGCAATTTTAATGTTGGCGGTGTTTCTGCTTATACGCCAAATACGCCAAAAGCAGCGTTTCGCTAACTTGGCAATGCGCGACGAGCTCACGGGATTGCGTAACCGGCGCAGCATCCTTGAGTTCGCCGGCGTGCAGTTTGGCCTGCGTCGTACACTTAGCTCTCGCTTATTCGTTGCCCTTCTTGACTTGGACCATTTCAAACGAATCAACGACCAGTTTGGTCACGATATCGGCGACGCGGTACTCATTGCATTTTGTAATTCCTGCCAGCGGCACCTGCGCAGCAATCACGTTTTTGGTCGTTTTGGTGGCGAAGAATTTTTACTCATCATGCCCGATACCAGAGAGGACCAGGTGTTTGACATATTTGAGCGGCTGCGCGAGATTGTTTCTGAGCTATCCATTGCAGGCCTTCCTGACGACTACAAGCTCTCCTTCAGTATGGGTAGTGCCGAAGTTAAGGCAAATACCCCTAGCCTCGAAGTGACGATTAAAGAGGCAGACCTAGCGCTATATCGTGCCAAAGAAAAAGGTCGCGATCGCTGCGAGATTCATCAAGGTGGGTTGCAAGCCACCTACGACATCAATGTCATACGTGCTCGTCCGACTGGCCATGCTCCCCTTGCCTACGAACCCACCACACACCTGCAAAACGTCAAGCCCAAACACCCCTCCCCTGTAGAACGTATTCGTCAACCAAACTGACGCGATAAGTTATAGCGCGTTTTAGCTCCACCCCACCTGTGTACACTCTTTAGAGCGAATTGTATGTTGCCGCCTCCTCGCTTTGGCTGAAATCGAATAATCCCTTTGATGGTGAGAAGATTTGGGAGGAAGCGATAACTCTGTTTAGCAAGAGAGTTATCGCTGCCATTTAAAGTTGTACGGTACAAGAATGCGACAGGCGCTTGATGCCATTTGGCAAGGTGAGAACTTTTGGGCAATAACAGGCGTTGTGATTAGATACGTAATTGTCCGCAATTAAACAGAAGACTTGAGGAGGTGAAACTATTCATATCCTGCCAAATTGGTTGGGATGTGCCGCGTTATTCATCAAATTCTGATCGCTTATGGCGCAAGTCACGGGCTAAATTTGAATCGTCAAACATGCCTTCTTGCTCCACGGAATGCGCCCACATTATTTTTAACTGTTTTCTTTTTTGCTGCGCCGATCTATTTACAAATCATTTTTAAAATTATCGCGCGTAGCGACTTTGGCTCAACGTATGCCGGCGCACCGGAGGTGTCAATTTGGAGTTGGCGATCGAAATTTCGCCAAAAACTGTTACGTTGAAGTCATCGAGATCCCCCAAATCAAACTAACGCATTGGTTAACTAGTGCTAAGGTATTTGTTATTTAACAGGGTCGCTCCCAGTTCGGCACTAAAAGTTGTACGGTACAACTTTTCCAAAAAAGATAACCTAATATACACTTCCACTCAGGGCGCACTGCTCAATTAGCTATAGGGATTTAGTTGTACGGTACAACTAAATCGGATACAAACCATTTGCAATAAACTGTTTTAAACGAGCGACGGCATCTCCGTCAATAAGGCCATCACCGAACTTGAGCGTTATCTGTGATCCGTTAAAATGGAATTCTGCGACCACCTTTTTCGCAACTCGAACCTGTTCGATGCGGGATTCTTGAATTGCAACACCTGTCAACCTGTCGAATACCTGTTTTGCACTAAGTCGTTTAGCTTTATCGCCTTCCAATTCCTTAACGACTTGAAATACACGATCACGGCCATGCAACAATGCATCGGCAAGTGGTTTGGCCCAGCGATACTGCAAATCTAGTGGCGATGAAAACGCTTTGATTACTGACAAATCAAGATCTGCCAAACGCAAAGCCTTGCTGAGATTTCCAGCGTCAATACCTAACGCACGTGCAAGCTGTTCCCGAGAACCAAAAAGTTTATCGTCTAACGCTTGCTTATACATCGTGCCCTGTTCCCAAGGCGACAAATCAGCGCGCGAACGATTTTCACGATCCATTTGTGTAAACAGCTCAGCATCGCTCAAGTCTTCAACTATCGCTAACACAGGGAGTTTTAACTCTGCACAAGCACGATGCCTCCTGTGGCCGAACACGATCTCAAACCGATCAACTTCTCCCGCAAGCGGCCTGACTTTTATAGGCTGAATATTGCCTTCTGCTCCGGCAATATCGACTTTTAATTGTTTATACGCAGCACTATCAAAGCTATGGGAAACGCGGTTAGCCCAACGAGAAGACACGACCTGGCTCGGCTCGAGCAAAACCACTGGAACCGCACCGTCGAATTTTTTTAAGCGCTCTTCTAATACCGATATTTTTTCATTACTCTCCTTCATCAGGCTATTAACCATCAGCATTTGGCCAGGCCCGGTTCGCATAGGGTTAATGCCAACAGTAGAATCGGTTTTTAACGGTAATACCAGATCTTGTGTTTTTCTGGCAAGCCGGTCTTTAATGGACATATCACTCCCCCTCAGTCAATTGGCTAAGCCAAGCATTACGTATAGATATTTCAACTAAATCATTGACACGATCGTAGGCGTCACGCGCCCGAGCATAGGTTTTAGTGCTTCCTTCGTAACGGCTTATGTCATAAACCGTGCCAAATTCGGCAGAACTTGAAGACGTTACCGCCGTTTTTGGGATTTCCACAGGTAGCACTTTTTCGCCGTAGGTAGCGGCGATCCACCCGCGAACTACATCACTCGCAACATCTGATGAGTCAACACGAGCCAGCAAAACGTGGATGAAATCAAATTGTTTGGCAATACCTGCGTTTTCCACCAAATTAGACGCCAGATCTGAAAAGAGGCTCCAGAACTGCGCTGAACTAGCAAAATCCAACGCATTCGGTGGCAGTGGCACTAGCAATCCGTCAGCAGCCATAAAAGCGTTAATCGTGACATAGGAAAGCGACGGTGGCGTATCGATGATGATGACGTCGTAATCATCCCGGACATCTTCTAGGCCTAAATTTAATACGTCCCAAAACTGAAAGGAAGGGTCTTTCATTTGTCTAGAAGGCAATACAAATTCAGCAGAGAATAAACTTGAGGATGCAGCCACTAAATCCACCCCGTCCCAATAAGTTTGCTGGATTGCAGGCCGAATGGTGTCGGTTTCACCAAATGCAAGCGGTGCTATGGTTTGGCTTTCACTTACTTCTGTGTCAGGCATGATACCGAATAAGGTCGTCAGTGAACCCTGGGGATCGGCATCGATTGCCAGCACGCGATGTCCGCGAAGACTTAAACCTTGCGCTAACACCATCGCAGTTGTTGTCTTACTGACACCACCTTTAAAATTGCCTACCGCTAACGTGACCGCACGTGCTCCTGAGGGGCGTTGGCTCGGGGTACGGTAATGCTTCACCCAAATGCGCGCTTCAGCCAGCGTGAATTCCCGCCGAGTGCCTTTTTCATTTAATTGACCGAGGGGCATATCGCCTTTCCCTACCCGATAAGTTACCTGGCCTTTATCTATCCCACAAAGACTTGCCAATTGAGTAATTGAAAATAGAGGCGAAGTTTTAACCGCGCTAGGTGCGAGCATGCGGCTTCTAATTTGATTAACCATGTGCGTTGCACGCTCGGCCTGATCAACAATATCGCTAATAGTGATCTTCTCGGGTAGTTTCATCGTCAAGTCGGCCATATGTTCCTAATGTTGTAAATATCTGAAACATTTTACTTGAACACAAATACGCTGAGGAAGTCCTTGTGCTTTGTATTTGCATAGACACCGCGAAATTTGCTAATACGCAACTGTAGTGCTTATATTTTGTTCAGGTAAAAATTCATGGTCTTTAAAAATATAAAACCCTTTAAAACCCTTTAAAACCTTTAGGTCTCGATTTATTCTTTAAAATCATTAAGTTATAGCATTTTGAGTGAGAGAATTTGGGACTAGAAGTGAGAACAAATGGGACAACAGGTGAGAAGAAATAGGAACTGTGGTGAAGTAATTTGGGAAGCAAGGTGAGAGGATATGGGAAACATCACACAAGATTCAAGCGCGTTGCGCATTGGTAACAGTGAGAATATTTGGGATTGATAACAGGTGCATTTCAAGCATTAAGGTGAGATTGCAATAATAGTTCACTCACTATAAACTCTTGGTACCACATAGTCATATGGACTTATATTGATATGGCCAAGCCCACCACATCACGTCACAAACCACGGGTTTTACAACATATCTCATCGGGTACGGAGTTGGAGCAGCTGCTCCGCAAGCCTGTCAACACGCTTGCCATTGTCCCAAAGTCTGAAAAAATCACGCTCACCGCTCGCAAGATTTATAACGTCATGCTTCACCATGCACAACGCCAGGGTGTTGTGCAAGATGTCTACCGCGTGCCATTTAAAGCCATAGCAACCGGTATTGATTTTCATTCTAATAACACCGAAGTGATCAAACAGTATTTTCGTCAGATGGCAACCACCGGGGTCGAATGGCAATCGCCAACTACAGGGGAGGGCGTGCATTGGAGTGTTTCTGCGCTGATTGCTCATGCTGCATTGATTAAGCAAGGCAATGAACTGATCCTGGAATGGAGTTATGCACCCAACATCAAGCATGAGCTGCTTGATCCACAGCGGTTCGCAAAAATGTCGTTGCAGGTACAAGCTGAGCTTAATACGATGCCAGCCCTTGCACTGTACGAGATTTGCTGTCGCTACGTGGATAATCCAGGCGGATTGACGGCGCGCCAATCGTGGGCGTGGTGGCGCCCCGTATTGACCGGCTCGCCGGACAGCGCTGCAGCAGCGTATCTCGAGTACAAAATTTTTAATCGGGATGTGCTGAAAAAAGCAACTAAAAAAGTTAATGAAGTATCGGACCTTGAGATCGAGCTTATTGAGCATAAGCAGGGAAGGGCAGTGCAAGACTTACAGTTCAGGGTGCGACGCAAGACCCCATCACGCGTTACCCAGGATAATGTGATCAAACCAGTTGATTTAAAAACTATTGGCGCTGCTATCAAAGCAGGCATTGCGCAAGATAGAGCTGAGCGCTTGATCGTGAAGTATGGGGCGAAAGTATTAGATGAAGCACTTTTGGCAATGCATTTCCGGCGGGAGCAACCTAACCTTGAGCCTTTGCGTAGCCCCGAAAAATATTTGATTACCTTACTAGAATCTGGGCAATTTGGTGTACTTAAAACCGCGCCTGTCTCGCAGGCCCAAAAACCTTATGACAGCAAGGCGCAACGGCTAAAATTAATTGAACAGTTTTACAGTGGCAAGCGTGCTGAATTATTAGAAATGTTCCATGAGTTAGATCATGCAGAGCAACAGCAATGGATTGACAGGTTTGCCCAAGAAGGCTTACCTCATAACGATGCCGTGAAGAAAACTTTTGTGCGCAAAGGCATAGCTAGCCCGATTGTCCGGCCAGTATTTTTAAAATTCGTCGGTAATGCGATCTGGCCGGACGGCTGGGACAAACCCTCAGATGCGGATTTAGTTGACACCGCTCTACGCATGGCAAATGACGCAGGTTTTAAATAAAGCCCGTTGATTAAGACCAATTTGTTTCATCGGTTACGTAATTTTCGGTGCTTTTGATGCAGTCTCAAGCAGATATTGCTCTGTTGATTTACGTTTGCGATGTCCCATAAATTCTCCTACCAACTCAATGGATGAGCCTGAGCTTAATTCCCGGACCGCAAATGAATTGCGCAAGGTACGCCCGCCTAAGCGTTGTACATCAATACCTGCACGTGCAAAAGTCGCTTTAACCTGGCGATATACCGTTGCTTTGTCAAGTGATGCGCCTTGGATATTGGCCGGAAATAATAATTTCCCCGGAATTTTCATTGTCAAGCGCTCTTTTTTCCACGCAATGACTTCATCCACTGCGAATTGGCGAAGCTGGGTTTGATGCCAGCGGCTCGTCCCGGCGGTTGAGGCCGGCGATACTGCAATTGGAATACAACCGGTCGCATCCGTAACACCAACGCTATCGGTTGCAATGCCGATTACTTCAGACACTTTCAAACCAGCTCCCAGCATTGTCGCTTGCATGGCACGGTCGCGCCGACGTTTCCAACCAGCATGGCCTGCATCTATTTCACCGGACGAGGCAGCAGGCAATGCTTGCATAAACGCCGATTGCTCCTGATCGCTCATCACAACTTTTTCCAGATCGTTGCCGCGCAGTTTTTTGTCAGAACTTTTATAAATATCAAAAGCTGCATGTCTAGCGGGATTCGGCTGAATATCCAAATGTTGAAACACACGTTCCAAAATCCTTAGGTAACGAATGCGAATGCTGCTGTTCAAATCCTTTTTTTGCGTCGCAGGGTAATCAGTTGAAATATCAGAACCATGTTCTAGAAATCCCATAATGTTTGAGCTGGATACTTGCATCAACTGCAATTTATTTTCTTTTAGCCACCGCAGGAATTTTCCAAACATCAAGATGTAAATTCGCGCAGAGCTTGCACGCATCGGCGGGGGAGAGTTGCTGGCAGCTAGTGCAGTTTTGCGTCTGCCTAGTAATTGAAATTCAGGGCTGATTACGAATGCTTGGAATGCTTCAAGCGGATCGGTTTTCCAAATTTCAATATCATCAAAAAGGGATGTATGCATAGATATTCCTTTAAATGCAACTAACGTTCAAGTTTGTCTGAGCTATGTAACATTCTAGTTAGATGCAAAAAAATGGTGGTATTTTAACATTTTTTGTTTGTTAGTTGCGTATTTATGATCTGAAGTATATTCAAACCAGACGTATCGACATGCTTATTATTTGACATAAAACTGTTTGCTTGTGTCAACCAAAGCGTTCAGCCCTACGTTATGGCTGAAGCAAGAAAACAATTTTCGTATCTTGCCTTCAATTTTATAGGAAACTTCATGAATAAATTACTTGTTGCTTTGATTTCAGGTCTGTTTGCTGCATCAACCTTTGCCGCCGCCCACACCGCTGCGCCTGCTACTGTACCTGCTGCGGCAACGACACCTGCAGCTGCAACGACACCTGCAGTCGTTAAAGCACAAGCTAAAGAGCAAGAAACAAGCGCCAAGGCCGATGCTAAAAACATGAATGCAACGGCTAAGGCAGACGCGGATGTTGCCAAAGCAGAGACAAAAGCAAAGGCCAAAAAAACTAAGGCGCATGCTCAGTCGCACAAAACAAAAGCTAAGGCCCGTGCAAAAGCAGCAAAAGTTGAAGCCGAAGCAGTCGCACCGAAGTAAATTTATAGAATACGAAAGGCGGGGTTCTACCCCGCTTTTTTTCGCCTGCAATTTTAATAAAGACCCCCATGAGTCTGTGTCTCACCGCACATACTTCCATCACCTGCTGTTCTAGTGTTCTATCCTCCGTAACCCTTTGTTTTAATCCCCGCAACGAATCGATGTAGCGAATTTGTACAACGGCATTTAATGCCCGTAGTCCCAAGCTATTACCGCCATCGTGACGCCACTTACATCCAGCTTTTGCAGTCTCAAGCACCATCATGGAGAAGCACTTGAAAAATTACCCGTACGCAGCGCTACCTCTTTTACTCGTTTTACCTATTGCTTGCCATGCCACTGCTTCTGTAGACGGGGCAGCACAAGGGTATGGCGCACAACCTGTTCTTCCTGCGCCACAGTCGCAACTCATTCCTACAGTGTCGATCGCTCCAGCTAAAGGATGGCCATCTCCGAATGCAACACCTACCGCTGCTACCGGGCTGGCAGTCGTTGCTTTTGCCGTTGGTCTAGATCATCCGCGCATGATCCACGTTTTACCGAACGGCGATATCTTGGTCGCAGAAAGCAACGCGCCTGCCAAACCGGAAGGATTCAAAGGCATTCGAGACTGGGTTATGAAGAAGGTAATGAAGGTTGCAGGTGCTGGTGTGCCGAGTGCAAATCGGATTTCCCTTTTACGCGACAGTGATGGAGACGGCGTAGCAGAGATGAAAACCACGTTTTTGAAAGATTTGCACTCACCTTTTGGCATGGCATTGGTGAGCGATAAGCTCTATGTGGCCAATACCGATGCCATCGTCGAATATCCTTACCAATCCGGTCAAACCGAGATCACTGCTACTGGCAAAAAGATCATGGATCTCCCAGCTTTGCCGATTAATCATCATTGGACAAAAGACTTAATTGCGAGCCAGGATGGGAGCAAGCTATACGCAACCGTTGGTTCAAACAGCAATGTTGGTGAAAACGGCATGGAGAAGGAAGAGGGACGGGCGGCAGTGTGGGAATATGATCGGGCGTCCGGTAAGGCGAGAATATTTGCTACCGGCTTGAGAAATCCAAATGGCTTGGCTTGGCAACCGCAGTCGGGCGCCCTCTGGGTTGCAGTCAATGAGCGCGATGAATTGGGCAACGACCTTGTGCCTGATTACATTACGTCTGTGCGTGACGGAGGTTTTTACGGATGGCCCTATAGCTATTACGGACAAAACGTTGATAGCCGTATATCGCCACCGCGGCCAGAAATGGTTGCCAAGGCAATCGCACCAGACTATGCGGTAGGGTCCCACACCGCGCCCCTGGGTCTCACATTTTATAACGCAACATTACTACCAAAACAGTATGCCGGCGGCGCGTTTGTCAGTCAGCATGGATCTTGGAACCGCAAGCCTCGTAGCGGATACAAGGTGATTTTTGTGCCATTTGCCGATGGTAAGCCGAATGGGCCTCCTACTGATGTACTAAGTGATTTTGTAAGCAGTGAGGGGGATGCGTTAGGCAGGCCAGTTGGCGTCGCAATTGATCGAACCGGAGCATTGCTAGTTGCTGATGATGTGGGCAACACCATTTGGAGGGTTACGCCGTTGCCAGCAAAATAAATAGGAGGGGGCACAGCTGCCTTCCAAAAATAATGCCGGAGTTACTCGAATAAAATGACAAACTATTAATAGTTGCTAAAATTGAATGTACTTAATTGCAATTTTTTACAAGCATGGCGTATGATTCGAATATTATTAGATTATTAATATTTTTCGACCAAGCCGATCAACCAACATTGCCAGGACTGCTAAAGACCATGACTACGACTTCTACATACAACCCGGATAACCTTCTTTCATCGCTGATCTCAAAGCTGAACCTAAAAAACGATGCTGCTTTGTCGCGTGCATTAGAAGTAGCGCCGCCGATGATAAGCAAAATTCGTCATCGTCGTTTGCCTGTTGCAGCATCATTATTGATCCGTATGCACGAAATCAGTAAGTTAAGCATTAAAGAGCTACGCACATTGATGGGTGACCGTCGCGACAAATACCGTATCAGCGGCAAGAGAGTCGAACAAAAGAGCGCTTAAACACTGATGTGCTCGAAAAATACGCCGGCATTGTCATGCTTGTTGCAATTATAAAAATATTGCAGTTAGCTTCGCCGGCGATATTTAGCAAAAAGCAATCTGCTGATAGCTACTGAACCGCCAAATCTTTCTCGGTTTCTTTCGGACGAAACTGCTCTGGACTAATTCGGAATTTTTCTCTTCGATCGCCCATCAGGGCACGCAAATCGCTAATGCTGATGTCGCTTATTTCGTGCATTCTTATTAACATCGAAGCGCCAACCGGTAGTCGACGGTGACGAATTTTGCTAATAACCGGCGCTGCGACCTCTAGCGCACGCGCCAAAGCCGCATCGTTTTTAAGCTCTAGTTTCTTTAAAAGCGAATCGAGCAAATTATTCGGGTCGTATGAACTTTCATCGGCAAGCTTTGGGTGTGTGGTTGACATTTATGAATAATTGAGTGGTTAGCAACCCCACCAATTTAACCAATGGTTACAAGCCTGTCAAACATGCATCGGGCAGTCGCACGGTAGTTGTTAGTCAGTCGAAAGCGGCACTTTTCGACAAAAACGCCACTAAACACTGCAAACTTGCTCTAGAACTAATAGTAACTACACGTCCAACGATCTTGTGGCTTGCAAACTAGTCGAAAGCGACTAACAGGAATTGTAAAAATTTGAAAAATCTGTTGGAAGATCGCTCAGCCAGGCGGCATTGAAAGGGCAGCAGCAAGAACAATTAGCAACACCGCGTAAGCAATTGCCACAGTAGGCCGCACAGCATTACGTAAGTATTCTCCCACCAGTGTCAACGCATTGCCTCGATCTATATGCCAATTGGTATGCAACTGAAATGCTGCACTATCTTGCTGGGGATTTTGACTATGCAAACTCTCAAGTTCCAACAGACGTTTGCCTAGCCTGGCTTGGGAAGTACGGATCATTGCTTCCTGCAACCAGAGCATCACAATCAATATACCAACGAGCAGCAGATCGACCACGATTGCGAGCGAGATAAATGCCATTGCTGTGGCAGTGAGTTTAATTAACAGTGCGTTGCGCTCATATTGTGCATGCTCATGCTGCAATATCTGCCACTCTTTGGAAACTGCTGAAAAGCTGGTCATAAAAAGTCCTTTATTGGGATTATTTGCGGCGGCTGCGCGGTGCCAGCGTAGGTTGCGCCACACTGGCATGGATCGGTGTTCGGACGATCGCAGCACCAGCACGCGGCTTATGCTGCCCGAATTTTTTCGCCACTTGATTTACATCAGGCGTTTCACAACGCCGTTTCATGTTTGGCTGCGGGTTCATCGCAGGCGAATGACGGGGTACCAGGTGCTGGCTGCCACTGCCAATCAAATCTGCACGGCCCATACGCTGCAGAGCTTCGCGAATAATTTCCCAGTTGTCAGGATCGTGATAACGCAACAGCGCCTTGTGCAGCTTGCGCACTTTGCCGGTACGCACCGTCTCGACCATTTCTGACTCCGCAGTGACCTTGCGCAGAGGGTTTTTGCGTGTGTGGTACATGGTGGTGGCCAATGCCATTGGCGTAGGCATGAATGTTTGCACCTGATCCAACCGAAAATCATTTTTTTTCAGCCAAAGGGCCAGCTGCAGCATATCGTTGTCGGTGGTGCCAGGATGAGCAGCAATAAAATAAGGAATGAGATACTGCTCTTTACCCGCTTCTTTTGAGTATCGGTCGAACAATTGCTTGAACTGATCGTAGGCACCCATGCCAGGCTTCATCATTTTGGAAAGTGGGCCTTCTTCCGAATGTTCTGGCGCAATTTTGAGCAAGCCACCGACATGGTGCGTGACGAGTTCTTTCACATATTCGGGTGAACGCACAGCTAGGTCATAGCGCAAACCGGAACTGATCAAAATCTTTTTGATGCCTGGAATTGCTCTAGCTTTGCGGTACAGCTGGATAAGCTTGCTGTGGTCAGTGCCCAAGTTGCTACAGATAGTCGGATAGACGCACGACAACCGGCGGCAAGATTCTTCGATTTTCTTTTCTTTACAGGCTAGCCGATACATGTTCGCCGTTGGGCCGCCGAGATCTGAAATGGTACCGGTAAAACCTTTAGTCTTATCCCGGATCAGGGCAATTTCACGCAAAATAGAGGGCTCCGAACGGCTCTGAATGATGCGCCCTTCATGTTCGGTAATTGAACAAAAAGTGCAGCCGCCGAAGCAACCACGCATAATGTTGACAGAAAAACGGATCATGTCCCATGCCGGGATTTTGGCCTTGCCATAACTTGGATGCGGCGCACGGGCGTAGTGCATATCGTAGACGCCATCCATCTCATCCATGGCCAGCGGCAAGGGCGGCGGGTTGAGCCAGACATCGCGTTCGCCATGCCCCTGAACCATCGCCCGCGCATTACCAGGATTTGATTCGAGGTGAAACACCCGCGAAGCATGCGCGTAGAGCACTGGGTCATCTTTGATCACATCGTAGGAAGGCAACCGGATCACGGTTTTGTCGCGCTGTTCTTTTAAGGCGGCTTGCCGATCTTCGCGCGAGAGGAATAAAACTGGTTTGACAGCGCTGACTGCGGGCGTCGTCTCAGGCGTTGCAGTAGCATCGGTGGCGCAAGATGCAGTATTTTTTTCCTTCATCTCATAAGGATCGGGATGTGGTTCGATCCGGCCGGGCGTATCCACACGTGTGGAATTAGCTTCCATCCAATCTGCAGCGGGCAGCCAGCCCGGCTTTGTCATGAAAGCCGTACCCCGCAGATCGCGGATCGATTTGATCGGCTCGCCAGCTGCCAGGCGATGCGTGAGCGCCACCAATGCCCGTTCAGCATTACCAAACAGCAGGATATCGGCCTTGGAATCCGGCAGGACGGAGCGGCGCACCTTGTCCGACCAGTAATCGTAATGGGCAATACGCCTTAGGCTAGCTTCAATGCTGCCGATGACGATGTTTGCGTCCGGGTAGGCTTCCCTGGCTCGCTGCGCATAGACGACTAGTGCCCGGTCAGGCCGTTTATTAGGCTCGCCATCAGGCGTGTAAGCATCTTCAGAGCGAATTTTCCGGTCTGAGGTGTAACGGTTAACCATCGAATCCATGTTGCCAGCTGTTACACCGAAGTACAACCGTGGTTTGCCAAGCGTTCGAAAGGCATCAACGGATAGCCAGTCTGGCTGGCTAATAATGCCCACACGAAACCCCTGCGCTTCCAGCAACCTACCGATCAATGCCATGCCAAAGCTTGGATGGTCAATATAGGCATCTCCGGTAACTAAAATAACATCGCACATATCCCAACCCAGCACCGCCATCTCCGCACGTGACATCGGCAAAAACGGCGTGTGCTTTACTGGACGAGCGTCAGCAATTGGATAGGAGAAAAGGTTTTTAACAGCAGTCATGGGAGGCGGCAGTAGGGCGGTAGAACGACCGACAGTATGACAGCTTTGTGCTAAGCGACCAGTGCTTGATTGAGCTGCTCTATGCTGTTGACTAGAGCACGCATACTCTTCTGATTGCGCAGTACTACGCGATATTAGTATTCACCAGCGTTATTCAATAGCATTACTAGTATTAAATAGCACTATCAAGCAGCATCACATCTGCGCAAGGACGTGCCAATCGACTTTTAAGAATTTGGTACACATCTCGATCAAACACCGGTGGACCGGCAAGAGCAAGCGTTTTGGCGCCTTCCAAATCATTCGCCCCAACGCTTCCAGCAAACCCCCAATTATGCAGGATGTGCAAGCCGTTACCTTCGCGCAGGCCGATAGCGCCTTCATAAGGCCAGGGCGGCAGGCGCCACGACAAAAGCGCGGCACTGACTCTTTCCAAATGGGTTGCCAACGATTCCACGCCCTTACATGCTCCCAAGCAGCGTTTGACTTGATAGCCAAAACAGGGTCTTCCTGACTTTACCTTCTCCAGACCAAGCAGCGCATGGCAGAGCTGGTGCGCATCGGCAAGCGATCGCAAGGCATCGGTGGCTTTGCGGTAACTAGCGAACGGCCCAAAAAGGTTATCTTCGGCGCCAAAAAACAGATCATCAGCTCGCACTAGTGCGAGCTTAAATGTATCGCCGCGCTGTACCAGGCGCCATGCGCATACTTCATCGCTACGACGTAATTGGTGGTTGTGTGCTGGCTGCAGGCGTTTTACTAAAATTGCTTCCTGCAACAATGCGCCAATTTCACCGGCGGTTTCCACCCACTCGATGCGACGCACCTGCTGGGATAACAACAATTCCTTGGAAGAGCGATGGTCACCGCTGAAATGTGACAACACACGGCGGCGCAACTGGTTAGCTTTGCCGATATAGAGCGGCAGCGCAGTATCATCATAAAACAGATAAACGCCGTGGGTGTCTGGCATCGCATCGATGCAATTGGGGTCAAGATGGGAGGGCCAGCTAGGCCGCGCCGTTAAGGACTGCACTGCTTGAGCAATCTGTTCCGGCGGCAAAGTGCGATATAAAGTTTGCCAGAAATGCCAGATCAGGCGGGCGTCGCCCAGGGCACGGTGACGCTGAGTGACAGGCAACTTGTGGCGTTCGATTAATGAATCAAGATTATGCCGACCAAATCCCGGAAACAGTTTGCGCGACAATTTAACGGTGCAAAGTACCTGTGGTTTAAATTCGATACCCGAACGACGAAACGCATTCTTTAAAAAGCTGTAGTCAAAACGTGCATTGTGCGCAATGAACAAACACCCCTCTAAGCGTGCGCACAACTCTTCAGCAAGCTGTTCAAAAAATGGCGCGTCAGCCACCATTTCATTGGAAATACCGGTGAGCGACTCAATGAAAGGCGATATCCGGGTCACCGGGCGCACCAGACTACTCCACTCACGTATGCCGTTGCAATCGACTTCAACGATGCCAATTTCGGTAATGCAATCAGTGGTTGCCGTCGCCCCGGTGGTTTCAAGGTCGACAAAGGCCAGGCGTATGGACTGCGGATCAAAGCGCATGTGAAAGAGAGGTAACGGCGGTGAATAGGTAACATCAACGATTGCTGTACGAAACAACAGTATATTACTGATGCGTGAAAACTGCACTACTGTTGACCATCAGCTTGCCGCAGTGCCGGGCTTTATAATGCAACCCTTAATGAAAAACGGAATGTAGAACATCATGCGGGAGAACATCATGCGACGCATCGCTATAAGCACCATCATATTAGTATTGGGCCTGATTGGCCTTGGATGTGACAGAGAGGGACGCCCGGTGCAGGAATTTGGCCTTGAGAAATTAACGATCGGCACGTCATCCGAAGGCGATGTGCAGGTTGCCATGGGCAAGCCAGAAACAATCTGGGAAGACGAGGACGGTACCCGCATTCTTGAATATCCCAAAGGCCCTGAAGGCGCACGCACCTGGATTTTTACGATTGACAACAGAGGCACGCTCACCAGTTACCACCAGGCCTTGTCGCCTGAGAATCTGGCGCGGATTCAACCCGGCATGAGTCGTGACAGTATCCGGCGGCTCCTGGGCAAACCCCGCACTATTGTCAATTTCAACCGCCTGAAAGAAGAGGTCTGGGATTACCGATACTTAAATGACGCGGAAAGGCTTTTGTTTAATGTTCATTTTGATCAAGCCACTGGCAAAGTTACCCGCACTTCCAGTACCGACCCCCGCAACTGATTGGGTAATCGATTTTCTATGCCAGCCATGATGATGAATTGGATCGAGGCCGATCAATCCCATAGCGCACGCTGGTTTTCCGGCTCCGGCCTCCCAGCGCCGACGCGGGTAGTCATTGCCGACGACCGGCTCACCGCTGATGCTGCATTCAGGCTGGCTTCGGAAGGCACGGCATTGTTATGGCGAGGCGATTTTCAAAATGCCAAGCAACTCCTGCAAGCAATGGCGCGCCGCGTCGAACGTTCAACCCAACGCCTGCGCAAGCATACCAACGCCGCTAGCGATGTATTGCCCGATACAGCCAATGCCTTCCATGCGCACCGTCAAGCGCAAGGACAGCGTGCGCGAACGCTTGGCAAGCTGCTCGTGCCGCTGGACCCCGGCTATGTGATGCCGTTACGCAGAGCGCCGGACGTACACGCTGCCTGCGTCGAAGCCTTTGGCACGCCTGATGCAGTATCGGCGGCAGTCATTTCACTACGCGAACTTCAGGGCTTGATTGGTGCTTACGAGTGGCGAAAAAAAGGAATCATGGTCGAAGTATTAGGCGCTCGTATCCATCCGCACTATGGTGTGTTTGCGCCGATACGCAGCGAGTATGTGCGCCTTGTGGCAGAGGCAAAACTACCCGCACTAGGCACGGCTTTTGATATTGGCACCGGCACTGGCGTCCTGGCAGCAGTGCTTGCAAAACGCGGTGTGCGGCATATCATCGCCACCGATCTCGATGAAAAAGCATTGGCATGCGCCCGGGATAACCTGGACCAACTCGGTTTTGCGGAGCAAGTAATTTTGGAACAGGCAGACCTGTTTCCTGCAGGCCGTGCAAATTTAATTGTTTGCAATCCGCCCTGGGTGCCGGCCCGCCCAAGCTCCCCTCTGGAACATGCGGTCTATGACCCCGACAGCCGCATGCTGCGCGGCTTTCTTAACGGCCTTTGTGCGCACTTGCACGAACAGGGTGAAGGATGGCTGATTCTCTCCGACTTAGCAGAGCACCTGGGCCTGCGCTCTCGTGCTGATTTATTGGCAATGATCGAAAACGCCGGCTTGCGTGTATTGGGGCGCAACGACATCAGGCCACAACATCCACGCGCAACAGACACCAATGATCCGCTACATGCGGCGCGACACTTGGAAGTTACATCACTTTGGCGATTGGGCACACATTAGAGAAGTATCGATGTGGTTTTTCTATGTGAAATATTGTTGCAGGCATAGTCAGATTTGTTGCTGCACGGCAAAATGAATGTACGTCAATTTCTTTTGGGCAAATTATGTCAATCATTGTATTCGGATGGATCGCCGGCATCCATGTTGCGATGGCAGTTTGGCTTGGTATATTGGCATCGGTATGGAAAAAACGAGGAACTTGGCGCTGGATTGCAATCGGCTTGGCGACCTCGCTCTTAGGCTTACTCTTGCTTGCAAAAATGTCGCGTTTGACACGTTCGGTGGTGCTGGAAACAGATATGCAAATGCAATATCTGGACGGTACAAGCTTACTCAGATGAAATATTTATCAGGGGCATATAAATAAATTGTTGGAAATTTTAAGAAATTGGCGCAAACTCCAAATATAGTAATAAAAAAAATCCATCTCGTGGTGTGTTGTGCGAGGAGACATAAAAGCCCGCATATCAATGACATGCGGGCTTTTTTCATTTTGACATGCAAAAAAATGATATCAGTTATGCAAAATGGCGATTGGCGGTGATCGTGTCGCAGCCCGATAATTCAGTTGTCTCCTCTGTATCCAAACGATACGGATTTACCCGCCAACCCAGGCGGGTTTTTTTTCAGCTGCTTTTTGTACGGAAGGTGTTTCGGCCTGCGGCTTTTGCTTCGTAGAGGCAACCATCCGCAGCAGCAATTAGCGCAGGACCAGTCTGTTCAAGCAGGGCATCAAACACAATACCGATGCTTGTCGTCACAAAAATTTGCTCCGCGCCGACTTGCAAAGCAGACCGCGTGGCCTCCAGTATCTTCTGCGCAACCAGCTCAGCCTCATTCGCACTGCCCAGATCTTCAAGAATAATAATAAATTCGTCTCCTGACAACCGTGCTACGGCATCGGTTGCCCGCACGGCACTTTCGAGGCGAGCGGCAATTTCGCACAACACTAAATCTCCACTGGCATGGCCCATCGAATCGTTGATCGATTTGAAATGATCAATATCCAGAAAACAAACGGCAATAGACTTACGGTGGCGTCTGGCGCGGGCCAACGCAGCATCTAACAGTTCGTAGAGATGTGCACGGTTAGGCAGCTTTGTAAGTGAATCAAACCGGGCTAGTTTGCGTAACTCTTGCTCGATGGTCTTGAGCTTCGAAATATCGTGCGTAAGCGTGTAAATACCCCTGACTTCTCTGTTTTCACCAAAATCTGGAACATAGGTCGAGTGCAGGTGGCGCACGTGGCCAAATGCATCAGCCGTCATTTCGAACTCAACTCGATTGCCTGCCAGCGCATTGGTTAAGTGTTGGTGCCGTTCGTCATATAACGCGCCGCCCATCACATCGTCAAACAGCTTGCCATTGATATCTTCCATCGATTTACCAGTCCACTTCTGCATAGTGGCGTTGGCAAATTGAAACCGGTGGTCGCAATCAATGTAAGTGATTAAAGCTGGCAGGTTGTCGGTAATCGTGCGCAGGCGTTTTTCGTTTTCAACCAGATGGGATTGCATCATGCGATGTGCTGTGATGTCGGTCAACAATGCATAAAACCCGATTGTTTTGCCATCATCGGCGATGTCCGGCACATAATCGCATTGTAGGTGGACGATTTTTCCAGCATGCATGTTCGTGCGCTCGAAGGAAATCCGCTTGCCGGTCAACACTTCGCGCGCATGTTCACGGATGGTTACATACGCTTCTTCACCATACACTTCGCGCAGTGTGGCACCGATCATTTGGGCTGGTTTGAATCCTAATACTTGTTCGTATTGCCGATTGCAAAACCGGTATCGTTCTTCATGGTCGACATAGCCAATGATTGCTGGCACAGCATCGGTAATTAAACGCAAGCGTTTTTCACTGGCATCTACTGCAGCAGCAACCGTCAAGCGCTCGGTGATATCGTCGATCGTACCGACATAACCTGAGATGCTCGTGCCAATCATCACCGGCACAGCCGTCATTTGCACATATCGAATGGCACCATTGGCCCGGCAAAGCCGATGCGTACCTTCATAACGGGCTGCATTTTTCGTGGCAAGCGCCCAACCACTGGTTAGCGTAGGCAAATCATCGGGAAGCACAGCATCCATCCAACCGTTGCCCAACGCCCGACCATCGGCTTGTTGCGTGATCAACTCGTAGGTACGGTTAACGTATGTACAGACCGCGTTAACGGTCATGTGGAACAAACCTAAGGGCGAACTATCGTTGATGGTGTTAAGTTGAGCGTGACTTTGCTCAAGTTCCAGGCGCTGCACTCGTAACTGCTCGGCCTGTCTCTGCATTGCAATGTGTGTGCGTACGCGTGCGCGTACAACGGTGGCATGAAAAGGTTTGGTGATGAAATCGACGCCACCTTCTTCAAGACCGCGTGCCTCTTCCGCCGGGTCATCCTGGCTGGTCACAAAAATGATCGGAACATCACAAGTTACGGGATCTTGTTTAAGGCGCCTGCACAACTCGAAGCCGCCCATGCCAGGCATAACCACGTCCAGCAGGAGTAAATCTGGCCGTCTGCCTTGGCACAGACGCACAGCATCTTCCCCAGTTGTCGCCATGCAGACTTCATAGTCGGCTTTAAATATTTCGTACAACACTGCAATATTGCTGGTTTGGTCGTCCACGATCAGTAATAGCGCTTTATCAGGCTGATCAATTTCACGCAACACTGCGATGTCTTGGATTGGCAGCTTCATTAGTGACTTGCTTGCAAACGATGCACGAATTGCAGCGCTGTGTTGAAATCTAGACGACCGATCGCTTCCGAAGCACCAGACACTGCCTGCGCGTCGATATTATGGTGGCTACGGTGCTTTATGTATGAAGCAAATGCGCTCACAGCCCGCATGTTTGATTGCTCAAGTAACCTGACTATTTCTGCCAAAGCCTCCTCTGTACCGCGCTGGTCAGGCAAATGCACCTCTGCCTCATCGCGAGGGATACCAGGTAATAGCGCAAGCTTTAAGGCTTCTTCGCTTCGCGCCACCAGATCGATTAGCGCCTTGGACTCTGTAGCAAAGTTGCTACCTGTTTGCGCAAACCGTATTGTCTTTTCGAACCCGCTCAAAAAATGCTGCAATTGGATGGCGCCAATTAACCCGGCAGTGCCCCGTAAAGTATGCAGTGCATCGGCCGCACCAGCGTAGTCATGCTGTGTCATGCAGCCGTGAAAGTTAGCCAGTGCGACGCGGGCTTCATCGCCGAACTTACAGGCAATGCTGTCAAAAAGCTGGTGGTTGCCACCCAAGCGTGCGCGCGCAGCTTCCAAATCCAGTAGTGCCTCGCCGGCGGTTGGCGGCGGCACCAAAGCCGCCACCTTGGGAGGCAACGTAATACTGTTCATAACGGACGGGTCAGCAATGCAATATTTTAAAATCGTTTCAACCATTACCTGTAAATTTAGTGGCTTGCCGATATGGTCGGTCATGCCTGCTTTCAAGCAAAGGGCTTTGTCTGTGGCCATCACATTGGCAGTCATTGCAATGATTGGCATCGATTCCATGCCGGCATCAAGCCGGAGTGCCCGGGTTGTGTCATAACCATCCATGTCGGGCATTTGGATGTCCATCAAGATCGCATCGAATGGCGGGTTGGCATTGATCGCTTTTGCACGTCCGGCAATACCGCCGCTAGCAACTTGCACCTCTGCGCCCTGTGCCTTGAGCAATTCGCTAGCCACGCGCTGATTCATCAGATTATCGTCAATCACTAACAGCTTTAATCCATGCAGCATTGCATTGCCCACACCGTCGCTCGGGCACACTGCATGCAACGGTAACCCTGCCAATGCATCTAATACAGCATCTGCGATCATGGGCGCTGTAACCGGCTTGCTGATAAAACCATTTAAAAGATTATCACCATCGACGATCCTGGCATTTAAGGCACTACGTTCATGTGCCGTCACCATGATAATGATCGGCGCCGTGGCGCCTTGCGGCAAGGTACGGATCCGGCGGCTAACCTCCCATCCATCCATGTGTGGCATGCGCCAGTCAACCAATACCGCATCGTAAGGCAGCTGATCTGACTCAGACTGTTGGAATTTATTCAAGGCTTCTTCGCCGCTTGCTACGCCATGGCCTTCCCAATGCAAAGTGCGCACGAACGACAAAAGAATGTTGCGCGCATGGTCGTTGTCGTCAACCACCAACACCCGCAATGCCCGCGCAGGCGGTGCTGTCGTCATTTCAACGATGGCATTACTCGGGTCGGGCAATGGCAACGTAAAATAAAATTTACTGCCTTTGCCCAATTGGCTTTCTACGCCAAGTATGCCGCCCATGAGTTCGACAAGCCGGCGGCAAATGGCTAGCCCGAGCCCGGTACCGCCGAAACGGCGTGTGGTCGATGCCTCTGCCTGGGTAAATCCTTCAAAAATTGCCGTAAGCTTGTCTGCCGGCATGCCGATACCCGAGTCGGCTACCTCAAATCTGATCGCAGGCACATCGGTATGACTAACCAGCATTAGCGAAACGATCACTTCCCCTTGTTGCGTAAATTTGATCGCATTGCCGGTCAGATTCAGCAGAATTTGCCGCAACCGGTGCGCATCGCCGAGGAATGAATCAGGCAGGGCTGGGTCGATTGAAAACAGCAGTTCAACGTTTTTGCTGCCAACATTTGCCGAAAGAATGGCGGACAAATCACGAAGTAGTTCATCAATCAACACCGGCGCGCTTTCTAAAATCATTTTTTGCGCATCGATTTTTGAAAAATCGAGAATGTCATTGAGTAAGCCCAACAAAGATTTGGCAGCAATCTGTGCATTAGCGACGTAATCGCGCTGAAGCGTTGTCAACGCAGTGTAGTGAAGCAGCTGAAGCATGCCCTGCACTGCATTCATCGGCGTGCGGATCTCATGGCTCATATTGGCGAGAAACTGGCTTTTTGCTTCACTGGCAGCTTGTGCGGCGTCACGCGCAGTAGCTAAATCGCCGACAGTTTCCTGGAGTGCAGTTTGCGCATGCAAGCGCTCTGTGCTTTCGGCTTCCAGCTGCAAGCGAGAAACTTCCAGACTCTGGGTCATATCATTAAAACTACGCGCGAGCCTGCCAAGCTCGTCGGATCGATACAGAGTTGCACGTACTGCCAGGTTGCCCTGGGCAACGTCACCGATGATGTTTTGTAAGTGCACGATTGGTACCAGCACACGCCGTTTGATCAGGTAAGCACAAGTGCCGATCAAGCCGCTCAGGAGCAATACGCTGGCTAATACTGAATTGGCAGCCCTGTCTTGAGACTGGATCAAGCCTTGGCGATTAAGTTGAATCAGTTCGAAAGCATCATCAAGCATGTCCTGTGTCGTGAGAAACAATGCGCTGACCGTGCCCAAAGTGCGGTCTTCGATCAATATGTTGGTTTTGCCGCCAAGTGGAGTTGCTGCGTTAAGGCCAAGCAGGCTGCGGTACAGTTTTTGAATAATTACGACGTTTTCTTTTTCTTTTGTGAGCAGTGCTTTGGCTCTCGGCGTGCTGTACTTGCTGCTTTCTAACAGTGCATTAAAACTCTTGGTACGATTTTGCCACTGGATTGCCGAGCGGTTTTCCCGATACAACACCGTTTCCAGTATGAGATAACGAAAATTGGTGACGGCGGCCACTATTTTTTCGGCATCCGCCATTTGCTCAGTTCTTTCTCGAACATTCAGCGCAGACATACCAATGATGAGTAAAACGATCACTAGTGCGCACACTGCTAAAAATGACAACACATTGCTTTGCCGGTTCAGCGTCATAGCCATTACCGGATAATCTTTACGGCGGTTGGCGATACCTGCTCGAGCGCCCGAGGATGAATAAATTCCAGATAATTTGGCGTTGTTTTGCTTTTTACAATGCCAGATTTGACCGCCCATCGGGATTGTTCGCTCAGCGACAGTAACAGCGTTTGGTCCAGCGTCAAAAAATAATCCTTGGGATCAAATATCCGGGCAAGTAAAGCCGGTTCCAGCGAAATTGATTTGCCAACCAAAGCTTCAGCCTGAGCGCTATGTTCCTGAATAAATTGCACGCTTTGCTGCAAGGCTGTGAGCACTTTTTTTACCTCAGCTTGATGGGTATCAAGATAAGCCCGCTTGCCTACTAAAATATAACGAGAAACAAATAATTCCTTGCCATAGATAACTGAATAATTTTCAGAAATTTGCGACTCTAATCTTGCAAGCTCTGGATTCCATGCGGTGATGGCGTCGACCTTGCCGTTCTTTAACGCGTCGCTTAGCTCAAACGGTTTAAAGTTAATGACCTCAATCTCTGTTTCATTCAAGCCGGACGATAAGATGAGTGCGTACAAAAAAAACTGCGCATTAATACCAAAAACCGTACCTACTTTTTTCCCTTTTAGACTATTGAGATCATGAACCCCCCGATCTTTCCTGCCGACCAACGCTAGTGTTTTTCGCGAACTAAAAACAGTCGCAATCGCTGCTATCTCTTCACCGTTAATTGCAGCCAGCATGAATGGCGTATCGGCCATCACTGCCAGATCAGCGTCTCCCTGCAAAAGCGATTGCAGTGCGTCTCGCCCTAGATCAAATGCTTTCAACGTTGTATCCACGCCTGTTGCCGAAAAGAATCCTCGATCCTGCGCTATCAGAATGGAAGCAGCCGCGACTTGTTTTGGAATGGCAATCGTCACTTTGGACGGCGTCTGCGTCGACGTTAATGTTGCCAAATGCTGGCCCGACTGAACGGCATACCAAACGCCGGTAGCGATGAGCAAAGCAACACCCGCTGCTGTGGGAACAATCAGACGTCGATAATCAAATGATTTCACGTTGACCTTGATAAAAGATAAACCAAAAAACCCCAGCCAGCAGGAGTCGAACAACCAAATATTGCTATAAAGCTATATTATGGCGTGCAACGCAGGAAGCGTGCCTTTTATGGGCTATTTTTACTTTACCAATGACCAATTCGTTGTATTTACATTGAAAAATTGGTGCTTTAATCAGTACGCAAACCCTGTTGGGGTTTTTCAGATGCGTCTGTGCCAAATCGCTCGTATTCGGAAATTACCTGACCTCCCAAAAGTAACAGGGTTGCGGCAATTTCCAGGCTCAGCAACACAACAATTGCTGTTGTCAGGGAGCCGTAGACAACACTGACTTGAGAAAGCGTCGAGAAGTACCACACGAGGATGTGTCGTGTTATTTCCCACAAAACTGTCGCCGTGACGGCGCCTACCAATGCATGCTGCAAAGACAATCGGCCTACCGGCATGACTAAATACACCGAGGTCAGGACAAATATCTCACCGGCCAAACCCAGGCCATATAACAGCACACCAGATACACCATGTAACGACCAGCTTTGGCCCAAAAATTCAACGTTTTCTTCGCCAATCGCTTGCAGGCTGCCGGAAACAAGGGTCATCAGCAACAAGCCAATTCCCAGGAACAGAATGTAACAATAAGGCAATATCGCCGAGACAAGAAAATGACGACGCCGTATTGCAACCCGATGCAAAAAAATCACCGACATCGCATTTTCCAGCACGGTAAAGGCCAATGAACTGAAAAATATCATTGTGCCGAGGAGTACCCAGCTGACTACCTCACGATGCGTAAGAAAATTCGCTAACTCTTTGACTACCGAAGCAGATTGTCCTGGAATAAGCCATTCCAGATAACGCGCGAGAGTTTGCAGCAACAGTGCTTCGTCGATCACCTGCGAGAGCGCTATGACAGAGAGAATAAGCAAAGGGACGATGGAGAGCAGCGCGTAGTAAGCCACTGCTCCGGCAAGTAACAAGCCTTGGTTGGCGCGAAACGCCTTGAGCACCGCCCACGCAAATAAAAACGGATGCCGCAAAATGCCTTGAGCGCGCGGATCGATGAATGCCATTGTCAGCTCTGCATAAATCCGCGCAATATCTTAGCGCGCAGGATCGAACAGTTGCTCGCGCAATGCAGCCATGCACAACGGCGGCGCCGTAATTGCATGATATTGCTCAAGGTCGACAGGCTTACCTTCCGCAGCTGCGAGACCACGGATGATCGGGTCCACATCAATTACCCGCACAGTCGTGCCACGTGAAGCAAAATCGGCCTGAGCTGCTTTTGCATGCAGCGCGAAACCAACGGTTGGGTCTTGCGCTCCACTGCACAATGCCATTGCAGATTTTGGATTCCAACCAAGCAAGGCATTGCGTCTTGCTGCGCGTAGAGTCGGGCTGGCATCGTTGGTGCGCAACTCGTTCAGATAAGACGGTTGGAACAAGGTTGGCAGGTAATTAGCATCGGCAGGCACCTTGCCAGCTTGAAGCATGGTGGTGTAGTCAAAAACACCCGGAAAAATATTTTCAATATCGGCTGCGTACGGCGCTAAAAAAACATCGGCCGGCACACGGTAAAGATCACCATAGATCTTTTGCCAGGCAGTGATAAAAAATGGGGCAAAAAATTGGCCTGCCGCTACTGGAACAGTTGCCCCTTCGACGATTGCCTGAGCCAGGTTATATGGGCCAGCCATGTGGCCACCTGCAACGACGTTGATTTCATTTGGAATATCGCGCTCGATGGCCCGATGGGCTGCCATTGAGGCGTGGCCGCCCTGCGAGTAACCGGTGAGCATCACCTTGCCTGACAGGGCAACTCCGGCGTCGCTAGCAACGCGGCGCGCAGCCCGGATCGAATCGATCACACTGCTGGCTTCGGAATCGGCATGCAGATAAGGATGATAAGGGTACTTCGAACCAGCATAGCCCAGATAATCCGTTGCCACGACAACATACCCTTGGGATGCGTACAGAGACATCAGCAAGTAGGTTTCAGGGTTGTCGGCTTTTGCCAGCGCATAAGCTTTGGACACTTCACTACCGCGCGCGTAGGCCAGCAACGGTGCCGGCCCGGTTGGGCAATTTGAGCCCGAAGGCAGTAGCACAACCCCGGTAGCATTCGTTGTTTCTCCAGCCTGAACACCAGGTGTTTGGTAGTCAATGAATTTTAATGTCACGTCGCATTTTGCCGGGCCGCTCAGGGCAATTAATCCGGTTTCAGCCGCTTTAAAATTAAGTTCTGCTACCGTGACTGTTGCTACAGTCGATTGTGACTGCAACTTGCCGTTGCTGGTATTGCCGTTTGATCCACCACTACATCCTGCTAAACCTACCAGGGCCACAGCGCCCAGCCAACATGTTAGTCGAGTCATTCGTTGTCCGATACAAAATTGTTTTTTGGAAATTAAAGCGAACGGTCATGCTAAAGCGTTCGCCGAAGCGTTGGGATGATGAGCGTTGGTATGCAGAACTGTCAATAAGTCGTTGTGGATCTTTTTAGCCTTTTGGTTCTATGCGGGGTAACGTACCGACCTCGCAAATGAATGCCGTTACCGTATGGCATCACATTGGTAGTGACGTTTTATTCTTTATTTAGTCTCCAAGGCACAGTGCATGATCAAGCAGGACGCTATCCTGAATGCAAAACTTCTCGTCGTCGATGACCGTGCGGAAAACGTCGACCTGTTGGCCGCCATTCTTTATCAGGCAGGGTACACAAGCGTATCATCAACTACCGAGCCGAACGATGTGTTTCGCTTGCACGCAGAAAATCGGTATGACCTAATCCTGCTTGATTTAAATATGCCGGGCATGGATGGCTTTGAAGTCATGGCCAAGTTAAAACAAATTGAAGAAGATTCTTATCTTCCCGTGCTGGCAATTACCGCACAGCCGCGCTTCAAGATTGCGGCGTTAGAAGCAGGTGCGCGCGATTTCATTACCAAGCCCTATGATTTGGTTGAAGTGCGACAACGCATTCACAACATTTTAGAAGTCAGGTTGCTTTATAAAGAAGTCGCCGAATATGCCCGCATCCATAAAGAACTGGCGCTGCATGATGCTCTGACAGGGTTACCAAACCGTCGCCTTCTATTGGATCGCCTAGTGACGCTATTGCTGCATGCTAAACGCACACAGCATCGCATCGCTGTACTGTATCTCGATCTTGACGGATTTAAAGCGGTCAACGACCAACATGGTCACGATTGTGGCGACAAACTTCTCATCATGGCCTCGGAACGCCTTCGCTTTGCTACACGTGAAGAAGATACGATTGCCCGGCTCGGAGGCGACGAATTTATGGTCGTTATCGGCGACATTTCAGAGCTTTCCGATATTGACAGACCGGCCACGACGATTATTCGAGAATTATCCGAACCCTATTTGATCGACGGTGCGAAAGTGTCTGTCACTGCCAGTATCGGCGTGAGTTTTTATCCGGATGATGGCGTAGATGTAGATGTTTTAATCAGGCGTGCCGACCAGGCCCTCTATGAAGCCAAACATGCCGGTAAAAATCGCTATCGTACGTCACGTGATTAGATTTCAACATCAGCGCCAGTCGACTGTGCCGAAACCATCTTTACCCAGCATGGTGTAATACACCCCCACTGTATCGCGGGCTTGCGTCTGCGTGCTCGATGCTGGTGCCGAGCTGTCTCGACGTGAGTGCAAGTATTTCAATGCAACGGCGTGCTCGTTTTTTACACGAAAGGTGACAGAAAGGTCGCCTCGGGTAATATTTTCAGTGCCACCGGAATCAGCAGCGGCCACCCGGCTGACATAGTACTGACGCGCGTTGGCGGCTAAGGCAATGCGCTCATCCATAATTAATCGTAGCGATAACAGGGCTTGCGGTGCCAGGCCATAATTGTAGTCACGTAAGCCAATCGTACGCACTGACCCGGCTGCGGCGTAACCGATGCCAACCATGCCAGTACCTTGCAAGGCGATGGTTTTTGTGAGCCACCATTGCGCGGTGCTGCCTAGTGATAGCGCCGTACTGGAGATGCGGTAAAACTGCGGCGCGATGTAATCAAAGCTTCCGTACACCCCCCAGATGCCGCGATAGTGAGGCCCCATCTCATATTTCGCGCCAGCTAACAACCCCCGGTTTAAAATGCTTTCAACGCCGTTTGCGCTAGAGGTATTGATTTCGAAATTGAAATAATCGAACGGTCGGGCGTAGTTATAGCCACCTTTGCCGGGTAAACCGTAATCCATCGCAAAATTTGCCTGCAACTCGTTGCGCTTGAAACTTGCGGAAACGCCTTGCGTATCAGAGGTAGTGCCGACTGCACCGACTTGGAACCGGCTATAGTAAGCTGGATCACGGCTATTGAACACGGCATCAAAACGTCGGCCGAATGCGTAACGGTTAAACCCGGTTGCGGGTGAAATTGCTGCCGCGCTCATCTCACGCCAAAAAGGAGAGAGTGTCGAGTTTTTTTCCAGCACCAAGCTCGACATTCTAAAAAGCGATTCACCTAAAAAGCTTCCGGCAACGCCGCTTGCAATCTGGTCGTTGCGCGACGGCGCAGTGGTTTCCCCAAAAATCTCCCAAAAAATACTGCCGCCAAATGTGTAGGCAGCCGACTCCCAGTAGTTCATCCCCGCTGAGCGGGCAAACATGTGGTACATCGCACCCTGGTAGGGGTGCCCAATTTGATTCGTTAAAAAAGGATCGCGGTCAATTACCCAGCTGCTCTTCAAATTACGTTTCCAGGAACGGGTGGTCACAGCATAATCATCCGTGCTTTGATCAAAGGTATTGTTGGCACGATTAAGAAGCATGTCGAAGCCGAAAATTTCGAGCGCTGGCAATAAATAATCTTTTTTGGGTGCCACAGGTCGAAACTCATCTCCGGCTCCACCCAGCGAGGGCAAAGGTTGAAGTTCCGCGTTCTGGCGATCGAGCTGCTCTTGCGCCAACATCCCCGGTGTTTTCTCGACTGCGTGGCCATATTGCATGCAAAGCGGCAAGCCACTTACAACAGCAATCAATATAACCCGACCTGCGTGCCGATAATGCTTACCAAGAATCCTTGTCATACATGCCTTTGCAAAATCTGTGAGGTAATAAAATTAAAAAGCGGCAAACCGGCTGCCAAAAACAAATGTGAGATTAAGTATGTGGTAAAAAAGTTTCTTCATGTAACTAATTTTCACGCAGGCATGTTCTAATCGGGTTTTACGTTCAGGTGACCGTCATGCTTGACGACTATGCGCAACAACGAATTCTGGCCATTGCCAAAATCGCTAACAACAGCAAACAAGCATTAGGATATTTTCGGCTTGCGGTAGGTCTTTTTTATCTAAGCCAGATTATGGTGGATAAGGAAATTGATTTCGACCCTTTACATCGACAATATAATCAGTTTATCAACGGCAACATCGGTACTGGCCACAGCATCACGAGCGTTCTACAATTTATGAGTGGTGAAAGAGTGATGTCTGTTGTGCACTCCGAACGCTTCATGAATGCGTTTATGGATAACTTCGGCATACCGTTTCATCACATTCCTCTGATGTTACTGGTGAATCTTGAAGTTTCAAAAGCAATTTCAAAAATCAGCATTGAGGGGCCTTTGCACCGTTGGGTTATTGATCAACAAGCACGTATTAATAAAGCCCAGCATAGCGTTCGTGTAACAGACGAAAGTCAATTTTGTTTGACGGAAATCCGAGACAGGGTGTAATGCATCCCGTAAAATACGGGGTGATGCTGATAACAGCAAAATCATTTTTAAACCGTTACCCCCGATGCGTACGCCCGTGCTCGCTTGCAAATTAAATATTTTAGTAGTAGAAGATAACGCCGACCTGCGGCAATTGTTGTGCGACCTGCTGCAAAACTTTGGCCATTTGACGATGTCTGCGGAAAGCGCTGAAGAAGCTTTGATTCATATGCAAGCCTGCTCCGCCATCGACGTGCTGCTTACCGACGTTAGCTTGCCAGGCAAATCCGGTATCGATCTGGCACGTGAGGTTATAGCGATGCAGCCCTGCTTACACGTCGTATTTGCTTCGGGTTACAACAAATCATTCCTGGAAAATCTCGATTTTCCCGCGCATTTGTTGACGAAACCCTACGATATTGACCAATTACAAGCGCTGCTGATTTCTTTGGCAACTTCACAGCATCCGGCAGCTACTGCTGTGTGCATCTCATGAGAAGCGGAAACACCAAAAACAGCCGGCACCTAAATAATCGCTGAACTGTACTGATCTTCGCACCAGATCACATGTTACAATTTGTTGTCAAATAGCATACATCCATGGCAACGAATTAATGATTGCTGCCACTGTCATCCCTTCCACTTTTATTGAAAAAATCATGAAGCGAAAACTCCTTGCGACTACTGTGGCCTGTGTACTGACAGCTGGCTGTGCATCATCGAATGCGCCAATCGTGTACGAAAATGGCACCACTACCCCGTCGCTGCCAAATGAGCGCCTGGTTAATTTAAACGCTGCAACGCTGGAGCGCCAAACCTTTGAACAGGAACGCTCAGGTCTAATGCAAAAAATTCACGACCTAGGTAATGAACTGTCTGACCTGAAAGAAAAGCTCCAGACAAAAAGTCCAGCAATTGCTTCGGTAGCTGATAAGCCTGTTGGTGCTGTTAATGCTGTTAATGCTGTTGGTAAGCCAGTAGCAGTCACCAAGACTACCCCGGCGCAAACCAAGAAAATGAAACAGCAAAAAACCGCTACTGCCGGTGCTACAGCAGCAAGTGGTACGAACCAGGTAACTGGTGCGCCACGCGAAACAATTGTGATTCAAGACACGGGCATGGTTTTTCGAGTAATGCATGGCTATGCAAAAACTGATTTTCATCCCTCAAAATCATTGCAACAACAGTTGCTGCAAGCAGCCCGTGCTGGAAAACGCATTGAAATTCGTGGTCGTACCGATGCTTCTACGCCTAACGCAGTCGATCGCGAAATTGCCTTGCAGCGGGCACTCAACGCACGGGTATTCCTAGCAAATAATGGTATTCATCCGCGCAAAATGCAGGTTAACTACATGGCGGCTGGTGATAACGTGGCCAGTAATACGACTGCCGAAGGGCGCGCACGCAATCGACGGGTGGAAATCGAGACGGCAGGTATTACACCCCGTGTATTAGAAGATATGGCCGCCGTCATTCGCCACGACCTGCAATAACCACGTCGTGGTTAGCGTTTCGGTTTATGATGCGACGCAAAATAAATTGTGTAATTGTTGAACTTGTAAAATTTACATGGGTCTATGGTTGGCTAAGGCAGTGTGGTTGCCGTTCGCTTGGGATAACTTGAGGTGTTACTGTTAGCACCCAATCCTGCAGGATGGCGCCTGTTTTTGCTTTTGATCAACCTCCATGTAAAGGCCCTATCATGCTAGCATTCTCAAAACAAGAAGTTCCTCCGGCGTTGAAATCCCACATGGAAGCGCAATTTGCATTCATGTCAGATCTGTCAAAAAAAATGTTTGACGGCTTGCAAAAAATCGGACAGCTCAATATTCAAGTCGCGCAGACCGTTATAGAAGAATCTTTGAATAGCACCCAACAGCTTATCCAATCCAATTCACCAACCGATTACTTGTCAGTTGCAGCGTCACAAGTGCAACCTGCAGCGGAAAAGCTGCGCGCATATCAGCAGCATTTGAACAATATTACTGCGGGCGTTCAAGTTGAGTTGTCGAAGGCGGCAGAGCAACACGTGCCAGAGACAACGCGGACTGCAGCTGCAGTGGCTGAAGAAATTGTGCGTCGTGGTGCTGAAGAGACGGATAAAGTAACGCAACGTCAAAAAGCGGCTTTTGAGAAATTGACAAAGCCAATTAATGACGCTGCAGAGAATTCTGCCCAACAGTCTAGTACAGCCAGCCAGCCGGCACACCAGGCTAGCGCAAAGCAGCAAGCAAACAGAGCGTCATAATTAGCGCTAAAGTATGCTGCGGTAGTTGATCATAAAGAAGTTGTTCATTTCATTAATTGTAAAAATACCGTGGCATTAGCCAAAATAGGGGAGAAGGGCGTCAATCGCTTTTCACCCCTTTTTTACAAGTAAGCATTTTATAGCCACTATTGTTGCTCACCACTCCAAAGTTCGCCTGCTTTTAAAGCAGCGCGCAATACGTGATATTGGATCGATAAAAGTAAGCGATGCCGCCAGCAATTGTAATGGTTGCGAATAATTCGGCGATACCGCTGGCCCAGGCTTGGGCTGCAAAATCGGGTAGAGCCGATCATTGCATATCGGCAGTCTTAATGCAGCCATTTGGACACGCAATTGATGGCGGTAGCCGGTAGCTGGGGATAATTGATAAAGCGCGTAATGATTGCGTATTGCCTGCACCTGAATCGTGGTTTGTGCGTTGGTTAACCCTGATGTTTCCCGCACCTGCATAAAATGATCACCATCGATTAATCTGCTTCGGTATACAAACGGTGATGGTAAATCGGCCCGATAAGGTGCAACCGCATAATAAACTTTGGTAACCGCTTGATTGCGAAACAACTCTTGGTACGACGAGCGGGTTGCAGGATCAATCGTAAAAATCACCAACCCGGCAGTATCGCAATCAATACGATGCATCGGCGCAAGTGTATCAATGCCTAATGTGCGTTTAAGTCGTACCAATAACGTTTCTTGCAGATAGTTTCCTGAAGGCGTGACAGGTAAAAAATGTGGCTTGTCGACGACGACAACATAGTCATCTCGATACAAAATGACTTCATCAAAAGGAATGCGTGATTCAGCAAAAACACTACGGTAGTAAAAGATTTTTTGGTGGGGCGTATAGGAAGAATTAGGGTGCAGTGCCACGCCAGATGCATCCAGCACTTCACCATTGGCCATGCGTTCACGCCACAGTGCTGATGAGACCGATGGAAAACGCATAACCAAGAACTCCAGCAGGCTTGCCCATGGACCGGGCGGCAGCGCGACACAACTTGGGCCAACGCCGTCACGAGTGGGTAATGTGTTTAACAATCATGGCCCCTGTTCCAAACGTAATGCACGGGCCAGCCGCCACGCATCTTCCGGGTGGTTGTATACCTGTTCGGCATTGGTCTGCGTTTCTTTCAGACTGGTGTCCAATGCCATACGGTTGTCGAATACAAAACATTCGCCCTCCCATTCCAATTGGGCATCCGGAATCGTCTGAAAATAATTGAGAATTCCGCCTTCCAGTTGATAAATGTCTATTCCGAAATCCGACATGCATGCAGAGGTTTTTTCACAGCGTATGCCGCCGGTGCAATACATGGCAATACGCTTGCCAGCAGCCTGCCATATTGGCGCATGCACTTCTATGTAATGAGAAAAATCTCGAAAAGTGCTGACCTGGGGATCAATTGATCCTTTAAATCGTCCTAAGCGGTGCTCAAAACTATTGCGATTATCAATTACCACCACATCGTCTTGTGCGATAAGCTCGCGCCACTCTTTAGGGGAGACATCGATGCCACGCTTTCCCGAGCCAACGGTGCACCCCGCGCCAAGTGCCACTATCTCGTTTTTGCAATGAATCTTGATCTTTGCAAAAGGCGGTGTCTCGCAGGCGCTACGTCGGAATGCCAATCCTACAAACGCACCTTTTAAATAATGAGGGTCGCAAAGCGATTGCTCGAACGCATCGAGCGCCGAAGCAGTACCGGCCAGCACGCCATTGATACCTTCGTGCGCTACCAAGACACTGCCTGATAATTTTTCTGTGAGCCGGCGTAGATCCGCAGCAAGGACCTCTGGTTCGCTAATTGGTGTGAACCGATAGAAAGCAATATGAAATAGCGGGAGTGATGATAAGGACTGCATAAATGTCAGAGGCGGTAATATCAGAAGTATAAAAAGCCGGCATTTCGGCTGAATTATTAAGCAATATTTGCAGGGACTGGCATGCTTACATCATTGCTAAGCCTCAAGCAATGCGACGATATAACCCTTGTTGCGGCTCTAAAGCTTGGAACCGGAGTGCAGTGGGTGCGCCTTCCATGTCCTCGCGCGCATCGACGCTTAAAATGCCGAAGAGCGACAGGCTATCGGCAAACAAATGTAGTGCACGGCGGCGTAGTGGTGGGCCAAATTCCGGCAATACTCTCTTGCAGTAAATAAGCTGAAATTCATTAAATGAGCGGTCTGTGGCTAAATCATATTGTGCCCAAATAAGATTGGCGCATAATGCTGCAGAAAATACAAAATTGCCATCGTCCTGCAAAACGCCGTAGTCCTGCAAACTGCGTTTGCCACCGCTCAACCGGTAATCGGTTTCATATTGCGCCAGACGACCAGCTTTGAACATGCCGAGCCGCGTTTCTCCAAGTAAGGCATTATCAGCGCCTGTTACAAAAATTAGTGTCTTGTCATATAAATTTTCTTCGATTAGCAAAATCACCAACGCAAATACATCTTCAGCACTTGTGGATTCGGCGATCCAGATTTTGGGCAGCGGGCAGGATCGCAGATACGGACCTATTGCAGTGCGTAATGCACGCATACCAGGCGGATCGTCGAACAAACCACCTGGCCGCAAGCTTAGTGCTCGCACCAGCGCTTCAACGTGCACACGTGAGCGCATGATGCGGTTTTGCAGCGCCGAGATACTGGCAATACCTTCTTCTGCCATCAATACCCGCAACCGCAACATCAAGGGGGCGCGGTTGAATCCACGGAAATCGGCGCCGTGAATCTGGTGCAGTCCTTCAAGCAGTAAATCCGTTTCTAGCCGTTCAATGGCAGCACTATCACCGTGATGCAGCAACGTATCTTCACTCGCAACCTGAGACGTTTTTATATGCCGGCTACGCCAACCTGCCATTTGACCCGTCATTGGGATAGCCACACGCGCATAAGAGAAAGCAGTTGTGCCACATCAACCGGTTTGGTGATGTAGTCTGATGCGCCCGCTGCAAAACATTTGTCGCGGTCGCCCTTCATCGCCTTTGCGGTCAAAGTAATGATTGGCAAAGATTTAAACTGATGGATATTGCGAATTGCCCGCATCGTATCGTAGCCATCCATTTCCGGCATCATAATATCCATCAGCACGATTTCAATGGAGGGATCTTTCTCCAGCATATCAATGCCATCGCGGCCGTTTTCAGCAAACGATACGTTCATTTGCTGGCGCTCTAACACTGTTGTGAGAGCAAAAATATTGCGCAAATCATCATCGACAATCAGCACCTTGCGCCCGGCCAAATCCCCTTCTGCAACCAGCACGTCTTCCAGCATCCTGCGCTGACGTTCAGGCAAGCTGGCAAGCGAACGGTGTAGAAATAGTGCAGTCTCATTAAGAAGGCGTTCCGGTGAACGCGCATCCTTGACAACGATGGTTTTTGCGACGCGGCTCAGTTTTGCGACCTCTTTGCGATCAAGCTCTTTTGCTGTGTAAACAACAATCGGCAGATCCTGCTGGAAAGCATCTTGACTGATTATTTCCATCAACTTGAAACCGTTGATGTCTGGTAGGGTGAGGTCGAGCACCATACAGTCAAAGCGACTTTCTTTCAACGCATCCAGTGCTTTCTGGCCAGTGTCAACAGCAGTAATAATTAAATCATCGTCGCCGATCAATTCAACAATGCGATTACGTTGGACCATATCATCTTCGACGATCAACAGCCGGCGTTTGCCGCGCACCAAAAATTGCTGAATGCGGGTGAATTCCTCGTCAAGCCGCTCTAGGGTAACCGGTTTGACTAAATAAGAAATTGCCCCCTTGCGTAAGCCACGTTCACGATCGGCAGAGCCTGAGAGTATATGCACTGGAATGTGGCGCGTGGCAGGATCGCGCTTCAAACGATCCAGCACCTGAAAACCGTCGCCGTCAGGAAGCATAACGTCGAGCAGAATTGCCGTGGGTAGATAGTCGCGGGCAAGTGTCAGGGTAGCATCACCGGTGCCGGTAACAATGCCTTTGAAGCCTTTTTCCCGGGCCAGCTCGAGTAGTACGCGGGCAAATCGTTCATCATCCTCAACAATTAGCAGCGACGGATCACCTGGGGCAATCATGTTGCGGTCATCAAGCGCGGTTTGCGATTGCACGAACGGCAGCATGCCGCTTTCGCCGCTGCTCAGCGGAGGCAATACTTCGTTGCTGACGTCGACCATTGGGTTAACTGGATGGAAGGTTGGTGCGAAGTCCATTTGAAAGCCGCCCAGATGTTTATCTGGCGATAGCAGCGGTGTCTGTTGCAGGCTGCCACCGCGATTGCATGGCAGATACAGCGTAAAGGTACTGCCAACGCCAACCGCGCTGGTGACACGGATCTCGCCACCCAATAAGCGTGCAAGCTCACGGCTGATCGACAGGCCCAGACCGGTGCCGCCATAGCGCCGTGCCGTACTGCCGTCGGCCTGTTGGAATGCTTCAAAGATCAGTTGCAACTTATCACCAGCGATACCGACCCCGGTGTCGGTAACTGAGAACGCCAGCACACTGTCGTTCTTGCCAAGGAAAGGATGGTCAAGGCTCCAACCGCGATCAGCAACACCGATGCGCAAGTGCACCTGCCCATGCGACGTAAATTTGAAGGCATTGGACAATAGGTTTTTTAAAATTTGTTGCAAGCGAGTGGTATCGGTAACCATCGCCGGTGGGAGGGTCTGCTCGAGGATGATGGCAAAGCTGATGCGTTTGGCTTCTGCCATGTGACGGAAGGTGCGTTCCACGTAACTGGCCAAAATCGGGAAGCGCGATTCGCTTAGCTCCAGCGTAACAGTGCCGGATTCGATCTTGGAAAGATCAAGAATGTCGTTAATCAGAGTCAGCAGATCGCTACCGGAGCCGTAGATGGTTTTTGCATACTCGACTTGGTTTGCCGTTAGATTACCTACCGGATTATCACTTAACTGTTGCGCCAAAATCAGCAAGCTGTTTAAAGGCGTGCGCAACTCATGCGACATATTGGCCAGGAATTCTGATTTGTACTTCGACGACAAGGTTAGCTGCGTCGCCTTTTCTTCCAGCGCAATCTTGGCTTGTTCGACTTCCCGATTCTTGCGCTCGACTTCGCTGTTTTGCTCGGAAAGTAAGCGCGCCTTTTCTGCCAGTTCCTGGTTAGTCTGTTGCAATTCTTGCGCCAGTGATTGCGATTGTGTGAGCAAGCTCTCGGTGCGGGTGTTGGCTTCAATTGTGTTGAGCACCACGCCGATAGTTTCCATCAACTGGTCCAAAAAGCCCATGTGCGTTGGCGTAAAGCGGTCTAGCGAAGCAATCTCGATGACTGCCTTGACTTGCTGCTCAAAAAGAATCGGCAACACAACAATATTGGTTGGTGGTGCAGCGCCCAGACCGGACGACACCGTAATGTAGTCGCGCGGCACGTTGGTGAGCCACACCCGGCTTTTTTCAATCGCGCATTGGCCGACTAATCCCTCACCGGGCGCAAACGATGTTGGCACATCGCTGTTGGGCCGGTAGCCATAGCTGGCAATCATTTGCAGGCGTGCCGCCTTTTGCACCTGCGTAGACCCCATCATGTAAAACACGCCATGGTGAGCCGACACCAGCGGCGCCAGTTCCGACAAGATCAACTTTGTGACGGTTTCCAGATCCCGTTGGCCTTGTAGCTGACGGGTAAAACGCGCAAGGTTGGTTTTTAGCCAATCTTGCTCGGCATTTTTTTGTGTGGTCTCCTTGAGCTTACGGATCATCTCATTGATGTTGTCTTTCAGGTCCGACACCTCGCCGCGGGCTGCTACCTGAATCGAGCGTGACAAGTCGCCCCGTGTTACCGCAGTAGCGACTTCGGCAATCGCCCGTACCTGGGTGGTCAGGTTAGCAGCAAGCTGGTTAACGTTTTCTGTCAGATCCTTCCAGGTGCCCGACGCGCCCGGCACACTGGCCTGGCCGCCCAACTTTCCTTCCACACCCACTTCACGGGCAACGGTTGTTACCTGATCGGTAAAAACAGCCAGCGTATCGGTCATCTCATTGATTGTATTGGCAAGCGATGCGATCTCGCCTTGTGCTGCCACGGTCAGTTTTTTCTTCAGGTCACCTTTTGCCACCGCTGTCACCACGCCGGCAATACCCCGCACCTGCGCCGTCAGGTTGGCTGCCATGAAATTGACGTTTTCAGTCAAATCCTTCCAGGTACCGCCCACGCCTTTAACCTGTGCCTGGCCACCGAGCTTGCCTTCAGTGCCAACTTCCCGCGCTACCCGCGTAACCTCCGACGCAAAAGAGCTGAGCTGATCGACCATCACATTAATGGTGTCTTTTAATTCAAGAATTTCACCTTTCACGTCCACCGTAATTTTTTTCGATAGATCACCATTGGCCACCGCCGTTGTCACCTCGGCAATATTGCGTACCTGCCCGGTCAGGTTTGATGCCATGAAATTAACGTTATCGGTCAGATCTTTCCAAGTGCCGGAAGCGCCCGGAACGTTTGCCTGCCCACCCAACCGACCTTCGGTACCCACTTCCCGTGCCACGCGCGTTACTTCTGAGGCAAATGAGCGTAATTGGTCCACCATGGTGTTGATGGTGTCTTTTAATTGCAGAATTTCGCCGCGTACGTCGACCGTGATCTTTTTCGATAAGTCACCGTTGGCAACGGCTGTCGTCACGTCAGCAATATTACGCACCTGCGAAGTCAGGTTACCTGCCATCGAGTTGACTGAATCAGTCAGATCTTTCCACGTTCCGGCTACGCCCGGAACGTTCGCCTGGCCACCCAGCTTGCCTTCCGTGCCTACCTCCCGCGCTACCCGCGTGACTTCCGATGCAAATGAACTGAGCTGGTCCACCATGACGTTGATGGTGTCTTTCAACTCAAGGATTTCGCCTTTGACGTCGGCAGTAATTTTTTTGGAAAGATTGCCATTTGCCACAGCAGTCGTCACCTCGGCAATGTTGCGCACCTGTCCGGTGAGGTTTGACGCCATGAAATTGACGTTATCGGTCAAATCTTTCCAGGTGCCACCTACGCCTTTAACCTGTGCCTGGCCACCCAGCTTACCTTCAGTACCCACTTCACGCGCTACCCGTGTTACCTCAGAAGCAAATGAGCTCAACTGATCCACCATCACGTTGATGGTATTTTTTAATTCCAGGATTTCTCCTTTGACGTCGACGGTAATTTTTTTCGACAAATCGCCGTTCGCTACCGCGGTTGTCACCTCGGCGATGTTACGCACCTGCCCGGTGAGGTTACCAGCCATGGAATTAACAGAATCGGTCAAGTCCTTCCAGGTGCCTGCCACGCCCGGCACGTTCGCCTGGCCGCCCAATTCACCTTCGGTACCTACCTCGCGCGCCACCCGCGTGACTTCTGATGCAAAGGAATTTAACTGATCCACCATGACATTAAAGGTGTGTTTAAGCTCAAAGATTTCGCCTTTCACGTCGACCGTGATTTTTTTTGACAGGTCTCCGTTCGCTACAGCAGTCGTTACCTCAGCAATATTGCGAACCTGACCGGTTAGATTCGATGCCATGAAATTGACGTTATCAGTCAAATCTTTCCAGGTGCCGCCCACGCCCTTCACTTGCGCCTGGCCACCCAGCTTGCCTTCGGTGCCGACCTCACGTGCGACTCGAGTGACTTCCGAGGCAAACGAGCTCAACTGATCCACCATCACGTTAATCGTGTTTTTCAACTGCAAAATCTCGCCTTTGGCATCTGCGGTAATCTTTTTAGAAAGGTCACCGTTGGCAACAGCGGTTGTCACGTCGGCGATGTTGCGCACCTGCCCAGTTAGGTTACCAGCCATGGAATTCACGGAATCGGTCAAGTCTTTCCAGGTGCCTGCAACACCTGGCACATTTGCCTGGCCGCCCAGTTCACCTTCAGTACCCACTTCACGCGCAACCCGTGTCACCTCGGAAGCAAAGGAGCTCAATTGATCCACCATGACGTTGATGGTATTTTTTAATTCAAGAATTTCCCCTTTTGCGTCTGCCGTAATTTTTTTCGACAAATCGCCGTTGGCCACCGCAGTCGTTACTTCTGCAATATTACGTACCTGCCCAGTCAGGTTACCGGCCATCGAATTGACGTTTTCAGTCAAATCTTTCCAAGTCCCACCCACACCCTTTACCTGAGCCTGGCCACCCAACTTGCCTTCGGTTCCCACCTCCCGAGCTACGCGAGTGACTTCGGAAGCAAATGAACTAAGCTGATCCACCATCACATTGATAGTGTTTTTCAGCTCAAGAATCTCGCCCTTGGCATCAGCCGTAATTTTTTTCGACAAATCGCCATTGGCTACAGCAGTGGTCACGTCGGCAATATTTCGCACCTGGCCAGTTAAGTTGCCAGCCATCGAATTAACGGAATCAGTCAAATCCTTCCAGGTACCGCCCACGCCTTTAACCTGTGCCTGGCCACCGAGCTTGCCTTCAGTGCCAACTTCCCGCGCTACCCGCGTAACCTCC